>Ga0179587_10000080_pt1 | contig 43827 bp, 36 predicted proteins | sample CZODoug2_1_08_16_FD_185932 | JGI IMG/M metagenome (GOLD analysis project Ga0179587, IMG submission 185932) | Vadose zone soil fungal communities from Angelo Coast Range Reserve, California, USA - CZODoug2_1_08_16fungal | ecosystem: Environmental > Terrestrial > Soil > Vadose zone | place: USA...
GGCCCTGCGTGCGTACGGCCAATCACTCGACATGCCGCCCAAGAACGTCATCGGGTCGATCGCTCCGCGTGCCGTGCTCATCGTCGGCGGCGATCTCGATCCGCTGGTGCCCGCGTTCATGGCGCGGCAGCTTTTTTCCGCCGCCGGTGCGCCGAAGGAACTGTGGCTGGTGCCTCGCGCGCACCACGCCGACTTTGCGCAAATCGCCGGACCGGAGTACCGCAATCGTTTAGCCGGCTTCTTCGATCGTGCGCTGCTTTAAATTGAACGTCCGCGGCCGCAGGGGGTCTTTAAAGATATCCGAGCAGCGGTCGGTAGTACAGAGGCGCGCATTGCGTTGCTCGATCGCAACGCGCCGGCCCTCGTGTAAGAGGCCTCAACGCATCCGAAGCATGCTGCAAGGCGAATGTGCCGGTTGACAATTCATTAATTTTTTTCCATCGAGGGCCATGAATCATTTGAAGCTGCGGCGGATCTGATATACAACATGTGTGAGAGAAAGATGATTGGTGGGAGTAAGATGATTAGCGAGAGTCGACGCGCGAGATAACGCTCAGTCCAAATTCCCGAGTGGAGGTTCGACGATGGGAATATCAGAGCTGAAGGATGAATCCAACCCAGCGGATTTCCTCAATTCGCTGACCGACTTCAGCAAGCAGCATCGAGCGCAGCGATGGGAAGGATCTCTCGGGGACTTCTTGACTCAGATCCTCCCCGCCAAACCCACGGCGCTAGTGCGCACCAGCCACGAATACATTTGGGACATGCTGCTGTGGTACGGCCGCGACGTGGAAGGCAGCGACGTGCACAAGGCGCGAGAGCTCTTTAAACGGGAGTTGTTCGGCGTCGATGAACCCTTGGGTAGAGTGGTCGACTATTTCAAGGCCGCCGCAGCGGGCTCCGATGTGGGCCGCCGGTTGCTGCTGCTGCTCGGACCGCCCTCCGGCGGAAAATCGACGATGGCGATCCTGCTGAAGCGCGGTCTCGAGGAATACAGCCGCACTGACGAAGGCGCCCTCTATGCCATCAAGGGCTCGCCCCTGCGCGAATCGCCGTTGAATCTCATTCCAGCGAGCCTGCGCGCCGAGTTTCGGGAGACCTACGGCGTCGATATCGCGGGGGAAGTGAGCCCGTGGGCGCGCGATTACGTCGATCGCGAATGCGACGGCGACTATCTGAGGGTACCCGTGGAGCGCATCTTCTTGTCCGAGGCGGCACGTTGCGGCATCGGCACCTACGCTCCCCACGATCCGTCGACCGCCGATATCGCCGATCTCGTGGGATCCGTCGATCTCTCCAAGGTGTCGCACGTCGGCGACGAAGGCGACCCCCGCGCCTGGTCATGGTCCGGCGCGGTATATGCCGCGAGCCGCGGCGTCCTGGAGATGATCGAGATCCTCAAGGTCAAGCGCGAGTTCCTTTACCTGCTGTTGACCATGACGCAGGAAAAAAACGTCAAGGTTGCGCGGTTTCCGCTGATCTATCTCGATGAGACCATTCTCGCCCATACCAATCTCGCCGAATTCAACCGTTTCCTCCAGGAAAAGGAGAATGAGGCGCTGCTCGATCGAATGGTCATCATCAAGGTACCGTATGCGCTCTCGTACCGTGATGAGGCCCGGATATACAAGAAGCTGGTGTATGGCGCGCCGGCGTTCCGCAACACGCATTTGGATCCGCACGTACTGCATCTGGCGGCCGTGTTCGCCATTCTCACGCGTCACAGCAAGCCGGAACGCGAGGGCATGGATCTTCCCAAGAAGGTTCGAATCTTTGCCGGCGAGGCCGTCGAAGGTTTCTCCGAGAGCGAAGTTCAGCGGCTGAAGTCCGAGTCGCCGGACGAGGGCCTCTCCGGTGTAAGCCCGCGATTCGTCATCAACGCCTTGTCGAACGCCATCACGCGCGGCAATTCCCGCAGTCTCACCAGCATGGAACTGCTGCTCGCCGTCAAGGATGCGATCGAAAGCGACGCGCGCATGGATGCGAAGCAGAAAAAGGTGTGGTTCGACCATTTGGTGACTGCACGTAAGGAATTCTATAATCGCTGGGTCAAGGAGGATGTCCACCGCGCGTTGTTTGCCTCGTTTCAGGACGAAGCGCAGCAGCTGCTGGAGAAGTATCTCGACGAAATCGAGGCATCTCTGGACCAACGAAAAGTCACCGATCCGATGACGGGTGAAAATCGGCCGCCGGACGAGCGGTTCCTGCGGTCCGTCGAAGAGAAGATCAAGGTCTCCGAATCCGGGAAGCAGTCGTTCCGGCAAGAAGTGATCCGTAAAGCCATGGTCGCCTTCAAGGCCGGCGAAAAATTCCGCCTTGCGAGCCATGCGCGAGTGCGCGAAGCGATAGAACAATACCTGTTCGAAGAGCGCCGCGACGTGCTGCGCCTGGTGACTTCGACGGCCCGGCCGGACGACGATGCGCGCCAAAAAATCTCCGTGGTTCAGGAGCGGTTGGTAAAGGAGTACGGCTATGACGAGCATAGCGCTCAAGAGGCCCTGAACTACGTCACGACCCTACTATCGCAGGAGTAGCTGCAAACCATGAACCCGGACCCTCCAGGGAACGAGCCATACGGGACACCTTATGCCGCCGCGCAGGCGGTCAACGATTGGTACGAGCTGTTCTCGCGCGGTTCGCGGGACTGGCTCCGTCACAGTGAAAAGATTCGCGAGGCGGTGCGGGATCACCTGCCTCAGATCGTTTCCGGTTCGGACATCATCAGCGATGATGGGGCGCGAACGGTCCGGGTACCCGTGCGCATGCTGGAGCATTATCGCTTCAGACTGCGGACCGACTCGGAACCGCAGGGGGTGGGCCAGGGAGCCGCGAAGCCCGGAGACCTCTTAGGTCCGGCCAACGCCGGCAGCAAACCGGGCGGCAAGGGCGCGGGCGGAACCGAGCGCGGGAGTGCCGAGCTGCTGCTCGAATTCAAGGTCAACGACATCATCGAGTGGATGTGGGATGAGCTGAAGCTGCCCAATTTGCAGCCCCGCGTTGGCCAGTCGGAAGAAGCCGATTGGAAACGCGAGGGTTGGGATCGGCGCGGTGCCCGGTCTCGGCTCGATCGCCGCCGTTCCCTCAAGGAATCGGTGAAGCGGCGCGCGCTCGAGTCCTCCGCTCCCTCGTTCATCGACGAGGATCTGCGCTTCCGGCAGCTTACGCGCCGCCGGCAGCCGGCGCTGCGCGCCGCGGTGTTCTTCCTTCTGGACGTTTCTGCCAGCATGACGGATGCGGATCGCCAGCTGGCGAAGACCTTCTTCTTCTGGGTGGCCGCCGGGCTGCGGCGCGAGTATCGCTCGCTCGACATCGTGTTCGTGGCCCACACCACCGACGCATGGGAGTTCGGCGAATCCGATTTCTTCAAGGTCGCCGGCAGCGGCGGCACCGTCGCGTCGGCGGGTTTGCGCAAGGTGACCGAGATCATGCAAGAGCGGTTCGACCCCGCAACCTGCAACGTCTACCTGTTCTATGCGTCGGACGGCGACAATGCCATGGACGATCGAGAGCCGGCGCGCGCCGCCCTCGAGAGCATCGCCAAGGCGGCGCGCTACTCGGGCTACGTCGAGATCACCTCGGGGCTGCGCAGCACCCAAAGCGAGACGGCCCGGCTGTTCGACGAGCTCGGCGTGCACGGCTCCGCCGTCGGTAGATGTTCGATAAAGGATCCCAACGACGTCATCGCCGCCGTGCGCCACTTCTTCACCCTTGAATCGCAGTCCGCTGCGACCGGTGCCGCACCGGGAAGTGAGCCGTGAAACCCGACTGGCGCAGCCATTTACCGCGTCTCGAAGATCTCGCCCGCGAACATGGGCTTTCCTGGTCCCCCGTCATTTTCGAAGCCGTACCCGACAGTTTCATGACCGAGATCGCGGTGTACGGACTGCCGGTGCGAATGCCGCACTGGTCGTTCGGCGCCCGCTACATCTATCAGCTCCTGCAGCGCCATATGGGCTATTCACGCCTGTTCGAGGTGGTCTTTCCGGGGAACCCGGGCCGCGCCTATGTTGCTTCGAGCAATGGGCTGGCCGACAACGTTCTCGTGGCGGCGCACGTGCTGGGTCATGCCGATTTCTCGAAGAACAACCTGTTGTTTCGACGCTCGCAGGAACAAGTCAGCGAGCACATCATCGAACACGCCGCCAGCCATGCGCGGCAGATCGAACGGGACATCGAGGCCCACGGGTTCAATGCCGTGGAGAGAGTGCTCGATGCGGCGCTGTCCCTCGAGCAATACATCGATATCGATTGCGGCCTGCGGCGCGAACCCTACCCGGAATACGAACCTCCCCCTCCCCCGGTGTCCGATGATGCATTCCGGTCGAGATTTGCGACTCTGGACGGCGACGACAAGGCGGCGCCGCAGTCACGAAGAATCCGCGCCCCGCTGCCGCCGCATCCGGAGAAGGATCTGCTGTGGTTCATCGCCATGTACGCGTCCGACATGGAGAGCTGGGAGCGGGACATCTTTCTGGCCGTGCGCGCCGAATCGTTCTATTTCTACCCGGTGTACGCCACGCAAACCATGAACGAGGGCTGGGCATCGTACTGGCACGCGCGGCTGCTGCGCGAAGCGGACTTCATCGCGCAGGATACGTACCTTGATGCCATCAAGTGTCATTCGGATGTGGTGCGGCCCGTGGCTGCCGAGGAACAGATCGCGCTGGCAGTCAATCCATACCATTTGGGTTTCACTCTCTGGGAGGAAATCATCAAGGAGGGAGGAATCGACGCCGCGCGGCAAATCGTGCGGGAGGACGATGACTTCAGCTTCCTGCGCAATCACCTCACCCGCGAGCGCGCCGCGGAGATGGGGCTGTTCCGGTACCAGAAACAGGCGAATGGCCCGGTCAAAGTGCTTTCCGAGGACATCGACGAATTGCGCGAGGCCATCCTCAAGGACAAATACAATTTCGGCGCCCCGCGCGTGTCGGTGGCCGAAGTCCGCAGCAACGGTACCCTGGTGCTCGAGCACCACAGCGACATCGACAAGCGCGGTCTGGACACGGATTGCGCGAAAAAAGTACTCGAGTACGTGGCGCACGTATGGCGGCGGCCCGTGGTGCTCAAGACCATCGATGCAGCGTCGAAAACCGTTGAGGTGTCGACGACGCCCGCCGCTTGAGCGACCACGCGGGCGTGCCCGCTCGCGCCCTTGAGGTTTTGCGTGCATTCCTGAAGTTGGGACTCACCTCATTTGGCGGACCGGTGGCGCATATCGGCTACTTCAGGGAGGAGTTCGTGGCGCGCCGCCGATGGCTCGACGATGCCGCGTTTTCGGATTTGGTGGGACTATGCCAATTCCTGCCCGGGCCGGCGAGCAGCCAGCTCGGGTTCAGCATCGGTTGCGACGGGATTGGTCCACGGCCTGAAACTGGTGGCGGTCGCCATCGTTGCGCAGGCCGTGTGGGGCATGGCACGCACGCTGTGCCCGGACCTTAAGCGCGCGGCGATCGCCACTCTGGCTGCGGTCGCCGTGTCGGCGCACGTGTCGTCGATGATGCAAGTCGCCGTCCTGCTATGCGGGGGCCAAGTGGCGCGCGCCGCCGATCCTGATCGTCACCCTGGGCGCAGCGGCAGGCGTCGCGCTCACGAGGCCTTAGTACCTAACGCGCTATAATGAGGCCATGGATTCGGCAACCGGTTCACTTCTTCTCAAGCGCGGAGAAGGATTGCCGACTCCCCGCCGCTATTTGGCAATCGTCGCGGTGGCCTTGGGAACAGCGCTTGCGGTGATCGACGGTTCGATCGTGACCGTCGCTCTGCCGACCCTTGCGCACGATCTGGGCGTTGCCTCATCCGCGGCGGTGCTGGTCGTCACGGTGTATCAACTCGTACTGGTGATGACCCTGCTGCCCTGCTCGGCGCTCGGCAGCCGCATCGGACTGCGTCGCCTCTATCAATACGGTCAACTTCTGTTCCTGCTGTCGACCATCCTCTGCTTTTTTGCAAGGAGCCTTCCGCTGCTGCTCGTGGTGCGGGCGTTGCAGGCGCTCGGCGCCGCGGCGTCGCTGAGCGTATCGAGTGCGCTGATCCGGGCCATTTATCCCGCGCCACAGCTCGGCCGTGGCTTAGGGATCAACACCGTCGTGGTGTCCAGCGGCAACGCACTGGCACCGACACTGGGCGGCCTGGTGCTCTCGGTGGCGACATGGCCGTGGATATTTGCCGCGGCGGCGCCCTTGGCCGTTCTATCGCTGGTGCTGGGCCGGCAGGCGCTGCCCCACCCTGAGCCTCACAAGGAGCCCTACGACGTGCTCGGCGCAATACTCTGTGCGCTGACCTTCGGCCTCATCATCTCCGGCTTGGAGAGCGCGGGGCACGGCCATTCGCCCATGATTTCGGTGGCCGTCATCGCGGCCGGCGTCGCGATCGCCTACGTCTTCGTGCGGCGCGAACTGGATTCGAAGATGCCCATTCTGCCCGTCGATCTTCTCGCGAAGCCGGTGCTTGCCCTCTCTACCATCGGCGGACTCACCGCGTTCGTCGCGTCGATGACCTTGATACTGTCGCTGCCGTTTCGCTTGCAGCAGCACTATGGATTCTCACCCGGCGAGGTCGGTGCCGTCATCACGCCCTGGCCATTGGCCATGATGATTTTCGCGCCGCTGGCGGGCATGCTCTCCGATCGTTTTCCGGCCGGGTTCCTGGGCGGCATCGGGATGGCGATCGCGGCCGCGGCGCTGTTGTCGCTGGCATTCCTGCCCGACCAGGTCTCGCATTTCGACCTGATCTGGCGGATGGCGCTGTGCGGTGTCGGGTTCGGGTTGTTTCTCGCTCCGAATGCGCGGTTGATCGTGCACTCGGCGCCGCACGAGCGGGCGGCGTCCGCCGGCGGACTGATCTCGACGACGCGACTGACCGGTCAGACCCTGGGCGCCACACTGCTCGCGGCGCTGCTGTCCTTCGGCATCGGCAGCAACAAGATCCCCGCGCTGATCGCCGCCGGCCTGGCGATCCTCGCGGGAATCTGCAGTGTCGCGCGGCTCAGCCCGACGCTGAGCGCGCGCCGCCGGTGATCACTGCAACCTTGCCGTCGAGCGAGAAATTAGGGCGCTGCATGTCTTCCTCGTTGGAACCTAAGCAGCCACCCTATCCGCGCCCGCCCGCCGCGGCAAGATACGTGGCGCAGCGCCGCTTCGCTGCCTATACTCGCGCGGGGGTTTACGCCCGGAAGGCAAATGCGAATTTTATCCAAGCGCTTCACGGCCGCTGCATCGGCGTTCGCGGCTGCGGCGGCGCCCGTTGCGACGGTGCTCGCTGCGACGGCGCTTGCAGGAAATGTCTATCCACCGGCGCGCTTCACGGACCCCGACCGGGTCCAGAAAATCGAAGCCGCATTTCCGCAGATCGACGATATCTTTCGTGCGAGCCGGCCCAACGCCGAGCCGAAATCGAAAAAATCAAGGAGGACGTGGGGCAATGTACCGGCCGATCTGGTCCCGTCATGCCGGAGAACTGGCTGCGCGGCCAGTTCAATCTCAGCTGTGAGCGCGGCACGGTCGGCGTGTTCTTCACCCTGTCCCCAACCCAGCCGCCCGCGATTCAATACCTCGCGCTCCGCAAACTCGACCCGAACAGCACTCGGATGGTTGCACCCACGGGACCGCCGGCGGGTGTGAGCTGTATCGACTAACGCAGGCTGCGGCGCCTGGCGCCAAGCTGCGGCGCGCCTAGCCCCGAATTCAGGCCGCTGCGATGAATCTGCGGATATGGGGCAGGGCTATCCGTCGGACTCGGGCCTCGGACAGTACCCCGACCGTCAAAATGAGCACCAGGCCAAGACTCACCCGCAGCATGAGTTCCATCCAATCGAGAGTGTTGTGCGCCGGCGCGCGCGGACCGTAACCGCCGAGAGGAACTAGGTGCAGGGCGTTTAGAATACAGATGTGGCTCACGACATAGCCCACGATCACTTCGCTAAGCCAGACCGGGAAAGCACCCTGCCGTAAACGCCTGACGATCACGGAGCAAAGGACGCTGGTACCGCCCAATTCGCCCGCGACGAAGAGTGCAACGACGGCCGCCGATTGCGCTGGTTCATTCAGAACCATGAACACACAAAATGCTCCAAAAAACAGGAGTTGCAGCATCACACTCATCAGCAGATTCATCGTTTTTCTCACCAGCACACCCCCTTCCGGCGCTCATTCGCACTGACGCCCATAGTGAGCGATCGGAGGTTCGTAGGCACTTAGGTATTTAATGTACTTGGCCTACATTGTTCCCGCTGCGGGTTTGGGGTCTATTCGCCATAATCAGCGGCACTATCGCGGCGGTGCGGAGCAACCCCCTATGTCAGGGCGTGTCCCCTGCCCGGCCGCGCACCGGAATCTCGATATAGCTGTCGTTATACCAGCGTATTTTGAGAGGAATCCTGCCATCGGCGATGGATTCTTCGCTCACATCATTGCCCGAACCATAGTTGATCTCGCGATCCGGCCTCTTGTTGATTCCGATGACGAACACCAATCGGCTGCCCTTCTGAAGCAGTCGGCTCGTGAGCCGTTCACTCTTGAACGTCAACTCCTGGCGTTCACCCGCCTTGAGGAGATGGCGGTGAGCGCGATCGCGCGCGTAGCTGGCGCGAAATTCATAGGTCGGATCGAATAGACGGAGATACTCTCCATCGGCAAGTTGTTCGTAGAGCGTGACGCAGAGATCCATGTCCATCTTGTTCACCTTGAAATCGAGCCGGCCCGAGAAGAGACCGGTGAACTCGGTCTGACCGGTCAGCGGTTCACTCGCGAACACCGCTGCGTTCGGGGTCTCCAAGGTCTTGCTGACGAGATCGGTGGGCGGCACGCGGCCGGCGTCCGTGCGGTCGACGAGGCTCACGGTCTGCTGCACGAAAGCGGACTTCGCATTCCGGCTCTGCGTCAGCAGATGTATCTCCTCGGACGCCTTGGCGTCCATGTAAAGCCTCAATGATTGCCCCGCCGGCGGCTCGAGCGATGGAGCGTGCCGCCATTCGTTCGCCCCCATGACTTCGTAGTTGAACCTGTCCTTCAATAGAGTCGGCGCTGCGGCACTCTTGAGAACATGGTCGAACCATTGATAACGCAGCTCGCGAAGGTCGGCGCGGGCCGCAGAATCGACTTGATAGCCCTGCAGCGTGGCCGCAGCTCCCTGCTCCATCACGCCATCGTCGTAGGGTCCGATGATCAGGGTATGGTCGGCGTGCGGGTTATGTCGAAGGTGCTGGCTGAAGAAGTACAGGTCCCCTGACTGGTTGCCCGCGTAATAACCGGTCATCGTCAGGACCGGGATATTGAGCTTCGCGAATTGCTCACGGTCCGGCACCAGCTTTTGCCAGTACCGATCGTAGCTCGGATGATTGAGCCAGCGGATGAAAATCGGATTGGGCTTTCCGAACACGCGGCCCAAATCCCGATAGCGGCGTCCGCTCCTGTACCAATTCTGATCCAGCGCGGACCACTGCGCACCATCGTCATCGCCGCCGTGGTCCGGCGGCATGGCGGCGGGCTCGTGCAACGACCAACGGTAGGCGGAGTTGCGAAAAATGCCGCCTTCCATCGGAAAGCTGATTCCAGGTGCCAGGGAAGCCGCCGTGGCAATCGCCTTGAGCGCGGGCGGGGGCCGTTTCGCGGTCGCCCATGCGGTGAAAGCGCCATATCCGTCGCCGAGCATGCCCACCCGGCCGTCGCTCCAGGGCTGGCGGGCGATCCACGCGATCACGGCGCGCGCATCGTCGCCGTCATGCTCGAAGGGAGACAATCCCTCGGGACTACTGCGGTTCCAGCGGGCATAGGCCACGACCCCGGCATAGCCGTGGGCCGCGCACTCCTTGGCGTAATTCCGCGATCCGGAGAGCGTGAACTCCAACAGCGCCGGCAGTACTGCAGTGCGGCCCTTCGGGCGAATCACCATCGCAGAAATGCCGGCGCCGCCTGCGCCCTTGATATTCTCGTTCTCCACTTCGTAGCGTCGATTGTCGTCTTCGGCGCCGAGCCCGGCAATCAAGGGGTTGAAGGTGCGATAGGCCTCGAAGGAGACGTAGCTGCGAATAAGTTCCACCGCCTGTGCTTGATCGATTCTGTCCTTGCCTCGCAGTCCATCCAGTGCCGCTTGCAGCGCGTTTCGCAATTCGGGAAGCGGGGTCTCGAGCCAGCGAATCACCGTGTACGCATCTTGATCGTCGAGGCCGGATACCATGTCTCGGAAGGATTTCCCAAAATTCTCGGCAAATGGCGCTCGATTGTCCGCCTCCATGGCCCTCGCGTGAGCATACATGTCGTAGATGAACCCGCGCCCAATCGGCAGGCCGGCCTCCGTGCTTCGCCGGCGGTCGCGGAGCGAAAGCCGCGAACCGTCGGCGGCCGTGTAGTCGAGAGCGGCCATCTGCAGTACCGACAAGTTTGCGAGATAGCGGTCGGCATCAGGCTCCTCATACACGGGAACGAGCCGCGCCGCCAAATCGCGCATGATCATGGTCGCCTCGGGGTCCTCGGCCGTCGACGGCGGGCGAAACTCGATGTCGGGAGCATCGGCCCACGCCTGCGAGACCATCATGAACAGCAGCAATATCAGCGAACCGACCGCGCTAAAGCCGCCAATTGCCGGAGCCGGGTTCCACGACTTGTTCATTCGCGGTGTCCCGGGTCTTCCGGCCGTGTTGCGCCGGAGGCATCCCCTTCCCGCTCGTCCGCGACCCTCGGCGCTTTGACGAGATGCAGAACGACCGGGAAGAGAGCGTGCGCCTCACCGGCCCCCCCGATATGGATGATACCGGTGTGCTGTAGTTCATTCGTGAACACGCCGATGACGAGTTCGAGCACTTCGTAATCGAGCGTACCCAGCGTTCCATCCATGAGCACCCACGGCGGCGCCTGCAATAGCAGGCGGGCAAACGCGAGGCACAGCTGCTCGTCTTGACTCAACTCCCGGTCCCACCGGTGGGTTCGATCGAGCAAGAGTGTGAGCCGTTCAAGACCGAAGCGGTAGAGCGCACGATTGAATGAGCTGGTACTGAACCTATCGGCCTTCAAGGGATAGGCGAGCACCTCGCGCAGTGTCCCGCGGGGCAAATACGGGGTGCCGCGGGGCAGGTAGAATATCTGCTCGCCCTTGGGGCGCGCGATCTGTCCGGAACCCCACGGCCACAATCCCGCCAAAGCCCGGAAAAGCTGGGTCTTTCCGGTTCCCGGGGCACCCAAGATCAGCGCGCGATCGCCGGCCCTGACGACCACCCGCTTCTCCCTCAGCATGTCGGAGTTGGCCGAGGAGACGATCCGGAGGTTGTCGAGCGCCACCGCCCCGGGCTCCCCTTCCGTATAGGCAATGCGGCTTCCGAAGCCCGCCGGTTCCTTCGTGGTCACCAAGGCATGCCGGAAGCTCGCCACCCGCAGCAACGAAGCCCGCCAGTCCGCAATCACGCTGAAATTATCGATGAACCAGCGCAGCGAAGATTGCGCCTGAGTGAAAGCGCCCGCCGCCATCATGAGGCCGCCGAACGACACCTTCCCCATGAAATACAAGGGCGCGGAAACCAATATCGGCGCGACGATCGTCACCCAACCGAAACCGGCGGTGACCCAGGTCAGGTGGGTGTGACCCAGGACGATTCTACGAGTCGCCGCGAGCACGTTGCCGAGATGCAGTTCGATGCGCCGCTTTTCATCCGCCTCACCCTCCGCCAATGATATTTCATCGACATGCTCATTGACTCGCACGAGCGAGAAGCGCAGGTCGGCCTCGCGCGCGTAGCGCTCCGCGTTGCGGCGGACGAGACCTCGTCCAACCCAATAGCTCATCAGCGATCCCGCGCTGGCATAGACGACGGCGGCCCAGACCATGAATCCGGGGATCGGATAGTCCTGGCCGCCGAAGCGGAGCGAGAAATCGGTCGAAAGCACCCAGAGTACACCGGCGAAGGTGCCGAACAGGATCGACGCTTGCAGCAGCCCGATGCCGAGATCAGCCGACAGCTCGCACAGTTTTCGCGCATCCTCATGAATGCGCTGATCCGGATTCACCCCCATCGTGCCCGAGTTGGCGAGCCAGAAGGCCCGGCGCGGCAGCATCCAGTCCCCTAGGAGGCTGCGCGTGAGACCCTCGCGAAGCTTCACCTGCAAGGTTTCGGCGAGCCAGCGTTGCGCTACGTTGAGGACCAGGAGACATCCGGCGATTACGAAGAAGACGCCCAACTCAAACAGGAAGTCGCGCAAGTCGCGCCGCGACAACGCATCGAAAAACGGCTTATTCCAACGATTGAGGCGAATCTGTCCGTACGCGGTGGCAGAGATGACAAGGACCAGCGAAGCCACCAGCATCGTGAGCGCCTTGCCTACCGGGGAGGCGAAGATCACACGGATCATCATCAACATTTCCCGCGTGAGGCCCAAATGCGCGGACCCGCCCTCGCTTGCGGCGCCGGACTTTGGTTTCGAGGCGTCTTCCACTTTTCTTAAGGACCCGTTGGTGACGTGCTGCAAACGACTTCCGCAGGCGTTCGAAGCAGGGTCACTGAATCGCCCGGCACAGCCGTCCACGCGCCTCCATTGACCATCGCGCTGCGCATTGGAGCCGCCAACGGTGGATGCAATATCACATTTCCCCTCATCGCAGTACTGATTTCACATCGCACGGTTGCGGCATCGAGCCGGTGCAGCGAATAACTCAAGGGCCCGTAGAGGGTCGGCATGTTGTTCACTCTCACTCCCGCCCCGTCGAGCCATTCCGGTGCAAGCCCCGCTGCAAGAATCAGGGACTCGTCGCCCTCGCGCTCATAGGCGAAAAGACTGCGAACGGCGAGAACGAATTCCGCGGCAATCCAGGTGTGCGGAAGATCTCCCAAGTGGGCGGGCGCCGCACTGTCGCGCCATGAGATCTCAGGCCACTGGTTCCAAGGCCTTGGACGACGATCCGACATGAAGAACCGCAACAGTTCCAGCGCCGCATCGCGGCGACCAAGCCGCACCAGAGCCCCGATGATGCGAATTTCATAGGGCGTATAGTTCGGCGATGCGAGCTCGCCGCTGCGCTTCCTGCGCCACTCGGCCAGATACGTGTCGAACGTTCGCTCCACAGCGACGCGGTCAATTCCGTCCGGGATATCCAGCAGGTAGAGCGCGTTCGCCGTCGCCGTCGGATCGAAGTCCGCCCACTCGATGCTGCCTGGAATGAAGTCCAACTTGCGCCGCGACCGCGTTGTTTCAATCGACGCGAACAACGCAAAGTCAAGGCGCTTCGTCAGCGTCTCCCATTGCATGGCGAAGTCCTCGCGGCCGAGCGCGTGCGCCAGGTATACCGCATCACGCATGCCCCGCAAAGCCCAGAAGTCGTCCCAATAGGAATGAACCGGCTGGGCAAGGTAGCCCTCATGACTGACTGATATGGGCAGCAGTCCATCCTCCACCAACAGGCGCTCGATGCACCCGACCGCCTTGACGACGAAGGGCCACGAGTCCTCGGCCAGACGGTCATCCGACGCGAATCGGTGGTAGTCGGCGATCAAGGCCAGTAGTTGTCCGTGGCTATCGTGCTCCACGAGCCAGTCGACTCCCTCGTTGTCGATACAGCAAGGCACGAAGCCGTCGGCGCGCTGATGGGGCGCATACCAGCGAATGAACTCCCGAACCTCCTCCGCGTGCCCCATACGCAGCAGGGCGGCGCTCATCATCGCGCCATCCCGGATCCAGGAGCGAGTATACCGCCGAGGTCCCGGCTGCAAAGCGGCGCCCGAGCGAGTCACGAGGATATGGGCCGTCGCAGTGAGCGACGCGCATATGACTTCCTTGAGCCAGCCGTCGCCCATCCATTGGTTCACCGGCGCCCTCGTGCTCCAGTCGAATGCCGGTTCGCCCGTCAATTGCCGCGCGCCGGCCGGCATGCAGTCCATGACGACTTCGCCGCCTTCACCTCGTTGACCCGTCAGTTCAAAGTCGAGCGCGCCGCCGGCAAACCCGAACGGATCATGCACCTCCGTGTCGCGCGGCAGCGTCCCGGCGACAAGACGGGACGCGATGAATCCGTCGTCGAAGCACAGCGACCCGAAGCCCGCGGGCGGAGTTGCCGGCACGACACGCGTAGTCTCGTTGACGCATACCGCCCCTTCATGCCACGCCAAATCGTGAATCTCGCTGACTCCGCCCAGTCTGCGGAAATTCTGCCACGGCGGCGTGACCTGAAACGGTCGAAACAGCACGAACAATCGCGCGGTCGATGGCCGGTCGGTGAGATTCTCGAATCGATAACGCAACCGCACCGAGCCGCTTAACGTAGCCTCGGCCTGTATGCGCAGACGCCACTCCCCCGTTTCCCAGATCGTCGAGGGTACGGGCATCCAATCGTGCAACAATTCCTGCCGCGAATCGACGTCCGCCCAGGTGAAGAGACGCTCATCGATGAACAGCATGGGCTCGATGGAGAAGGATCCCAGACCGACTTCGACCATGCCGTCGTGATTCATCAGCGCGCAATGAGTGCCGTGCGACGTTCCGATGGGCGTCCACAAACTCTGTTCACGATGCAGCCAACGAGGATGCCACCCACGTGCCTCGGCGTCGACAATGTGGTGCCAGAAGGCATGGATGGATCTCGAAAATTCGAAAGACTGCACACGCAGGGCGGCACCCGAAGAAGCCTCCTCGAGTTCGAGACGTAGAAACCGGGTCTTGAGGCCGGGCAAGTAGACGTTGCTGCGTTTTCCACCGGCCCTTGCTGCAGAATAAACCGTCGTCCAACGGCGACCGCCGTTCGATGCACGCACGCGAAAGCCGCCGGCAGGTGCGGCACCCAACCAATCGATGGTCAGACCTCCGATCAGGCGCCGCTGCAATGAATCGATCACTATCCACGGTCGCGGATCGTCGGGTTGCGGTTTCCATCCGGAGGCGGCCAGGGCCCCCGGCGCCTCAAAATCCGGTATTGCGCTCGAAGCAGTAACCCTTGGGAGTTCTCGAGGATCGCAGTCCTCGATTTCCACACCCGCAATCCACAACGTACCCTTGCCGCCTTCGCGGGCAACGACGGCAAATTCGAGGGAACCCAACTTCGAGATCCCGGTACCGCTGGCCGGCCCCCAGGCAAAGTCGATATCCCGGCTCTCCACCCTCATTCGCGTCCAGTTTCGCGGAAGCCGCAGGCCCTCCTTTTTATACCGCCAGACGTTCTGACCGCTGTCATCGACGAGCTTGAGTTCCAGATCGTTGATCGCACCGCTGCCGCGCAGCCGAAATTGTACCGCATATTCGTTCGGCATCGCCCGGGAGAGGACACGCCGCGCGACGACGAAGCCGCCACCACCCTTGAAATCGAAATCCATTTGCAGCGCGGGGACATCCCCCATCCATTTCATCGACAGGTCAAGCACCGCGTTGCCGGAAGCGGTCGGCTGCCATTCGGACAGGAAGGCCGCTCCCGAGCTTTTCCCAGTCATCGGCGGAGGCCCCTAGCGATGCCGCTCAAACCACTGGCCGATCCGCCCCGCGACGCGGTCATCGAACGGCAGTAACTTTCCCGCGAAAGCAGCTTCCGGCGAGACGTAGTGCTCAAACGTGTGGCCGGTCGCAGGCAATTCGACCATCTCGGCGGCGCCCGGCACATTGTGATTGACAAGCCCGACCATGATTTCCAAGTCGCCGCGGCTCATGATCCAGTCGAACTCGCCGTGCAGGGCAAGCAGCGGCGCCTTGACTCCCGACCAAGCGGCCATCAAGTTGAGGTCCTGCAGTTGTTGGTAATAGGCGACCGGGCGACCGTATTGATGCTCTGGGTCCCCTTCCCAAAGGCTTTTGAATTCCGGTCGCCGCGCAAGGATCTCCCGTGGAGGCAGCCGGTCCAGCAAGTAGCCACTGTAGAATTCTTCGACCCTCTTCATGAGTGTATTGAGTTCCGAGGCGCCATGGCCCGCAAGCGTCAAGCGCCGCCGCTCGATTTCCAGCATATGCTCATACCACGTCTTGATCCAGCCGCCATCGACCACATAGCCCTTGACCTGGGCCGTCTCTGCGACCAACGGCGCAAAACCTCCACCGTTGCTGATTCCAAAGATGAAGATTCGGTCGGAGTCCACGAACGAGTAATTCTTGAGCTTGCGAAACGCCTGCCGATACGCGGCGAGCTCTGCAGTGAAGTCCGTTGCGGCGCAGTCCCCTTCCGAGTCGCCGACGCCGGCCTTATCCATGCGTACGGTTGCGAACCCGGAAAGCTTTGCGATGGACTGGAGCACCAGCTGCGTCGCATCGGTGGTGCCGGGAGGCGCTTCGACGGAATCGCAGCTCAGCCAACCCACGACGAAGATCACGGGAGCGCGGGTGCTCGCATCTTGCGGGCGGGTGACGATCAACCGGAGCCGATGGCCGGCGGGATCGCTGATGGAGTCATAGAGGACGACCACCCCACGGTAGGACTCGGCGGTCGACCCCGCCTTTCGCGGCAGGTCGCCAGGCTGCGCGCGGACGATCGGCGCAGAGAGCATCATGGCCCCCATGGCAGCACCAGCCCATCGGAAAAGCTCGTGCATCGTGACCTCCGTCGGCTGCCGCCGCTACGGTTCCCTTCCCGCCCTGATCGGATAGCCCGCCTCGCGCCAGGCTTTCATGCCGCCATCCAACGCCACCGCGCGCTGGAACCCCATCTCGCGCAGGGTCGCGGTCGCAAGGGTCGAGATTCGACCGAATTCGCAACACGCGACGATCCGACGCGTGGGATCAGGCAGATCCTGATTGACACGCAACTCGAGCTGTCCACGCGGCAGCAGTTTCGCTCCGGGGATATGACCTTCCTCGTACGCGTCACGCTCCCGGACGTCTAGAATGAGCATCTCGCCGGTGCCCGAATCGAGGCGCGATCTCAGCTCGGCGAGAGACATGAACGGTACGCCCGCGGTTGCCTCGGCCAGCATCTGCGCAACGGTCTTGCCTCCGCTCATGTTCGTGCGCAGCGCCTCCGTGACGTGTGTGGGCATGCTGAGGTTGAGATTCCGCATCATTTCCGCAAAGGCGGCGCGATCTCGAACCTGCAGCCGAGGATTTCCCGCAACCTCCTGGGCGATGGTCGAGTGACTGCGTCCTTTGTATTCGTGTGCGGGATGCACCATCATTTCCGGATCGAGCTTAAGGACGCGGTCGAACAAACTGTCATAGAGCGCGTCCGGATCTCCGGTCGGCAGGTCTGTGCGTCCGGTTGCGCCGATCAACAACGTATCGCCCGTGAATAGGCGGCCATCGACCAGCAGACACATCGAGTCGCAAGTATGCCCCGGGGTATGCATGACCTGGACGCGGTACTTGCCCACGACCAGCATCTCTCCGTCGTCGAGGCGCAGGTCGACGAAGGGCGCCGGGCTCGAGCGGTGCATCGCAACGGGCACATCCAGCTGCCGGGAGAGCTGCTGTGTGGCTGAAAAATGGTCCGCGTGGGTATGCGTATCGACGAGGTAATGGATGCGCAAGCCGTCACGCGCAGCCAACGCAACGTAACGATCGACGAGACTAATCTCCGGATCGATGATGACGGCCGCGCAGCTATCGCTGCAACCGATCAAGTAGGACTGGCAGCCGCCAGCGCTCAGCCGCTCGAAGATCACAGTCGCCCTCCTCTCCCCCTGATCGGTCCGCACCCGAGTATTCCTGTTAATCGGAGCGGTGTCCAACGAGAGCCACCGTGGCAGGCCGCGGGCACCCCCCAGCGCTTCGCGGGGGTGCGATTCAATACGGCATCCGGGCATTGACCTAGGCCTCCGGAGTGCTGCCGGCTTTATACCGGAACTCGGCGCCGAAAGGTAGAATTCGATGTGCACACCAAGCTCTCGCGAGCTATCGGAGGCACAAGTGTGCGTCGCCCGTGGACGTTGCAGTGCGCGCAATCTGCAGCGCATTGACTCAGCTAAAAGAGCTCGACATTTTCTCCGCCATCCTTGGCCGACAACTCGCCGGCAGCGACGAGCATCTCATAGGAGCGAATGTTGTTGCGTCCATGATGCTTCGCGTAATAGAGCGCAGCATCGGCGCGCTCGACGCAAGTACTCGGGCTATCCGTAGGATAAATTTGTGAGTACCCGAGGCTGATGGTTACCCGACCGACTTGCGGAAACTCGAATGCTGCGATGGTCTCCCGCAGTCGATCGAACGCAACTTCGACACCCTCCGTGGTTGCGTGGTCGAGCACGATCACGAATTCTTCGCCGCCGAACCGGAACAACTGATCAGTGCCTCTAAAGCTCTTTTTCATCAATTGGGAGACCAACAACAGCACTTCGTCTCCAAACAGGTGCCCGTAGTTGTCATTGATGCACTTGAACTTGTCTATATCCACGAGTCCCAGCCAACTGGGCTCTTTCATACCGCGAGCAGCATCCGCCAGCCGCAATCGCTGTCGAAGCTTCTCGAAAGATGCCTCGTAGGTTTTGCGATTCAGCATGCCAGTCAGCGTATCGAGTTCGCCGTAGTCCAGCAGAGCCAGGTGGTTTTTCAAGATTCGCAAGATGGCGTTGATATGATCGATGACGCGCGCCCGGAGTCGGGTACGGCAATTGATGAACAACAAGCCCGCAACTTCGCGTTCCGCCTCGATCGGCAGGACGGCGTGAACAATCCCGGCGCTCGGGGTATATTGCACGACCTGCTGCCGGCGCACGCACGACTCCCATTCGGGGATCTCGCTCAGTTCCCGAAGAGTCGATAGATCGTTGGAGCGGACCTGGGACGTGTGCTTGTTGCCACGCGAGACTTCGGCATAGTTCAGAAGCCGGGTCACGCCGCCGTCGTCAACGAGGCTGTAGATCGCGACCGACTCCGCGTCCAGGAAGTCCAGCAGAAGTTGCACGATCGCACAATGGACGCCGTCCCGGTCGCGGTGCGTCGTGGTTTCGGCGATCGAATTGAGAATCACGTCATTCACGGCGAACTGTCTCTACGTATTTCGCGGGCCCGGCGTCGCTGGGAAGCGGCCGCGGCGCCATCTCACTCCGAAATTATCGGTAGCCGTCAGGGGAACTGAAGCCAAGCAGGCGGGCGATCGGTGTATTTCATGACCGGATGCCGCTAGCCAACACCCCAAGGGGGCCTGGGAATGCCAGTTTTGGGCCTGGGGCGGCGATTTAGGGGGAACGGGATGCAGAATTCCGAATGGATGCCGATAGCCTCTCCTACCTATGGCAATTCCGGCATCACAGAACCAAAAAGCGCCCCCCAGCGCCTTGTCTCCCGCCGAATTCCTCAAGGAGCTGTCCGCTGAACTGGCGAGCGGCGACATTCGCCTGCCATCGTTTCCGGATGTCGCGCAGCGGGTGCAGCGGGCGCTCGAGGATCCCCGCGCCACCCCGGATCAGGTGGCACGGGTGATCGGAATCGACGCGGCTCTCGCCGTACGAATCCTGCGACTCGCGAATTCGGCATTCCTGAACCCGTCCGCGACGCGGATCACCGAGCTGCAGCAGGCCGTGCATCGCCTTGGCCATCAGCTGGTGCGCTGCACGGCCGTGTCCTTCGCCTTGCAGCAGATGAACGCGGGCCCGAGCGTCGCCGTGCTGCGTCCGCAGCTGCATGAACTGTGGCGCCAGGGAACGCTGGTCGCATCGATCGCGTACGTGCTCGCGCGCGAGACTCGAGCCGCGAATCCCGACGAAGCGCTCATCGCGGGCCTCATGCACAACATTGGCAGCCTCTACATCACCGTGCGCGCCCACCAGCACGGCGGGGCGCTGGGCGCCGACCAGGACGCCACTCGGGTGCTCAACAACGGCCACCCGCGAATCGCGGGCGCGATCCTCGGTCGTTGGAAATTCGCACCGTCAATCGTTTCTGCGGTTAGCAACCAAAACGCGTCGAATCTACCGGCCACAGGGGCGGACAGGCTCACGGACGTGCTGATCGCCGCGATATCGCTCGTGCCCTGCGTGTTCTACCGCGCACTGCTCGACGAGACCGTAACTGCCATCGCGGCGTTCCAGCGCCTCGCACTGAACGCCGTCGACTGCAAACGGCTGCTCGGCACCACTGCGGGGCAGATCAAGGCGTTGCACAGCGCGCTGGTCGGGTGACCAAACCGCTCCATTGCACTCGCCGGTATTCGAGCCCGCGCGCAAGGCACCGCCGCACGTTCCTGTCCGCCGCGAGCTCGCCTCCGTCCAACACGTGGACGCCCCAATAGCGAAGACATCGACGGAGGCCACTTACCGGTCTGCTTCCTCATTTATTCTTGAGGGTGCATGATCACGGCAAACACGCGTCGCATGAACTCTTGACGCTTGGTAGCGATGCCGATTCGGAGGCGTTATGACGCTCGAAAGCCCGCTTCTGTTCGAGACATTCAAGGCAAGCTCATCGTCTCACTACTTGATCCAGGATCCGTACCACGAATATGGCGTGCAATTCATCGACCATATTTATCGAACATACGGACATCGAGCGATCTGCATCTACACGAACCGACGCGAGCGCATGATTCATGAGGCGCAGTTCCCGCAATTGCGATCAGACGCCGTGGTTGCAGTCTACGACGTCAATCTGGATCGACTTGACGATTTCGCCGGCATGATGAAATTGCGTCACAAGATTATCGCCGTGATACCGTTCAACGAGACCAGCGTCGTACCAGCCACTGACATCGCCCACTCCCTGGGATTGAGTTGGGCACAGCCCAACATCATGCCCCTTTTTCGCAGCAAGTTTGCACTCAAGGAATATCTGCGTAACGAGTATCCAAATCTACGGATGAATGCTTCGCGAATCGTGCAAACGACCCAAGACGTATTATCGATGCGACGGCAACGCGAGTATCAGCGCTTCGTCATAAAACCCAACGACGGGTACGGCAATAGAGACATCGCCCTCTTCGACCGCGAATCCACGAAGCAGGAAATAAAAGCTTATCTTGCCCGCATGAAGCACTCTGAACTCGTAATGGAAGAGTACATCGACGGAATCGAATTTTTCGTCAATGGCCAAATCGATGCAGGGGGCGATGCTCGTACCGTCGCCATATTTCAATATTCGAGGCGGCCTGCCAACGGACGTCACAACATCGATTTTGAAACATTGCGGATCAGCTACGGCACACCGCTTTTCGACAACTTGGCACGCTATGCCGAAAATGTAATGCGGGCAACCGGCCTCCGGCGCTGCCCGTTCCATCTCGAACTCAAAGTGGACGAGCTCGGCCCGTGCCTGATCGAGGCCGCCGCGCGGCTTCCAGGCCACGGCAATGCGCTATTGAGCGGGGAATTACACGGCCCCAAGCTCGATCTCATAGACTTGGCCTGTCACTATTATTTCAAGTCGGACTACCGGGAACTGCCGCTGGATTGGTCCGCATATAATTCCCGGGCGGTTCGGTATGTCCACGGTGTCGCGCAAAGGCCGGAACGCATTTGTGAACTGGAAGGCATCGGAGAGGTCGAAGCGCTTCCCGAGTTCCACTCGTGGGTGAAGAAGCTGGTCATCGGTACAAGAATTCAGCGAACCGTGGATTGCCTCAGCATGCCATGGTGCGTCGTTTTAAAGGCAGCGACGGAGCCGCAGGTAGGCAGCGCCGCGAATCGCGTGCGACAGCTCATTCAATGGAATCGCCACGTGGGATCCGTAAGACAGGCCGCGTTGAGCATCAAGTTCAAAATACCCCGAGTGCTCAACCTAATTCAGCGGGAGATTCGAATAACCCTCCCAGCGCTCCATCTCTCCAACGACGCGCGGTACGCAGCTAACCGGCGTGACGGTACGTACCAGCTCCGTGGGGTGCGGACACCGCGATAATAGCCGAATCGCCGGTTGAGAGGTTCGTCACAGAGGCCGCCCGATCGGATACGGTCGCGCAAACACGATCAAAATCGTATTCGTTACGTCCGCCGTCATCGGTCTTGGACTGTTGGTCTACACGAAGGTGAGTACGAGTACAAAGAATCCGCCGGTAGCGACAGCACCGTCGCAACGCGATCCGTTGCCTGTCCCTTCCGGCGGGCCAGTTTCGACCACGACTGAAGAGAATCAGCCACAACTCACGGGTCTTGCGCTGCTCGGCGACGTTGATGTAGAGAGCGGCGCCCGCAAAGAGGGCGGCGCACATGACGGCGACCAGGCTGAGTAGGCGGAGCATCGAACTAGCCTCCGGGATATACCAATTGTGATTGTCGGAACTCGCGCTAGTGGGACTCGCCGACGGGAGTCGCCAATGGCGGCCCGGCGAACTCGACTTCAATTGAAATGTCGATCAAGTCGCCGACTCCCATCGTGGTTCCCGGAGCGGGCACGCCAAAGGCGATCCCAAAGTCCGAGCGCTTGAATGAGCCGTGGGCGGAAAACCCGATCCGAGCGTGCGGGTCCATCTTGGGCATTCCGCCATACCCGCCGTTAAACGTGCCGGTGAGAACCACCGGCCGAGTGACGCCATGGAGTTCCAAGGTGCCGGTAATTTCCATCGACTTGGCACCGGTCATCCGAACTTTTTCCGACCGGAAAACAATCTTCGGAAACTTGGCCGCATCGAGCATCTGCGGCCCCTTCACGATGTCGATACAGACCGCCGGCGCCGCGTCCAACTCCAGCGACGAGGCATCGATGGTGGTCACCACCTTGGAGGCCGGAATGTTGCTCGGATCGAAGGCCAGTTCGGCATCGAAGCGGCTGAATCGCGTCGTGTAGGTGGAGAACCCCAGGTGACTGACGCGGAGTTGGAGACTGGCGTGGGATTTGTCGAGCTGGTACTGACCCGCGGGGGGCGCAGTCAGGGGGGGCATCGCCGGCGGCGCAGCCGACTCGGCGGCATGGGAAATACCGCCTTGGAAGCCGAGTAGTACCACCACACCAGTGGCAGCGAAAAACCGAGACATCGTTACAATCTTCTTGCTCATGACACATTACTCCCACTGGATTGAAGTGTTGCTACTAGGGCTGATACGGTCCCTTCGTCTCGCCCCATCCCCACGTCGGCATGGGCGCTTTCTTGTCGATGGGATTCTCCGTCGTTGCAGAATTGAGAGTGGCGATTCGCGAACCCCATTCCAAATATCCAACTAGTGAGGACCTGAACTCAGGGTCATCCGGCAGATTCAGCTCGTCCGCGGTATCGAGCAGCAGCGTCATCCATCGCTTGCGCTGCTCGTTGGTCAAGTGACGGCCGAGATGTTTGGCGACCATGGTCGAGTGCCCATGAGTCCGGTCGCCGCTATAGAGCGCGGGTCCGCCGAGAACTTCGGCGACGAAATGGGCGACGGTCCGAAAGTGCGCGCAGGGCATATTCGCAAATACGGGTGCGAGGATGGGGTCGGCCGGAACTCGCTCATAGAACCTCATGAAAAGGGCTTCGAGCCGTTCGATGCCGCCGACCCAGTGGTACAGCGTGGGAATTTGCTTAGTCTCCATCGTGGAATCGGGTTACGCCAGGGCGTAGAGAATTTCGACAAATGAGGCGATTGCGCCGTCGAGTCCCTGGACTTTCGCATTGGCGGACTCGATCAGATAGTACTCGTCGGGAGCATGCGCGCCGGTTCCGTGGCCAAGTCCAAACCCGCCCGCTGGCAGGCTCAGCGGCGGGTTTGTAAATCGATAGCCCGGCCACGACCCGGGACTCCGTGGCACGACTTGCGGTGAAACGCCGAGATTGCGGTAGGTCTTGAGGATCGCCTGCATAAATTTGCTGTTTTCGTCCGTTTGAGTCGGATCGTATCCACCTGTCATGTTGACTTCGATGTCGCCAAACCCATGGCTAAGCAGATGCGCCTTCAATTTGGCGAGCGTATCGACGGCCGTCATGTCCGGTACCAGCCGCATGTCGATTTTCGCTACCGCCCGGTGTGGAAGCACGGTCTTGCCGCCAGGCCCCGTATATCCGCCCACCAATCCCTCAATGTTGATCGTCGGTTGCGAATACAGCCGTAGCAGCGAATCGTACCAGTTGAGGTCATGCACCCAGTGGGCGACACCGTATTGCTTCTGGACGACACTTTCCGGCACTTCGGCCGCGTAAGTCGCCACCATTTGCTTCTGACGCTCTGTCAGCGGCTTTGCCAGATCGAAGAATCCCGCGACCGCAGGTGTATGCCCATCCTTCTCAACCAGGGTATTGAGCGCTTGCACCAAGTGCCAGGAAGGCGAATCGACTTGAGCCTCGAGGCTCGAATGAATGTCCTTCTGGGGACCACGGCCCCACTTTTCACCGCTGGCCACAAGTTCCAGTTCGACGATACCCTTCGCGCCAAGTTGAACCTCGAGGCTGCCATCGGGTTTCTGATCGGCGCTTGGCAGCAGAACACCCGCGCAGGACTTCAGCGCCTGGAGGACGTCGGGGGTCATCACAATTTCGCCAAAATGTGGTGAGCCGATTTCCTCCTCGCCCTCGCAAACGAGTACCAGGTTGACGGGCAACTTTTTACCTGCCGCATGGAACGCCATCATGGCGCTCAAAAACGCGTTCTGCGGTCCCTTCTGGTTCACCGCGCCGCGTCCCATGCAGACCGTTCCGAGCTGCTCTCTGGGTACCAATCGGCCTTCCAACGGCGGTGAGCTCCACTCATCCGCCAAAAACTGTTTGACGTCATACATGAAGTAGATGGCGAGAGTGGTCGCGCCGCCCGAGTTCAGCCTGCCAAAAACACCCGCCTTTCCCGACGTTGGTATTAGCCGCACGTCTGTAAAGCCAGCCTTTCGCGCCAGATCCGCCATGTATTCGGCGCCCTGCGGATAATTGCGATTTTCCGCTGCGATCGATGGAAACGCGATCCAGTCTTGCAGGCGCTTGATGTTCTCGGCATGCATCTTCGAGATCTGCGCGAGCACCGTTTTCTTGTTTGAGCTGTCGGGACCCGCGCCGCTTAGGGTCGGCGCCATTGCGAGCGCAGCCCCCGACACGGTTCCTAGTACGAATCCCCTCCGATTGAGCCCTTGATCGCGAGTACCCGTCATAACATTTTATCCAGTGTGAAATGGAAGTCCGATCGATCTCGTATTGCTCCCGAACCGTGCGTCTGCAGTACGAATCACACGGATCCACTGCCGCGAAGTGTCCGTGAAGGAGGAGCATTTGGCAACCGGCGCGACGCGATGCCGAATAGAATGTCAACGGGACACCGGAACGAACTGGCTAGTTAGGGCAGGGGACTCAAACGTGTCGCCATGGTGGATTGGGGTGTACAGCACGGCGCCGCGCACTATGGAGCGCGGCACCGAGGTTGATGCAATCGTCGTCGCTGAGGCGATCGTCGATCCCGAAAAGGCGGTGTCAGCCGAGGTTCTGCCTGAGATCGGCACGGTGATGGATATCGAAAAATACAAATTCGGAAATCCGACCTCAGCCGACATCAAATTTGATATCGAGCGCGAGAAAAATCTGAAACAGATGACCTTCGAAGTGAAACCGGTCGCGGGCGTCGCCGATCTGGCCGGTGCGCTGAAGGGACTCAAACTGATCGCCGTCGACGGCGTCGCGGCTCCGGAAAGCGTCGCCGCGGTAAGCGCAACCAGTCACTCAGCGACCTTCGATGGTTGGTCGATCCTACGCTTTTGCCGTGATGGCGAGACCACGCTGCGATTTTGGGGCACGAACGGCTCCGGTGAAACCGTCGGTGGATCAATTCAGATGCACGTCAAGATCAAGAAGAAGGCTTGACCGCCCTGCCGCTACGCGGTATGAAGGATAAATCCTTAATAATCAATATATTACGTTGAATTTATAGCCCGAGCGTGATTCGCTTCCAAGCAACGTGAGCGCCGCCCCGGATGTCGCTTCGGTAACGCCCTGTGTAAGCCGCGAGTGCGCGAGATGTGCAGTGGCTCACTTCTGTCCGCAGGCGGTGTGGATTATGGTCAACCAATGAAAAGGCATCCTTCAGGCCACATCCGCTTGACCTCCCACCCTTCGGGGGGCAAACCGCATAGGTTTCCCATCGAATGGGGTGCGTCGACCGCGCAGGCGCGCGGTGCCGTCATTGGCTCGACCACAGCGCGCCACCACCGCAATGTGATCGGCGCGCATGGCGGCGCCTATTCGATATACCGCGCACTGGCGGTCTCATCCGGGGCACTGGACCCGAACGCCCGCCCCGATCTGAATGGCACCGGCCCGCTTATCGAGATCGGCCCTCACCGGCAATGGACGGGGCAGGACACGATCGTGTCGCTCGATCCCTGGGGTCATCGAGTGGCCGAGGACTTCGCCGCAGAAATCGAGCATGGTCTGGACATTCGTCCGACGATTGCAATTACGAAGGCGCGCCTGATGTTGCCCGAGGTTCGCGAAGCGATCGAACTGGGCAGACTCTCGGAGGACGGCGTAGTCGTGCGCTCGGGCGGTGAAGTCGGCGTGACCAAGGTCGCCATAGACCCAGTCTGGCACCTGCCGGGCGTTGCGAAGCGCTTTGGCGTGACGGAAACGCTGTTGCGTCGAATCCTATTCGAGCAGACCGCCGGGATGTATCCGGAGCTCATCACGCGTCGCGACCTGCACGTTTTTCTGCCTCCGATCGGCGGTACTACGCTGTATATCTTCGGCGACCCGGCAGCCATGCGCAACCCGGCGCGGACATTGACCTGTCGGATCCACGATGAGTGCAACGGCTCGGACGTTTTCGGCTCGGACATCTGTACGTGCCGTCCCTATCTCACCCACGGCGTCGAGGAGTGCATTCGGACGGCCCAGGCGGGTGGCGTCGGACTGATCGTCTACAATCGCAAGGAGGGGCGGGCGCTCGGCGAGGTTACGAAATTTTTGGTATATAACGCGCGCAAACGTCAGCCGGGTGGAGATCAGGCGGCAACGTATTTCGCGCGCACGGAATGCGTCGCGGGTGTCCAGGACGCGCGCTTCCAACAGCTCATGCCGGACGCCATTCATTGGCTCGGAATCGCGCGAATCGATCGCCTCGTATCGATGTCCAATCTCAAGTACGACGCTCTGATCGGCGCGGGAATTGAGATTGGCGAACGGGTTGCACTTCCGCCGGACCTCGTGCCGCAGGACGCGATGGTCGAAATCGAAGCCAAGAAAGCGGCCGGGTACTTCACCCCGGAATCAGAAACGGCGGACCTGGGCGAGAGCCCGGCGTTGGTAGTCGGACGTGACATCAAGGACTACTAACCCTCGATCGGAGCGCGAGTTGGCGGAAGGTGCAAGGATGCTCCTGCGCCCCGATGCAGTACGCAAGAGCGCGCAACGCATGTTGGTAGTGGCGCTTGATGGCGGCTTGGAAGACTGGACGGTCCATCTCGACCAGCTGGCCCCGACTGCGAGTTTTGTGGCCGGGGTTGTTCGGGAGCGTTATCCGCGACTCGATGTGCCGGTGCACTCACGCTGGCGGCATTTCGTATTTGGAAGTCGCGATCTGTGGGATGAGATCGTCGTAGGCGCAAGTTGGAAGGATGTTGACGCTGCAGCGCGCTCCGCCTTCGATCTTGTAATCGCTTCTGTCCTGCTCGACGCGGGGGCCGGCGCGGAGTGGCGGTATCAAGATCGCGCCACCGGCCTGGTTGCTGTTCGCTCTGAGGGACTCGCGCTCGCAAGCCTGCGCTGGTTTCAACGCGGTGAGCTCTCGGACAATCCGGGCGAGCCTTATAGAGTGGACGCAGCCGCGCTGCGCCGTGTCGACGCCCACGCAATCCAGCATGCGTTTCAGGCCGGCGAAGACAATCGGCTGCTCGGCTTGGAGGGGCGCACGGCGCTCTTGAACCGGCTTGGCGCGGTCATGGAGTCGCGGCCGGATCTGTTCGCAATCTCGGACTCGCCGCGGCCCGGAGGGCTGTTCGATGCACTGAGTTCACGAGCCGTCAATCGGCGATTGCCGGCCGCCGCGATTCTCGAGACGTTGCTCGAGGCCTTGGGTCCGATGTGGGAGGCACGACCTACCTTGAGCGCCGTGCCGCTCGGCGACTGTTGGCCGCATCCCGCACTGGTGGGTGATCATCCCGAGGATGCCTACGTACCCCTGCACAAGCTGTCACAATGGCTGACCTACTCCCTGATCGAGCCGCTCAACAATGCGGGAATTTCCGTGACCGACGTGCACGAGTTGACCGGATTGGCCGAGTATCGAAACGGCGGCTTGTTGGTCGACATGGGCCTCCTCGTTCCCCGTTACCTCACAGCCTTGTCGAAGACGCACGGGGTTGCGGATCCCTTCGTGGTCGGATGGCGGGCGCTGACCGTGGCGCTTCTCGATCGATTGGCGCCTCTGGTCGGCGCGGGACTTGGCCTTACGCCCGATCTGTTTCCTCTGGCGTGTGTGCTGGAGGGTGGAACCTGGGCAGCCGGCCGCGTCATCGCGCGCAAAATGCGCGCCGATGGCGGCCCACCATTTCAAGTTGTAAGCGACGGGACGGTGTTCTGATGAAAAATGTAACGACGGTGGCTCATCCGCTGGTGCAGCATAAGCTCACACTCATGCGCGACAAAACCACCTCGACCAAAGGGTTTCGTCAGTTGCTGCGCGAGATCGCGACCTTGCTTTGCTACGAGGTGACTCGCGACCTCATCCTCGACACGATACAGATCGAGACCCCACTGATGCCGATGCAGGCCCAAGTCTTGGCGGGAAAGAAGCTCGTGTTCGCGCCGATCCTGCGCGCCGGAATGGGATTGATCGAAGGCATGCTGGATCTCGTGCCGTCCGCCCGCGTTGCGCACATCGGACTCTATCGGGATCCGGATTCTTTGACCGCCGTCGAGTACTACTTCAAAGCACCTTCGGATCTATCGGAGCGACTCGTGATCGTGGTCGATCCAATGCTCGCAACCGGCAACACCGCAGTTGCCGCGGTCGATCGCCTGAAGGAGCACGGCGCCGGCGAGCTGCGTTTCGTTTGCCTGCTGGCAACACCCGTGGGGCTCGCAAACTTTCACAACCACCACCCGGAGGTGCGCGTGTGGACCGCGGCCATCGACCAGCAACTGAACGAACACGGTTATATTCTTCCAGGCTTGGGAGACGCCGGAGATCGGCTGTACGGGACTCGGTGATATGGCGCCAGAAAATTACCAAGCAATGCTCGACATCGCCATTCAAGAAGCCAGGTTGGGCCTGTCCGAAGGGGGCATTCCCATTGGCGCCGCACTCTTCCACGACAACGGGACGCTGCTCGGCCGAGGACACAATCGGCGGATCCAGGACAACGACCCCTCGGTGCATGGCGAGACCGATGCGTTTCGCCGGGCCGGTCGTCAGCGACGCTACCAGGATACGATTATGGTTACGACGCTTGCGCCTTGCTGGTATTGCAGCGGCCTTATCCGGCAGTTCCGGATCATGAAAGTAATCGTGGGCGAGTCGTGCACGTTTCGCGGCGGGATCGATTGGCTGCGCGAACACGGCGTCGAGGTCATCGACATGCAATCGAAAGAGTGCGAAGGGTTGCTGACATCATTCATTGCGCGGAACCCGGATGTCTGGAATGAGGACATCGGAGAATGCCAAGACACCCTTTCGCAGTAGGGCCTTCAATCCTCCCGACTTACGAACCCGTCACGCCGGCGCTCGCAGTCAAGCCAATGCGCTGCACCATGTCACAAAACCTGGGATCGGAGCGAAGCCCTGTAAACGCCGGCTCGACCGCGATCTCGATGAGATCGGCGCTGCTGGCAAATCGATAACCGCGCTTCGCGATCGTAACGACGTACTCCTGACCACCTTCGCCCGTGCCGAGCGTGCTGCGTAGCAGCGAAATCGTACGCGTGAGGCTGCTCTCACCGACGACGGCATCGCGCCAAACGGTCCTCAGCAGAGCGTCCTTTCCGACCACACTTGCCGCGTTTTCAACGAGCAACTGGAGCACATCCACGACTTTGGGCTCGAGCCGCAGCATGTGCCCGTCACGAAACAGCAGATGCCCCTCGGCATCCAAGCGGAAAGGACCGAAGCAGTAGGAGCGCCGGCCGGGCACGAGTTTGGCTCCGCGAGGAAAAGCATAAGAAAAACATCAGTTTCTCTTAAGGACATATACCTCGTGACGGCGCTCAATACAAACGCCACGGCGGCATGAGAGCGCGCCGCGACGCGAAGACCGACAGCGCAGCGACATTCGGAGGATTTTTCTCATGTTCGCTAGACAATATCGACCTGCACTATTCCCCGTGACATCGCTGATCGCGTTGCTCGGCCTGGCATGCCTAGGCCCGCTTCGCCCGTCGACGGCAGGCGACGTCTCCGCGAGCGGCGACGACGAGCGCCCGCGACATCTCTTCATCTGCGCCGGTGACCAAGCGCGCAAGGCACCGGACTTCTTGGCGGTGATCAACTTCGACGAGCGGTCCAATGATTACGGTCAGGTGGTCGCAACGCGGGCATTCCCTGCCCCAGACGCCAGCGGCAACGAGCCGCACCACATCGGCCTCTCACATGACGGCAAGACCGTCGCGTGTGGCGGCCTCCTGAGCGTGTTAAAAGCACAGAAGGAGGTGTTCTTCTTCGATGTCTCGGATCCGGCCGACCCCAGGTTTCTGTCGGCGGCAGATCCTCCCCTGTCGTCGATCACCGATGAGTTTCACGCGCTTCCGGACGGCGGCTTTCTCGTCACGATGATGGGAGGACCGGAAGGTCATGCGCCGGGACGGGTCGCGGAGTTCGACAAGAATCTGCATCTGGTGCATGAATACCCCGAGCACCCGCCCGCGGATGGCTTCAATCCACATGGCATTTCCGTTCGACCCGACCTGGACCTGATGGTGACCAGTGACTTCATCTGTCCGGCAACGACCCTGCATGCGGATGCCGGCGCGATGGATTTTCGTGGCAGTGTTCGGGTGTGGGACTTCGGCCGCCGCGAAATAGTGCGTACGATCACAGTTCCCGGCTCAGGCACGATCGACGTGAAGCTCATCCCCAATGATCGTCGAAGGCGGGCATATACGGCCGCCATGCTTGATGACCATCTCTACCTCGTCGACACGAAGCGCGGCACGGCGACGGCGGTGTTTGATTTCTCGTCGATCCAACCGGGTGGTTGGCCGCAGCTCATGCGCATGACGGAGAACGGCGCGCGCTTGTTCGTGTCGATGAACCAGGCCGGCAAAGTGGTGATGCTCGACACCTCCGATCCGCGACACCCGCGGTTGCTCAAGATCCTCGAGCTCGGCCCCCAATCCGGACCGCACTACATCGCCCTCACCCGGGACGAAAAGCGCCTGGTCATCAGCGACTATTTCCTCAATGAAGATTCCTTCGGAAAAGTGCACGCCGAAGGCGACCACAAACTTCACGTCGCGAGAGTCACCGACAATGACCTGGTGCTCGATCCTCGCTTTGCGGTCGACTTCAACACCGCTTTTGCGACCGGACCGGCGCGACCGCACGGCGTCGCGATCGATTGATCCCGTTGCCGCTGCCGACTCGTGTCGGCGCGCCGCGCACTTGACCGAACGAAAACCCTGCGTTCAGCCGGATTGACTCGACTCGGCCCAGATATTGAGTTCGCCATCGCGCGCCTGCGCGTCAATTTTCTCGAGCTCCTCCTGGTCGAACGAGCCGTTTCGCAGCGCGCCGAGGCACTCCTCGATCTGTGGCCAGCTGCTCGCGCCCACCAGCGCGCTGGTGATGGCCGGCTTTCTGAGCACCCACGCGATCGCCATCTGCGCGAGGCTCTGCCCACGCTGCTTGGCCATTCCATTGAGCGCGCGCACATGCGCGAGATTGCGTTCGCTGAGCATTGACTTGCGGAAGGACTCGTCGTGAACCGCGCGCGAGGAGTCTGGGATTCCATTCAGGTATTTTGTCGTCAGCAGGCCTTGCGCCAGCGGCGAGAACGCGATGCAGCCTACGCCCTCCTGTTCCAGCACGTCCAGCAAGCCATGTTCCACCCAGCGGTTGAGCAAGGAATAGGAAGGTTGGTGAATCACGAAGGGAACCCTGAGCTCGCGTAGAATCGCGGCCGCCTCGCGAGTCTTGTTCGGACCATAGGACGAAATACCGACGTACAGGGCCTTGCCGCTGCGTACCGCCGTCTCGAGCGCGCCCATCGTTTCCTCAAGCGGTGTGTTGGGGTCGAAGCGATGTGAATAGAAAATATCGACGTAGTCGAGACGCATGCGCTTGAGACTCTGATCCAGGCTCGCGAGCAGGTATTTGCGCGATCCCCACTCGCCGTACGGACCCGGCCACATGAAATAACCCGCCTTCGTTGAGACAAGCAGCTCATCGCGGTGCCCGGCAAGGTCGGTCGCCACGATACGGCCGAAGTTCTCCTCGGCAGAACCCGGGGGCGGACCGTAGTTATTGGCGAGATCGAAATGCGTGATGCCGCGATCAAATGCTTTAAGAACCATTTCACGGGCGTTCTCGAACGGCGTCGTGCCCCCAAAGTTCTGCCAAAGCCCGAGCGAAATGCGCGGCAGCAGCAGCCCGGTGCGGCCGCAGCGGGCATAGGGAAGCGATTGGTATCGATCGACGGCGGCTGCATACATTGGCGAACTCCTCTATCGTGACCTCTATCAGGTTAGCATGAGAGTTTGCAGAATCCCGTTCACTTCCCGGCTCCTAGGACGACGCTGGCGGCTCGGCATCTCCGGAGATTCTGGCGACGGCCCGCGACGCGTTTGCCTGTTGAACGTTGTGATTAAAATGCCGAAAGCGGAACGCCCACTGCCGTTGACAAGAATTTAAAGCCGGTGTCATGCTTCCACGCTCTGGCAGTCCACGACGGCGCTGTTGGACGCTCTCGGGACAGCAATTAGAACGATAAAGTCCTTTCCGGGAGGCCGCCCATGGAACGCATTTTGTTTGTCTTTATTGCGAGTGTGCTGGCATCAGGCTGGGCGACAGCCGAAAACTCAGATTCTGCGGCGTCCGCTCCATCGCATTTCAACGAAGCTACCGTTGCCGATCTCCAGGCGAAGATGGCGGCAGGGACGGTCACTTCGGAACAACTCACCAAGTATTACCTCCACCGCATTCTTGCGCTGGACCAAAACGGTCCGGGGGTGAACTCGGTAATCGAACTCAACCCGGAGGCCATCGGGATCGCGGAACAAATGGACGACCTGCGCATGCGCGGGAAGGTCCTTGGCCCCTTGCACGGCATCCCGGTCCTGATCAAGGACAATATCGATACCGGCGACCGGATGCAGACCAGTGCGGGATCGCTCGCGCTCGTCGGCCGCCCCGCCCTCACCGACTCCACCGTCGCCGCCAAATTGCGCGCCGGGGGAGCCGTCATCCTCGGCAAGACGAACTTGTCCGAGTGGGCGAACTTCCGCTCCTTCGAATCGATCAGCGGATGGTCTGGCCGTGGCGGGCAGACGAATAATCCTTATGGAATCAATCGCAACCCCTGCGGTTCCAGTTCCGGTTCAGGCGCGGCTGCGTCGGCGAATTTTGCCGCCTTGGCCTTGGGCAGCGAGACTGACGGCAGCATCGTCTGCCCGTCCAATGCCAACGGCCTCGTCGGTATCAAACCCACGGTCGGACTGACCAGCCGTGCCGGCGTCGTGCCCATCTCGCATACGCAGGATACGGTTGGTCCGTTGGCACGGACGGTAGCTGACGCAGCGGCGGCGCTCGGCGTTATCCAAAGTCAGACGTACGACGGTCGCGACCCGGCAACCGGCAGCGTACCCCTGGGCTGGAAAGGCCGCGCGCGGCCGACGAACATTCCGACCGACTACACGCAGTTTTTGAATCCTAAAGGTCTCCAGGGCGCCCGCCTTGGCCTGACTCGCGCGGGCCTTGGCGGATTCGACCCGCTTGTGCCTACGCCGCAACCGGTACTGGATGCATTCGAGGGGGCGGTCGAGGCCCTAACGGCGGCGGGCGCAACCGTCATCGATCTGGACGCAGCCGGTTTCACTTTCCCGCCTGCGACCGGCGAGTTGCTGGTGCTGGACTTCGACTTCCGCAACGACGTCAAGGCGTACTTCGCCACGCGAGTCGGCGTACCGGTGGCGGGCGGCACGCTGCAGAGCGCCATCGACTTCAACAACGCGCACGCCGACGCGGAGATGCCGTTCTTCAATCAGGACCTGTTTGAGCAGGCACAGTCGCTCGCACCCGGACCCGACGATCCGCAGCCGGTGTTCGGGATGAGTTACAACCAAGCGCTCGAGATCGATCGACTGTCCGGGGTCAACGGCATCGACGCCGCGCTCAAGCAATTCAATCTCGACGCGGTAGTCTCGGCGACCGACAACCCGGCTTGGGCCACTGATCTCGTCTACGGCGATCACTTCATCTTCGGCACGTCAGGTCTCGCGGCGCCCCCGGGGTATCCAATCGTGCAAGTGCCGGCGGGCATGGTGTTCGGCGTGCCGCTCGGTATCAGCTTCTTTGGGACGGCATTCAGCGAGCCCACTCTGATCAAATTAGCTTCGGGATTCGAGGCGGCAACCAGGATCCGGGCAAAGAATCTGCCGACCTTCGCGCCGATGACGCCCTATAACAATATTCAAGGCACGACTCTGCGGAAGCCACCGCGCAAGGCTGCACCGATGGCTCCGATGCCCGACGCGGACAAGAAGAAGCCGCACCACTTGTAGTCAGGCAATCGTGTGCCGCAGGTGAAAGCTGCGCGGCAGAGAGGATATTTCTCTTCGTGAAACTTTTGGCGCGGCGAGCGCGCCCTGCTGCGAGATCTTCCTCGACCGACAGGTGGATCAATGCATCGCGCGGCTACGCGCACGTTCGGCGCGAACAGTGAATGGTGAAAGAAATAATATCGCTCCCGCAACTTTTCCAGTTCGTTCCGGTACTCACAGTCGCATAACAGCAAACACGTGCCCTATGTCGTGGGTTAGTAACTGCACGGCCGTGCGTCTTGAGGGGCAGAGACGTCGGTTGGGGGAGTCATCATGCGGTACCGTGGCATTCATTCGCGCGAGCTGTGGATTCTCGCGATCTTCGCGTCGGCGCTCGGCACATCGATGGTCGCATCGGCGCAGCCGCCGGTCCCGGACAATATGGGCGGTGGACTGCGCCAGCTGTTCGAAGCGCGGGTGAACGCAGCGGCTGCGTCGTCGGCCGTCTCGGCAGCGTCGCTCCTCGAACCGCGAGTGCTGCGCGATGCCCAGAGCCGAGTCTTGGTCAACGTCTGGCTGGATGGCAAGCACCCGCTCCCCGCCGTTCATCAGTCTCTTACCGGACTGGGCGCCGACGTCTCGGCCGAGCTTGCCGCCTACCGCCAGGGCGTGATCGCTGCCTATGTGCCGGTCGAACGCGCCGGCGATGCCGCGCGCCTGCCTGGAGTTCGATCCGTCACTCTCGAGCACAGGCCCCAGCTACGTGTCGGCAAAGCGACCACCCAAGGTGTGGCCACCGTTCATGCCGACAAGCTGCACGCCCTCGGCTTCAACGGTCACGGCATCACCATCGGGGTCCTGTCCGACAGTTTCAACACGGCGCCGAACTCGGTCACCGCGGATCATGCAGCGCAAGACATCAAGAGCGGCGATCTGCCGGGGCCGGGCAATCCGTTCGGCGACGCGACGCCGGTGGTCGTCTTGGACGAAGATCCGGGGCCGGGCACCGACGAAGGCCGGGCGCTGCTGCAGATCGTTTACGATATCGCTCCGAAATCGAAACTCTGCTTCGCCACCGCCTTCACCGGCGAGGTGCAGTTTGCCGCCAATATTCTGAAGCTCGCCGACCCGAAGGGTCGCTGCAAAGCCAATGTCATCGACGACGATGTCGGCTACTCGGAAGAGCCGGTCTTCTCCGATGGCGTCGTTGCCCTGGCGGTCGACCAGGTCAAGGCCGATGGCGTCGCCTACTTCTCCTCGGCCGGCAACGACAACAGCGGCAATTACACCGCGACCTTCAACCCGATCAGCGACGCCGACGCGCGTGCGAAACATGCGGGCAATCTCGTTCTCGGCAATGTCGATTCCAACCTGACGGCCGGCGGCTTTCATAATTTTGGCACTGCGGCAAACGTCTCGATCGCCCTTCCCGTCTTTGCTCCTCCCGGCTCTCACTTCCTCACTCTGCAATGGGACGATGCGTTCTTCGCCAATATTCCAACCGCGTCCTACGACTTCCTGGTCTTCGATGAGAATGGCATCTATCACCCGGAGCTTAGCGGGATCGACAACGTTTATTCGACGGGTCAGCCGGTTCAGGGCGTTGGCCTCGACGGCGGAACCGCGGGGTTGACCTGGTATCTCGCCATTGCCCTGCGCCCTGGGGGCGCCGCGCAACACGCGATGCATCTACAAATGATCGATTTCGACGACGGCAACCAAGTGACGCTTTTGAAGTTTGCCAACCGTCTGGCACCGTCCGTCTTCGGCCACCCGGCGGCAGCCGGCGCAATCGCCGTGGCTGCCGACTTCTGGGACAACACGCTGAGTTCGGAATATTTCTCCTCGCTCGGCCCGGTCACCATCTACCTGGATCAGGACAATTTGCCGCTGGCGAAGCCTGACGTGCGGAAGAAGCCCGAAATCGCCGCACCGGACGGCGTCGACACCACCTTTTTCGGATCCCCCGGCGTTCCCGGCGACCCGCATCCTCTGTTTTTCGGCACGAGCGCAGCCGCCCCTCATGCCGCGGCGGTGGGGGCGCTCCTGATTCAAGCGGCTGGCGGTCCGGGACATCTTTCGCCCGACAAACTCAAGACGCTGCTCGAGGAAACCACGCAGCAACCCCATCAGCTCACTGCTGGCGCGGTCTGGGCGACTCTCGCCAGCGGCGGCGACGCACTCAAGGTCAACATCAGAGGATTCTCGCCGCTTGATCCAAACCAGTTTCACTTCGCCTTCGCAGGTGATGCCGACGACAGCGTCGCAAGCATCGTCATGAACGCGGGCAAGGAGACCATCTCGTTCGGCGACAACACCGATCAGTTCCTCATCGGAAACACCAATCTTCCGGCGGCTGACATCGTCTACCACAACAACAACGGTCTGAACCCGGTGGCCAGGCTGTCCTTTTTGAATCGCGCCTTCAAAAGCGGCGGCTTCGTGAATCTCGGCTTCGATTTTGATAATTCGCTGATCGGCTTTGGCGGCATCAACGCCGGGCTGCTCTATGGCACCACGGTGACCGCGACCGTCCAATCCGGCAATTCCACCACGTCGCTCAGCGGTCGGCTCGGTGGACCGACGGGCAGAGGCTACGCCGTCAATGATGGATTCGGCTTGATCGACGCTTTTGCTGCCTACCTGAAACTAACCGGAGGCGCTGCGTCAGGCCAGTAGGGACGAGGCACCTTCATCGCTCGGCAGACGCGGCAACTCCGCCAGTTGTGCGGACTGCCGCATGGGGCGCGGCATCCTTCAGCCGCCGTCAATACGCTTGTCATTGTGCGTCCGGTGGCGTCGATCCCGGTACAGCGTCAACGCGCCGAACACCGCCCAGCCACCGTGAAAGAGCACGCCGGCGGCCACCACCAGCGTACCGGGAACAGGTCCGATCGCTGCGCGCTGCCAAAGTTCCGCCGTACTCGTCAGCGCAGTCGGATGAATCGCCAGCTTGCCGTAGTACGCAAGCGCCTGGATAGCGAAAATCCACGCGTAATTGCGGCGCAACCGCCGGCCTACGGCGCTCACATAACTAATCCGGTGCCGCGGATCGCTATAGTCCTCGGCCATGTGCTGAGCCCAACCCGCATCGGTTGCGGGGGGATCGCCGCGCAGCATTGGCACATAGAAGTTCGTTTCAAGTGCGCGCGCCCGCAGCCTCCAAATATTGAAGTAGCGGTAGCGGCGCGCCTCAATCAGCAAGAAGAAGACCACCAGCAGTCCGACCAGCGCCAAAGGCAACGGCGAGGCGTTCGCCGCACTGAAGCTGGCCGAGAAAGCAATGCCCGTCGTGACGACGGCCCAGTTGGTGGTGTTGTCGAAGCGGACCCGCCACACGGTGCTGCGATACACCTCGCCGCGCCAAAGGTGGGCGAGCGCGCCGATTTCCGTCGAGTCGAATGGGCGACGTGGTGGTGTCTCACGCAGCTGATTCATGACGCCCTCCGCGTACGGGGCAGCTCGAACTCGCGTCCGAGCCACCCTTTCCGTTACAGAGATTTAAGAAATTCGATAATCGCATTCTGATCCGCTTCGCTCAGGTGTTCAAAGTGCTCTGTAACGCCGCTCGCCTCGCCGCGGTGGCGAAAGATGGCATCGCGAAACGTCAGTGACGCACCATCATGCATCAACATCGACTGCATGCGCACACCCCACAGTGGAGCGGTGCGCATGCTGTTGGCGGTGGCTTGATAGGCTTCGAGGGAAAAATCCTTCCACTGAATCTGGTACATACGCTTGCCATAGTGCTCCTCCATGGCCACGACGATGCCGTCACCGGTGTCGATGTCGTGCAGCAGGAAGTCACCGTAAGGATGAAAGGTCTTGCTCCCAAGCGCTTCGGGAATCGTGAATTTCCCTCCATTGACCACCGTGCCTGGGGCGGCGGTGGTCAACGTGGGGACATGGCAGATGTCGCAGCCAATCTTGGCGAACAGTGCTTCGCCTGCCTTGGCCGTGGCGGTGCCAGCTTGCTGAGGGTCGCGCGCAGGAGCTTTGGTCGCCCGTATGAAGCGTGCGAAGCGATCGATGTCCGCGAGACCATCTGCGCCCGCTTTATCGTTTGGCTCTGCGACCGTGTTGCACAGGTTTGTCACTTCATCCGGGAAGAGACGATTCGTAATTCCTATTTCATTTAGGTAGGCATCGCCAGAGAAGGAAAGAAGGCTGGCGTGCTGACTCTTCCAACCGAAACGGCCGACACGAGTTTCGCCCGGAGACTCGAGGACCGGTACGCGGACAATCAGACCGCAGATCTTGCCATGATCCTGCTTGCACTGCCTGTTGGAAATGTCAATCAGCGTCGAATCGTCCACTGCCTCAACAAATCCATCGCCGAGAATACCCAAGGAGGTGCGGAACGTGCGAATCGTTTCGGAATCCGGCACGCGTTCTTGAATCTCAATGCCGGGAAAGGCAGCGTTGGGGCAGATTGTCCGCTGATTCACCAGCGAGCGTCCCTTGATGATTTCGGATCCGTGGTTGATCGGAATCTCGGCGTTCCGGAATTTGCCGTCCGGGCTCTTATGCCCGACGCGCAGCTCCATCACCTGGCTGACGCCGCCGGTAACTGGACTTTGATGGCACTCGCGGCAGGACTGAGCATTGAAGAGCGGACCAAGCCCATCGGAGACGGCTTCGAATTGTTCAAAATTGGCTTGATCCAAGCGGTGCGTCTGATCGTCTACGACTGCGTTGCTCCTGTTGTCGAAGCCGGCAGGGGCCTCCGACAAGTGTGGAGCGGGTTTGGCTTGCGCCGTCGATGTCGCGGGGACCGCGCGCGAATTCGTCGAACAGGCGATGAGACAAAGCGTGAGGACGAACAAAGCAACGCCCAATAAGGTCTTCATGGCTTTTCTCCTTGGGGCTCATTTTCAGCGAATCTATGCCTGATTTGGCCGAACGACAAATCAGCTTTGCGCACCTAGCTGCGCCGGCCGCGATGGCATTTCTCTTGGTGACACTTTGGACGCGGCGCAGCACGCGACTGCGGCGCGGGCGGACGCTTGTGTGCCGAAGGTGCTGCACAGCGCATTTAGTTTGGAGTAAAGTTCTGGCTGCACTGGTCCCGAGGCTGGGTTGTTATTAGTGCGCTCGAAGCTTACGCGCTCCAAGAGCTTATTAGCCACGAGCCTCGGTGCGGGCATTGCGCCGGATAACCTGCGGAGGCTGACCGAAGGTTCGCAAAAATGCCTCACGCATCCGGCGGCGATCAACAAAACCAGTTTCCCGCGCGACGACATCAATCGGATGATGGCTTTGCTCTATCATCAGCCTTGCGGCTTCGAGACGAAGCTTCTCAACCGCCTTGGCGGGAGTTTGTCCCGTTTCGGCTTGAAAGGCACGACTGAACTGCCGCGGGCTGAGACTTGCCACTCCAGCCAATTTGTCGACCGACAGTGAGGAGCCTAGATTCTTCTCGGCATAAGATAGCGCGTTTTGAATGCGGTCCGACTTCGGCGACAAGGCCAGTAATTCTGAATGTTGGGACTGACCACCGGCGCGCCGATGATGCATCACCAGCTTTTTTGCCACGGAACGAGAAACTTCCGAACCTAAATCCTTTTCGACCATTGCCAAGGCAAGATCGAGACCAGCCGTCGCGCCTGCCGAAGTCCAAATTGGACCATCAATGATGAAAATTCGGTCCCCCTCAACCTTGGCCTCGGGAAAACGCCTTTGTAATTCTCGGGCGTAGAACCAATGCGTCGTAGCGCGGCGACCCTCCAGCAATCCAGCTTCGCCCAAGATGAACGCGCCCGTGCAAATGGATGCCACGCGCCTTGATTGTTTTAGTCCACGTCGAATGAGGTTCAGCACCCCAGGCGGCGTGGTCGCTGATGCGTCCTCGGTTCCAATGACGATGAGCGTATCAAAGGCCCGGCCGCTGAGGCGCTCTGCTTGAAGCGCGATGCCCAAAGATGATCGGACGGCTCCGCCCTTCTCGGAAAGCACTCGTACCTCGTAGACACCCTTCCCCGCAACGCGGTTTGAATATTCGAACACCGCTTGTGCCGCCAGTCCGATCATCTGAAAGCCTTCCGGGACCACAAAACCGATACGTTGCATCGAAATTCTCCGCAAGAAATGGCATGTCGGTAAACCGTACTATATACGTCATTTCTGCCACTCTCCAGTCGAGCTAATGTATGCGCCATCCGCCGCTGATGGCGGCAAACCAACGAAAGGAAACAGAACATGACTACTCAGAGCAAAGGCACCGCACTCATCACCGGGGCATCCTCAGGCATTGGCGCCGTTTATGCGGACCGCTTGGCGCGTCGCGGTTACGACTTGGTCATCGTCGCGCGCAGCCGCGGCAAGCTCGACCAGTTGGCAACCCGGCTAACGAACGAAACCAAGCGTTCCGTCGAAGTCCTGCCCGCCGACCTCAACGACAAACGGGATCTGGCGCGAGTCGAGGAGACGCTTAAAAAGGACGCTACCATCACTTTGCTGGTCAACAACGCAGGTATTGGCACGTTCGCACCCCTGCTCAACAGCGATGTGAATAAAATGGATCAGATGATCTCGCTCAATATCAGCGCACTCACCCGCCTGACTTATGCCGTGGTACCGGGATTTGTTGCGCGCGGCACAGGCACTATCGTCAACATTTCTTCAATCGTTGCCATCTCGCCGGAAACGCTGAACGGTGTTTACGGAGGTAGCAAGGCCTACGTGCTTGCTTTCAGTCTCTCGCTGCAGCACGAACTCGCATCCAAGGGAATTCGCGTTCAGGCCGTTCTTCCCGGCGCCACTGCGACGGACTTCTGGGATGCAGGTGGTTTGCCTGTCCACAATTTGCCATCTTCAATCGTCATGACGACCGAGAATCTCGTCGATGCGGCTCTGTCCGGACTCGACCAGGGTGAATTGGTGACCATTCCGGCACTGCCCGACAAAGAGGAATGGGATCGGTTCGAAGCGGCGCGGCGCGACATGTCGACCCGCCTCTCGCGCGCGAACCCGGCAGCACGTTATGGCATCAAGGAACTTGCCAAAGCATAGTAAGGGCAATCGGCGCCCGGCTTGGGCTGGGCGCCGACTTAGTCCTCAACAAGAGTGCGGCCGGAAATATCTCCGCCTCTCTGCCGGTCTTCAAGGGTAGAAGACTCAAATGCACGTCTGTGATGGAGATTGATCGATGAAAATAGTGAATGAATTGACAGTGGTTGCCGTCAGCACGCTTTCGTTGGCACTCATGACATGCCGCGCTGACGCTCAAACATCCGCACCGGTGCAAGCGCGCAACGTTGTGTTGGTGCACGGCGCATGGGCCGACGGCTCCAGTTGGAGCGGGGTAATCCAACGGCTGCAGGCGGCCGGATTGCATGTGACTGCGGTGCAGAATCCGCTTACCTCGGTGGAAGACTCTGTTGCTGAAACGCGCCGTGTGCTTGCGTTGCAGGACGGACCCACAGTACTCGCCGCCCATTCGTGGGGCGGCACCGTCATCAGTGAGGCCGGAACTGACCCAAAAGTTTCGGCGCTGGTCTATGTCGCGGCTCGAGCCCCCGACGCGAATGAGGATTTCGTGGCCCTGTCGGGCAAGTTTCCCACCATGCCGGTGAGGGCGGGCGTGGAAAACCACGACGGCTTCACCACGATCTCGGAGGAGGCCTTTATCAAGTACTTCGCGAATGGCGTCCAGCATGAAAAGGCGGAACTGCTGTATGCCGTGCAGCAACCGACCGCCGCCGCGTTATTTGGCGGACGTACCACAGCCGCGGCGTGGCAGACAAAGCCGAGCTGGTATGCGGTGTCAAAGATGGATGAGACAATTTCGCCTGACCTCGAGCGGTTTTTGGCAAAGCGCATGAAAGCCCATACCATTGAGGTAAACGCAGGGCATCTCTCGCTGGTCTCGCACCCGAGGGAAATCGCTGACCTGATCTTGGAGGCCGCAGGTCGCGAGAAGCAGGCGCGCTGATCGAAGCTCGCAGCTCTATCTCCGCTGAGCGGTCTCGGTAGCGAGCCCAGCGAGTGCGGTGGTCATTGCCGCGGCGCCCTCCTTCATCATGGCCCCGATCGGTTCGGCCGCTTCATGCGGCAGAACATCCGCCATCCATACCACACGACTACCGCCGATCTCCCGGGGAAATACTTGTACCGCCCCGTTGTAGTGAGCGGGCCCCCGGGGCCCGCCCTGCGCGGTCCACACCAGCCGACGCAGATCATCGTTCATGGAGACGATCGGTTCTGTCACGACCAAGCCGTTCGCGAACGTGACCCGACGTCCGCCCGGAACCACTTCCGTGGCCACCACAAATCCGGGTACGAGACGGGTATGCAGCGCGCCGATATCGCGAATCGCGTCCCACACGGCGGAAGGGGACGCATCAGTCGTAACTTCGATGGCAATAGAGGTCATGAATCAAGCTCTCCGATAAAAATCAACAAATCCATTGGGTCACGAGGATTTATGGAGCCTTGCCGCAGTAGGCCTCTATACGGTATCCGTCGGGATCCTTAAGAAATGCGGCGTAGTATCCCGGCCCGTAGTCGGGGCGCGGCCCGGGCTTACCGTGGTCCCGACCTCCCTGACGCAGTCCGGCGGCGTGGAAGCGATCGATGCTGGCAGTCGTGGGTGCATCAAAACAGACGTGCAGGCCGGAGGCCGCGTCGTCGGGCACCGGCTTATCGGATTTGAGCACCCAAAAGACCACCCGCTCGCTGCCATATCCGAGAGAAGCGGCATCCTCACTCAGACACCGGTACCCGAGGGGTTTCAGGGTGGCATCGTAGAAGGCTTTCGCGGCCGCAATTGACGAAACACCAATGGAAATATGATTCAACATAGGGACCTACAGGTACTTGAACTCCATACGGGCGCGCTCCCGCCCGACCGGATAATATTAGCGCTTGGCAACGCCGCATGACTTGGGAAAAATTGCTCACATGGCCATTGTGTCCATCAAACAGCGCCTGCCGACGTCGGACGCGCCCAGCGGTCCGCCGCGTACGCGGCGAATCGCCACTCGGGCCGGTTGGTCGCTGACCGAGTACCTCTGTACGGCGGGGCCCCACGATCGATCCTTCGAGGAGCGGCACCATGAGGTATCCATGGCGCTCGTCACGCACGGAACCTTTCACTACCGCACCAGCACGGGCGGCGGGATTCTGTATCCGGGCGCGTTTTTGTTGGGCAATCCCGACACCTGTTACGAGTGCGGCCATGAACACAGCCACGGCGATCGGTGCCTGGCATTGAGTGTGACGCATGATCTCTTTGCGGAGATCGCCTCGGGCGCGTCCAGCGCTGATCGCTGTCGCTTCCGCCGGGCCATATTGCCCGCAGTCTCGGATCTTGCACCGATCTCCGTCTCGCTCCGGCGTGCGACGGAGTCGGCAACACCGCTCGCGCTGGAAGAGCTGGTGTTCACGACCATCGAAACCGTTGTTCGGGCGGTGGGGACAAACCACTCATCACCCCGCCGA
>Ga0179587_10000083_pt1 | contig 42332 bp, 45 predicted proteins | sample CZODoug2_1_08_16_FD_185932 | JGI IMG/M metagenome (GOLD analysis project Ga0179587, IMG submission 185932) | Vadose zone soil fungal communities from Angelo Coast Range Reserve, California, USA - CZODoug2_1_08_16fungal | ecosystem: Environmental > Terrestrial > Soil > Vadose zone | place: USA...
AACGGTGCGCTATCACCATTGGCATCACGCGGCGCATCCCGAGGCAGCCGACGTCAACTTCGCCATCCATTGGCCCTTCATCGATCGTCTGTTCGGGACCTACTATCTTCCCAAAGACGCCTGGCCGGAGCGCTACGGCTTGATCAGCAGTACGGTCCCTGCCGGATTCTTCGCCCAGTTCCTCGCTCCATTCGCGCGGAAGTAGGCTGCCGTCACAGGGTGACTTCCCCGAGCGCCAAATCGCCTGGCTTGTCTGCTCCCGTCTTGGAAGGCTTGACCAGCCCCAAGGCGCTCATGAGCCGAACGGTGATGTAGCCGAAATCGAATTCCGCGGAGTCGTGCGTGGTGCGCAGGAGATGGGGATAGTGGTGATGGTTGTTTTGCCAACAGGCGCTAAAGGTTGCCATTACCGGGAGCCAGTCGCCGATGTTCATCGCGTTGTCGCCTGCATCGTCATACCGCCGAGTGCCAAACCGACGGTCGTGAGTCCAATAGTTCTGCACCATATTCACCCACAGCGCGAAAACCCGAACGCCGAGCCAAACTCCAACGGCGAATTTCCAGTCTCCAACGATCCACCATAGAAGGCCACAGCTAAAGATCGGAGAGACGAGCATGAACAAGGGATGCGAGACAAGGCGGAACGGCCAAGTTTTGAGGATGGCGTCGTTAGCCACGTCGGCCGTGCACGGATAGGGAAAACCGCAGAGAAACATCGTCTTCCAAAAACCGTCGGTGTCCAGCTTGTTGGGATCGCCTGCATGGTCGGCAAACCTATGATGAAGACGGTGGCGATTGACCCAGCTCACGGGATCGACGTAGACGCCCACCGTGTTGTTGATGAGAGTCACCGCTTTGACGAACCACTCTTTATAGTCCAGGGCCCGGTGCGCGATGCCAAGATGGATCATGTCGGAAAGATAGAGTCCGCCAAGGAACCAGGAAAGCAATAAGTATCCGACGCCGACCACTATTCCCCACCACGGCCCGAGCCAAGGTGGCGCCAGAAACGCCGATAACAGAGCTTGAAACGCAAGTGTCGCAAACCCCACCACATTGTATATTTTCATTGATTGTATGATCTCGATTCAGTCAAACCTTACGAAAAACCTATCTTCGCAGCACTTCACAACGAATCCGGCTCAATTCCGCCCGGACCGCTTTCGCGTAATTATGCCCTTTGCTGCGAGTCAAGTGATCGATGCGTAGAATGTTGAACGGTGGTCGATTTCACCGCCAGGTTGGGCCGCAATCAAACGGGAGTCCAAGCCATGCCGAAAAAGCGAAAGCGTGCCGTCAAATCGCTGGCGCACGCTTATGAAGTGAAGGCCGAAATCTCGAACGCGACCCTGGCCAAGGCGAAATCCGCGCTCACGCTGCAAATCTATCTCCGGCAAGTAAAACTTGGCGAGATCCAGATCGGACGTGGATCGTTGTTCTGGGCCGGCGCAAGACGCCAGTCCGCCAAAAGGATTCACTGGGGCAGACTCGCTGAAATGATGGATCGTTTGGCCTACGGGAAGGACGCGTAGGGGGCGCGAGATCAGGGGGTTTGACCAAGATGAATCACAATAGCCCGTCGATCGCTGCTCGCTCCTCGTTAGTGAGCTCGAAGTCAAAAATTGCGAGGTCTTCGCGCATGTGGGTTTCGGACTTGGTGCCGGTGAGGGGAACGATTCCGATCTGAGTCAGATAGCGAAACAGAATTTGGGGGGCGGTTCGATTGTGGCTTGAGGCCAGGGCGGTGATGGTCTTGTGCGCGAGAAGATGGGGATTCGCGCTCAAGGTCCAGAAGCTTTGATAGATGACTTGGTGTTGACGGCAGAAGTCGCGAATCTCGCGATCGTAGTTCGTCTCGGCGTAGAAACGATTTTGAACAATGGCGGGTTTGATTCTGGCGGATTCGTATAGGCGCTTTAAATCAGTGACGTTGTAGCAGTTGCTGATGCCGAGTTGCCGAATCGTTTTTGAGTCGATGAACGATTCGAAGATACGCCAAGCAGACTGGGTTTGCGCCATCGTTGGCATGGGCGAATGCAGTAATAAACAGTCGAGGTAATCGGTTTGCAGGTTCTCGAGAGATGCAGCGACGGATTGGGCAATTTGATCCGCCAGAGATCCCTTCGGATTGTAAGGAATCCGATTCGGGTCCTGGCCTGAGCGAGAGGTGAATTTGGTTTGCAAGTACAGATCGGCGCGGGTCAGTCCCTGCCTCAGGCTGGTGGCGACACCGGCGCCCACGCCCGCTTCATCATAGTGTTTGGGCTGGCAGGCGGTGTCGATGCCGCGAAATCCATTTTGAATGGCGAGGCTGACGAGTTGTTCAGTGGCAGCCTTCTTCCACGCGGTTCCGTAGATCATTCGGGGAATGCGGATTTTGGCGTTGGAGACGAGGTAGCCGTCCATGTGCAGGATTATCCGCTCGGTTTTTTCCGCGTATGCTTCCTCATTGTAGCGACAGGAAGCGTCGGTTCGCGTATTTGTACAGCCGTAATCGATTGATTCCTAAGCTCTAGTTGACGATTTGGGTGAGGCCCTGTTTAATGCGCGGCTGTTTGGCCAGGTAGCTCAGTTGGTAGAGCAGCGGACTGAAAATCCGCGTGTCGGGGGTTCAATTCCCTCCCTGGCCACCATTAAATCAATGGCTTACGCGCATTTGGCCAACCTCAACTGCGGAATATTCTCGCTGGTGTGGAATATTCACTGACCGGTCTTGTCTCGTCGGTTGCGTGTTAGCGATTTGGTCCTTTTCTAAGCGAGGACAATAGCTCGATGGATAAGACCAAGCGACAACAACCTCGATGCATCTTGATTGCAGGTCCAAACGGCGCCGGTAAGACCACGTTCGCGCGCCGGTATCTACCCGAATACGCCGGGGTGGTGCACTTCGTAAACGCGGATCTCATAGCGAGTGGCCTGTCCCCCTTGAAACCAGAAATCGCGGCCATCGCGGCGGCCCGAATGGTACTAGGGGAAATAGAGCGTCTTGTCGCCGAAAGGGCGGATTTCGCGTTCGAAACAACCCTCAGCGGACTCACCTATGTGCACCGACTCCAGTCTTGGAAGCGTGCCGGCTACCGCATCGACATCGTGTATCTCAAGCTTAGTTCCTCTCGATTGGCATTGCGGCGGGTCGCAGCTAGAGTGCGTCAAGGCGGCCACAATGTTCCGCAAGCTGACGTTCTTCGCAGGTTCGTAAGAGGCTGGGAAAACTTTCAGCGCACCTATCGCCCGTTGGCCGACAGCTGGGCGGTGTACGACAATTCGGGCGGTCCACCACGGTTATTGGAGAAAGGTCGATGAAGCCGAAAAAGCAAGCGAAGACCCGCCAGCCGATAAGCTTTGCCGCGGGTGTTGGTCGTGCACTGCGTCGCGCGGCGAAGGATGCGCAGAAGACAGCTCGAATGTACGGCACGCCGCTGTACGTATGGGAAAACGGCAAAGTGGTTGCCAAGAAGCCATAAGACACGCGCCGACTGGAAACCTTTGAGGGCGGGCGGATGCAATGGCCTTCATCGCAGTCTCCCAGCATGTGGTCGGATCACAGAAATGGCGGAACTTGTGAGCGATTCTAGCTGGCACACTCGCTCCGATGCTTCGATCAGTGCTCCGATCTCGGGTGCCGAGTAGTGGGTCGTCACTTGCTGCGCCTTGTGGCCGAGGAGAAGCTTGCGGTCCTCGAAGCCGACCCCGGCCACCCGGAGACGATGGCCATAGGTGTGCTTGAGATCGCGTACGCGAATGGACCGAAATCCGGCCGGGCACGGGTACCCCAACACAGGTTCATAGCGTGCAGCAGCGCGTCGCCGCGCGCCCTTCCAGCCCGAGTTGTAGATGTGCGTCACGGGACTGCCTTTGCGGGTGAAGACGAGCTCACGGTGCCTGCCCCGGCAACTCTCGATCACGGATCGCGCAATCCGATTCAGCACAACGTAGCGGTCGAGCCCGTTTTTCACGTAGTCGGGTGGAATGACGAAGATCGAGGTGCCGAGCTCCGGAACTACCACCTCCCACTGCCAGCGCAGGTTGACAACCTCCTGTTCGCGCATCCCGGTGTTGACCTTGAAGAGCGCCATCGAGACCAGGTGTCCTTCGAGCTCAGAGAACAGCAAGCGTTGCTCTGGCACCGACAGCGGGTAGGGTGGGCGCCGATGCGGATGAGGCTGCATCTGGATGAGAGGTGCCATCGGCAGCCAGGGCCGGTCCGTTTCGTCGCGCCATTGGCGCGACGCTAGCATCAGAATGTGTCGCACCACGGCAAGGTCCCGGTTAATGGTACCGGGGCTGCGGCCTTTCTCGAGCCGTGATCGGATGTACGGTGCCAGCGTCTCGTGGTGCACGCGTTGCAAAGATAACGAGCCAATGAAAGGATCGAGCACCGCCAGCGCTCGCTGATCGCGCTCGAGACTGCGTTTGTGATGATTCTCCACGAGGAACTTGCAAGCGGCTTCGCGAAAGCTGTGTTCGCACGGCTCACCGAAGAGGTGCACGTGTCGGGCCTGGGTCACGCGTCGCGCCAGCAGCGCCTCGGCCTCGAGGCGGGCACCGGTACGGGTGCTCTCACAGATTCGCTTGCCGTAGATGATCTTGTCGATGTGCCAAATGCCCCGGCGCAGGAGAAGTCCCGGCATTCTTCTCCGGGTCGGTGCATGACGGTCCTAGGAGCGCATTGTTGGGATCCGACGATCGCATCCTTTGGAGCACCAGGAAAACATTCATTTCCATTGCGAAGGTGTTGATATGGCGCCTGGGTTTTGTCCGTCCGCAATGTGGTGCGGCAAGCGCCTGAGCCCACGGGTAGGGACCTCCAAGAGCAACCGTGGCAGTCATCACTGCCGAGGTTGACGCCCCAACTCCGTCGAACAGCAAGACAAAACCACGATTTTATCGACGTACTCCAACCGATGCTCGCGCGACGCGGGAGTCATGCGGGACCCGTCGTGAAGCATTGAAAAGCGTTTCTCAGCAGAATTTTGTCGCCTACAATCCTGAGTCCTTATGGCTTTCGCGCGTCGTCCAGACGCTGTCGCGAAATAGTGCGCGCTTCTACCGTGAAGCTATCTGGATGTCGAAGGACCACGGCTTCGAATGCGTACTCCATAAGGCCCATCTCGGCCAGAGCCGTGAAGCCCGCAGATACTTCGCGCTTCGTAACAATGCGCTCTACCGCAGGAATAATCCCGTATCGCTTGATTGCTTGCCAAGTCCGAGACGCTTTCGTCCGGCGGCCGTTCTCCTCCGACTTTACTTCCTCAAACGCATAGATGGCCTCCAGGCATTCTTTTTCAACAGCGATGCTGGCGCCATGCGCTTCGGCTCGAAGCTGCACGCCGCGCTCGCGGGCTTCAATTGCCAACCCGGGAAAGCCGCGTTCAACGGCATTTTTAGCGAAATTTTCGCAATCCTTGACTGTCTTCAGGCGAGCTATTCTGGGGTCCATTCGGAAACACCTTGTATAGATAGTAAGGCATTGCACTGCGTAAGAGCGATGAGTTCATCCGGCCGACGATTCAGCTCTGCGTTCATTGCAAAGCTGCGCATCAGGCGAGATCTGCGTCCGATCTCGATTGAAGTCCACCTTGCGATCGAGACGCACAGCTCTCGTAAGTCGTCCTCGTCATCAACGTCGCGGAGTGCCATTTCACGCCTCCACGGTAATTTTAATATTCGCCGGGCCTACCCCGAACGTGATAGCCAATCGACGCTTCGCTTCTGCGATCGAGAGAGGGGCGTCGCTTGGTAACTCACCCTTGGGGGAATCATGACGGGCCTCACTCAATGCGGCGACTTGGGCCGATGAAAGGGGAACTGTTGCTATCGGTGGAAATTTGATCCCCATTCCAGCGCCAACGTAGCTCACAGGGTCTTGGGCCTCTTTGTGGTAGAGAGAAACCCAAACTCCGCGACCAATCGGGATCGAGCGCTTGGCGTCCAACCGCGCCTTATAGGCGCGGTTGAACCGGGATCGGACTTCGTCGCCATCGATCAGATGTACTTTTGCAAATTTCGGGTTTTCCGGATCATCAACGGAGACCGGCACCACTGCGTCCACTTCATCGAGAGTGCGCCAGCTCTTGTCGCCAAATGTGCGTGGGAATGCGATCCAAGTGTCCTGACTGGTCCTGATCGTAACCAGCTTGCTGTGTCCGTCTTTCGTGATCCGCCGAACGCTTGATTTTCCACTTCCTCGTTCCCTCTCTACCCTCCAACCCTCTGCCTCTAGGGCTTGGACTGCAATCGCAAACAACCGCTTCTTCATGCTCGCCTTTTCAGGCATCCCGCATACGTTCGTCATTTGTTTCGCGTTCTCTCCATCAGTTAAGCCCACGTTATACCAGATCAGCAGTGTTTGCCAATTGTCCCTCATTACTCCCTAGGAACAAACTGCGAATAATTAAAAGAAAGGCCAATGATTCGGCAACGGCGAAGCTGCTTATAGTTTCAGAGTCATGCCCCGCTGGTAGCAGGTAGGTTAACTTTTCGAGCGTCAATTTGTAGCTATTCCGCGATCCGTTCAATTCCCTCTCTGTGTAAGATATTGATTGAATTACATATTATTCGATGGCTCGCCTTTGCCAAATGGCCCGGCTTGCTTCGCGTTCTGTAACGCGTTACGCTGTAACGCGTTACAGATGGAGAATCACATGGCGTTAGCGGCTGATCGAATGAAGGCAATGCGTGAGCGGCGTCGTGCGCGCGGTCTGCGCGAGTTGCGGCTGATCGTACCCGATGCGCGATCGAAGGCGGTCCGTAGGCGAATCGCGAAGGCGGTAGCAGGTCTGGATCGATCGCGCGAGCTGGATGCTCTGGGGTGGATTGAAGCGGTCTCGGAATTTGATGCCCCGTGAGGCGCGGCGACGTGGTGACGGTTGCAGCAGCGGGCGACTACGGTAAGCCTCGTCCCGCGGTGATCGTCCAGACGGATGCCCTGCCCGCGGCACACGCCTCGATCGTCGTCTGCCAGATGACTTCTGACTGCGGCGACGCACCCGACTTTCGGGTGACGATCGATCCGAGCGAAAGTAACGGCTTACGAGTGAAATCGCAGGTAATGGCCGATAAGCCTGTCACCATCCGGCGCGAACGAATCGGACGACATGTGGGCCATCTCGATGACAAGGATCTCGCGCGAGTCAATATCGCCTTAGCCTTCGTCATGGGCTTGGCGGATTAGAAAATACAGGCCTCCATCTTTACATCCGTTTCATCTAGAGTTCATAGGATCCTGAAACGAGTTGCCGAGACCTTGATTTTTAGTAGCGAGTGCCTCGAGGGATTCAGATGCGATGAAAGCTAGAAGTAAGGACAGCGGCAAACTGCGGATCGGTGATGATTGGAACGCGATCCGCATAATCGCTCTATCTCAGAGTAATCCGCTCAAGGCGATTGCCGAATTCGTTGAGAACAGTATCGATGCGCAGGCGAAGACCATTACGATCACTCGGGGCCGAGAACACGGCGCGCATTATCTGTCAATCAAGGATGACGGCAATGGAGTTCCGCGAGATGCCGATGGATTTCCTGACTTCAAGTACGTCGCCACGCACATTTGTGACTCTATCAAAAGGCACCTCAAAGCCGACGGCAACGGAGCCAAACTGCAGGGGGAGTTTGGCATCGGTCTCTTGAGTTTCTGGACGGTCGGCGACAGCATGACGATGATCTCCACCGGTGCCGACCAGCGCGCTTATCAAATGACAATGAACAAGGGCGATTCACGCTACGAGGTGAGTCCACGCCGGATTTTATTCGCGGAGAAGGGCACAGAACTCAAGGTGGGCCCGCTGCTCGAGGGTATTCGCAGCTTAAGTGGCGAGAAGATCCAGTGGTACCTTGCCTCGGAACTCCGGGACCGGATTCGGGACGCAAAAGTCCGGGTCACAGTGGTCGATAACCTCGCTCGAAAACAATACGCGGTCGAACCCCGCCAGTTTGAGGGACGCTTGCTGCACCAGCTGCCACCGGTTCGTACCGTCTACGGAGACGCCTACGCGGAATTGTACTTGGCCGAGCCCAATGAGGCTGCTCGGGTGGCATTGACGCGCGCCGGAACGCGGGTGATTGAGGATCTCTCGACGCTGCCCGGGCTGGAACACATTCCCTGGGCGTCGCGTTACGTGCAGGGCTTGGTGGATGCGCCGTTCTTGAACCTCACTCCAGGGACTCGAAGCGGAATTATTCAGGATGAGCGCTATGCAGCGCTGATCACGGCATTGAGTCCCCTGGGGATTCACCTCAAGGGTTTAATCGACGAACAGCAGCGCGCCGAAGAGGAGCAGGCCAGTCAACAGTCCTTGAAAGCGATTCAAAAGGCGTTTCATGAGGCGATGCTCGCGCTGCCGCGAGAGGAATACGATTGGTTTGATGTGCAAGGCCGCGCACGCCAGGAGGGCGCTTCTGCAATATCCGGCGTTAGCGGCGTCATGGACGGAACTGAATTGGAGGGTCTGTTGCCGGCGCTGCCGGAATCCGCACCCACGGATTCTCCACAACGGCAGTTCTTTGACTACGCGGGCCCCCTGTTCAGTGTTGTGGTTTCGCCGGCCGCGAGTACGGCGCCGCTTAACGAGACTCGCAAGTTCCGGGCGCTGCCGCGCGATCGATCACGACGGCGTGTCGTCGATGATTTGCAATTTGCGTGGCAGATGCTGGAAGGCGAAGGCACATTGCAGTGGAGCACTGACCAGGAAGTTGAATACCGAGCGCCAGCAGTGCCAGGCCTCGCTCGCCTAAGCGTGACCGTGACCCAGCGGAATATTGTCTGCACTGCAGAGGCGCTGATCACCGTGACCGACAGTCTAGCGGGCGCGGTGAGTCCGGCCGCTGTCAATGCGCGTGGCTTGCCGGGCTACACGTTTGAGCGGGCGGCTGGCGAACTGTGGCGATGCCGATTTGATACCGAACGCAATATTATCGTTGTCAACAGCGGTCACCGCGACTTTGTTTTCGCGACGCGCAATAGGTCCCTGCAGCTACGCTACTTGGTGCGGCTATACGTCAAAGAGCTGGTCTTGAAGAATTTCGCGGGAGCATCGGCGGAGCAGCTGCTGGAACGAATGATCGAGCTGTCGTTGTATGCGGAGGAAAAACTCAAATCAGGATAATACTCACGAGTCTGGCGTCCGCGGACGTCCACCGGCAGCCACACCTTTTAGGGATTCAAATTGGGAGTAACTTTATTCTGGCTGTGTGGAATATTCCTTGTCCATTTTTGCCTCGCCGCGTTGTAGAACGGTCGTTGTGCGTGCTTGTGCGCAGGATCGATGGGAATCAATGCGCGAATCCTGGGTGACTTTTCTATGTTGTGCCGCGCTGGTCACAAATGTCGCCGCCGCCGTTGCCACAGAAGAGGGCCCGCTCGATGCGATCGTGGTTACCGCGACCCGCGTGCCCGAACCGGTTGGAGCAGTGCCGGCGGATATTTCACTGGTGTATGGCGGGGAGTTGGTCGCGCGCAATGCATGGAACATGTCCACGGCATTGAGTCTTGTGCCGGGGGTCGAAGCGCCCGCGGGCGGCGATGCCGGTCCCTCGAGCGCCGTGCCCGCTTTCTGGGGGCTGCACGAATTCGATGCATTTCTCTTGGTTGTGGATCAGGTGCCGTGGGGCGGCGCTTTCAATCCGGGAATCACGACATTGGATTTTACGGACGTGCAACGCGTCGAGGTGCTCAAGGGTTCCGCACCTGTAATGTTTGGTGCCACGTCTTTCGTCGGCGTAGTCCAGGTGCTCCATTACCCGGCCGGTGAAGCAACCGACGAAGCGGACATTGCCGTCGGCAATTACGGGTCAGCACGCGGATCAGCTGCGTTCGCTCTGCCGGAATTCGACGGTTATCGCCAATCTATCGCAATCGACGGGCAAAGCCTGGGATTTGCGGATCCGCGCGATAACGTTTCCAATGGACGCCTGCTGTATCGGGGAGCGCTCGAGCTGGGCGCGGGCACGTTGCGCGTCGATGCGGACCTGACCTTTGTGCGCGACGCCCCGCCGAGTCCCATCATTCGCGTCGGATCCGGCCTCACAATGCTCACGCCCATCAACTCGAATTTCAATCCAGCGGATGCAAAAATTGACGAGGATAAATACCATCTGGCAGTGGGTTATTCACTACCTACCGCAGCCGGCACTTGGGACACCCTCATATCCTTGGCTCATTCCAATATCACCGACATCAGGGCTTTTTTAGAGCCTGATTTGAGCGGAGCTGCCGACACACAGAATCAGCATCGCCATATCGATGATGAATACTTCGACACGCATCTCACCAACACCAGCCTTGCCGACACCACGCTAATTGCCGGCACTGACTTACTGTATGGACGAGGGACTCAGACCACTCGAAATGGAAATGCGGCGTACACGGTGCCGCTGGATGGCTCCGTCATCCCCCCGCCCACCTCGCAATTGCCGGTCAACGAAATCGGCACCGTAAACGATAAGCGGGTTTTCGGTGGTCAGTATGCGCAGTTTGACTGGAAGCCAACGAGCCGATGGGACGTACTTGGGGGCATTCGTCTCAATGAGGCTTATGAGCAAAAGAGCTCGAGTGATTTCACCCTGCCGCCACCGGCACTTGCGGCCGAGAGCGTCAGCAAAACCATCATTCGGCCCTCCGAAACGATCGGTGTCAGCTACCAATTGTGGGCAGCGGCCAAAGACCAAGTCGTGGTGTACGCGGACTTTCGAAATGCATTCAAGCCTGCCGCGATCGATTTTGGGCCCGACTACACGCCGGATTTGCTGAGTCCCGAGACAGCGCAGAGTTACGAAGCAGGGCTCAAAGCAGCGGCTCTCGATGGGCGCTTGACCTATCAGGCGGAACTGTTTCTGATGAACTTCAATAATCTGGTCGTTGCAACGAGCAGTGGAGCGCTCGCCAATGCCGCGGCGGAAAAACTCAAAGGCGTGGAGGTGGAAACGCGGTATCAAGTGACACCGGATCTAGTGCTCGCCGCGAGCGCCTCATATCACGATGCGTACTTCACGCAATATCAATTCTTTGATGGCGATGCGAGCGTGGATGTCGCCGGACGGCAACTGCCGTTATCGCCGCACTTGCTTGCCGCGGCAGGATTTTTGTACACACCGAAGCAAGGCGTTAGTTCCACGCTCGTGGCCCATTATGTGGGTCGACGCTTTCTCGATGAAGAGAACATCGCAGGCGTCGGTGGCTACATGAATCTTGATGCAACACTCGGGTACGGATTTGGGCATTTTGCTGTTTCGCTCGAAGGGAATAATTTGACGAATCAGCGACCGCCCGTCAGCGCCAGCGAATTTGGCAGCGAGTCATTTTATTTGTTGCCGGCTCGCACGCTGTGGCTGCGTTTCAGATACACGGCGCGATGAGGCCTTGACGAGCGTGAATATTGATTTGGCTTCGGTGATCCAAATAGGACGGTGGAGATCCAATGAAGTGCCGATGAGATGGGCTAGCGGCTCACGGGGGATGGCGAGCGAAATCTCGAGGGCCAACGACATATCGCGATCCGACCAAAGCAGGTCCCGTGTATCAACTCATTGCGTTTAATCGTCCTCATTCAGGTAACCTGGCTTTGAATTTGAAACCCGCCGCGGAGCTGACATGCAAGATGAGGCCGAGATTGTGATCAGTGGGGTAAAGCTGTCGCATGAAGAATCAATGACGATACGCGTCGCTGTTGATACCCTCGCGAATGTATTGGCCGAAGGGCTTGAAGAAAACGATACCAGGGCCTTGACTGAACTTTACTTGACCTCTCTGAGTCGGATTCAGACGCTGCTCGAAAGCCGGCAGCCGCGCAAGCAATAGCCGGCAAGTGCGGCGGCCGCAACGCGTCGATGCGCTTGCATGAGATTAGGGAACATTAGAACATGCCCTCGAGCCGGACATAGCTCGCTTCCATTCCCCGTTCCATACCCGATGCCAGCATCGCCGCCCGCGTTTTAGCATCGGGTAGGGTCATTGCCATCGTCATCAATGTTTGCGTGCCATCTCGATCGAATCTCGTTTCAATGTGGTTGTCGGGTGTGGCATCCGGCAGATGCATCCGTTCGACGTGGACAATCCTGGTGAAAGGCTCGAGTTCCAGATATTCGCCGGTAAGGTGGAATCCACCGCCTTTGCCGTTGGTCCATTCGAAGCGAATCTTGCCGCCGGGTCTCGCGTCGTTGATGCACACAGGCATCTTCCAACCTTCAGGACCGAGCATCCATTGCTGGATGAGTTTTGGCTCCGTGTGCGCGCGATACAGGATCTCCGGGGACGCATTGAAGCGTCTTTTCACCACTATGTTTGAATCGCCAACCGTCTCCAGCGTTATTTTGCTCATGGCGTCTCCTCTTTCTGCTGTTGGTTCAAGGTTGCAATCACTTTGTCCAGCCGGTCGTAGTTCTTCTCGAGGCCTTTGCGCAGCATGGCCAGCCATTGATCCATCGCTTCGATACCCGCTTTGGCGAGCCGACGCGGGCGCTTCGCGCCATCGACGCGTCGGGAGATGAGGGCTGCATCTTCGAGCACCTTGAGGTGTTGGGAGATCGCTGCCTGTGTGATATCGAACGGCCCCGCCAGTTCCATCACGGTCGCTTCGCCTTTTGCCAGACGAGCCAGAATGGCGCGACGGGTCGGATCGCCTAAAGCGGAAAAGGTGGCGTCGAGTTGCGCGGCTTTCATTAAGCAATAGCTTATATAAGTACTTACTTATTTGTCAAACCGATTACTCTGGTGCACAGCGACATATTTGGGCTCGTGACCTATAGTGAAAAGATGAGCGTTCCTCGGCGGGCGTCGTGTGGGTGCCAAGCCATCCACGAGCATATACTTGCGCTGGGATGACGGGCTAAGTGCGACATTTTCTCGATTGCGGTGTTCTGGAAGTTGTAGCCATCTTAAGGAGTGTCCATGGCGCTGGCCGATGAACTTGGCAAACTAGCGGAACTGCGTGCAAACGGTGGCTTGACGGAAGAGGAGTTCAGACGCGCCAAGGAGCGTCTGTTGAACAGCGAGCAGGCGCGCTCAACTGACCCACTCGCGTCCGCCGTCAACACCTTTCGACGCAGCCGCACCGACCGGTTGTTCGGCGGCGTGTGCGGCGGACTCGCGCGAGCGACCGGCATGGAATCCTGGGTATGGCGGCTGCTTTTTGCCGCACTGTTTATCTGTGCGGGGGTCGGCCTGCTGTTGTACGTACTGCTGTGGATTTTCGTGCCAAGCGAGTGAATTTGCGTATCCCCTCGCGCTGTTGAGCGCAATCGCCGGCCGCGGCATACCTCACTGCGCCTCACCCGTTCGAAACCCCACATGAGGGTGCGGCGAGTCTTTGACTTTATGCCCTCATCAAGGCCTCGGATGTGTTCAATGACATCGCAACGCTGCGTCAGCAACTCGTCATATTGGGAACGCCGAAGACCGTTCGCGAATGGCGATACTATGCCTACGAAAACGACGGCTTTGTTCTGATGCTTCCCAATTAGCGGCGCTGATGGCGAACGGACGAGGCGCGTAGCCCATCCATCAAAATGTCGATGAGTCGACGAGCGCTCGCTTCCCAGCCCACGTCGGGATTCCCGTAGCTGACTCCGACCAGCGCGCGCAGCAAGTCAGACGCATCGACATCCTTGCGCACATCGCCGCCGGCGACGGCGCGCTTCACGAGCGTGGTTATCGCACCTGTTATCAGTTCGACCGAGCTCGCATGAAGCGAAGAGCTACGGCTTGCTGCGGCTGCCAGCGAGGGCGCAATCAAGCGCTTGGTGGCGATGTAGTTGACGAACAAGTGCATCCACTGATGCAACGCCTCGCCTGGGGGCGAGGTCTCGAGCAGCCGCGGCACGGCTTCGGCCAGGTGCTCGACTTCGCGCCGGTAAACCGCTTCCACGACCGCCTCTCTGGTTGGGAAGTGGCGATACAGAGTGCCGATGCCGACGCCGGCGCGGCGCGCGATTTCTTCCAGGCTCACATTGAGGCCAACTTCCGAGAAGCCCGCTTTGCCGGCGTCGATCAATAACTGCCGATTCCGTGCACTGTCGGCGCGGGGTTTGCGCGCCTGGGGTGTCACCTTACGATTCTTGATGGGTCGCTCCTGAAATAACACTTGCAAAACGGAGGTTGCCTCCGTATATTAAACGGAGGTTCCCTCCACTTGCAATTAGACCACCTTTTCAGGGTGGAGCGGTAGGGCGTCCCGGAAAGCAGCGAGGACATGATCATGAGCAATACATTTGGGGCCACTTCGACCACCGATGAGGTGCTGCGCGGCATCGATCTGAGCGGCAAGCGGGTGCTGGTCACCGGTGTTTCCGCGGGTCTCGGTGTCGAGACCGCGCGCGCACTGGCGGCGCACGGGGCGCAAGTCGTCGGAGCCGCGCGCGATTTGTCCAAGGCGCAGTCCGCGACTGCACAGATTCGCGCGCAAGCGACGAGCGGAGGTTCTCTCGAGTTGGTGCAGCTTGACCTGGCATCGCTGGACAGTGTGCGCCGCTGCGCCGACGCTTTGCTTGCCGGGGGCAAGCCCTTCGACGTGATCATTGCCAACGCCGGCGTCATGGCAATCCCCAAAGGCACCACGGTCGATGGCTTTGAGATCCAGTTCGGCACCAACCACCTCGGCCACTTTGTTCTGGTCAACCGCATCGCTTCGCTGCTCAGGGCCGGTTCGCGGTTGGTGAATCTGTCTTCGGCGGGCCACCGATATGCGGACGTCGATCTGAAGGATCCGAATTTTGAGCACACACCGTATGAGGAGTTCGTCGCCTACGGCCGCTCCAAGACCGCTAATGTGTTGTTTGCGGTTGAGTTCGATCGGCGGCACAAAGCGCGTGGGGTGCGGGCGACGGCGGTGCATCCGGGAGGTATCCGAACCGAACTCAGTCGCCACTTGACGCCTGAGGTGTTGCAGAAATTGATTGCGGAAATCAATGCCGCTCAACCCAAGGGTGCAGCCCCCTTTAGCTATAAGAGCATTCCGCAAGGCGCGGCGACCTCTGTGTGGGCCGCCTGCGTCGCAAATGCCGAAGCGATTGGCGGCCGCTATTGCGAAAACTGTCACGTCGCGGAGGTCGTCGCAACGCCTGGCCTGCGCGAGGGTGTGCGACCTTATGCCCTTGATCCGCAACGTGCACAGGCGCTGTGGCAGAAGAGCGAAGAGATGGTCGGTGAACGCTTTAACTTGAACTGAAACTGCGCGGGCGCAGTACCACGGACGCGGCCGGGCGTCCCGCAACTTAAGGCGCGGCGCGCCGGGAAAGGCTCCGGCAATTCGATCCGCACCGACGCATACGCGTCGACAACGAAAGCAAGATGCAGAGTTTCTCTTCGGGGGCTCGCAGCTAACTTAACATCATTCACGAATTCGAGGAGAAGATCATGTTACATCGACATCAAACACAGCCCTTGCCGAGACCGCAGCGTCCGACGTGCTCATCCCGCTGATCCGAGCGGCGGCGACCATCGGCTTTGCCATCGCGCCGTGCTCACTGGGTTTCGTCATCATCGCCGTGTCCGAGCAGTTGATCCGCTCGATCATGGTGGGGGATGACCCCGAAATGCTGATGAGCGATTTGCAGAATCAGTTTCCGAACCATGCGATTGAGCTAAACGAGAACGACGATGCCGGGCTGGTGGCGAAAGTCGTGGACTTGATTGAGCGTCCCGACAAGGCATCAAACCTGCCTCTTGATATTCGCGGCACGGATTTCCAGATGCGGGTATGGGATGAGTTGCAGAAAGTGCCCGCGGGCACGACGGTGAGCTACACCTTTTTGGCCGAACAGATCGGCGCCCCACACGCAGTCCGGGCAGTAGCGCAAGCGTGCGCGGCAAACCCCTTGGCGGTAGCAATTCCATGTCACCGCGCGATATGCGCCAATGGTGACTTGGCCGGATACCGCTGGGGTCTCGAACGCAAGCGGGCGCTTCTGGAGCGCGAAGCAAAGCTATAACAGACGCGTCGGGCTAGTTCACCTTGATGCCTTCGACCTGTATGCGCAGCAGTACATCCTGCTTGAATCCGTACTGCTGCCCATAGTTCACGCCAAAGTCGGCACGGCTGAAGGTGCCGCTCGCGTCTGCTCCGCAAACCTGTTTCTTGAGCATGGGATGCTCGACGCATTTGAACGAATTAATGGTGAGGGTCACGGGCTTGGTGATGCCGTGAAGGGTCAGGTCTCCGGTAATGGTCTTGGGAGCGCCGTCTGCGAATTCAACAAATTTGCCCTTGTATTCGGCGGTGGGATACTTCGCCACGTCCAACATCTCCGGGCTCGATGCATGTTCGTTGAGCTTGTCGTGGGCGAAATCGACGGTTGAGGTGTCGATCACGATGTCGACCGCTCCCGTCTTGGCTGCCGTGTCGATTCGGACAGTGCCACTGGTTTTCTTAAAAGTGCCTCGCCAGGTGGATAGTCCCCCGAAATGATCCACCTCGAAGCTCGGGTGCGTGTGATCGGGATCCACGGTGTAAGTCGTGGTGGCGGCAGTGGCCGACGTAGCGGCCAGGGCCAGGAGCAGCAGGGCGTAGTGGTGTTTCATATGGTTTCCTAAATAAAACTGAGTGATTGCTACCTTAGTAATCCGGCGGTCACGAGTTGGCCGCCGATGCGTTGAATTTCTGACTCTCCGGCCGCAAGTGCCGCGTGAGTGGTGTGAACGGAGTAGCGTCCGAGCACCAACTCGTGCGGATGTTTGGCCGCGGAACCCAAGACAAACCTTGCTGCCGTGTCCGCTTCAAAGGCGATGGCGTTGTTGGACTCTTCAAACACGGCCAATTCGCCCGCGAGGATCGGTTCTGCTGTGCGCAGCGTTCCCTCGGAGACTGCGATCCACGCGACCTCGTGATCTGAGGGCGGCTGATAGATCCAGCGCTCACCCGCGGCCAGTCGCACGTCCAAGTAGTTCATTCTCGCGGGCGCGCGAATCGCACTCTTGGCGCGGCCATGGGAACCCAGGATGACCCGCGCGGGCCTTTCTTGGGTCACCTCGTCCGCCGACAAGTAATGGCTTTGGCTTGGCGTGTTCTCGAGTTCCTCAGGCAACGCGATCCACAACTGAAAGCCTTTCGCTTTCTGCAAAACCGCCCCGGTATGCCACACGCCGCGGCCGGCCTGCATCCATTCAACACCGTCGGCGGAAAGAATTCCGCTGACACCCGTCGTCTCTTGATACTCGACCGCGCCGGCATGCAGAACGGTGAGCGTGGCGATTCCAGAATGCGGATGCCAGCCGAAATTCGCTGCGTTGGCTGCTGAGATGTCAAACAGATCCAAGAACACAAAAGGCTTGATGAGCTCGCCGACATCCGAGGGGCTGACCAGGCGCGTAATCCCTCCGTGCCGTATTCCACGCGTTCGGAGCACAATCGAGCGCTCGGCGATCGGCGCTTTAAAAGCCGCGCTCAAATCGCCACCGCCGCGACGTTTTCCGGGACTCGCATCCAGGACGCTGCTATCGATTTGAAGTGCCTGCATGATTGATACTGCCTTGGCTGGAACCGCAATTGGCGAGGATGGTGCCGCGGTATCTATCCTATGAATAGCCGTTATGTTGCGATATTATCCATCGGTATTGCAGATATATAGGAAGATAAAGGTGCTCGACGGGGTTTCTTTGGACCAATTGAGGGCCTTCATTGCAGCAGTCGATGAAGGCAGCTTCTCGGCCGGCGCGCGCAAGCTTCATCGCGCGCAATCAGCCGTCAGCGAACTTGTCAGCAATCTCGAAGCCCAAATCGGCGTCGTTCTGTTCGATCGTTCCGAACGCTACCCAAAACTCACCCCCGCCGGCGTTTTCTTGCTCGCCGATGCGCGCAGTGTCTTGGGTAACGTGGATCTGCTCAAGGCGCGGGCAAAGGGAATTTCCGGCGGCCTGGAGTCGGAACTCTCGGTCGTCGTGGACGTGCTCTATCCGATTGAAGCGATCGCTGAATCGGCCAAGGAATTCACGGAGCGATTTCCTCGCACGCCGCTGCGACTGTACGTTGAGGCACTCGGCGGCGCATACAAACCCGTGCTCGACGGGCGCTGCAGTTTCGGCGTCGTGGGGTCTCTGCCGATCGCACCGGATTCGATGACGCTGGAACGACTGCAAGGGGTCCACATGATCATGGTCGCTGCGCGTGAGCATCCCCTCGCTCTGCTAAAAGGCCTCGTTCCCAAAGCGGAACTCGCCAAACACGTGCAGTTGGTGCTGACCGACAGATCCGAACTGACGGCCGGGCGCGAATTCGGTGTGCTGTCACCCTTGACTTGGCGCCTGGGCGACCTATTTGCCAAGCACGCGTTTCTTCTCAAAGGGCTGGGTTGGGGCGGCATGCCGGTGCACGCAGTCAAACAGGACCTGCTGGAAGGTCGACTCGCCAAGTTGTCGATCGAAGACCTGCCGGAAGACGCGATGATTTTGCCGATGTCGGCTGTTTACCTGACCGCCAAACCACCAGGCCCCGCGGGTCGTTGGCTCATCGAGCGCTTGAGGCGGTGTTCAGGCAAGGCAACCCCTCAAACCGCAACGGCACTTGGTCACTAAATCCGCCGGCGATCCAAAATAATTTGATCCTGGTTCTGCATGTCGATCGGGCCGGCAGGCTTTTGATCGGAACGCAGCATGGGATGGCGGTGCACGCCCATTCGGCCAGCGCGGCCGCCGGTCGTCTCGAAGCGGCTGCGCGCGCGGGAGCCGTCGATGAAATACCGGCGCTGGAGGAGCAGTTGCGCCGGGAACTCGGACGGGTCATGGAATTCCTGCGCGCGCGCCAGGCCTGAGATCCGACTGCTGGTAGTATGGCTGCGTGCAATGCGCAAGGATATGGCTGCTCGGCGTGACTGGATGGGGCCGGCTTTTATTTGTATGCGCCATTGTTTTCGCCTCCAACAATTCCTACGCCGTACCAAGCGCCCAAGTCCGCGACTGCCGGATTGCCGGTGTCGACGAGACGCTACGCTGCGGCGAAATAACCGTTCCTGAGAATTATCAGCGGCCGTCCGGTCGGCAGATCAACCTGTATTTTGTCGTGCTGCCGGCGTTGCAGCGCGACGCCGCGACCGTCCCGCTATTCGACCTTGCCGGCGGCCCCGGCATCGCCGGCTCCGATGCCGCAATCTTTTTCGCAACGGACGGGCGCATTTATCGCCAACACGGTGACGTGGTGCTCTTGGATCAGCGTGGAACGGGACATTCGAGCCCGTTACACTGCCCACAAATTGAAGGAGCGGCAGCATTTTCAGAGATGTATCCGCAAGCAGCGGTGCGCGAATGCAAAGTGACTCTGGAACAGCACGCCGATCTCACGCAATACACGACCGCCAACGCGGCGCGGGATTTGGATCGCGTACGCAGCGCGCTCGGCTATTCGCGCATCAATCTCTCCGGCCTCTCCTATGGGACGCGACTGGCGTTGAGCTATTTGCGCCTCTATCCGCAGCACGTCCGCGCCGCAACGCTGATGGGCACGGTGAGCGACGATGCGCGTTTGCCGCTTTGGCATGCCCGCAATGCGCAGAATGTACTGGATCAACTGATAGAGCGCTGCGCGAGGGCCTCAGAGTGCAGTGAGGCGTTCCCCAATTTGCATCAACAGTGGTCGGCTTTCCTGGCAAGGTCGGAGCAGACGCCGGGTACCCTGCCGCGCGGACCGATGATGGAGAGCCTTCGTACGCTCTTGGTATCGGCAGATGGTCAACGACGTGTCCCCTATCTGCTTGATCATCTCGCTCGCTCGGATTTCCAACCTCTCCGCGCGGCGGTTCATCAAAATGACGGCGCTCTTGCCGAAGGCCTTTACTTATCGGTTACATGCGCCGAAGACACGGCCTGGATCACGCAGAGGCAGCGATTGGAGGCGGCCGCAGGCACATTTCTCGGCACTTATCGGCTGGAACAGCAGATCCGCGCGTGCCAGGTGTGGAAGATGCCGCGAGTCAAGGTGCCGGGCACCGGCATTCACAGTGAAGTTCCGGTCCTTCTGATCGCGGGAGGAGCTGACGCCGTGACGCCTGTCTCCTGGGCGCGGCAAATGGCGAAGTCCCTCAGCCGCAGTACGGTGGTCGTTGTCCCAAGTCTCGCGCATTTTCCAGATGGACTGACTCACATGGAGTGTCTGGACCACATGGCGAGTCAGTTCTTGCTGCGACTCACGCTGCAGGAGGCTGAGATGGACTGTGTATCGCAGATGCATGCGCTGCCCTTCGTCACGACTCTTGAAGAGCCGCCGCGCTGACGAAGAGCCGTCGCGCTGAGGCCTGCACGTTGACACCTGAAAGGTGCTGAGACTATGGTCAACCACAAGACCAACACGCGGAACAGAACCATGACAACCAAACCCGACACTGGGACTTCCGATCTCTTGTCCACGCTGGATGATGGCGTACTGACGCTCACCCTTAACCGACCCGAGGCGCGCAACGCGATGAGCGAGCCCATGAATTGTGCCTTGGCGGAACAACTCGCCTGGGCAGAGCTCGACCCTTCGGTCAAGTGCGTGGTATTGACCGGCGCGGGGAAGGGTTTTTGCGCCGGCGGCGACGTCAAGGCCATGTCTGAGCGCGGCGTTCACGGTTCATTGACCATCGATGCGGCCATCCATCGCCAGCGTGTCAATCAGCGAGAGACCGTGGGGCGACTCTTCAAGATGCCGAAGCCGACGCTGGCAGCATTGCCGGGCGCGGCGGCCGGCGCCGGGTTCGCCATGGCGCTGGCCTGCGATCTGCGCATCATGGCAACCACCGCCGTCATGACAACTGCGTTCGCGCGGGTCGGCTTCTCCGGTGACTTTGGAGGGACATATTTTCTGACCCAGCTCGTGGGTTCCGCCAAGGCACGCGAACTCTACTACCTGTCCGATCGTGTGAGCGCCGAAGAAGCCTTGCGGCTCGGCATCGTCAATTGGATTTGCGAGCCGGAGCAACTCGTGATGCGGACGCGGGAGATCGCACGCCGTCTCGCCTCGGGCCCGACGGTCGCGTTCCGCTACATGAAGGAGAATCTGAATCGCGCCATGGCCGGTGAGGTCGATGACTGCCTCGATCTTGAAGTGACTCACCACATACATTGCGCCGCGACCGAGGACCACCGCGAGGCGGTCAAGGCTTTCGTTGAAAAGCGCGAGCCGGTTTTCAACGGCCGCTAGCCGTCCGCGCCCGGAAAACTGGAGTACAGATGCGACTTCGGCAAATCGCCCTGGTGGCACACGATCTCGCCGCCGCCCGCACCGAAATTACGGCGGTTCTCGGCCTCGATTATGCCTACGATGATCCCGGAGTCGGCAAGTACGGCCTACGGAACGCCGTCTTCCCGGTGGGCACGACATTCCTGGAGGTGGTGTCCCCGAAAGAGTCCGGAACCACCGCGGCCAGACTTCTCGAGAAACGCGGCGGGCCGGGCGGCTATATGGTGATCCTGCAGGTCGGCGATCTGGCCGAGGCTCGAGCGCGAGTGCGCGACGTCGGCGCGCGTGTCGTGGATCAAACGGACCAAGGCGGCGCGGCCTTTACTCACATTCATCCGAAAGACGTGGGTGGCGCAATCCTGTCTCTGGACCACATGAAGCCGAAGGAGCGCTGGGAGTGGGGTGGTCCGGTATGGCGCGATCACGTGCGCACGGATGTCTCAGTCGCCATCGTCGGGGCCGAACTCCAAGGCGAGGACCCGAGCCGGATGGCTGCCCGATGGGCCGCGGTCCTCGGCCGACCCGCTGAGCAGAGCGCCGGCGAGTGGCACATCAACTTGGACGAGGGCGAGATCCGGTTCGTCGCTGCCCATGACGGACGAGGCGAGGGGCTTGGCGCCTTTGATGTCGCCGTTCGAAGTCCGGGCGAAGTGCAGCGTCGAGCCGAGGCGATGGGACTGTTGGATCCCGATGGCGCCGTCATTCTTTCCGGCACGCGCGTGCGGCTGGTTGCGGCCTGACGTCCACGCAGGTTACCGGTACTACCAGATTAACCGTTGGCGCTCACGGCGCGGTAAACGGCCGCGAGCGAACAACTGCTTCGTCCCGTCGCAAATAGGGATTCGAGAGTCCCGCGGACCGCGTCCGGGTGAGCGGGAAGCAGGCGGTGCACGACGGCTTCGGCCTCGGGCCGAGAAAGCAGGCGCATCTGAATGGTGGCGAAACATCTTCCGGGACGCAGCAGCGCCTCGTCGATGCTGCCGATATTCGGTAGATTGGTGGTAAAGATGATTTTCCGGTTCTGCGCGCGCACCACGCCGTCCGCAATCATGAGGAATCGATGCAAATTGCGGTTGCCGTCCGTGCGCGGCTGCAGCAAATGGTCGGCGTCCTCGATCACAAAAGCGTCATGTAAACCGGTGATGAAATCGACGAAAATTTCGTCGCTCTCCAATGCGGTTTTGTCCGCCGTATACATGGCCATGGCACTGTCCTCCTTGCGCCGGGACATGGCGGCGAGTACCGCTCGAACGAGTCGGGTCTTTCCCATTCCCGGTGGTCCCAACAAGATCAAGACCGTCTCGGGCGCGCTCAAATACCGCTCGATGAACTGTGCGACCGGCGCGCCTAGCTGCGGGTAGGCCTCATTGACGAGGAGATCGTCAGCTATCTCATCAAAGGACGTGCTCATCAGCGTCCCGCGGTTGTTGCAGAACTGCCAATCGATCACGAACATCTGTTCGCGTATGCGGCACGGGCCCACGGCCTGAAGCAGCGTTGCGCGGGTCTGGTCAGCCAGCTCCTTGCTTTTCGCCCAGACATCGAACGTGCAGGAACAGTAGCCGGATTTGCGATACCCTGCCGCGCTCACGAACACGCCATCCCCATCGAGCAGCAGCGTGCCGGTATCCAACCGCTGTGGCGCAAGACCGGTGTTCAGCGCGAGATCATCAAATACATCCTGGAGCTTGTTGCTCGCAGCGCAGCGGATCCGCCGATGAATCGGATACCGGGTGGCGGCATGGTCGAAAGTCTGGATCGCTCGGGTCTTGATCACTGCTTCGCCCAGATCGCATAAATCGTGCTGGAACGCGACGCTGACACTGAACGGGCGCGAATCAACGATCCCTCGGTCCGGCGCTAATTTGTGAATGCTCATCGTGGTTGAATCCTGGTCGTAAAAAAGCCCGACAGCCTTGCGGCCGCCGGGCACCGGTTTGTCATGCGGTCCTCAGGCACCCGGCACCTGGATACGCACAACGTCCTTCAACACGCCTTCGAGGCCGCCGAAGACCGTCAACTTGTCGATCTTCTCAGTCACCTTCTCCAGCGTCTCCAACTCCTTCAACCGCAACAGCGTCGGGTTGTCGTCCATCAACCGCGCGGTGTTCAACAGCGAACGGGTCGCTGCCGTTTCCTCGCGGCGCCGGATCAAGTTCGCCTGGGCGATCTTTTCCGCCTCGACAACCTGGTTGAGGATGACCTTCATCTCACCCGGCAAGATGACGTCCTTCACACCCACCGAGCGCACCACCACGCCGTTGCCCTCGAGCTTGCGGGCCACAATCGCGCTGATCTCGCGATCGAACGCCCCCTTGTCGCCCAGCAACTCATCCAAGGTGCGCGCGCCCACCGCTTCCCGAAGCGCGAACTGCAGTTCCTTGTAGACGTAGTCGACAAAGTTGACGAGCCGCGCCCGAGCCTGCACCGCATCCAGCACCTGCCAGAGTGCAGTCAGGTTGACTCGCAAACTCACGCGGTCACGCGTCAGGATTTCCTGACCCCCGACCTCCATGGTCTGCAGACGCAGGTCGACCAACTCCACCTTGACGTTACGCTGGAACTTCCAGTACGCGGTCAAACCCGGCTTCAGCACCTCGCGCAGCTCGCCGTCAGCGATCAACAAGCCCACCGAGGTGTCCGGCACTTCGGTGACACCGATCGCCTCGCTGTTCAGCGCGGCGCTGCGTGCGCGCGCCAGGACACGAGCAGTGTCCGCATCCAGAGCGAATTCTCGCGAGATGTCCTTCACGTCAACGCGCACGGAGATGGGTCCGCGCCAGTACAACTGACGCTTACCCGGCGCCAGCACCGAGACCAAGCGATCGTTCTTGTAGACCAGGCCAACCTCGCGGTCGCCCAGTTCCACAATCATCAAGTACCGCTCGATCAGCGCACGGGCGTCCGTGATCAACACGTCTACCCGCGGGTGCTCAAATTCCGGAATCGCCACGTCGTAAACCTTCACGTCGCATCGGTTCAACGGATCGAACAGCCAGTGCACGCCAGGTTCCATCACCGCCTCGAAGCTGCGGTTACGGGACAACAGCCCGCGCTCGTACTGCGCAATCGTGATTCGCTTCAATCCCATCAAGTTCACGTTCCTTCTCCTCTCCGCGGGCCGCCGCACCCCATTGTGCGGCGGCTTCCCAATAGGTCGAGGTTCGCTTCCGTACGCTGCGCGGGCCTGTGAGGGCGCGGCATTCGCACTGCCGGCGCGCTGGCGTCGTCGACAAAGGCCGGTTTCTCACTGGAGCAAACTCGCGCCCTTGCGACTCGACTCAGCGGCTACCGGGTTGCAAACACCGCGCACCTCGACTGCTCAAAGCGTCGCGTGCGTTGTGCGAGTCCGACGCCTGACTGCGCATCGCCTCTCACCGAAGCTCACCTCGATGCAAGGCATTACCCTTGCTCTAACACCATCAAGCTCCAGTTTTCAAGACTGGTTCAAGTGCGGGAGTCGAACCCGCGACACACGGTTTACGAGACCGTTGCTCTACCCATCTGAGCTAACTTGTTGGCATGAAACAGCGCATTCGTGCGGTACGCGCCCGCGCAACCCTTTTCGAGGCGCAAGCGCGCCAGGTGGGACGGCGAACCCACTGTCGCTGCACGATCGATGTTTCGACCTCGTCACGGGACCACGCCACGGCGCGGTCTCGAATCCTCCTCTGCTCTCGCAATTCACAATCTCATCGCCCAAAACGACGAGACCCCGGTAGGCAGCGCCGACCGGGGTCTCGAAATGAGATGTTCCGGGGACTGCCAGCTGGCCAGCCCCGCAACTTGAAGCGAAGGGCTAACGCATCACATCATCCAAGGCACGCGGCGGCGCACCGCAGGGAATCACGTGATTCTCTGCGTGACTTCTCAGCGCCGAGCGCCGCCACGAGCAAAATTGGGTTGATTGATAATTCATAGGGGAGCGCACTCTACTCAGAAAAATGAGCGTGTCAACAGGTTTCAAAAAATAAACGTCAAGCAATCATCAGCGCGCCGGCATACGACAGCGGCTTTCGCATCAAAGTGCTCTTCCCAAACAGGGATTCGACCAGATCGACGGCGAGCACGGCGGTCTTGTTGCGCACGTCCAGGGCCGGATTCAGTTCCATGATATCCAAGGAGGCAACGCGGCCGGTGTCCGCAATCATCTCCATGCACAACTGCGCTTCGCGGTAAGACAGCCCGCCGGGCACCGTGGTGCCGACCCCAGGCGCTATTTCCGGATCGAGAAAATCCACATCGAAACTGACATGCAGGTGAGTTTCGGCGTCCATGTCCTGCAATGCCAGTTCCATGGTTTGCCGCACACCCATTTCGTCAATGAAACGCATGTCGAACACCTCGAGCTGTTGTTCGTGCACGAAGCGCCTCTCGCCGGTATCGACGCTGCGGATACCGATTTGCCGAACCCACTTCGCGGATATCGCCGGCGTTGCGCCGCCGATCTGCAAAAGTTCGCGCGGCCCGAATCCGCACAGGCACGACAGCGGCATGCCGTGCAGGCTTCCGCTCGGCGAGAGTTCCCGCGTATTGAAATCCGCATGGGCGTCCAACCAAAGCACCCGCAACGGCTTGCGCTCGTTGCGGCAATGGCGGGCAACCGCCGCAATGGAGCCGATACTCAAACAATGGTCGCCTCCGAGCAAAATCGGCAGGCGTTGTTCGGTCAACTCGCGATACACGGCATCATGCACTTCGTGATTCCAGGCGGTGACCTGCGCCAGATTGCGGTAGCCGTCAATCTTGACCAGCCCCGGATTCGCAGGGCCGCTGACATTGCCGCAATCCACCACGTCCAGTCCACGCTGCGTCAGGGCGGCGTGAATTCCGGCGACCCGCAGCGCTTCGGGCCCCATGGAAGCGCCGCGATCGCTGGCGCCAATGTCCGTGGGCGCGCCGATGAGGCTGGCGGTGCGATTGGCAGCGCCCATCATGCGAACCGCCGTTGGCGCGCCCGCACGGTCTCGTTCGCCATACAGGCAAACAGATCCTTCGGGTCTTCCATTTCCGGAATGAGATCGATCCGCTGGCCGCCGTCTGGGTGGTCGGTATTCAGTCTCTGCAGGTAGCGCAACGAAGAGAAGTCACTGAGGGCAAATCCGACGGAATCGAATATGGTGACTTCGTCATCACTCAATCGACCGGGACGATCATTCAACAAGACGTGCGCCAGTTCGCTCACTTGAACGGCACCGCCCAGTTGTTGAATCTCACCCTCGATACGCGCCTGCGCCTCGAACTCGACCACGATGCGGGCCGCCGGCGAACGCAGGATATCCGGATGCAATTCTGTCTTGCCGGGGCAGTCACCGCCGACCGCATTCAAATGCATGCCGGGTTCGATCATCTGTGGCGTCAGGATGGTTGCATTGCGCTTGTCGGCGGTCACGGTGGTTACGATGTCGGCGCCTCGGAGCGCCTCGGCCGTGCTGCCGCAACGGGTCACGGACAGGTTGGGAAGCTGCAACCTGGTCAGGTTGCGCACCAGTTTGGCCGTCGCCTCAGAATCGGTGTCGTAGAGCCGCACTTCACGAATGCCCACCATCCGGTGAAACGCGATGACTTGGAATTCACTTTGCGCGCCGTTGCCGATCAATGCCATGACGCGGCTCGAGGAACGCGCCATCCGACTCGCCGCCAGCGCAGAGACGGCGGCCGTTCGCAGCGCCGTCACGAAAGTCATTTCTGACAGAAGAATGGGATAGCCGGTCGCGACGTCGGCCAGCACGCCGAACGCCGTGACCGTGAGCAAACCCTGCGCGGTGTTTTTCGGGTGCCCGTTGACGTACTTGAATGAATAGAGGCGCCCATCCGTCGTCGGCATGAGTTCGATCACCCCGGCGGGAGAGTGGCTGGCGTGCCGCGCCGACTTCTCAAACTCATCCCATCGTCGGTAATCAGCGCCGATTTCGCCGGCCAGTTCTTCAATGAAACGGCCGACACCAATTCGCGATACCAGCGCGCGAAGGCGCTCTGTTCCAATGTAGTTGACCATGATTCCCCCCACAGCAGATGCCCAGTCTCAGGGAGGGGTAAGACCAATGGCTAGCCAGAAAATTGATCAATAAGTGCTTAATATTGTACAAATAGTCATAGTAGACTGACGTTTTGAGCAAGTCAGGGGTTGCGGCGGGCCACTTCAGGGGGAAGTACTCATGGATTCGACCGATCGAAAATTGCTGTCATTGCTGCGCGAAGACGCTCGAGTGCCGGTGGCGACGCTGGCCAAGAGCCTCAAAGTCGCGCGCGGCACCGTGCAAAATCGGCTGGCACGAATGGAGGCCGACGGCACCATTGTCGGCTACACCGTCAAACTCAAGCCACAGGTTGAGGAGCAAACCATTCGCGCCTTGATGACCGTGGCGGTTGAGGGCAACCGAACCGATGAGGTACTCAGGTCGTTGCGTGGCGATCCCGCGGTTTGTGCCCTTCACACCACGAATGGCCGGTGGGACATCGTCGCGGAGCTTCGCACCGACAGTCTCGAAGCGGTTGATCGCGTCTTGGGTCGCATTCGTCTCATCGACGGAATCTCCAACACTGAAACGAGCCTGCTATTGTCGACCCATAAGTTTTGAGTCCCTCCGGGTCCGCGATTCCGCGCCCTCAGCTGCCGGCGGCATTCAATTGTTCGATTGCGGCCGCGTCCAATTTCAATCGAGTGGCGGCAATCAATTCACCGAGTTGATCTACGGTGGTTGCGCTTGCAATTGGCGCAGTGATGCTGGGCCGCTCGATTTGCCATGCCAGCGCAACACTGGCGGGCGAAGCGCCGTAGCGCCGTCCCACATCATCCAATGCGGCAAGAATCCTCAAACCCCGTTCATTGAGAAACTTGTCGACGATACCTTTTCCGCGCGCGCTCTTACCGGCGTCAGCGGGCGTGCGGTATTTTCCGGTGAGAAATCCTGAGGCGAGCGCAAAGTAACTGACGACGCCGATCTGCTGTTCCACGCACAACGGTTCCAGCGAAGATTCGTAGTCGGAACGGGCATAGAGATTGTAGTGCGGCTGCAGTACTTCATAGCGCGGCAGGTCGTTCCTGCGGCTTACCTCGAGGGCTTCCGTCATACGTGCGGCGCTGAAGTTCGAGGCGCCGATGGCGCGCACCTTGCCCTCGGCAATGAGTTTCTGATAAGCGCCGAGCGTCTCCTCCATGGGCACGCCGGCATCATCGCAATGTGAGAAATACAGATCGATGTAGTCGGTCTGAAGTCTTCGAAGCGATTCCTCGACCGAGCGCACGATGTGGGCAGCCGACAGGCCTTTGCGATCGGGCGCCATCTGCATGCCGACTTTGGTCGCAATCACCACATCCTTACGTTTCGTGCCGCGCTTCAACCAGTTGCCGAGAACCGTTTCCGATTCGCCGCCGCGATGTCCGGGCACCCACACGGAATACACATCTGCGGTATCGACGAAATTGAGTCCGGCGCTCACGAATGCATCCAGCACCGCGAAAGACGCCGTCTCTGTCGCAGTCCATCCAAAAACATTGCCGCCGAGGCATAGCGGAGCCACCCGCAGATTGGAGCGGCCTAAAGTTCGAAGTTGCATCGAAAGCACCAAATGTGAAGAGGAATCATACGAGACGCAGTATTCATGCCTTGTATACAGCCGCGAGTCGCGTCCGTTCGAGTTCTCGCAAATCACGACCCCGTGTCTCGCGGCCGAAAATCCAGATCAACGTGAGCGCCAGTGCGGCTGGAAACGCTACTATTCCCGCGGCAACGCCCAATGCGGGAACCAATGCGAGCGTGCCCAAGCCCTGCGCGATCAAGCCGCCGATCTTGCTCCAACCGGCCACCCACCCCGTCGCGCGGCCACGGATACCAATGCGGTAGCTTTCCGCTGAGTAAGGAAGAAGTGTGGATATCACCGCGCTCGATCCGACAATGAGCAAAGACAGGGGAACGATCGGATTGGAGAGCAGCGGCAGCAATCCGGTGCCGCGCAACATGACCGCCACCAAACCCAGGGTCGTGATGCCGATGGCGGTGATCAGTGACCACTTGGTGCTCCACACGCTGTAAAGGTAGGCTGCAACCACGACGGTGGGCGCTGCGATGAGGGTCGAGCGCGCAATGACAGCGCTCGCGAGGCCAACGCTTCGTCCCTCCGCCACCAATGCGCTCGGCAGCCATAGCAATACGCCAAAATTGACGAACCCCCAGGCAACCGCCGCGAGCGTGAGCGCCACGCCCGTTCCCAGGACGCGGTGCGCTATCGGCGCCGCGAGTTGCTGATGTGCTGCCGCGCCTATTTCCGGCGCGCCCGAGCGGACGACCCGGACGGCGCCGAAGCGCGCCAGGGTAGCGCGCGCGTCCTCGCTCCGTCCCATGTACTGCAGAAACCGCGTGGACTCCGGAATCAAAGGACTGAGCGCAATGAGCATCAGACCGGTCGGTAGATTGAGAAACCACATGATCCGCCAGCCAAAGAACGGCTGCAGCAGCGCGGACAACTCGCTCGCCGCAAAATAGCCGCCCACGGTGCCGATGCCGCCGATGAGCACAAGACACCAGCCCCGGTGCTTGGTCGGCATGATTTCAGCGAGCAGTGCGTAAGCGACGGGCAGCATCCCGCCCGCGGCCGCGCCCATGAGAAAGCACATGGCGATGTTCCACCACAGCGAAGGCATGGCGCCGCAGATGGAGGTTCCAACGAACATGACGGACGACAGCAGAATCGCGGCGCGCCGCCCATACAGGTCGGCAAGCGAGCCCCAAACAAAGGAACCTACGGCGGTGCCGATGAGCGCGGAGAAGGGCAGCAACGCGACGGTTGCGCGATCGATTCCATATTCCGTGCGCATGCCCGGAGTCACGAAGCCAAGGCTTGCGGGCTTCATGACATCGATGATCAGAGCGAGCGCAAGCACGGCCATCAATTTCCAGTGGGCACCGGTCAGCGGAGCGTCCTCGGGCGGAGAGACGAGCTCTTCCGGAATCTGAACCTCGCGTTTCGGCAGCAATCCGTAACCCGCGACGCCAATCCCGCCCACAATGAGGGCCATGCCCATCAGCATGCCCGGATCCATCGGCATGCCGGCCAAGATGAAGCCGCTGTGGCGCGCCATCCAGAACATCGGTAAATGAAGCACCACCCCTGCGCCGACGATTGCCGAACCGAACCAGAAGGCGAGGGCGCTGCGACGATCGGCGAACAAGAATACGCTGTCCAACTAGACACTCCTGTCGGGGATGCCCGACCTTCAGCAACACGACTCGCATCACCACGACCGCGACGAGAATACTACCTGTAATCCCGCCGCCGTCAGCGGAATGCGACAAATCGGACTATCATCGACCCCATATACCAAAATCGAAGGGGATCGCCATGTCCACGGTCAAGCCGGATTTCGAAAGAATGCAGGCAGCGCTGGCCAATTCGCTTTCCGCGCATTGGAAGCTTTTCCTCATCGAAGGCATCATTCTCCTGATTCTGGGCTTGGCGGCGATCATGCTTCCTCTGATCGCCACCATCGCAATCGCCCTCGTCGTCGGTTGGATCTTTTTGTTGAGCGGTGTCGTCGGGCTGATGGCTACTTTTCGGATGCGCAGCGCGCCGGGATTCTGGTGGTCATTGTTCTCCGGCATTTTAGGAATCGTCGCGGGCATCGTGCTGCTGCGCTGGCCACTGAGCGGCGCGTTATCCCTCACCTTGGTCCTGACGCTATTTCTGGTGCTCGAAGGTGTGGTATCGATCATGTTTGCGCTGGAGCACAAGCGCGAGCTTTCCGGACGGTGGGGCATGATGCTGTTCAGCGGCGTGGTGGATCTGATCCTGGCGGGAATGATCTATGCCGGACTGCCCGCTACGGCCGGCTGGGCAATCGGTTTGTTGGTGGGCATCAATATGGTCTTTGGCGGTGCGGCTCTCGTCGCGATGGCCTTGCATGCTCGCAACTCTGCGCCTGCCTCTGTTTAGCCTCCTCATCCCGTCGCATTCGGCACAAATAGGTTAGCTGCGCCCATGCCCAACGACCGCAAATACGACATCGTCTTGTATGGAGCCTCGGGGTTCACCGGGCGCCAGACCGTGGAATATTGCGGGCAATTCGCTCCCTCCGGTTTGCGCTGGGCCATCGCGGGACGAAATCGATCCAAGCTGGAAAGCGTCAATTCGGCGGGAGCGGACGTGCTGGTTGCCGATGCTCAAGATGACAATGCTCTCAACAGTCTGGCGGAACAGGCCCGGGTCGTTCTCAGCACAGCGGGACCATTTGCGCTCTACGGCACGAAACTCGTTGACGCATGCGTCCGCCACCGCACGCATTATTGTGATATCACCGGCGAGACTCCGTGGATCCGCCGGCAAATCGATCGGCATCATGCGCAAGCCGCCGCCGACGGCACGCGGATCGTGCCCGGCTGCGGTTTCGACTCTATTCCATCGGACTTCGGCGCATGGCTCATGGCGCGACATGTGCGCGACCAGTTGCAGTCGGAGTGCGTCGGCGTTTCCGCGTATTTCAGGGTCGGCGGCGGCATCAACGGCGGCACGCTGGCATCCCTGTTCCACATGCTGGAAACAAACCAGATGGCGATTGCGCGGGATCCTTTTCTACTCGACCCCGATCCGGCGGCGCACGCGGCTGAGGAACGCGCTCGCAACGCCGATCCCACGGGTGTTCGCTACGACGAGGATCTCAAAAGATGGGTGGGCCCGTTCCTGATGGGGTCGATCAACACACGGGTCGTGCGCCGCACCCAGGCGCTACTGGGGATGCCATTCGACTATCAGGAGTACTCGAAGTTCGGTAGTTCCAGGACCGCGCGCTCAGCGGTTATTGCAGGCAAGGTTTTCGAATCGATTGCGGCATCGGGGATCGGGCGCCGAGTACTCAAGCGGCTGCTACCAAAACCGGGCGAAGGACCCTCGGAAAAAGTCATGGACGGTGGGTTTTTCGAATGCGAATTCGTCGCTACCTCAAAGAGCGGCAGGCGTGCCCGCGGGATCCTCAAAGGGCAGGGTGATGCGGGGAACCGCATTACCGTCAAGTGTTTGTGCGAGTCGGCGTTTGTGCTCGCCCAGTCGGCGGCCTCCAACGCTGAAGTAAAGCCGTTCAGCGGCGGCGGAGTCTTGACGCCCGTGACCGGATTGGGCCAAGAACTGATTGCTCGTTTGGCGAAAACCGGAATCACTTTCGAAATCCTTTGACCGTGGCCCCGAGTTCTACGCGCTGCCGACAACCGGTGCGTCAACTTGCTCGGAGGCACGCTTGCGGCACGACCCCGCCACATGCTCACGGATGATCTCCGCCAACCGTCGCGCGCCCGGGCCGGCATAGTCGCGGTCGGCAAACACCAGGTACAGTTCGACCCAGCGCTCGGCGCCTTCGCGCAGCGGCAGCGGTTTGAGCTCGCCGCGTTCCAGCTCGCCGCGCACGGTTTCCTCCGGGAACCACGCAAACCCCAAGCCCATGACGGCCGCGCGGATCGATGTGGCCTTCTGGCTCACCGTCCAGCTCTGCTCCGCGCCGAGCCAGCTGCCGGCGCGGCGCTGGCTGCCCGTGTCGCGAATGATCAGGTGGCGGTGCTTGCGCAAATCCTGCAGGGTCAATTCGCGCCCGAGCCGGTGCAGCGGATGATCCGGATGCGCGAGGGCGATGAAGCGCAACCGCATCAGCTGATCGCCTATGAAGCCGGGCGGTATCTGTGAGCAGATTGCCAAATCAACCTTGCGCTGTAGCAGCGCTTCCTCGGTGCCGCTGATCACGCTCTCATACAACTCGATACGCATTTGCGGCCGCTCTTCGCCAAAGCGCGCAAAGCATTGCAGCAGCAGCCACGTGGGAAAGATGATCTCCACCGACAGCCGAAGCTCGGCTTCCCAGCCCGCGGCGAGGGTTCCGGCAGCACCTTCCAGCGCGCCGGCTTCGTCCAACAGCGCTTTGGCCCGCCGATATAGCACCTCGCCTGTGGAGGTGAGCTGGGCTTTGCGGCCCACCACTTCAAAGATTTTCACACCGAGCAACGCTTCCATTTTTTGCACGGCGTAGGTAACCGCCGACTGACTTTTGTGCAGTGCCTCCGCGGCCTGGGCATAGCCGCCGGCATCGACAACGGCCAGCAGGGAGCGCCATTGTTCGAGGGAAATCCGTGGATTGGTGGCCATGTATCAGTTCAATAGATAAGTAAGCCCTAAATATTCTGCTTTTTTATCTATTCAATCAATACTCAAATAGCGGTTAAGGATTTGGCAGTTTCACCATCAATTAGGAGAATCACTCATGACCACGCTGCTGCAGATCAACGCCAGCATCAACAATGGCAACGGCGAATCGAGCCGCCTCGCCAACCAGTTCGTTGCCGCCTTCCACGAGAGCAACCCCAAGGCGACCATTGTGGTGCGCGACGTCGCCGCCGCCGAGCCCGTGCCGCATCTTAACGCCGAGCGGTTTGGCGCATTCATCACCAAACCGGACGACCGCAGCGCCGCGCAGCGGGCGGTGGTGGCCTATTCCGATGCACTGATCAACGAATTGAAGCAGGCCGATGTCATCGTGCTCGGCTTGCCCATGTACAACTTCGGGGTGCCATCGCAGTTGAAGGCTTACTTCGATCATATTGCCCGCATTGGCGTAACTTTCGAGTACACCGAGAAGGGTCCGGTGGGTAAGCTCACCGGCAAGAAGGTGTACGTGTTCGCGGCTCGCGGCGGCGTTTATGAGGGCACCCCGATGGACACGCAGACCAGCTACGTGCGCGACTTCCTGCGCTTCCTCGGCATGACCCATGTGGAGTTCATTTACGCTGAAGGCTTGAACATGAGTCCGCAGAGCAAGCAAGCGGCTCTTGCCAAGGCGCAGGCCCAGATCGCGCGTCTTGCCGCGTAACGTGAGTCAGTTTTCGGGAGATTTACCATGAGCACTCGAACACTAGTGCATGTCATTGAGTCCGTACCCACCTCCGACGGCGCCGGGGTCAAACTGCGCCGCAGTTTGGGCAGCCAGCGCGGCTTGCAGGTGGATCCGTTCCTGATGCTCGACGAGTTCTACTCCGATAATCCCGACGACTATATGGCCGGGTTCCCGGCGCACCCGCATCGGGGCTTCGAAACCGTCACGTACATGCTCGACGGCCGCATGCGCCATGAGGATCACCTGGGCAATCGCGGCGACCTTGGCCCCGGCGATGTGCAGTGGATGACGGCGGCGCACGGCATCATCCACTCCGAAATGCCGCAGCAGAGCGAGGGGCGCATGCGCGGCTTCCAGCTGTGGCTCAATCTGCCGTCGAAGGAAAAAATGAAGCCCGCCAGCTATCGCGACATTCCCGCGGCCGCGATTCCGCGGGTGGCGCTGCCGCGGGGCGGGGATGTGAAGGTCATTGCCGGCACGCTCGCGGTCGATGGCAATTTGACCAGTGGACCGGTCAACAGCGGAGACGCGCAGCTCAGCACGGATCCCTTGTACCTCGACGTACGCCTGCCCGCTGGCGAGAAATTCAGCATGCCGGCGGCGCCGGGCCACAACGCGTTCCTCTATGCGTATGAAGGCAGCGCCAATATCGGCGCGGCCGGCGCGACAAAGCCGTTGCCGCACCGGGCGGCAGGCGTCCTGTCAGATGGCGACAGCATCCGCGTGGAAGCGGGGCCTGAAGGCGTGCAATTTTTGCTGCTCGCCGCCAGGCCACTGCGCGAGCCGGTCGTGCAGTACGGTCCGTTCGTGATGAACACGCGCGAAGAGATCGAGCAGGCTCTCGCGGATTATCGTGACGGGCGTTTCGCCAGCGCGGCTTGAGGATGTCGTTGGCGCGGGCGGTGATGCGGTCAACTAGGCCCGGCCGGCGAGCCGTTCCTCGGTAACCATGGCAAGAAATCCCCCGGCGCAATAATTCACGAGCCGGGTGCGAACCTCGTCAAGATCCTTGGCGTGGCACAGCCCCTCGGAAAGCCGATCGACGCGCTCGGTTTCCGAGAGCGCCAGCATCATTGAGCCGGCGAGGAAGTTATATGCCCAATAAAGCTCCCGCTTGGGTATGCCCGGCAGCGCCTTTTGCAGGATTTCCACGAGCTCATGGACGTTCGAGTCGAAAAAACGATGGATGATCTCGCCGCCCCACGGCGTGTTGTCGATTTGCGCCACGAGTGCAAAGTAGCTCTTCCACCCCGGATCGCCTTTCTGCGATAGCTCTATCATCGGATTGATGAACGCGGCGATTGCACCGTGAGCGGTCAGGAGGCCGCCGGCGGCTACATACGCAAGCAGCGAATCGTGGCGAGCGGTGATCAGTACGCGCGCGCGGCGCTCGAACACGGCATTGAACAGTCCCCACTTATTCTTGAAGTGATAATAGATGAGCGCGTCATCCGCGCCGGCGATGGTTGCCACTTGCCTGGTCGTGACGCCATAGAACCCGCGCTCGGCAAACAGCCGTTCGGCCCCGTCCAACAATCTCCCGCGAGCCTTCACGCCGCCCTCTGATCGGTGTGGCCGCCCGCGTCGTTTGGGCTTTTTCTTCTTAGCCTTGGAGGGCAATTTCTGTTCCAGACTGGTCAAGCAAAATCCTCAAGGCAAGTTTGAGCGGTGACAAGCGGAACTCCCGCCAGTGCCGACAATAGCCGATCGATGATGGCGCCGCCCGCGGAAAATGCAGTGCGCGACGCAGGACGAATGCATGACCAGCTGGATTTGGCGACCGCTGAATTAATTCACTCCCGGCGACCGTCGGCATGGTCGCCATAGCTTACTCCGCGCCCCTGCATCGGCCAAAACTGCGGAAAGAGACATAAGCGAGCATTTGCATGCGGGCTTGACATGACCGACCGCTTGGCATAATTTCAGCGAGCGCTGAATTGATCACGAGAGAACCGGCTGGGACAGCACGATTCCCAAATTCGCAGCTAAATGGCGGGAGTAAACATGGCCTCATCATGCTTCAAGTACGCACTCTCTGGTGGAGTCGCGCTCGTTCTGTTCAATGCACAGGTCATGGCCCAGGTAGCCGTTCAGTCGGCCGGCGGGTCCGATACTGAACTTGCGACGGTGATTGTGACCGCGACCAGGCGATCCGAATCCATACAGAATGTCGCCGGCCAGGTGACCGCCCTGACGGGCAGCGCGTTGGACCAGATGAATGCGCAGGATTTTGCTGATTTTGCCGCCTTCGTGCCCGGCTTGAGCTACGCATCCACGGGAGCCTCCACCAATCTCATTGTGATCCGCGGCATCACAACCGGATCGCAGCTCAGCAGCGCGATTGGACTGTATCTGGACGACGTGCCGCTCGGCGCCAGCACTTCGTTTGGAGTCGGATATCAGAGCCTGAACATCAATGCATTCGACTTGAGCCGGGTGGAGGTGCTGAATGGCCCGCAGGGAACGCTGTATGGCGCAACGTCGTTGGGCGGTACTGTGAAATACATTACTGCGGCGCCGGATCCCAAACTATTCAGTGCGCAAGCCGGCGTCGGGGTTTCCTCGACCGAACACGGCGGCATCAACCATACCTACACGGGCATGGTGAATCTGCCTTTCGGAGACGGTATCGGTGCGGTGCGAATCGACGGCTATCAGGACTATGCCTCCGGATATGCAAAAGATCCGATTTTCCATCGCGACAATCAGGGTTGGAGCCGATCCGAAGGCGGACGCTTCTCGCTGCTGATGCAGCCGACTGATGAACTGGATGTCCGGCTCAGCGCTTCCACGCAGCACATTCCGAGCGAGAGCGCCGATGTGGCCTTTCGCGATCCCGTCACCCACCAGCCGACCTATGGCACCTACGATCAGGCGTATCCGACATTCCAGCCTTCAAACTACAGTTTGACGCTGTATTCCGGAGTGCTGAGCTATGATTTCGGCTTTGCCAAACTGACCTCGATCAGCGGCTACCAGACCAACAATGGGACGAGCGATACGGATCAAAGCCTCGTCTACCAAGCGGCGCTCGCGGGATTTGGTGGCGGGAGAGATCCCTGGAGTCTATACGTCAACACCACGACGAAGAAGTTCACCCAGGAGCTGCGTCTCGCATCGCATGACAACACCAACTTTCAATGGTTGGTGGGCGGCTATTTCGATACTGAAAAAACTTCCGAAATCGTGGACCTGCTTGACCTCGCGAATCCGGGCGGAACCTTTTTCGGGCTTTCACCCTTCACCAGTTTTCTGCCGAGTACCTACCGTGAATACGCCGCTTACGCCGATGGCACGGTTTTCATTGGCAAGCAATTTGAACTCGGCTTGGGCGTTCGCTACAGCAAGCAACGGCAGGCGTATGAGGAAACCATTTCAGGGCTGCTCGCAACGGGTTCGGCCGCGGTGTTTACACCGCCCGTAGCCACATCGGACCAAAGCGTGATCACCTATTTGATCAATCCGAAATTCCACATAACCGATGACTTTATGGTTTATGCGCGAGCTGCCAGCGGCTTTCGGCCCGGCGGTCCCAATTTCGTATTGGCGCCCGGGCTTGGAAACCCGACGTTCGCCGCGGACAGCCTTTGGAACTATGAGATCGGTGAGAAGGCGACCTTCTTGGACAAGAGGGTGACGCTGGATTTCGACATCTACGACATCTTGTGGAGGAACATCCAGGTTACCGTCAACAATGGCGGGGTCAATCAACTTGAAAACGCCGGCACTGCCCGGGTGACGGGCGCCGAGATGGCGTTGAGCTATCGTATTCTCGCGCCCTTGACCGTGAGCGCATCAGCCGCCTACACCGACGCGCGGCTGACCAGTGCCGCGCCGGTGCTGGACATTGTCAAGCCGGGCGCGCGCTTGCCGCTGTCGCCGCGATACAATTTTGCCCTCGTGGGTACCTACAATTTCAACATTATCGACAACTATACGGGTGCGGTGACGGTAACCGACCGCTACATCGGCGGCCGCAACCAGGGTTTTAACACCCCGGTCAGCCCACTCTATGCATTGGCTTCGTACAACACGGCAGACCTGAACCTGGCGATCTATGCGCCTCATGGATTGGAGGCAGACCTGTTCCTGAAGAATGTCTTCGATAAGGCGGGCGAGGTTTCAGCCGCCACCCTGGCGAACCAATACAATCCCGCCGCGCCGGTCCCGGTTTATATTTCCCAACCTCGAACCGTCGGTGTCGCGCTGAAAGTGAAGTTCAACTGATACATTGCCTTCGGGCGCTTGAAGTCGACATGAGACTGAAAGGTCGGACCGCTCTCATTACCGGCGCCGCGGGCGGAATCGGCAAAGAGATTGCGCTCGCGTTTGCTCGAGAAGGCGCCAGGGTGGCCGTTGCCGACATCGCCCTTGAGGCAACGGCCGTAACGGTCGCCCACCTCAAAGAGCAAGGCGGCCAAGCCATGGGTCTCATCATGGACGTGGCGGTAGAGCGAAGTGTCACGGAGGGCGTTTCATCAGTCGTTGCCATGTTCGGCGGCATCGACATTCTCGTCAGCAATGCGGGCACCCAAATCGTGCGTCCGGTTGAGGAATTCACCTTCGATGAGTGGAAAGGGATTCTCGGCGTGCATCTCGACGGCGCATTCCTGACCACGAAGGCGTGTCTGCCCTTCATGAAGACATCAGGTCGAGGCGGCACCATCATCTACATGGGCTCAGTCCATTCGAAAGAAGGCTCGCCCCTGAAGGCACCCTACGTGACCGCCAAGCACGGGCTCATGGGCATGGCTAAAGTCGTGGCCAAGGAAGGCGCCCGATACGGCGTGCGTGCCAATGTCATCTGCCCCGGATTCGTTCGCACGGCGTTGGTGGACAAACAAATCCCCGAACAAGCGATCGCACTGGGAATGACTGAACAGGAAGTCGTCAGAAATATCATGCTGGGGGAGACCGTGGATGGTCAGTTCACGTCGCTGCAGGATGTTGCTGAAGTTGCACTGTGGCTCGCCGCGTTTCCATCGAACGCGCTTACCGGACAGTCAATCGTCGTGAGCCACGGCTGGCACATGCAGTAGAATGCACTGATGCCGAGGTAGAGGCGTCGCGTCTCACTCCCATCACCAATCAAATCAGGTACTTGCAAGGTCGATCGATGAAGCTGTTCGCGCGCCTTTTTGGCAAGACCCCGCCATCCCCACCCACTCTGCAAGAGCGAATCTCGATCCTCAGTGCGGGACCCGCGGATCTCATTGTCGATGCGGCGCTGCATGCAGACGATGAAAGCTTGCGTATCGCGGCCATCGACAAGCTGCCGGACGGAGAGGCTCTGCGCAGCCTTGCCGGACTTTCCGCCCCGGCCGAAGGCACCGCCACCATCGCTGCAGCCGCGACTCAGGAGCGGGCCGCGCGTACGCGCATGGCTCAGCTCATCGACGAGGGCTCGATCGATTTCGGCGCCTTTTGCGACCAGACGCGAAACCGCCCGACGATGTTCGCCGTTGCGGCGCTGTGCAAAGACGCCGGCCGCCTGCCGCAGGCGCTTGCCTTGATCGGTGATCCTGCGCAACTCGTGCAGCTCGTCATCGAAAGTCCGTCGAGCCGTTTGCGTCAATTGGCGGCCGAGCGGATACACGATCCTGGGCAGCTCAGGCAGCTACTTCAGCAAGTCCGCAGCAAGGACAAGGGCGTTTACAAGATCCTCAAGCAGAAGTGCGACGCGCTGAATGCCGCGGATCGCAAGGCGCAAGAGATCAAGAGCGAGATCGAGGCGCTATGCGCGTCGCTCGAGCGGCACGCTCATCGGACTTGCGACTCGTTTTACACGGCGGCGTTCGAACGTCTCAACACGCGCTGGCATTCGCTGACCACCCAGCCGGACGCGGATGTTGAGCAGCGCGCCAGGCAAGCGATCGAAACCTGCCGGGAATCCATCGATACGCATCAGCAACAGCTTGCGCGGCAAGCCGCGGAGCACGCCGCGCTCAAGGCCGCTCGTGAACTTCAGCAGCGCGAGCACAACGCGGCAGAAGCGGCGGCGGCCGCGCGGGCCGAGGCGGAAGCCCGATTGCGGGAAGAGGCGGCGGCGATCCGCGAGGCTGAAGAAAGGGAACGCGCGGAAAACCGAGCCGCGCAAGAGCAGCTGCTTCGGCAAATTGACGGACTGATGCGAATGGCCTATGCCGCGCTCAAGGATGGAGGGACGCAAAGGGCGGCCGGGTTGCGCCGGGCGATCGAAGAGAAGTTGCCGGGCGCGCCCTCGCTACCCACCTCTCTTTCCCGCCGGCTGCAGCAGCTCGATGAGAAGTTAAATGAGCTCAAGCAGTGGAAGGACTATGCCGTCGCGCCCAAGCGTCTCGAGCTCATCGCGGAAATGGAGACGCTCATCGGTTCGACGGAAGAACCCAGAGCACTGGCCGACCGCATCAAACATCTGCAGCAGGAATGGCGAACGATCGGCAAAGGGATTGCGAGCGAGGCCCCGGAGGAGTGGGAGCGGTTTCAGCAGGCTTCACAAGCGGCCTATCAGCCCTGTCGCGAACATTTCGAAGCGCAGGCAAAGCTGCGGCAACAGAATCTCGACAATCGCAAGGCAGTGCTCGAGCGATTGATCTCCTTCGAGGCAGCGCAAAGCGGGGACAATCCGGACTGGCGCCTGCTGGCAGATGTTTTGAGCGATGCACCGAAGGAATGGCGCCGGCATTTTCCGGTGGATCGCGAAGCAGGCCGCGCCATCCAAGAGGAATTCGAAGCATCGATGCGGCGATTGCAAGCCAAGCTCGACGCGTGGCATGAGCGCAACGTGGTGGACAAGCAATCGCTCATTAAACGCGCGCGCTATTTGCTCACTCAAGAAGACAGCCGTGAAGCCATCGACGCCGTGAAACGGCTGCAGGTGCTGTGGAAGGAAACCGGTCCTGCGCCGAGCGCCCAAAGCCAGTCTCTGTGGAATGAATTTCGCGAAGTGTGCGACGCGGTTTATCAAAAACGGCAGCAGGCCTACACGGAATACAGCGCGGGGCTCGAGGCGAACAAGCTCAAGGCCGTGGCACTGTGCGAAGAGGCGGAGCGCGTTGCCGCGTTATCCGGGGTTCCGCTGCTGGAAGGAGCAGCGCAAATACCGGAGTGGCGTAGCGCATTTGATGCGCTGGACGAAATGCCGAGGACCGAGGCTCGTGGGCTGAACGATCGGTTCGAACGCGCCATCGATTTGTGCAGGGCTCGAGTGGCTCAACAGCACTTACGCGATACGGAGCAGTCGTTCACGAATTTGTTCGAGGCCTCTCGAAGCATCGCGGCATATGAGTGGGCGGTGTTGCGAGGTGCCGAATCGTCCGATCGAGAAACGCTGAAGCAATCCGCGGAGACTTTCATCGCCGGTGTTCGTCAATGGCCGAAAGAGGGGTTCAAAGCGATAAAGGACTCCTTGGCGCATTCTGGCTCCAGTGCCGATGCCGACTTAGGGGCCCGCGAGAGGGCGCTGCGACTCTTGTGCGTTCGCGGCGAGATTCAAAGCGAGATCCCCACGCCGGCCGAAGATGAGGTGTTGCGCCGCGAGCATCAAGTGCAAAGATTGATGCAGGGAATGGGTCAGGGAGTCGGCGCCGATCATGGGGGATGGGAAGGGATGGCGCTCGAGTGGCTCCGAATCGGTGCGATCGCGCCGGACTTGCACGACAGTTTGCGGGAGAGATTCTTGCACTGCTGGGAAAAGAGACCGATGGACAGCTCCGCGCCCGCGGCTTTCCTGAGTGATGGCGCCGAACGTCGGAAGTCTCATGACAGGCCGACAGAAAAGGCTCGCCGCCGTGGCCGCGACGGCTCAATCGCAGAGAATCGGCGTTAGGTAAAATCTGAAAGCCGCGGTTCCTAGGCGAACAGCAGACGCGCTATACGGAGCTGCGGCCACCGCTTTTGAAATTCGCTTTGCCTCAAGGAGTGGTCAACCGATAGCGGTCCGCCGCCGAGCACCGCGAAGACCGCGATAATCACGGCCCAAAACAAGCCGAACTCGTAGCCGCCTTCCGGCAATGCCCATACGTAGCCGATCTGAAAATGCCCGCCCCACAGCATCGACAGCAGCAAGTACACCGATCCGAGCAGTGCAACAGGGCGCGTGAAGAGTCCCAGCACAAGGCCGATCGCGGAGATGAGTTCGACCGATCCCGCGAGTACGACCTGCAAGGCGGGTAAATGCAGACCGAGGCTCGCAAAATACAGGGTGTAAATCTTGAATTGATAAGGGCCGCCGAGAATGTGACTGCCGAAGTGAGGGACGAACATCAATCCGACGTAGATTCTGATGAATGTCAGTGCCGAGGCATTGAGCGATGTTTCCCGCGAATCCGCCGATGCCGCGAGAGATG
>Ga0179587_10000084_pt1 | contig 42107 bp, 37 predicted proteins | sample CZODoug2_1_08_16_FD_185932 | JGI IMG/M metagenome (GOLD analysis project Ga0179587, IMG submission 185932) | Vadose zone soil fungal communities from Angelo Coast Range Reserve, California, USA - CZODoug2_1_08_16fungal | ecosystem: Environmental > Terrestrial > Soil > Vadose zone | place: USA...
TGGGGCGTGATGGCAATCAGGCGATCGGCGATGACCATGGTGCCCCAGAGATTGCCGTAGCTGTCGAAGGAGATCCCATCGATGAATCCATCGCCCAGATTCGCCGGCCCATAGATTTCACGATCCTTAAGTTCGCCCTTGGCCGTGACGCGCATCCGGGTAACGCGTTTCGCCGCCGACTCGGCGATGTACAGCCACTCCTCCCCGGCGTCGAACTTCACTTCGTTCGTGAAGGCAAAACCCTCGGCCGCGACACGTAGGCCGCGCTCGTCCAACAGCAGGATGTACCCGTCCGCCAAGGTCGACCGCAGTGCCTTGTCCCAGGGGTTAACCCGGGTCGACACCGTTATCCAAATGCGGTCTCTCGAATCACGCATGACGAAATTGACCTTGCCGAGCGGCTTCCCCTCCAGGCTGTCGTACAGCGTCCGAATCTTGCCGTCGCGCGTCATGAGCTCGAGGCGATCGGTGCCGAAGTTGGCAATGAGAATGTCTCCAGTCTTGGAAAAGGCGAGACCGTTCGGCAACGTGCCGAAGAGCAGGCTCTGTTCGCTGTTCACCCGCAAATCGAAGTGATCATCAGGCGATTGGGCGATGAGCGCTTGCGTGCCGTCTGCGTTGATCCGCATGACGCCGCCTCGCGCGTCGGCCGCCCACAGGGTGCCGTCGCGTTCCGCTAGAATGCATTCCGGGCGCCGCAGGTCCCGGCCTATCGTGCGGATCGCCGACCTGTCAACCTGCCAGCTCTTGAGCGGATTGGGGCCGTTGCCCCTCTTAATCAGCATGGCTACTTCTCCGGGGACATCGCATATCCCGCTGCGCCTATGTCGCGTGCGGCGCGAGGTTGCATATGATGACGCCGATGATGGCGATGACGGCGCCGACTGCCTGGATGGGTACAATTCGCTCGCCGAAGGAAAGGCCCACGATCAGCGAGCCCACCATGACGCCCACGACCAACATGGTCACGGCGCCCCCGACGGGAGCGCCGCCGGCAAATGCGCGGCCCAAGAACCAGTTGGTTAAAAGATTGGCGATCAGCATCGCAAAGATGGGCCACGGCACCGTCAGGCCGGCTGATAATTTCATGAAGTACACGGTAGCCACGTTCGCGACAGCCGCAATCGCGATCATCAGGTAGACATTGAGCATCGCATTCTCCGTTTTGTTGCTGGGAAAATCCGTGACGACTCATCGGCACTCGTCGCCCGGGTTGCATCGATACCGGCTCTCAAAACGTCGTCAAAGTCAGCCATTCGGCGATGAGCGCCGGCTTCGAGACATTCTCGATGTCGACGCGCACGTCGAGCGTCGACTGCCATTGACGCGGCTGGCGCTCAACGAATTGCTTGAGTGTGAAACTCCCCCGTACGCGGCCGCCGGCAAGCACGGGACTGACGAAACGGATCGAATTGAAGCCATAGTTGATGCCAACCTGTGCGCCCGCAATCGCCGGGACCGCGGTAAATGACATCGCCGATACCAGCGACAACGTCAGCAAACCATGTGCAATCGTTCCGCCGAACGGCGTTTCTTTGGCGCGTGCGGGATCGATGTGAACGAATTGCCAATCGCGAGTGACATCGGCAAATTGGTCGATCATGCTCTGCTCGATAACGATCCACTCGGATACTCCCAGCAGCATTCCGACCTGCTTACGGTATTCCTCGAGCGGTAGGGCTTCAGGCACGCGCACGTTGCCCGCATCTTCGCGGGTCGCGGTTTTATTATTCGTTGACATATGCCGTCGCTTACCCCACGTTTACTTTTCGGTCACGCAGTTCGCGCTTCAATACCTTGCCGATCCCGGATCTCGGGAGAGCATCGAGGAACTCATAGGCCGCCGGCCGCTGGACTTTGCCGACCCTCCCGTTCACGAAGGCAGCCAGGGCAGCGGCATCGAGTTGGCGCCCAGGCTTCGGCGTTACGAAGGCCACTGGCGCCTCGCCCCAACGCTTCGACGGCATGCCGACGACAGCCGCCTCCAGCACATCCGGATGCTGGACGATGACGTATTCAATGTCGCTCGGGTAGATATTGAATCCCCCGGATATGATCATGTCCTTTTTGCGATCGACGAGGGTCAGAAAGCCATCCGCGTCGAATTTGCCAATGTCTCCCGTACGGATGAACCGCTTGCCGGTGCTGTCGAACCACTCGGCATCCGCACTCTTCCCGGGCTGATTGTGATAGCCCGTCATCATCGCTTTCGAATGCCCAACGACCTCACCCGACTCGCCAGGTGGAACTTCCTTTCCGTCCTCGCCGATGAGGCGGATATCATGGCCGATTACCGGTCGCCCGACCGAACTCAGCTTATCCTGGTATCGATGTGCTTCCAAGACGCAGACTCCGCCGCCTTCGGTCATCCCATAAAACTCCACCAACCCGCCCGGCCACCGCTCGAGCACATCCGCCTTCAGCTCGGCGGAAAAAGGGGCCGATGTCGAAAACTTCATGACGAAGCTCGAGAGGTCGTGTTCATCAAAGTTGGGCAACGCCATAATCCGGTTGTATTGCACAGGAACGAGCATTGCGTGGGTCACCCGGTGTTTGGCCGCCAGTTGCACGAAGCGCTGTGCGTCGAATTTCTTCATCAGGACGAGTGTGCCGCCCACACTCAAAGTCGGCAACACGCTGGCGAGCGTGGTGTTCGAATACAGCGGCGTCGATATGAGCGAGACCGACGTGGGCGCATAGTCATAGGCAGCCAGCATGCGCACGAACCCGAAGCGCATTGCGTGACTCTGAACGATTCCCTTCGGTACACCGGTAGTGCCGGAGGAATAGATGATATTGAAAGGCGAGTCCGGGGCGATATTGATTGCAGCGGGCCGGTTGCCGGGTTTGCTCAACCAGATGGCGAAGGGTTCTCCACCGAAAACACCTTCCAAGTTCACGAGCTTGGGGCGCAGCGCGCCGTCATCGATGGGACAAGCGGTGTCCTGGTCGACAAAAAATATCCTTGCGGCACAATCTTCCAGCATCGTAAGCAATTGACCCGGCGTCGAGGATGGGGCCAGAGGCGCCACGGCGACACCCGCTCGCAATGCGCCCAAGAAGGTCGCAAGGTATTCGCGGCTCGTCCTCGCACAGATGGCAATGCATTGCCCTGGCAACACACCGTCCCGCTGCAGGGATGCGGCGATGCGATCCACCAGCGCATTGAATTCGCGATAGTTGCACGGCCGATTGTCATCGATGACCGCAACCGCCTCCGGTCTCTCAGCCGCGTGCGCCGCGAGAATTGCGGGCAACGGGTTAAATTCACCGTTCCACAGGTCCGTTGATAACATCTGTGTCCTTGGTACCCTTATTCGAGAGGCTTCGGTTTACGCGAGGCCTGCGTAGTCCGCCAAACGCCCGAAAGACGTGGTGTATGGCGCTGCATCAGTCCTCGGGCGCGATGTGTATTTTCAAACCGGGTGGAATGTCGTCGACTGGAATCTGGCAGGAAAGGCGCGACTGCGGTGTGCGGTGCTCGGAACCTTCGAGTAACGCGGCTTCGTCTTCTCCCATGGGTGGGAGACGATCCAGATATGAGGGATCCACGTGGACGTGGCAAGTTGCGCATGCACACACACCTCCACAGATCGCCAAAATGTCGTCGAACCCCAGGGCGCGCAGCGCCTGCATGAGTGATTGGCCGCCTTCAGCATCGACAGCTCTTTCCTTCCCCGCCCGATTGGTCACCAGAAGCTGCGTCATGCGATCAACCGACTCTGCACCGGAGAACTCGCACTTTTAAAGTCCGTCCTCTAACTGGCCGTCGATCAGGATAAATGCGACGCGACAGTTTGTCGTGCCGCGATTCGCCCAGGCATGATTGGTACCGCGTTGGATTACGATATCGCCTGCTTTCGCCACTGTCTCTCCTTCATCAAGGATCAAAGTGATCTCCCCTTCAAGCACGATGCCGTAGTCGATGGTCGACGTGCGGTGCATGAGGGCATGACGATCACTGCCATGACCGCCGGTAAAGGCGTTCGCCCCGCCGATATTTTCGAATTGTTTCAAGGCTTCTGTCGTGTCGGCCGAGGAGTCTTGCGCAGACTCGGGAGGAAATTCGTTGACTCGGATACGGGTGCCCTGCGCCGGTGGGGTCAGCACGAGGCCGGCGACCGGCGGATTCACACTGCAGCGATCGATAGTGGCCGGTGCGCCGTTCGTATTCCACACTTCGAAGAAACGAGGGCCATTCGGACCCATCGGGCGCTGTTCCAGCGGATTGGTATCGCTTGCGATGATGGCCATGCCCTTATCATTGTGGCCGGTGACGATGCGTCGGAAAGATTTCGACATATTGCCGATCCTTAGACATTCAGATGTTGGGGACGTCCGACAGCCGACCCCGCTCGCCGCTCTCGACCGATGTGAATCTCGTTCAAGCTTCCCTCACTCAAACAGGATTTTGACTCTCGACCGTCAGGTCTTCTATGCGCAGGTCTGATTTCCTGACGTCGCGGCCGGTCATGCGAAACGGATCGAGCGAGCGGCCTTCAGGATCGAGCCGCACCTCCCACCCCGCATCGAGGGGCCCGAACATCTCGAGCCTGTCATGTGCCCAAAGTACGGCGCCGAATTTCCAATTCCAGACACGTGGGATCCAGTTGTCGTCGAGATAATCGGTATCACAGGTATACTCGGCTTCACCACCATTGGGATTATGCACATAGTAGTAAATCGCCGACGAGATACGATGGCGCGAAAGGCCGCCCAGCTTGTGTCCCTCCTCTCCCAGCCAACCCCGTTGTGCCATGATGTTCGCGCCCAGCATGACCTCGTCGATATCCTCGACGCCGAAAGCGGCATGCATGAATGATGCCTTGCCCGGACCGAACGGCGGCGCGTCGGCGTTCAGCCAGAAAATACTATGATGCTCGTGCGTGCCGTCCGCACGACCGAAGGCGCCGAGTCCCTCCGAATGGTCGCTCAAGCGAAAGCCCAGGCGGTCGCGGTAGAACTCATAAGACGCCACATAGTCCTTGGAATAGAAGACGACGTGGCTCAGCGTTTTGGGGAGCGCGCGCAGGCGCCATTTACGGTGTTGATTGAGCCGCTTGATGTTTCCCGGTGCATTCACCTCGTCGGGGGCGGATACGACGGAACGCTTGTTCCAGACGCGCAGCCCAAACGGAATGCCGTCGTTCGCCACCGCGTACGCCGTGCCATCCGGATCCCGGCGCACTTCGCGGTCGCGCCTAACGTTCGCGACAAGCTCCTCCAAATTCTCGCGTGTATCCACTCCCCAGATGACCAACTTCACACCATTGCCGTCGAACCAGTCGGCAACGTCGCAGTCCCCCCGCCCGCGCACCACAAGGCGAGATCCGGTGGCAACCTCGAACACACTCTCTCGAGGGGATCGCGAAACGGGTGTAAGGCCGAAGTCTTTCCAAAAACGCGTGCATGTCTCGATGTCATCGACACCGTAGACCAGACTTTCGATTCCTAGTATGGCCAAGATATATATCCTCTTCGTTCGCTATAGGTGTGCTTCGCCGGCCATTGCTGGCGAGCGAAGATAGTGCACTAAGCCTGTACTACTCTTCATGCAACCGCCAAACCAAACGTCTCGGCGATCCAGTCGCCAATGTAATCACAGCCGACGGTGCCGTTGTCTGCTTCGCAATGCTCGATTGCGTAATCGTCGGGCGTGAAGATGCGCAATTCGCGCTTGGGGCTGTTGACCGCCTGTTCATAGGTTTGGTGCGCGAACTCGATGGGAATCTGACGATCACCCGACCCATGCGTGACGAGAAACGGAACAGTAATCTTGTCGACTACGCCGTCGAGGCACATCGAGGGCGCCCAGGCCATGAAAGTCTCGATATCGGGCTTGCCGAATACCCACATCACGTGGTCCCAGTAGTGGGGAACCGGGTTCTCGCCCTCGCGGTGACGACGGCGCTTCTGCAATTCGCCCCAGTTGTGGTTCGCACCCAGAATGGCACAAAGCGCAAAACGCTTTTCAAACGCCGCGGCTCGCGGCGCAAAGTATCCGCCTAGCGAGAGCCCAAACATGCCGATCCGTGATTTGTCTACATCGCTTCGGGTTTCCAGATAGTCCACCGCGCGCGAGGCCCAGCGCTCGCTATCGTAGACGCCCGGAAGGTTCTTCAAGCGCAGCGCTTCGCCGGATCCCGGCTGATCAACACACAGCACAGATATGCCGCGCGCGGTAAGGGAGCGGCCAATGCCCGACCAGATGACCAGTTCCTTGGTGCTGTCCAATCCGTTGCAGCACACCACCGCCGGCGCCGGCCGACCGTCGGGAGATTCCGCTTTCCAGAACAGCGCCGGGAAACTCGACCTTTCGTACGGGATTTCCGTACGTTCGATCGGCATACGACTCAGTTCGATCGATTGTTGGAACGTGCTGAGCGCCCTTACATATGCTTCCCGTCGAGGTGGATAATCGCGCGCTTGCATGCGCTCGCCCGTTTGGTAGTAGATTGACGAGCGTCGCAACTTCGTCGCCGCGCTGAAGGCTCTCCCCTTCTTCAGGTCCGCTTCCGCATTCGCGGCAACGCGATCGGCCAGCTTGATCCAGCTCTCAAAGAACTCAGCGGTGCCGGCGTCCTCGCCACGAGCCCCCGCTTCGCGAAGAGGGCGGCAGGCAGCGTCGATTTCGCCATGGTTGCCGCCGACGTAAAGCGCTAAGTTCGTGGCCAGATTCCACACGTAATTTCCGGGAAACGGTTCGAACATGTTCCGTGTACTCGGTCAGCGCTACGCGCTCTGCAGGGCCTTTGGAGCAAGGCGCCGGCGTTCTTCTTCGACCAAGGCTGCCATCTTCTTGCGAAAGTTAAGCGCGCCGGCGTCGGCGCGGACGCTGATTTCCGGCAAATCCCAACCCTCTTCGTCGAACCGCTTCTGAACAGCCTCGAGAACCACCTTGTCTTGATGGAAAAGTTTCAGAAGGTGCGGAAAGGCGTCGGCTGGTTGTTCGTCAGGATACGAGGAGGAGACCGCCATGAAATTCAAGCAGCAATTCTTGCCACTTGGCGTCACGCCCTGTGGGTTAATCAAGATATGCGGCGGTGTATCCGGTTCGTCCGGGTAGGTGAAGATATTGGTGATTACGCTGAGGTGGGGAGGTATGGCATCCGTAATCAATGTCCGCTTGACCGGCTTGCCCGGCCCTCCCTTCAGATGAAAAGTACGCGCCATGGCCACCGTTGGGGTCTCTATGAGTTGCCTTGAGATGTGGACCCTTCCCCCCTTATAGCTCGTCTGAAAATCAGCCTGGGCCATGGTGCCGCCGTCGATCATGCCGGCGTGAAGAAACGTGATATGCGAAGTGTCGAGGAGATTCTCATGCAGAAGCTCGAAGTTGCACCCCATCTCGACTACAAAGAACGGCGTTACTTTGTAACCCGGCCGAGTGAGCCCCAATTCATGCATATCCGGCAGGAGCGAATCATCGCGTTCGGCCGGCAGCCCCATCCAAATCCAGATATACGGAGCCACTTCGACCAAGGGATAGGAGCGCACCGCGAGTTGTTCAACGATGGTCGATTGCGAGGGGATGTGGGTACAAGCACCCGTCTTGCCGAATTCGAATCCGTGATACGCACAGCGGATGCCATTCCCCTGAACTGTACCCATCGACAGAGGCACCCCTCGATGCGGACAGCGGTCTGCAAGTGCCACAGCCGTTCCATCTTCGGTGCGGAAAAAAACGATATGATCTTGGAGGATCTGCCGCGTCATCACTTTGCGACTGACTTCGCTCGATAGCGCTGCGATGTACCACTGATTGCGCGGCGCCGGCATCACGCCGGGACAGGCAAGCATTTGTTCCTTTGTAATCATCGAATCGATTCTGGCGTTCATGAAAAAACTACCTCTGTTGTCCGCTCATGATTCGGGGCAGCGAATGTCTGGAATCATCGATTGCCGCCGGTCGGCCCCAGCCGCATGGGTGGAAAGATAGCGGAGCGTTGGCGATTGCCAAAGGCGTTTCTTCAGATAGCCCGCATCGCTGCTTAAGATGGGTTCCGCGCTAGCTGCGGTCCGGCTCACCTAGGCTGCACCCTACTTCCACCATCAAATCGCGCAACCACACCGTGACCGGGTGTTTGTCGCTATACCTATGCCATTGAATAAACTCAACAATTCGAGGAATTTCAAACGGTGTCGGAACGATGCGGAGTGGAAAGAGCTTTGCATATATTTTGGCCATGCGGGCATGAACCGTGGCTATTCGGTTTGTCCCCACCACGTAATGGGGCACCAGAGTGAAATTCATTGTCACGACATCGACGATTCTCTGCCGGTCAAATTTCTGGAACAACCAACTATCAAACGCCGGTGCCCTTGCCTTGCCCAATCGAGTGATGACGTGATGCGAGGTCATGTAGTGTTCGAACGTCAGTTCATCATTGAATTCGCGACTCTCGTCCCAGACGATGCAGACGTATTCGTCTTCGAATAAACGCGCCGAGGGATGATCGGGCGACAAGGCCTGTCGTGGCACGATGAGAATATCGACTTCGCCGCGATCCAGGGGCCCGTGCAAATGATCCTCTTGCAAGACGAGATCGACCGAGATGCCAGGTGCAGCAATTTGCAGCCGCTTCAAAAGATCCGGAAGAAAAACCACACCCACATAGTCGGATGCCATAATGGTAATCTGGCGCTCCGTCGTCTTAGGATCGAATCCGGGCGAGTGATCGATCAGGGATTTTGCCTGAAGAATAATGGTATGCACTGGATTGACCAGAGACTCACCGAGGGGTGTAAGCACCATATTTCGGCCGATCGGGACAAGCAGCGGATCGTGGAAAAAATCCCGGAGCCGACGCAGCGCCGTGCTCATACCGGACTGACTGAGCCGCAGCTGTTCTGCCGCTCTTGTGATACTGCGCTCCTTCATGAGCGCGTCAAGCGCGATCAACAGATTAATGTCAAGACCACGTAGGTGCATAAAGCCAATACTACCGCTCGAATCGACGCCAGGCCCGGCTGTCACACCCGGCCCGTCACAGACTCCCATAATACGAATCGTACACCTGTCCCAGGTGGCCAGGGTGTCATTCGCAATGCGGATATAACGTCAAAGACGCTCGACAATAGTGACGTTAGAGAGGCCGCCGCCTTCGCACATGGTCTGCAAGCCAAAGCGCTTGCCGCGGGCTTTGAGCGCGTGGACCAGCGTCGCCATCAGCTTGGTCCCCGTGCCCCCGAGCGGATGGCCGAGCGCAATGCTGCCGCCGTTCGGATTGACGCGCACCGGGTCTGCCTCGGTTGCCTGGAGCCAGGCCATGGGAATGGAAGCAAACGCCTCATTCACCTCGAACAGATCAATGTCGTTGATCTTCATGCCACAGCGATTCAATGCACGTGCCGTCGCTGGAATGGGGCCTTCGAGCATAATGACGGGATCATGGCCGATCACGCTGATGTGGTGAATGCGCGCCAACGGCTCGACGCCCGAGGCCTTCAGCGCCTTTTCGTTCATCACCAACGCGCCTGATGCGCCGTCGCAGAGTTGGCTCGCGGTAGCCGCAGTGAGCAGACCACCCGGCGTTATCGGCTCTACGCTCGCGATTCGCTCGAGAGTTGCATCGAATCGGATGCCCTCATCGAGCGTGTGAAGATCCTCGCCGTCCTGCAGCAGCGCTACAGGGATAGGCACAATCTCGTCGTTAAATGCCCCGGCCTTCGTCGCCGCCGCAGCCTTGCGGTGGCTCTCGAGCGCGAACCGATCCATCGCATCTCTGGTCAAGCCGTACTTCCGTGCCACCATTTCAGCGCCGGTGAACTGGCTGAACTGAATGTCGGGGTAGCGCGTCTTGATGCCCTGCGCCTTGTAATAACTTCCCAAACCCGCTTGCTCGGCGAGTATTGAGGGGGTCATCATCGGCACGCGGGTCATGTGCTCGACGCCTGCCGCGATCACGATATCCTGAGTCCCGCTCATCACCGCCTGTACGGCAAAGTGCAGCGCCTGCTGAGAGGACCCGCATTGCCGGTCCACCGATACACCGGGTACGCTCTCGGGGAGTATCGAGGCGAGAATCGCGTTCCGTGCAATGTTTTGAGACTGTTCGCCCGCCTGCCCCACGCAGCCCATGATGACATCCTCGATCATGGCCGGATCGATATCGGACCGCTTAACCAAGGCATTGAGCACGGACGCGGCAAGGTCGGCAGGATGTACGCTGGCGAGTCGCCCTTTGCGGCGCGCTCCTGCGGTGCGTAGCGCGGCCACGATGTAGGCTTGGGGCATGGGCATTGAGTTCCTTAGATTGTGAGCGTCACGCTATCCGCCGCCCGGTCTTTGGCAAGCCGCGCGGATGAGGCACTACCGTAGCGAGCGAACTCCATGCGAGCAATGCTGCGGTTATGCACTTCATCAGGGCCGTCTGCAATGCGCAGCGTTCGGATATGGGCATAGCTCGCCGCAAGCGGGAAATCCTCCGATACACCGCCTCCACCGTGCGCCTGTATGGCGTCGTCGATGACGCGGAGCGCCACTCTCGGGCCCGCTACCTTAATCATGGCAATCTCCAGACGCGCGCTCTTGTTGCCGAGCTTGTCCATGCGATCAGCGGCCTTCAGACACAGTAACCGCGTCATTTCGATGTCGAGCCGCGCTTCCGCCACGCGTTGTTCCCAGATCGAGTGGTCAGCGATGGCCTTGCCGAAGGTGACGCGGGACATCAGACGCTTGACCATCAGTTCCAGAGCCAATTCGGCGGCGCCCAGCGTGCGCATGCAATGATGAATCCGACCGGGACCGAGCCGACCCTGGGCGATCTCGAAGCCGCGACCCTCCCCCAGCAGGAGGTTTCCCGCCGGCACGCGCACATTCTCGAGCAGGACTTCGCCATGACCGTGCGGCGCATCGTCATATCCGAACACCGGCAGCATACGTAGCACTCGCACCCCGGGGGCATCAAGAGGCACCAGAATTGGCGACTGCTGGCTATGGGGCGCCGCCGTCGGATCGGTCTTGCCCATCACGATGGCGACTTTACATCGAGGGTCGCCGACGCCCGAGGACCACCATTTGCGGCCATTGACGATGTATTCATCGCCCTCCCGGCGAATCGAAGTCTCGATATTGGTTGCATCAGAAGAGGCAACCTGGGGTTCCGTCATCAGAAATGCCGACCGAATCTCGCCGGCTAACAACGGCTTCAGCCACTTGGCCTTCTGCGCCGCGCTGCCATACCGATGCACCACCTCCATGTTACCGGTGTCAGGTGCTGAACAATTGAACACTTCCGAGGCCCAAGGCACCCTGCCCATCTCCTGAGCGCATAGGGCATACTCTAGATTAGTCAGACCCGCCCCGAAGTATTCTGCCGAGTCGTGCTGGCTCGCGGGAGGCAGAAACAAGTTCCACAGCCCTTCACCTTTTGCCTTCGCCTTGAGTGCTTCGATCTTCTGCGAGGGATGCCAGCGATCAGCGCCCATGGCGGAAAACTCCTCGCGTACGGCAGTCACGGCAGGGTAGATGTGCGAGTCCATGAATTCGCGAACGCGCCTTAGCCAGTACTCCTGCTTCTCCGAAAGTGAAAAATTCAAAGTGTTCGCTCCCAAAATGCTCTGTGGTGGGGACCGCGCGACAGCGAAGATAGAGCATCAATGACAATTATCCAAAGCGCGTCTGACGATGCTGCGTATCTGTCAGAGCGATGCATTAGCGCATATGGGAGGGTTGGTCATCGTGCTTGCAGATGCAATGTATTCTTATAAACGCCTTTGACGATCACCCACAGTTCGCCAAACTGGTGATGAAGCACGGTAAGGCATGCTCCCGAAGCGCAGCCGACAATTGGAAGAATCGATGATTGGGACAATCTAATGAGTATGGATTTCGACGGTCACGTCATCGTGGTCACCGGTGGCTCGACCGGTTTGGGGCGCGCCATCGCGGTCGAGGTAGCGAAGCGAGGCGCGAAGGCCGTCGTGGTCAATTATTCGCGCAACGTCGCCGAGGCTGAAGAAACCGCCGATCTGGTGCGCACCCAGGGTGCGGAGCCCATTTTAGTGCAGGCGGACGTCGCGGATGACGCTGCTTGCCGTTCAATCGCACGAGCGGCGGAACCCTACGGCCGTATCAATGCGCTGTTCAATAATGCGGGAGTCACGAAGTTCGCTCAGGATCACGCAGACATGGACGCGGTGACGACGGAGGATTTCCTGCGGCTCTACCACGTCAATGTGGTCGGAGCCTTTCATATGATTCGTGCGGCGCGTATCCTATTGGAGGCGGGGGATATGGCTGGCGCCGTCGTAAACACGAGTTCGCTGGCCGGTCTCAACGGCGTCGGCAGTTCAGTGCCGTACGCCGCTTCAAAGGGGGCACTTAACACCATGACCATATCGCTTGCGCGCGCGTTGGCACCGAAGATCCGCGTCAATGCGATATGCCCGGGATTTATTGATACCCCTTGGTACGGCCGGAGCCTTCAGAAGGCTTCGCTCGATCAACTTCGCGACAACGTTGTAGCAATGACACCGTTGAAAGTCGCCTCGACCGCCGCAGACATTGCGGAATCGGCGGTCTTCCTCGCTTCGCCCTCTTCCCGGCACATCACCGGCGAAACGTTGATCGTCGACGCGGGTCTACATCTTGGGGTCTCCCCGCACCAGAAACAATGAGATGGAAGCGGCCCCACTCATCCGAACACTAACTCACACCCATCGCGCCGCTGGCGATTGTGATGCCCCCATCCACCACGATGGTCTGGCCGGTAACGAATCGTCCTGCGGCGGACGCCAGAAATAGAGCCGCGCCCGCGATATCATCGGCTTCACCGACTCGCTTCAGGGGCGTTGTCGCAAGCGCGGCCTTGAGCGTCTCCTGATTTTCAACTAGCGCGCGCGCGAAATCCGTGCGAATGAGTCCCGGCGCGATGCAGTTCACCCGTACGTTGTGCCGTCCGTACTCCACCGCATAGTTTCTCGCGAGTTGCATGTCGGCCGCCTTTGAAATGTTGTAAGCGCCTATCACGGGCGACCCTTTGAGCCCACCGATGGAGGAAACGAAAATAATGGCACCGTCTGTGCGCTCGATCATCTGCGGCGCGGTCAATTGCACGAGCCAGTGATTCGACAGGATGTTGTTGTCGAGGACTTTACGGAACTGCTCGTCGCTGATGGAGCCAAGCGGACCATAGTAAGGGTTGCTGGCGGCATTGCAGACCAGGATATCGACGGGCCCGAGTCGGGTATTGGCCTCGGAGACCAGGTGGCGCAGCGCCTCTTTGGAGGAGATGTTAGCGGCTACTGCGATCGCTCGACCGTCTCCGTGAGCGCGCGTTATCTCATCGACCACGGCCTGACAAGATTCCTGCTTGCGCGATGCGATGACTACTCGCGCACCCTGTTCGGCCATCCGCATCGCGATCGCACGGCCGATGCCCCTCGAAGAGCCCGTAACGATGGCCACCTTGTCGGTCAGATCGAACAGGGACATGTGAGTTGCGTCCTTTCGTGTAATGACCGGCTGGTTGCGCGGCCAAAGTGTCTATTTTTTCAGGCGCCGGCACACAGCGCGAAATCCCAGGCGATCTTCGCCAAACGCGGGGCACGGGATTCCGCGTCGGCGGCATTGGCATTCGACGCGGTTCCGTCTCGCACGCGCCCGGCAATTCCCTGAAAAATGCACACCAGGCGAAACACGTTGTAGGCGAAATACCAGTCCAGGTTCGGTACGCCGGAACGTCCCGTGCGTGCGCAGTAAAGCAGCAACGCCTCGTCGCGCGTCGGAATCCCGAGGGCCTGCAAATCCAATCCCCCCAGCGCACCGCGTTCGCTCGCGGGCAATTCCCAATGCATCAACATGTAGCTCAAATCTGCCAGCGGATCACCCAAGGTGGACAGCTCCCAGTCCAACACGGCGGCTATCCGATCGCCCCTTCTCGCAACCACCAGGTTGTCGATCCGATAGTCCCCGTGGACGATCGAGGTGCGCGTCTGTTCGGGAATGGTTTTCGGTAACCACTCCATCAGGCGTTCCGCCTCATCGATTCCTCGGGTCTCGGATGCGCGGTATTGTTTCGTCCAACGCTCGACTTGCCGGGTAAAATAATTTCCGGGACGACCATAATCGCCAAGACCTATGGCCGCGTAGTCGATGAGGTGAAGATTTGCGAGGGTCGAGATCATCGCCTCGTAGACTTTGCGACGTGTATCCGGGGCCAGGTCCGGAAGAGCCGCGCCCCAATGGATTGTTCCCTCCACCGCCTCCATCAGATAGAAAATCGCACCGATGACGGTCGGGTCCAGGCATATCGCGTAGGCATGCGGAACGGGAAACCGCACGGTCTCCAATGCGGTGATCAGTCGATATTCGCGATCGACTGCATGGGCAGTCGGCAGCAACACGCCGAACGGCTTGCGGCGCAACACGTATTTTCTGCCTGGGGTCTCCAATCGATAGGTGGGGTTTGATTGACCGCCCCTGAATTGCAGCACCGTGAGCGGACCATCGAATCCGTCCACGTTCGCCTGCATCCAGCGCCCGAGCGCCGCTTCGTCGAACCGATGGCGTTTCTCGACAGGCTGCACGCCAAGGAAATTGCTTTCCAAACGCGATCACTCCCCCAAGTAAATCCAGCGGCGCCGTACGACCACCGAAGATAAAGCATCCACGGCAAATCACAAAAGCGCCTCCCGAGATGCGCCATATCGGCCTCAGCGATGGCACCCCGGGTCGCCGTGCGATCTGCGACACAGATGGCTCGCATCTCGGGAAGCAGCTTTGACGGGCAGTCATGAAAGCTTAAGATATGTGGCGTGCAAATTCCTTTATCTACCGTCCGCCGCCCCGACGTTCGGCGTCCCTTATCGAAGTAGGCGTTTAATGAGAGCAATGCGGCTGCATAGTCCGGCCGGGTTGGATCGGCTGGAGTTGGTTGACCTGGCCGACCCGCCGGCCCCCGGCCCAGGCGAAGTCCAGATACGGATTCGGGCGAGTTCACTGAATTATCACGATTATGCCGTCGTCTCGGGCGGTGTGAAGGTTGCCGATCGCCTCATCCCCCTGTCCGACGGCGCAGGAGAAGTCTTGGCAATCGGCGATGGGGTGAAGGAATTCAAGCCCGGAGACCTGGCAGTCTCGACCTTTTTCTCGGACTGGTTGAAAGGCGGGCCGATGGAGGGTGGTTTCTCCAGGACACCCGGTGATGGAATCGACGGCTACGCCCGCGAGATCGTCAATATGCCGGCTCATTCCTTCACGCACGCCCCTCGCGGCTATTCGGCGGTTGAGGCCGCCACGCTCAGCTGTGCAGGTCTAACTGCTTGGCGCACGCTCGTCGTGGAAGGGCAAATGAAAGCGGGCGATGTCGTGCTATTGCAAGGAAGCGGGGGCGTATCGATATTTGCACTCCAATTTGCCAAGGCGATGGGTGCCACCGTCATTGCGACGTCTTCTTCGGATGAGAAGCTTGAAAGACTCCGGGCACTCGGCGCGGATCACCTCATCAACTACAATACGGAGCCAAAATGGGGCTCGGCCGCACGGGCAATCGCGGGGGGCCGTGGAGTGGATCATGTGGTCGAGATCGGGGGACCCGGAACGCTCGGCCAATCAATCGCGGCGACTCGGCCCGGCGGATTTATCGGCTTGATCGGCATCCTCACCGGAATGCAGGGTTCGGTTCCCACTGCCATGTTGATCGGCAAGCAGATTCGGTTGATCGGATTGACGGTCGGATCACGGCTACAACAGCAGGAGATGATCCGAGCCATCGATGCCACGCACATCAAGCCGGTCATCGACAGGCATTTTCCGTTGGAGGCGTTGGCCGACGGCTTTCGGTATCAAGCCGCAGGTCGACACTTCGGCAAGATCGCAGTCGATATCTAGGGAACATCGATGCCGAGGCTGGAAGGCAAGATCGCAATCGTCACTGGGGCCGCCCGCGGCATCGGCCGCGGCCGATTTGGCCCGTCATAACGTCCGAGTCAATTGTGTTCTTCCCGGCATCATAGACACACCGATGTATCGGGCCAACGGCCCGGAACGGTGCGCCGAGAAGGACAAGCAGATTCCTCTCGGCCGCCGGGGCACACCCGAGGAGGTCGCACAACTCATGGTGTTCCTGGCGTCCGACGGAGGCGCGTATTTTACAGGAGCGGAATTCACGATCGACGGCGGAATGCTCGCGTGAATCGGCACGCGGCATGTGGCCAAGCTTGGCCGAGTGGGAATCAGGGTTCGCGAGCCGCTCAAGCCCTCCGGAACAGCATGCCGATCAGAAATAGCAGCTTGCGCATGCTCATCAGCTTCAACCCCGCCCTAGCCTCGTTCGGCCGGAGCAGTGTATTGATTGGCATTGATCCGAAAATATCGCCTTTGATCACCAAGTTCCTGCCGTCTGGCTCGAGGGCCGTGATGGTCATGAGTTCCGATCCGTCGGGGTTATAAAGCTTCACGAGGTAAGCACCTTGTCGAACTTGATCCCCATGTCCTGCATCATGCGCATCGCCGTCGCGCGCCCGGCACCGGTGAGGCCGGCGCCCGGATGCATGAAGGGCCCCACCAAATAGAAGCCGTCGATGCCGGGAACCTTATACTGAGCCAGGTCGGGCGTCGGCCTATGACCGTTCATCTGATGAAAGAATGGTGCCGCGCCATGGATGTCGCCGCGTACGAAGCTCGACGATGAACGCTCGAGATCGAGGGGTGAATAGCTTTTGGATGCGATGATGTGCTCGGCGTCGAAATTATCGACCCATTTTTGCACATCGCGAAACATCTGCCGGGGCCAGACGTCGCGCAACGAATCCCAATGCTGACCCCCTTTCTTTTCGATGTCGTATGGCGCGAAGCTATAGACTGAGAACATAGCGTGACCGTTCGGCGCTCGAGCGGCGTCGTGATCCGTATGCTGAGCGGCGCCAAAGAAGGGAATCGGATCCGGCAGCCGGCCGTAGCGCAGTTCGTCGAATCCTCTTTGTAAAGTTTCAAGGTTGGACGGCAGCAATTCCACGAGATACGCATTGCCGGCAGCGCCGGTAGGGTCGCGGAAGCGTACTGGTTCGCTGAGGGCATAATGCGTGGCAATCACCGAGTAAGTCGCCATCTGGACTCTTTCCGCCCTGCTCAGGACGCCTGGATCGATATCCGGAAAATAATTGCGCAAGTGATGTGGATGGATGGCACCGACGACCGCATCCTTGGCCATATACCGTTCGCCATCCTCGGTCTCGACGCCTGTGACACGCGCCCCCGAGCGAACGAACTTTGTCACATTCTTGCCGAGCGCGACCTTTCCGCGGTGGTGCTCGATACACCGCACGAGCGCGTTCGAAAGGCTGCCGGAACCGCCTTTTGGTAACGCCAATCCGGTGATATGCGCCGCGCCGACCATCGCCAGCGCCCCGATGCCTGTGCCTTTCTCATCAGGACACTGGAGGTTTTCAGTCATCAGCTTTACGAAATGCATCCGAACCTTTTCATGTCCGAACCATTCGCTGATGATTTCTAGGCCGCTTTTCAGCGACATGAGCAACAGCTCATTGCCTTCCGCGCTCTGACTCATCATCGAAATCATCGCACCCATCGGTACGGGAGGAGCGAACAGTGCGCCCGCTAACATCGGGAAGATGCGGATCGCCATATCCGAGAACCGCCGGTAAGCCTCTGCATCTGCGACGGAGAATTGAGCTATCGACCGAGCGGTCTCCTCTACGCTCCTGTGGGAAACCAGCAGAGATCCGTCGTCGAACAACGATGCGAAAGGCGCTTCGGGATAGATGTACTCGAGCCCGAATCGAGACTTGAGGGCCAGCTCATCATTTTTCAGCAGCGGATTGGATAGGATAACTTGGTGAACCGTGGCGTGTTCATCGTAATAATGCCCCGGGATGAGTTCTTTGGTAATGCATCCTCCGCCCGCGCAGTCGTGTCTTTCCAGGACGAGAACGCTCTTTCCCGCCTTGGCCATATAAGCAGCGGCTACGAGACCATGATGGCCGGAGCCCACAAATATCACGTCAAATGTCTGCGACATGCCGTTCCTTTAGCTACGCCAATCGACGACTCGCGGCCGATCATACTTTTTGTGCATCCTCAACAGAAATCGCTTCTGGAGATACATAGCATCGGCGCCGACGAGGGTTCGGTGGAAACGTGTCCAAGTAGATTGTTTTGCGCGTCGGCATCTTTAACCAGCGAACCGCTTTGGCCGCCTCGGCCTATGCATCTTCTGCGCAGATGCCAGGCATCCCTATAACCGCCTTTGGCGATTATCGACTGATAGCTATACTCGCGCGCACAGGAGATGACGTTTCGATAAATGCAGCTTTCTCCGGAATGAATCTCCCAAGAATAAGCGGCCCAGCGCCGGTTGCCACCGGGTAACAGAGTTACGCTATTGGGGGAGTACATAAGGTGAATACAATTGTTGTAAGAAGTTGCGCTGCTATATTGTGGTCCTTCAGTGCGTTCGCAATCGCCGCCGGTGCGACAGAACTCACCGGCACCGTCTCGGATCCCGCGTCCAGCACTCTTGGCGGACGAGCGCCGGCCAGCGATCAGGGGCTCGAGGAAATCATTGTGACGGCGGACAAGCGTTCCGAATCCATCAATAAGGTACCTCTCGCGATCACCGCGTTGTCAGGCAACGCACTGCAAGATCAAAACATTCATTCGGTGCAAGATCTGGCGTTGGTGGTTCCGGGATTCACCTACGCAGCTTCGCTGCTCGATACTCCGGTATATTCCTTGCGCGGAGTCGGGTTCTACGAGACAACCCTTGCCGCGTATCCGGATGTCAGCATTTACGTCGATCAGGTTCCGCTTCCCTTCCCCGTACTTACTCAGAACATCAGCTTGGACCTGGAACGGGTCGAAGTGCTCAAGGGACCGCAAGGCGTGCTGTTCGGGCAGAACTCGACCGGCGGTGCAATCAACTACATTGCCGCGAAGCCGACGGATAAGCCCGAGGCCGGCTTTGACTTTGGCTATGGCCGTTTCAACGACACGCGGGTCGATGGCTTTGTAAGCGGGCCGGTCGCCGACACGCTAACTGCCCGATTTGCATTTCAGACCGAGCAAATGGGCCCGTGGCAACATTCGTACAACACGCCGACGGAACAGACCAATGGCTCTATTTCCCGCTCTGCCGCGCGGTTGCTCATCGATTGGAAGCCCACGGATAGATTGATGTTCGAATTCAACGCGAATGGCAGCGTCGATCGATCGGAGCCCATCGCTCCACAGCTCATCGGAGTCTCGCTGCAGGCGCCCGACAGTCCGGTCAACGGTCCGTTCTTGCTGGCCTACCCGCACGCGCCCAACAATGCGGACGCGGCCGACTACAGCCTGTTGAACAAGCCTCGCAGCAACAACAGTCAGTTCCAGTTCTCACTGCGGGGCGACTACACGCCCGCGGACAACCTGACGGTCACCTCGATCACGTCCTATGTCCATTACCTTCGGGACGAGAATGTCGAATTCGGCGGTGTGTCAGTCAATACTGCAAACGCGATCAACCTGGGAGACGAAGAACTTAGCCTGGATTTCGCGAATATCAATAGCATTTTCCAGGAACTGCGACTCGCAAACAGCAACTCCGATGCGCTGCGCTGGGTGGCCGGCGCGAACTTCGAGCACTCTTCGGTATATGAATTCAACTTGTACGACTACTCCGGCAGCAGCGAGGCCAATTCCCCCGGCGTGGCGGCTTCACTTGGCCGGAATTTGACTAACACGCCCTTCTATTCCGATCAATTGATGAAGAACTATGCTGTGTTCGGCAACGTCGACTGGGACGTAAGCAAACAAGTCACGGTGACGGGCGGTGTTCGATTGAACAAATCCGATCGCCACGCCAAGATCTGCACGCAAGGTGGGTACGGAGGCGGCGTCGATCAGGCGTTCGACCATTTGATGTCGATCCTGCACGGCGGCTTGGTCTACCCGCCGTTGACCGCTTCCGACTGTGTCACGCTGGACCCGGTAACGCTCCTGTCGGTTCGAGGGGGAAACATTGGCGACCTCGATGAAAAGAACGCTTCCTGGCGCACGGGCCTCAATTACAAACCCACGGATAACGCGATGCTGTACGTGAATGTCACCAAGGGATACAAAGCCGGCAGTTTCCCGATGCTCTCAGCGTCAACTAGCTATCAATACCTGCCTGTCAAGCAAGAGTCGGTGCTCGATTATGAAGGCGGTTTCAAAGCAAGCTTTTTCGATCATTCGCTACAACTGAATGGCGCAGCTTTTCACTACGACTACACCAACAAGCAAATCCGCACACAGACGGTTCAACCTATCTTCGGTATTCTCAATAATCTGCAAAACGTGCCGAAATCCAAGGTGGACGGCGGCGAGCTGCAATTCGCCTGGACGCCACTACACGGCCTGCAACTGACCGCGGCGGCAACTTACCTCGCAGCCAAGGTGATCGAATTCGTTGGAACGAATGCGGACGGTATCCGCCAAGACTATGCCGGATCCGCTGTTCCCTATTCGCCGAAATGGTCGACGAACGCCACCGCGGACTATGAATGGACTCTCTCCAGCACGTTGATGGCCTCAATGGGACTCACGGCCGCGCAGCGAAGCCTGTCCTATGCAACGGTTGGACCCACGCCCATCGATAGAATTAGCCCGTATACCCTGCTGGATGCGCGCGCGAGTGTTCGCACCCTGGACGGAAAGTACCGCATCGAAGTATACGGTAAGAATATCACCAACCGCTTCTACTGGGATAACGTTTCTCATCCGTATGACACCGTGGTGCGCTACGCTGGCATGCCGGAAACATGGGGAATCACTTTCTCCGCTCATTTCTTTTAACGGTGATGCGATACGCTTCGTCATGGCGCACCGCAGCAGGAGGAGACCAATGACCGAGCCGAGTTACGATCATCGCATCTCGATTGCCCAAGAATATTTCAGGCGCGCCGATGCCGGACGTGCTGACATCGTCGAACTGATGACCGAAGATGTTCAGCTTTATTTTCCCAAATATGGCATTGGTCACGGCAAAAATGACTTCGTGGAATTCGCGACGGGTATGGGCGGTATATTCGCCGAGGTCCAACACGATTTTCGCGACTATTGCTTCATGTCGGCCGACCGGCACTTGATTGTGGAAGGCACGACTCGCGGGACGATGAAAAACGGCAAAAGCTGGACCGCCGGTAAAACGCCGGGTGGCCGTTTCTGCAATGTTTTTGAATTCAGGGGCGATCTTATCTCGCGGGTGCACATCTACCTTGACCCCGACTACGTCAGCGAGGACCAGCCGCGCTTCCTGTGGGGACTCGAAGGCAGGACTTGGTAGGTGGCTGAGAACCGAACGGAATCCCGGGCGCGCAGCCACGACGGCCGCGTGGCCATCGTCACTGGCGCCGCCCATGGCATCGGTCAGGCGATTGCGATCAAGCTCGCGGAACGAGGCGCACGGCTCGTCTTGGTGGACATTGACGACACTGCAGAGACCGCAGCGCGAATCGGCGCCGAGGCGCTCAGCGTCAGAGCCGATGTCTCGAAGGACGCTGACTGGCACCGTGTCGGCGATGAGGTCGACCGCCGATTTGGCAGAGCCGATATCGTGGTGAATAATGCCGCCTACTACCCGCATGGCTTGATCGACGATCTGGACTACGCCACGTGGCGAAAGACCCTGGCGGTGAATCTGGATGCGCATTTCTTGAGCGCAAAGCATTTTGTACCGCGCATGCGCAGCCATCATTGGGGTCGATTCGTCGGTATCTCCTCCAATTCCATCGGCACTCCGGTGCAGGGGCTCAGCCACTATATGGCCTCGAAGATGGGAATCATCGGCTTCATGCGGGGACTCGCCAATGATGTCGGGGCCGATGGCATTACCGCGAACGCGATTCTCCCCGCGCTCACCAACACGCGTGCCACCCGCGAATTACCCGACGATTTCAAGCAGAGCATCTGGCAACAGCAAGCGATCAAGCGATTCGCGCAACCGGAAGATATCGCGGGTCCCGTGGTGTTTCTAACCAGCGAGGATGCAGCGTTCGTCACAGGACAAGCAATCGTTGTCGACGGCGGCCAATACAAAATTTCATAACGGATCGGGTCTTCAGGAACCGAACATATTCAGATTGGAGAGACACGATGAGTGGACGGCTCGAAGGCAAAGTGTGCGTCATCACCGGCACCGGTGGCAGCATGGGGCGCGCAGCGGCTCTGCTTTTCACGCGCCAGGGCGCCATGGTGGTCGGGTGCGACATCAGCGATGCCAACGGCCTGGCTGCCCTGAAAGAGGTCAATGCCGCGGGCGGAAAAATGGTGTCATTGCAACCCTGCGACCTTACCAAACCCGAGCAATGCCAGGCGGTCGTAGATCTTGCGATCAAGACCTTCGGCAGGATCGATGTCCTGTACAACAATGCGGCCAAAGCGTATTTCAATTGGATCGAAGACGTGTCGGACGAAGAGTGGCGCGCGACCATCAACCAAGAAGTAGACCTCGTCTTCTATCTCACGAGGGCGGCGTGGCCTCACCTTAAAAAAAGCGGCGGGACCATCGTCAACACGGCTTCGGCGACCGCTTGGACGACTTTTACCAATCTTGGCGCCATTGCGCATAGTACCGCCAAGGCCGGCATCGTTGGCATGACGCGACACATGGCCATGGAGGGCCGCAAATTCGGAATACGCGCCAATTCGGTATCTCCCGGCGTGATCGTATCGGACCAAACACGCGATCAGCTCAAGAACAAAGAATGGTCAGACTATATGCTCGGCCGTACGTTGCTCGGTCGATTTGGCGAGCCGGCGGAAATAGCGAACGTTGCGCTATTTCTGGCATCTCAGGAGAGTTCCTACATCACCGGTGCCGACATCATCGCGGACGGTGGGATGATGGCGTCTTGAACGCCAGAGGCGCGGGATGAAAGCATTGTTGAGCAAGAGCGTGGGTGGGTGCGATACGCTGGTCCTCGAAGAAGTAGCCAGTCCCACGCCGCAGGCCGGCGAAGTGTTGATTGCGGTGAAGGCATGCGGCGTCAACTATCCCGATGTGCTGATCATCGAGGATAAGTATCAGGCGAAGCCCAATCGCCCCTTCGCGCCCGGAGGCGAGATCGCGGGAAGCGTCGAAGCCGTGGGCGAAGGCGTCACTCGGCTGAAGGTGGGTGATCGCGTCATTGGACAGCTCGTGTGGGGCGGAATGGCGGAAAAGGTTGCAGTCGCCGAGACACATTGTCTGCGCATGCCGGACGCGATGAGCTACGAGGACGGCGCGGCCTTCATGATCACTTTCGGTACCACCTACCACGCGCTGAAGCAGCGTGCCAAGCTCCAGGAGGGCGACACCCTTTTGGTCTTAGGCGCGGCGGGAGGCGTGGGCCTTGCCGCCGTTGAACTCGGACGGGTGATGGGTGCGCGCGTGATCGCCGCCTGCTCGACTCAAGAAAAGCTCGATCTGTGCCTCGCGCACGGCGCGCACGGTGGAATCATTTACCCGAGAGGACCCTTCGACAAAGACGGCAAAAAGACGCTCAGTAACCTCTTCAAGCAGGCCTGCGGCCCGAGCGGACCGAATATTATCTATGACGCCGTGGGCGGCGACTATGCCGAAGCATCGCTGCGCGCGATCGCCTGGGAGGGACGCTTCCTGGTGATCGGATTTCCCTCGGGCATCCCATCGATTCCGTTGAATCTCGCTTTGCTGAAAGGCTGTCAGATCATCGGCGTGTTCTGGGGCGCCTGGACCGAGCGCGATCCCAAATCCAATGGCCAGAACTCGACGGAACTTTTGGATCTTTACGTCGCCGGCAAAATCAAGCCGCACATTTCCGCCGTTTATCCGCTGGCGGAAGGCGGCAGGGCGCTCGCCGACCTGGCCGAGCGTCGCGCGCAAGGGAAAGTCATCGTTCGATGCCTTTGAACCATCGTTGACGTGCAAGGCGGCGGCTGCGTCCGACTTGAGGTTGAGCCCCACGCGATAGTTGAACCGGCACAGCATTAAGGAACTGAGGTATGCCTCAACAGGCGGGACGAGTCGAGGGAAAGAAAGCATTGATTACAGGGGCTGCTCAGGGCCTGGGGGCTGCGGCGGCACGCTTGCTCGCGCGTCATGGCGCAAAGGTCTCGCTTGCCGATATCAATGATGCGGGCGCAGAAGCGGTCGCGGCGGGAATCAACGCCGAGTTCGGCGCAAATACTGCATATGCATTTCGCCTCGATGTCCGGGACGAAATGCAGTGGATCGATGTTCTGGCGGCCGCCGACTCTGCGATGGGTGGATTGAGCGTACTCGTCAACAATGCGGGCGTCATCGGGCCGGGAAACATTGAAGAACTTTCCTTTGCCGATTGGAAGCGGACTCAGGAGATCAATGTCGATAGCGTATTTCTGAGCGTGAAATACGGCCTTAAATATCTGCGCCGAAATCAACCGGGCTCGATCATCAACCTGTCTTCGATTGCCGGCCTGATTGCCGCCCACAATATGCCCGCTTATAACGCCTCCAAAGCGGCGGTCTGGTTGCTCTCGAAGGGAATCGCTTTGCATTGTGCCAAGCACGGACTGAACATCCGATCCAACTCCATTCATCCGACGTTCATAGATACACCGATTCTCGATTCGTTTCGGCAGAAGTACGGCAAGGAAGCAGCGGAAGAAAAACTATCCAGGCAAGTGCCCCTGGGGCGCCTTGGCGAGCCGAACGACGTCGCATATGCGGTGCTGTATCTTGCATCGGACGAATCCAAGTTCATGACCGGTGCGGAGCTTAAACTCGACGGCGGCATTTCAGCGATGTGAGCTTTGGGACGGGAAACATAGTCATTCCGTTGGAGACACTAGTGCAAGGTAGATTCGAAAAGCGCGGCGACATCGGCATCATCTGGATCGAAAACCCACCGGTCAACGCCATCAGCGTCGGCGTACGTACAGCGATGATCGAGGGGGTCGCCAATCTTGCGGCGGACCCGGAAATCAAGATCGGCGTCCTTGCGTGCGAAGGTCGTACGTTCATGGCAGGAGCTGATATCACGGAATTCGGTAAGCCACCGCTGTCGCCGGGCCTGCGGGAGGCGCTTACAGCGGTCGAAAATTCCATGAAGCCCGTCGTAGCAGCAATCCATGGCACTGCCCTAGGGGGCGGTCTCGAGACTGCCCTCGCCTGCCACTACCGTGTTGCAACTGCGAAAGCGCAGGTCGGTCTGCCGGAGGTCAAACTCGGCATTCTCCCGGGGGCGGGCGGAACTCAGCGCTTGCCGCGACTCATCGGCGCTGAAGCCGCGCTCGCCATGATCGTTTCGGGGGATCCCATCCCGGCGGTGCAGGCCGCAAAAATGGGCGTGATCGACAAAATTATCGAAACGGATTTGATGGAAGGTGCCTTGGCCTACGCGAGGGAGTTGGTCGACCGACGAGCGCCGCCGCGCAAAGTACGCGATCTCGACGTCGACGCCTCTAAACTGCCGCCGGGATTCTTCGACGACGCACGCAAGCGCATCGCCAAGGAGAAGAGGAATCTATTCGCACCCCAGCGCATCGTCGATGCAATCGAAGCTGCGGTCACCCTGCCCTTCGACGAAGGCATCGCCCGCGAAACCAAGTTGTTCATTGAGTGCCAGCAGCACAGCCAGGCCAAGGCGCTGCAACACGTCTTTTTTGCCGAGCGTAAGGCGGCCAACATACCCGGCCTCGGTAAGGACGTCGCGCCGCGCGAGATCAAAACCGTTGGAATCATCGGCGCCGGCACCATGGGCGGCGGTATTGCGATGAATTTCCTGAATGCCGGCATCCCTGTCACACTGCTTGAAGCGACGCAGGATGCACTCGACCGTGGTGTGGCGGTCGTCCGAAAAAACTACGAGAACACCGCAGCAAAAGGCAGATTGACGGTGGACCAAGTTCGAGAGTGCATGAGTTTGTTGAAGCCCACTTTGTCATATGGCGATCTCGGGCGGGCGGATCTCATCATCGAAGCGGTATTCGAAACCATGGCTGTCAAAAAGGAAGTGTTCAGCAAGCTGGATACGGTAGCGAAGCCGGGCGCCATTCTGGCCTCCAATACGTCTTATCTTTCGATCGATGAAATCGCCGGCGCCACGTCGCGCCCGAGCGCCGTGGTGGGCACGCACTTCTTTTCGCCGGCCAACGTGATGCGTCTGCTGGAGATCGTGAACGGGGCGAAAACCGCTAAAGACGTCTTGAGGACTGCCCTTGATATGGGAAAGCGCATCAACAAGGTCGGCGTGGTCAGCGGGAATAGCGATGGCTTCATCGGCAATCGTATGCTGGGCGCCTACAGCTATCAGGCCTTGTTGATGGTGCTGGAAGGCGCGATGCCGGAGCAAGTCGATGCGGCGCTCCGGCACTTTGGAATGCCCATGGGTGCGCTGCAGATGCACGATTTGGCCGGCCTCGATGTAGGTTATAAATCCCGCAAAGACCGAGATCCGAAGAGTTTCGATGCCCGGGTATGCAGATCGGCGGACTTACTGGTGGAAATGGGGCGGCTGGGCCAGAAAACTCAAGCCGGCTATTACGATTACGCGCCCGGCGACCGATCGCCGAGGCCGTCGGGTGTGGTGGCGAAACTCATCGAAAAGGTATCGACAGAGTGCGGTATCGAACGCCGCAAGATTAGCGACGAGGAAATCACCGAGCGGTGTTTTTTGGCATTGATAAACGAGGGCTGCGAAGTGTTGCGTGAGGGAGTGGCGTATCGCGCCGGCGACATCGACATCGTTTACTTGTATGGTTACGGGTTCCCGGCCTATCGTGGTGGCCCGATGTTCTGGGCCGAACATGAGATTGGCTTGAAGGCGGCACTGGAGAAGTTGCAGAATTACAGCGCGCAGAGTGGCGGCAAATGGCTGATAGTTTCGCCGCTGCTCGAGAAATTGGTGGCCGAAGGCAAAGGCTTCGCGAGCGTCGGTCGGAGCTAGGCGCCGGTCGGCAGAGCCAAAATCCGGCGATAGATTGACCGACGCCTCACGTCGGAGCACCCATCGTGCTTTCAATGCCCGGAAATGCTCGCGCACGATGAGTGGATCCGCTTCGTCCGTAGCGGTCTGAAAAATTCCCGAATCTCGAGCGTTCATGCGATGGAGTGTGTATTATACTCACGTACACACATCCTCCGGACTATAAGTTGCCTACGAGTACGCGTTTCGTCCTGGCCATCCATGTTCTAACGTCATTGGCGGTTACCGCGGGCAAGCCCATGCGGTCGGAGGATCTGGCGTTCAGCGTCAACACGAACGCCACTTTTATCCGCTCGTTGCTTTCCCGCCTGCAGGAGGCCGGATTGACGACTTCGCAGCTTGGTGTCGGCGGCGGAGCTCTGCTTGCCAAGCCTCCTGAAGAGATCCGGCTGCTGGAGGTGTATCGGGCGGTGGAGAACGGGGAGGTTTTTGCTCTTCATCGCCAGGGCCCCAATGAGGCCTGTGTTGTAGGAAGGAATATTCAAGCTGCCATTCGCCCTGTCCTCGACGAAGCGACCGACGCTCTGGAGGGTCAGCTGGCGTCAGCGACGATTGCGGACGTCGCCAACGAGGTGGCCCGCCTCGGGCGGTTCACGATTCCCTGGCAGGGCTGCTGATTTATTTGCCCATATATGTACTTGTGTTAGATACACAGATACTCTTATACTCAACCGACCCGGCGCGTCGCCGCTCACAGAAGGAGAAAACAGCAATGAAAGTCGTCGAAGTCCCAGAGTTTGGTGGGCCGCAGGTGCTCACGATCATCGAAAGGCCCACGCCGTCCCCAGCCAAGGGAACGCTACTGATCGAGGTCAAGGCAGCGGGCGTGAATTATTCAGATGTCATGGCGCGTTCCGGTTTCTATCCGCAAATCCCTCGGGCGCCCTTCGCGTTGGGCTTTGAAGTGGCCGGCGTGGTGAAGGCCGTTGGCCCAGGTGTGGATGGGTTCAAGGAGGGTGATCCCGTTGCAGCCATTGTCCTGTCTGGGGGAGGTTATGCCACGCATGTTGTGGTGCCGGCTCAGATCGCTATTCCCCTCCCTCCGGGACTCGATTTCGCGCTTGCCACCGGCGCGCTGGTTCAGGGCCTGGCGGCGTACATGCTCATCGAGGAAGCTCGGGTCAAAGAAGGCGACGCGATCCTCATCTCTGCTGCGGCCGGTGGCGTCGGAAGCATCGCCGTGCAGATCGCCAAGACAAGGGGCGCGAAAGTGATCGGCCTGGCCTCGAGATCAAAATTCGAGCTGCTGACGAGGCTCGGCGCTGATCACGCCGTGGATTATGACGACACCGGATGGTCGCTGTCGGTGCGCGATGCCGTCGGAGACCACGGGCTCCAAGTCTATCTCGATTCGATCGGCGACCTTACCACGGGGGCCTTCCCGCTTCTGAGCCACTTCGGCCAATGGATCATCTTCGGCGTGCGCTCGGCGAGCGGCAATCCGCTTCCGCCGGAAGCCACATTTGCGATGATCGAGAAGAACATCACACTGCGTGGATTCAATCTGGAAGGCAGTCTTCAGCATGTGCCGCGCGCGCTCGGTGATCTTTTCAAATGGATCGCGGAGGGCAGCCTCAAGGTCGAGGTCACGAAGTATGCACTTGATGAAGCCGCCGAGGTTCACAAGCGCTTCGAAGGGCGCAAAACTACAGGAAAAGTCGTCCTGATCCCCTGACAGCGAGTCGCCGCGTTCATACTGGCGGGCATGAGTCGTCGCCGCAAAGCCGGTGCCGTTCACATGCCTCGCCTCCCAAAAGGCGCTGGTCACTGTTGTTGAAACCCAGATCTCCAGCGAGATATACGTTCGTGGAAGTTCGAACTCTCAAACACATAGTTCGTAGCCAGGTGTTCGTCTTCGCTTCTTTGAAGGACGTCGATGGGACGTTCTTCGAACTTGAACACCATTCGGCGTTCACAAGCTATTGATTGATATGACATTGCCGAGCTTCTCATTCCCGCCCGCTCGAATGCCGTCCGTGCCGTCCCAGGTAATCGATGTGCGGCCCGACGGGCACCACTCCGCTGGGATTCAACCATCGCTGCATCGCATAGTAGTGTTGCTTTATCTGTGAGAAATCCACCGTCTCGGATATGCCATGCGTCTGGTACATATCTCTGAGCCATCCCCACAAGTTAGGGTAGTCCCACAGATGACGAACGTTGCATTTGAAGTGGCCATAGTAGACAACGTCGAAGCGAATGGCCGTAGTAAACAAGCGTATGTCAGCAAGTGTCATTCTTTCGCCGATCAAATAGCGCCCGGTGGTTAGGCGCTGCTCGAGTGCTTCTATGGTTTGGAAGACCGTGGTAACCGCTTCCTCATACGTGGCTTGATCGGTTGAAAATCCCGCTCGATACACGGCGTTGTTCAAGCCTTGATAGACGCTCTCATTGACACTGTCGATCTCTGGAGCCAACGCTTGCGGATACAGGTCGATGGACGTGTCGGCCCACTCGTCGAATGCATTGTTGAGCATGACGATAATGTCGCCCGAAGGCGATGCCTAGAACAGTGGCCATCAGAACTTGGTTGGTCCTTTTTTGATACCAAGGTGCCCTTATGGACGGAGCGATAGCGGTCGGTGTAGCAACGCTGCTCAAACCTTGTCTCCAAACTCGAGGTGAAAAAGCCGCGAGCTTCCTAATCGGGGGACGATTCGCTTGCACAACTAGTCACGAAACACGATAGTTTTGTTGCCATTAAGCAAAACGCGGTCTTCTAGATGGTAGCGAACCGCGCACGCAAGCACGCGTCTCTCGATGTCGCGGCCCTTACTCGCGAGAGCTTCGGCGGAGTCGGTGTGGCTTACGGGTTCCGTGTCTTGCGCGACGATCGGACCCTCGTCGAGATCTTCGGTAACGTAGTGAGCAGTTGCTCCAATCATTTTCACGCCTCGGTCAAACGCTTGGCTGTACGGCTTGGCGCCCTTGAATCCCGGCAAAAACGAATGGTGGATATTGATGCAGCGACCGGCGAGAAATTTGCACATATCCATCGAAAGGACCTGCATATAGCGCGCCAATACGATCAGGTCGGCTCTCGTCTCATCTATGACACACTTAATCTGCTGCTCCTGTTGCGCCTTATTATCCTTGCCGATCGGCAAATAGTGAAACGGTACTACCTCCGGCAATGATATTTCCAATACCTCGCGTCGATGGTTCGAGACAATTCCCGCAACATCCATTTGAAGTTCGCCGATCCGTTGACGGTATAACAGGTCGATCAGGCAGTGATCGTACTTCGAAACAAGCACGAGCACTCGGTAACGCTCCCCACGCGCTCTAAGTTGCCACTGCATTTGATAGCGCTGGGTCACGGGTGCAAGGCGGTCCCGCAGAGCCTTCACGTCATCATTCGATTTATCGACCTGAAACGCGACTCGCATGAAGAAGCGCTTTGCGTAGAGATCGTCGAATTGCTGGGCCTCGACGATGTCCGCGCCCGCGTCAAACAACGAGGTTGCAACCGCTGCGACAATTCCGGGACGATTGTCGCACGACAGCGTCAGATGGTACGTCTCCGTCACGCGGGAGGCCCCTGCCCTGCCATCCACTTGCCGCTGCATGTGCACTACATCACGCTCACGCGCTAACCGCCGTGTAGTCGTGAATCCAGTCCACGGTCTTCTTTAGGCCGCCGAAAGGGTAGAAGTGGAAGCGGACGTCACCATGGATCCGTGGATTTAAGTGCTCCAAGAACTCGTCGATCAAGGCCGAGGGTCCCGCGGTATTCAGCAGCTGAGCGATCGAGACCCCGTACTTCGCCATCACGCTGGCTGTGGCAGCAACGCCGCACCGCCCCGCGAAGCGAAGCAGCGTCTTGACACTAGCGGGTCCCGGAAGGCCGACCCGCACGGTCGCCGCGATCTTGCCGTCCTGTCGAACCCGTTCCATCCACCGAAGCACCGGCGCCGAGTCGAACGCGAACTGAGTCATGATCTCGACCCCTAGACCCTGCTCGGTGAGAGCCAGGTGTTTGGTCCTCAGGGCATCCCACAGTTTGTCGTCGGGAATATCGGGGTGTCCCTCCGGATAGCCTGAGATTCCGACCTTTCTGACGCCGATTTCCGCGAGCTCTCCGGTCCGAATCACGGCTAACGCATCCTCGAACGGCCCCAGCGGTGTAGGCGGGTCACCGGCAACCACGAAAGCTCGTTCGACGCCGACCTCGGTTTGGAGACGGGAGAGGAAGGTCGTCAGATCCTCGTGGGAAAGCAGTCGACGGGCCGATATATGTGGAACAGGGGTAAAGCCCAGAGATTTAACCAGCCTCGCTGCCCCGATGCGCGCGGCCATGTCTTCGCCCGGTAGGAACGCGACGGAGATCGCCGTTTTCTTTGGGATGGCACCACTGGCCTCACGAAGTGACTCCACATCCCTTGCCGTCATCTCAATCGAATAGTTATCCATGATACTTCCATCCTCCGCCGTCGCGCCGCTCGATTGAGTATCTGTCATTGACGATTACCTCTCGCTACATTCGCACTGCTCGAACACCGATTCCGAGGCGCACACATCCCCGAAGCGCCCGCTCCGGCGCTTTTCTTCCAACGTTTGAATCGGAACGCGGCTTAGTCTTTCTTGATCAGCTTCTGATAGAAAGGCGCCGGCGCGACCTTGGCCCGGATTTCATGAACCTCGTTTTTCTCCACCGTCGACCGCCGCGTGTTCGGTTCGCCCCAACGCACCACCAATTCCGTGCCCGGTTCGCTGAATTCAAGATCCACGATCGAGAGTGACAGCATCGATCTTGCATTGGCGCTGTAGCCAACGTACTGGGATATGCCGGCGTGCTTTCCGTCTTTCACGACAGAGTCGTACTGAAATGTTGAGTAGACCGCCAGCGGCAAATTCATGAACTTCGCAGGCGACTCTCCGGGATAGATGGAATCGCGCATTACCTGCATGACGTCGTTCTCGTTCCAAACGAGGGTTACCTTCTTGCGCTTGGGATTCTTGATCTTCTGCGCAAGCGCTTCTTTGCCGATGAAATTCTTGCTGAAGTCGATGAATTGGCCGTAACCGATCTCAACCGGGTCCATGTAGTAGTCGACAATATTCGTGGACTCGAAGCTTCCACCCAGGGAGCCCATCACTTCCAAATGCATCGGCGTCATCCACTCGCGATACGGCTTCATTGCCTCACTGTGGTAAATAGCAGGACACGGCAACGGCATCCAACCCGACTCAAGAGTGGTTGTGGGATACGCCAACGAACCGACTTTCCTCAGGTTGTATTTCTCGCCGGCCTTCTCGAGCGCCTCCAGTACGAACTTCTGATCCTTCCAGGGTCCAAAAAGCTCGAACCCCGGGGCCCCTGCCATGCCATGACGCAGCGCGCGCACTGGATATCCCTTGATTTCGAATTCACCGATATGGAAGAAGCCGATCTCCGGCAATTTTCCGTCTGTCACATCTGACATCAGCCTCAAGGCATGCGGCCCCTGAATCTGGTAGATATAGATCTTCGGGTCTCCACCCCGGAACGTAATAGTTTCGTCTCGTTCGATTCGCACATTGTAGTTGCCACTCTCGGCGTTGAATTGGACCCAATCACTGATCATCGGTGGCCCAACGACGCGATAGAGGTCGTCTGACGTGTGAAAGCAAATGCCATCACCGATCATGTAGCCGTCGTGACTGGCCGCGATGATTTGCTTTCCGCGATTTACTGGAAATGATCCAAATTTGTTGAGACCGACGTTTGTCAACAGAGGCATCACGTCCGGCCCACTGAGGTATAGATCCGTCATGTGGTAGGACAGATTCAGCAGTGCGCAATCGTTCTTCCACGCTTGCTGCTCAGCCCGCCAATTCGAGTATTCCGGCGCAACCACGGGAAATACGTAGGGTCCGAGCGAGGAGGACCGCAGAAGATTGACTGCCCCCCCCACTGCTTTCAGAATTTCGTCTAGGTTCTTGTATTTCAATAATGCGTGGTTCATGTTGCTTCCCCATCTATAGTGGAACTTATCTACGAGCGACCCGTCACCCAGGTTTACCAGCAGCGCCGTAGCTACTCTGTTTCGACCGACGCGAGTGCGCCGCTCCAAAGCTACCTACGGGAATCGCCTCCCCTTGAACACGATCGCTTTCGACTGCAATTGATCGGTCTTCTGCACGCGACTATTCTGCTGAATGATGCAAGCTTCCCGGGGCCATGCGCAACGCGTGTGGATACATAGGCTCTATTCGGAAATCGAATTGAGAATCCCCTGGCGACCTCCATTCGAAGACTGACGGACCACGCATGCTGGGCGCCTCGAGTGCTGCCTACAACCTCAGCGAGTGCCGATGGCAAGCCGGCTTGCGGCGACGCGCAGCCGCGCGAGCGATGAGATAATGAACAACCCGACGACTAACGATCATTGGCCGTCCCCAGGCGCCATGCGTAACCGCAATGAGTAGCGGGTCTGCGCCGGCGGGCGAGTGAGTAGTCGCGGTGAGCCGCATGAGAACTAGTGCGCAACCCACGCCAATGGCGCCCACCCACGGCGATTCAGGGAGTATCGATGTCACCGCAATACCGACGCCGCATGCCACGGCGTGACCACCGAAAAGACTCCGTGCCTTGGCCATGGGCGATTCAGGCAGGCCGAACGCTATCACCGCGGAACCTCCAAGCGCACCCACCAGCGGTACATTTCCCAGTGTTGCCTGAAGGGATGCGATGAGCGCCAGCGCGGCGATGGCAAAGGCGGAGGAGACCGTAATGGAACCCCAATTCGAGGGCTTTTCGGGAAAAACGTATTTTACGATCCGTTCGCCCGTCGTACTCTTCTTTGGCATCGAACTTCCGGCGGTATCCGCGGAATGGCGCTTCGGCTTCTCGATCACGAAGGTCTGTCACCCTCGTAAGCGCGCCGGAGCAACTCGCGGATGTCCGCTAGCAAAAAGGGACGGGGGTTCCAATACGGACTTAACATCGCGAGGTCGGAAGCGCGGTCTAGATCGTGGGCCCCAAGGCCCAAGTCGCGAAGTGACTGCGGCAGACCGAGCGCCTTCGCCAGGTCAAAAATGCCTGCCGCTGCGCTTTCGGTTCCCAGCGCTCGACAGATTCGCTGCATTTCCTCTGGAGCTGCAGGCGCGTTAAAGGCGACCGCATGCGGTAGGACAACTGCATGAGTCGCTGCATGAGGAAGATTGAACGAACCGCCCAGGGTGTGGCATAGCTTGTGGTGGAGCGCGATGCCCACGCCACCGAGCACGATACCGCAAAGCCAGGCGCCGTACAGACAGTCGGACCTGGCCTCGAGGTCATTTGGGGCAACGACTACCCGACGGAGACCCAGCGCCATGGCGCGAATTCCTTCCTCGGCAAGAAGGGAAATGACGGGGTTGGAGTCTTGCGCGTAGAGACCTTCCACTGCGTGGGCGATCGCATTCATACCGCTCGCCGCTGAGAGTCCGACAGGGAGCGAAGTCGTTAACGCCGGGTCGTAGATGACCGTTCGCGGCAATACCCGAGGATCACGGCCCGTGCGTTTGATTCCATCCTCGGTAACACCATATATCGAAGTCATCTCCGACCCGGCGTAGGTCGTAGGGATTGCGATGATCGGGAGGGTCGATTCCAAGGCGATCGCCTTCGCCAAGCCGATTGTTGATCCGCCCCCGATTGCCACAGCGCAATCCGCGCCAAGTTGTGCGGCCTTATCGCGAGCCGCTCGAGCGCTCTCGATCGGAACATGCATGACGGCTTCGGCAAAAATGCCGGCCGTGCGATTGCCCAGCCTGGAAGCCACCTTTTCCGCTTCCGGACGCTGTTCCGGTGTTGATAGAACAAGGGCGCGTTGTGCACCTACTTGCACCACTTCGTGTTCTATATTCTCGAGCGAGTTCAAACCGAAGATCACTCGAGACGCCTGCGCCGTATAAATGAAGGATTTCATATTGCCACGTGCTCTCCCCCCGCCCCGCGCATCAAGTCTAGTCGGATCGCGTACTTGCGCGAATCCCTGGAGTGGCATAGTGTCCATGCACACTATGAATACCATCGAGGGCCTTGAGATCGCAGATCTGCTGGCGTTTGATGCTATCTATTCCCACAAGAGCGTCAGCAAGGCCGCAAGCGTTCTGGACGTACCGCAACCCACTGTGAGCCGACGCCTAGCCGGGATGCGTCAGAGTTTTGGCGATCAACTATTTGTCAGGACTCGCCACGGGATGGAACCCACGCCGGTCGGTCTTGCGCTCGCGGACGCTATACAGGCCGTGGTGCAAATCTATAAAGAACGGCTCCAACATGCCTCGCGATTCGAGCCTCTTACCTCCACGCGCGCGTTCCGCATTTGCGCATCGGATTTTGGACATTTGCTGATCTTGCCGCGTCTCCATGAATGGGCCGACAAGCGCGCCCCCAATGTGCGCTTCGTCGCCGTCCCGCTCGATAAAACACCGCTCATCGATCGCCTGGAGTCGGGCGACGTGGATATCGCGATGGGAGGATTCCCCAATCTTTACGCCGGAGTCATGGAGCAAACGTTGTTTCGGGAGACCTACGTCTGCCTGATTCGCAGCGAGCATCCGACCATCGGCGATAAGATGTCGATCCATGAGTTCAAGCGGGCCCGCCATATCGTGGTGTCCTCGCACTTACTGGGTCATATTCACCAAGAGGTCGAAAAACGCCTTATGGAACTCTGCCCGCCCAACCACGTGCGCGTTATCGCGGAGAGCTTTTTGCTCAGCGCGCTGGTGGTTGAGAAGACCGACTTGGTCGTCACGCTTCCTGGTAAGGCGTCTGAATTTCTCGGCGATCACCTCCGCTCGCTGCGAATGGTCGAACCGCCCATCGAACTTCCGGGATTCGACGTCAAGCAATACTGGCATTCCCGCTTTCACAAAGACCCGGGCAACGAGTGGTTGCGCCGCGCGATTGCCTCGGCTGTTGGCGCGACGCCGGCAATATCACCAGGCCAAAAAAACGCACCGGCGGCTAGCGTCTGACCTCCATACCTTCTTGCCAGCGATTCTGGGACGGCACGGCCGCCGCGTCGACGAACTGCTTTTTCGGGATGATGAATAAGCCTATGGCGGGCAGTAAGACCAACGCACCCACCATGTTCAGCACGAACATGAAGGCCAAAAGAATGCCCATATCGGCCTGAAACTTGATGGGTGACCACGCCCACGTGGCCACCGCGATCGCGAGCATGAATCCCGTCAGCATGACGACGCGGCCCGTGAATAGGCGCGCATGTCGCGCCGCTGTGGGTAAGTCGGTGTCCACGCGCAGGTACGCGATAATGACGGCGATGGTGTAGAGCGCATAGTCGACCCCAATGCCGACTCCGAGGGCGACCACGGGCAGTGTCGCCACCTTGACGCCGATGCCCAACAGCACCATCAGCGCCTCACATACGACCGATGTCAGCGCCAGGGGCACGATTGCGGCGACCGTTGCGCGCCAGGACCTGAACGCGAGAAGGCACAGCACGGTGACGGCCGCATAGACCAGCATCAACATTTGGTTCATCGAGCGCGCCACGACAATGTTCGTCGCGGCATCAAACCCCGCGGTACCCGCTGCCATGAGGAACTTAACGTCGCTCGTGTCATTCTGTTTGGCGAACGCCGCGACGTGGTCAACGACTCTCGTCAGGGTACTGGCCCGATGATCGCGCAAGTACACGATTAATGACAGAAAGTCGCATGATTCATTGAAGAGCTCACGCGGCGCACGATAGATGACCGCGTTGAGCATGCTTTGTGTCCGCACCAGCTCGTACCATTTTGGACTGCCTTCGTTCATTCCCGCTACGGCGAATTTGCTCAACTCTGCCAGAGAATTGGTGCTCTCCACTCCCGGCAGCTGTCTGAGCTCCGCGGCCAATGTGTCGACCCGGACCAACGTGTCATAGGCCGTGCAGCCGTATTGAGGAGTCTTCACCATGACGACAAAGACGTCGCTCGAGGCGGCGTAGTTGGCCGTCATGAAGGCGTTGTCGCGATTGTATCGGGAACCGGCCCGCAATTCGGGCGCGCCCGGATCTATGTCGCCTATTTGCAGACCACGACTAATCCAGGCAGCGCTCATCGCAAGTACCGACCCCACCACGATTGCTCCTACTGCCCAACGCCTATTGGTAAATCGACCCAGGAAGCGCAGCAGTACGCCTTCATCCCCCCGCTGCTCCCTCGTCAGGCTTCTCTCCGCAGCAGCCGAAGAGACGCCAATGAAGGACAGGAGCACCGGCAGCAGAATCAGATTCGTGATCACCAGTGCCGCAACCCCGACGCTTGCGATCAATGCCAGAGTCTGGATGACCTCAATCTTTATTGTTACCAGCACTGCGAACCCTACCGTGTCGCATAGCAGCGCGGTCAATCCGGCCATAAACAAGCGGCGGAACGTGTACCGGGCGGCTATCCAGGGGTGTGTCCCTCGGCCGATATCCTGCATGATTCCGTTCATCTTTTGAACGCCGTGACTCATACCGATCGCGAAGATCAGAAAGGGGACCAGAACGGAATACGGATCCAGCGGAGTGCCGGATAGGGCGACCAATCCCAGTTGCCACACGACCGCGACTATTGAGCAGCCGACCACAAGTAACGTACTGCGGAGGCACCTCGTATAGCTAAACAGGATCACTCCCGTGATCAGTACGGCGACTACGAAGAACAAGAGTATTTCGTGCAGACCGTCTATCATGTCGCCAATCAATTTGGCAAATCCCACAATATGAATGACGATATTAGGCGTTTGATATTTAGCTCGGATGACTTCCAGCTGATTCGAGAGTTCCGCATAATCTAGTGGGTTGCCGGTTTCGTTATTGTTCTCCAGCAGCGGTACGAACAGCACGCTCGATCGGAGATCTGCGGCAACCAATTGACCTATTTCTCCGGAGCGATCAACATTTGCCTTAACACTAGCAATGCCGCGGTTGCTGCCGTCGTAGTCCGCGGGAATTACCGGACCTCCATCTAGTCCTTCTTCGGTCACCGCGGACCACCGCGTTGCCGGGGTCCATAGCGATTTCATGGCGGATCGGTCGACACCAGGTAACAGGAATACCTCGTCGTTCAGCCTACGAAGAGTATCCAAGTAGTCCTTTGTAAAAATGGTCCCGTCGCCGGTTTCCACGGCGATTCGAATGGCGTTCCCGAAACCCTTCAAATCGCGCTCATGCGTCAGGTAGTTGACGATGTATTGCTGCTGCTTTGGCAACATCTTGTCAAAACTGGCATTCAGCTTTAGATGAAGGCACGCGATTGCCAGCAAGCTGGTCGCAAATACGCACGCGACTAGAACAATCCAGCGGCTATTGAAAATCAGGCGCTCGAGATAAGAGCCGGATTTTCGGTCGAACTGACTTACGTCGCGAATGACAGGATTGGGATCGGGTGGTCGGAAACTCGTCAAATTCAGCTCCTTGGCTCGATCGGTCTGTTCAGCGACGCGGTTCGGGTAGCGCTATGTGCACTGCGCCGCGAAAGCCGACCGCGACGACACCGTGCGGAATCTCCGTTAAATCCGAATAAGGAGAAGGAGTGGAGGTCGCGACGGCACGGAACGGTCTGACTCCGTCCTCGCTCAAGAAAACCTCTCCTGACTCTGTAGCTAAGACGATACGCCCGTCCGACAATCGCAGACCCGCGTTGATCGAGTCGGCAGCACCGACGTCAAGCGATGTCCAGTTATGACCTCCGTCAGTCGAAGCTACTGCGTGACCACGAAGACCGAATGCGATAAGCCCGCCTTGCGCCGTCGTTACGAGGCCGAAGAAGGTTCCGGCGTATGGGGATGTGATTGGGTGAAGCGGAGCATCAATGCGAGCGGACCAAAAGAGGCCACCACCTTCTCCGGCGAAGAACAATTTGTCCCCTAAGGGCCGCACCGCGTAGAGATGCTTGCCTTTATCCGCAGTTGCCAATTCGAGTCGTGGTTGCCAATGTGCGCCCCCATCCCGCGTTAGCATGACCAGGCCGTACGAACCAATCGTCATCACGGTCTTCGCGTCTGCTGCGAACACTGACAATAGCGCCTTGTCGGGTCCATCATCGACCATTTGCCGCAGCGAATCCAGATCTTCTTTCTCGGAACTCGCACTTGGCTCCGCCGACTCCACACGACTTTTGAGAGCCGCAATGGTCTCTCGGCCGTCATATTGACGGGTCCACGTTGCACCAGAATCCTGGGTTCCTAAGATGACGCCGCTGTGGCCGACCGCCCACCCCACTCGCTCGTTCGCAAAGACGACTGACGTCAGGGTAACGCTGACGGGTGTTGACACCTGGGACCACGTGCTTCCGAAGTCATCCGAAATGATGATGACGCCGGCGGCGCCGACGGCGACCAGTCGGCGCCCAACTGTCGCTACAGACAGAAGCACACCGCGTTCGGGATGTGCCATGGTCACCGCTCGCCGGTCAAGAGGATCGAGCGACGTCCCCAGCGAAGGCAGAGCGGCGCTGAGCAACAGGCAAACGTCGAGAATGAAGCGTGCCCCCCGGTACCCTCTTACTCTACGCAAACTATCGGACACCGCGGGAGGACAGAGCATCTGGAGTAAAGTAGTTATCGTCCTTGGGGTCGATGGGGCGCACCTGTGCGCCGGGCGTCGCTTCGAACAGGGCGGCGATGCCCCACGCTCCGGTCTGCACATTGTTGTACACGTGAGCCATGGTGATGAGGCCCGGTATGTCCGGTGCCAGCAAAGGCAAGCCGTAGTAGTGTTTCCACAGCTTGCCGTTTGCATCCCAACCGTCCGCTAGCAGAATCGACCAGGTGTCTTCGTCGATGTAAAATCGCCGATGGGGGATGACATGACGCTTGCCGGGCTTCAGTGTGCCATCCACCACCCACGCGCGATGCAACTCCCAGCGTAAGAGATCGGGGTTTACGTGCGCCGGTCCGTTCTTGAAGACCGCTTCATGGGAACTTCCCAGGAGTCGGTTGCAGTTATACGGGACGTACATCTCTCGTTTGCCCACGATTTTCCAGTCGTAGCGCTCGGGAGATCCATTGAAGACGAAGATCTCATCGAAATTGGATACGCCGGACGCCTCCTGATTGGGCGTGTCGAAACCAATGGTCGGCGCCCTGCGCACTCGACGCTGTCCGGTAAGATATTGCCAGGCTTGGCGCTGACCGCTCGCGTAGTCCGTTGGGTCACGATACATGATCACTTCGCCCGCCTTGAACGGGGGCGCGGTCGTGACGTTGTCGACCTCGAATGCCGTGCCGTTAAACGACTTTAACGACCCGTTCTTCAAATAGTATGGGTATTGTTGAATATTGGTGGCCTTGGACGACAGCACCGAATCGCCGGCGTCAGTGACGATGTAGGTACTGAAGCTGAAGGTAATGGCCCCTCCAGCCCAAGCCAGCTCATGATTCCAAATCAGCTCGTTGCCCGTTTTCGGTAAGGGAAACGGGATCCCTCCATAGGCACCTTTAAGCGTCAATCCATCGTTGGTGATCGTCGCGTGCTGGGCGTTTTCAAGAGTGTCGTCGTACACCCATTGAGGGGCAGACGCCGTTCGATGGGTAGGGTAGACGTCGATGCGGTAACTCGCATATTTGTTCAACAGAATCTGATCGCCCTCGGTGAGCTTGTCCGCATACTTCGACATATTGGCTTTGGTGATTTGCACCACGGGCTTTTCGCCCGCAAAAAAGTCGGGGCGCGGATCGCCGCTCTTGTAGCCGGGCGGCACCGTGGTGAATCCGCCATTCCAGGCTGGAATGCTCCCATCGGCATTACCCTCTCGTTCCGCTCCCAATGGGGTCAGTGTGGTCTTGAGTCTCGCGGCTTCCTCGGGAGCTACGGAACTCATCACCGGAGTTGCGGCCATCACTGCTAGGACCGCGGAAGTCATCAAGACGGAATGGTTGATCTTGAACATGTGAGCCTTACTCCTCAAAACGTGCGCTGTAGAGACAGCGCGATGAAGTCGCGATCTACGTAGAAGTTGGCCGGGTTGTGAGCTTCGCCGAACTCCAAGTACTTGGTGTAGGTCAAACTCGCTTTCCACACGGTCCTGAACGCCACGTTCGCGCCGGTCGTGATGTCGCCGCCCCGCACCGCGCCGCCGTTGAATAGTTGGACGACGGATGAGTTGCCCCAAAAATTGTAGCCAACGCCGATAGGTACGGTGAGGTCCGCGGCAGGAAGAACCTGGAACCAGGTAGGGTTGAAGATAAAGCGAAGACCCATGGCGTTTTTCGTCGTCGTGGGATCCAAGGACGCGGGATTGCGAGTGATGGACAACCGCGAGTTGTAGGCGAGCTCCCCGGCGAAATCGCCCCCCTGCCAAAGGGGCGACGAATGCAGGGCATAGAGCACGGATACTTGCGCGTGGAGCGATTCGCCGATCGCCCCCGACGGACTGCTGGATGTCGCGATGGTGGGCGTTATGGATGGCCCGCTGACGAGCGGGGTGTTGGTGCGAACCGACACTTCAACCGCAACGTTCGCCGGGCCTGCACTGGTGCTGACGCTGAAGCCGTAAATGTGCGCATCATGTGGATAAACCAAATAGTAGTTGCCCAGCCGGCCTAGCGCGAAGTTTGGGTTCACCAATATTCCGACCTGGGGGAGTTTGTCGTCGTAGGTCAGGGCGTACAGTCCGAAATCGGCGCCTAGCTTGTCGGACGAATAGCGCAGCGCCACTCCCCACTGGCCCGTGTTTCTAGGTTTCTCATCGGGGTCGCGGTACAGCGACAGCGGTCCCGCGAGGATTCTTTCGCCTCCGGCATCCGCGAAGTCGAGAAAGCTGAAGTAGCTGCCGACTCCCGGGAGCCGTGTTTTGCGATACTCGAACTGCGTGTACGCCGCAATTGAAACATCGTGCGGCATCTGCAGCTGCGTTGAAAGTTGAGCGACCGGCAAAAAAAGCTCTTTTGCCAACGTATTGGGAACGCTCAGCAGCTTGATGATGTCCAGCGGCGCCTGGCCGTACGCGATGCCATTGTTCGGAATCAGAAGACTCTCACCCCACAGCAGCGTATGACGGCCCGCCCGCCACGTCAGCGTCGTTTTTCCTATCGACTCCTTGCCGTACACGAACGCATTGAGAAATTCGGCATATCGGCCGTTGATATCTCTCGTGTCCGCCGGAAAATGCGTATTGCTGACCGAAACCGGATTGAAAGTCGCGGGCGAATGATTGTCATTCGAACCGTTGTAAACACTGTCGTACCAGCCCGCGGCGCTCGCGCTCAGGCCATAGTCGTGAAAACT
>Ga0179587_10000085_pt1 | contig 42052 bp, 49 predicted proteins | sample CZODoug2_1_08_16_FD_185932 | JGI IMG/M metagenome (GOLD analysis project Ga0179587, IMG submission 185932) | Vadose zone soil fungal communities from Angelo Coast Range Reserve, California, USA - CZODoug2_1_08_16fungal | ecosystem: Environmental > Terrestrial > Soil > Vadose zone | place: USA...
GTGTAACTGAGCATTATCCACACTGGCATAATAGCCGCATTAGGTCGGCAAGCGGCATAGATCGTTGTGAGTGGGAACTGCTCAAGACCAATCTCTGTCTTTCTGTCTATACATCCATGCAGAACCATAGTGATGACGATCTTACAGATTATGGCAAGGCATGTGTGCTCGCTGATGATTTCACTGAAGAAGAGCTAAGGAACATGACGTATAAGCAATACACCGAAGAAAGGGAAGCAAGGGCTAGAAAGCTGCTTAAGATGAAAGAAGCAGTAGAGCCAAAATACACCTTGCCAGATGATTGCTTAGATGTTCATGCTTTGGGTTATCACTTTGGGTTAGATGTTCTAGTTGAGTCGTTCTTTAACCATCCTAATAACTTTGCGGTATTGCCAACAAGTTCATTTGGAATAGAAAAAGCGGCGCAGCTAGCAGCAGATATATCGCTTACTAGAGGCCCTGATGAGGCTCCTACCACAAATTCATCAAATTTGTTTAGTGAGTACTTCATTCCCAGCTTCATTGAAGGATATCGTTTTTGCTTATATGCTGCAAACCAAGGGTTGATGGATTTGCTTCACAATATATCAAAAGACGAGCGAGAGTATGTATTGAAAACGTTTGCCTTAGAACTAGCTTTCAAGGAGTCCTTTTTAGGCGATGACGATAGTACTCACATAGTCTGTGTGGTAGATCAACTCAAAGCGATGCATGGAGAGTATCAGGCGCAAGTAGTAAGATAGTCATCTAAGGGCTCTTCTATTAGGGCTAGAAGGTCCTCGCAACGAAAGGATATGTGAATTATGACACAGACAAGCAATAGCACTGAGGGCAAGACGTTGGCAGAATTGCAGAGTGAGTTAGACATGGGTGTGAAGGTCTATCCCTCGACAAACCATGATGTGATTGTCGAAAGGCTGCAAGACAAACTTTGGAATCTTGATAGATACGTCTTCTCGCGCTATGAAGACGGGACCCAGCGAGAAAAGCCGTCAAGGGTTCCGCCTACTCCAGATGAGTACACAGGTCACCTTGTTAACCATGTTATTGTCTTCTTTGCCGATGAAAACAGGGATGGCGGGCTAATGTTTGATGAGACAGACACCTATGAAACCTTCCAGGAGCTGCTAGAAGACTGGCCGTCTCTCTCTGCGCAGCCTGTATGGGGTACAGGAAAGACACTTGAGCGAAAACGCTACGAAAGAGAGCACGATGAAGAGTACAAGAGACGATTTGAAGAGGATGAGAAGATTCAGAAGAACATGTGGAGACGAAACAAAAACATGAGTCTTTCAGATTATCATAAACGCTTCTATACAGGTAAAACACTGAAAGACTTGTGGGATACAGTCCTACAAGAACAATCTGTCTTTCCAACATTCAACAGCGACATGATTGTTATGCCAACATCTGATGGGATAACTTTCTTCTGGGGGAAAGGTCGTAGCTCTGGGGTCTCTGTACCTTCTGGTTCACCATTTGATGTCCTGGTCAACCAATTGTCTCCTGAGTTGGTAGACGAGGTACTTGAGCCTGCTTGGAAAATATTCGATGAGGCAGAAAGCCAAATCATGTATGAGGGCAAGCCTGTCATCGTCGGCAAAACTCTTGCTGAGGTAGTTCATATGGTAGATGCTGGTGAGATATTATATGCTCACACTGGTAAGCCTGGGGATATACAGCTCTATAGGGCCAAATGGACTGGTCGCTACATTTATGAGCTTGACTACTGTAGATTAGGCTCAACCTGGACATCAGATCCTGGCGAAGATTTAGATACATTCTTGCAAAATATCCTTTCAGACGCCACTGCGAGTGATGAGATAGGTCTAGAAATGAAAGATATGTTATCACGGCCTGTCTGGAGCAATATAGACGAGCAGCACTATCACATGCTACTTGAAAAACCAGAGGAACAAGAGAAACCGGATTGTGATAAGTGTCCTGGCATGGATAGCTTCACAGACCAATCAGCGTTATGTAAGGACTGTGCTGACGCAATGACACGACGATGCTGGGATCTTTCCACCGCAAAGCGAGAGTTAGATGGACAGCGTAGTGAGGATTTAGCAACAATTGGAGGTCTAATCGTTCGTTTTGTATCAACATATGCGCACACATCGCCTTATCCTGCTTGGCAATATGCAGCGTCCATGTGCAAAGAACTGGCGGAAATAGACTGGCAGAGAGCACTAGATAAAGATAGTTGGATACGTGAGTTATCAGAGCACCCCTTTTAGCAACAACCATCTGGAGCCTTCTGCACTGGAGGGCTACTAGCATTGAGAGAGTGATAAGCATGACACAGGAACGCAAGTACAGTACTCCAAGGCTGTTAAGTAGCCTGGAAGAAGTCGCTAAAACACGAACCCCGATATGGGATATAAGCGGAAGTGGGGACATCCGTATCAAACTAGACACGGATGTTAACGACCAAGAGTGGTATGTGATTGAAGATGACTCAAAACGGTGTGGTGCCTTTTCTGGTGAGGTTCCGTGCTGGGCGTTTCCCCATTGGAACGGGGGCAATGACTTTTACAGATATGTACCCGTTGCATTCTGCTTTAAGACATTTGCCTCGCTATTGGAAGAATACCCACAACATACAAAATATGAGGAATGGTCCTATGATGAAGAAGAGCACACGGAACGGTTAGAACGCGCCAATTGGAGGCATGAGCAAACTGGTAGCTTAGAGGGTAAGACGTTAGCAGAGTTAAAAGCTTTTGCAGAGGCAGGTAGGGTACTGGCAAGTGAAACAGGCTACACTAATCCGTTTGGGCACTTTGTCCGTAGGTTTCAAGATGGCACCTATAGCCTCACTGGTAGATTCCCGCAGCAAGGGGAATCTGTGCCGAAAATACTGATATCAGGCGGCATAGCAACTTATGAGGATCTTATCAATGAGGCGAAAGATGGGTTCCTTAATGGCTTTGACCTGCCCGTGTGGTTCGTGATGAGTGAGGATGTGAAGTACTGCGCAAAATGTGGGGTTCCTGTGGAAAAACTGGCATGCTGTCAGTGGTGTGGTGAGCATGAAGCAATCAACAACCTGCTAGGTGATATCGAGATAGATCTGTAAAAAGAGAGGAAACGCATGAATATAGAGTCGATCGTTAACAAATCGAAAAAGATCATTCTAGAAACAGGAGAGTTTCCTCCCTGTATTTTTGTAGAATTAGATCATGTTGACTTTATGGGTATTGGACTCCCTCAGAGCGAAGAACTAGATAATGGTTACGAGCGTGCCCGTTTGAAATTCCTTGCTGGAAGGACCTTTGCGCAAAAACTTCTGAAGACTAAGAAAAACAGGAAACGTAAAGTGACTGGTGCCTGTGTAGTTACAGAAGTATGGTATACAGATAGCCGCATAGAAGAAGGCAGGCCACGCATCAGACCTAGCCTTAGTCCGCAAAGAAAAGAAGGACTCTCTATTACTGCTATTAGTACTGACTCTATGAAACAAGAGCTAATAATGTATCAAATACTGCGAGATGGATCAGGTACTCTTGTCGATCTTTTAAAAGCGTCAATGCCTGATGCTGATGGATCAGATGGTGTTATACGTGGTGCTGGTCTCCCCTGTTTTCTAGCAGGTGTGCGAACTGCTAAACAAGACCCGAGTCAGGCAATCCATGAGTTCCGACGAACATACGATCGATATTCACCTCTACATACTTTTGCAGAGTAAACCAATACTCGAGCCCTAGCACACGTCAAGGTTTCTTGCTCCGGTCGGACCTGATGGCAAGGTGGTATACTGTGACTGTCTTTTCCATGTCTTCTGTGTGGCAGAAGTGCAAAGATAGCCGCTCCGAGTGTGGGCGGCTATTGTGCTGTTTGGAGCCCACACAAAAGCCCTGGCTTTTCACGTGCATCCCCTTGGGAGCATCCAGGGCTTTGCTCAACTTATTAGACCATCAAGTACAATCTAGCACTCTCATTGTATCATCTGTTGGACATCATGACAAGAAACACAAAAGCACCGAGATGGTTCAAGGCTGTCTTGAATGGTTCCAGGTGCTTGTGCGTTTTCCCTCTATATGTGCTCAGATACCTAGCTATTCCAATTCACACCAGGAAAGTGGCAAGGCTGGCGGTTGCTGTGATTTTACCCCCATGTAGGCCGCTTTTGTGAAGCATATCCTGGCCCCATTTCACGCTCCCAAGCCGATTGATGCCTAATAGGTTTCAAGGTGTTGTGAAGCATCTTTTGGCCGTGAGTCGGCAGTGTGTAGCATATCGTGGCCCTGCGTCGAAAGAATGCTGACTTCAGATGTATTGGCTCATTTTTCCACGGTTCCCTTGCCACAATATGCTTCACAGGGCCAATATATGCTTCACAGGTCGAGCCAGGTTGACCTCCAGGGCAGCTCATGGGCGCTTCCAGGCAAGTAGAGCGCTCTCTACTCAAAATGGCTCTAGGAAGCAATTCGTGGCAGCGGATCTGCCTGTTTTTTCAACAGGGCCATCCGAATAAGAGAGGCAACTCTCGTCGGCTGTGTTTCCGCATGATAGACGTTCAGGCGCGTCCAGGAGCGGCCTGAACTGGAATGTTCGACTCACACATGATCTGTGAAGCATATCGTGCCCTTCTCTTTGTGAAGCATATTTCGCCTAATTTTGCCACAATATGCTTCAACGTTCAGTTGCAGTACTCTCTTCTCAGTGAAACCAAATTGCTTCATATCACGTATCTTTGGCAGGAGCGGCATATTCTATCCAAGCCAGCCTTAAATAGTCCATCTGTATCGCCGCTCTTTCTCTCCTTCAACCTTTATGCTTGGTACTTAGGAGTGTATTTACTCCCATAGAGCAACTTGGCCGTGTCCTCATCTGCCTTGTATCGTATTCTCTGCTTAATGCCTATTTTTCTGAGTACATCGCGTACTTTCATCACATCTTCTTTATCTTCGTAGTCGTAGGTGTAGACACAGACAACATGATCAGGTCTGTCTTCTCTAATAGAGCCAGCAGTTGAAACCTTTGCCCAGTTACCAAGGTAGCCCAGTTCTACGGCTGCTCTAATACGTTTCCAGTATCGGTCAATATTTTCTGTTGAGAGCCATATTAACCATTTCCCGCTTCGTTGAGGATGGTCATCTAGATAGGTACCATGTTTCCGGTACACATCAATCCATCCTCTCTCCATCGTCTCAGATGGCAACCTTCTATCTTTTTCTTGCAATTCTGGTTCATAGTTTCGGAGCCATTCCAAAGCGTGTTGCTCACTACAGCAGGATGCTTCTACGGGTATGCGTATTTTGTCATCAATCCACTTCATCGGGACCAGCACTTCATAAATTGTTTCAGGTGTAGCTTGGCAGATAATGCACCTTGCAAGTACTTTATGCATTGATGCTAAAGGGACTGGTGTGATAATGGCCTGATGTGGAAGGTCACCCATAGCTTAAGCTTCTTTCTTATAGGCCGATAGTTTTACTCCAGTGTTCGCTACCTTTGCCGACTCTGCATAGCGTAGTGGCATCGCCGGACTATTCCATCCACCTGCATCCTGTAAGCTCTTGATGTCCGTACCATTGCGGATTGCATCGGTAGCATAGAAGTGTCTGCAATCGTGTGGTGATAATCCTGCAAGCCCGATCGCTATCCCCAGCTGGGTCACTCGTTCGTTGAGACTGCTGGTACTCACTCGGTTCTTGCTGCAAATCCCCACGAATAGCGGCCCTTGGTCTGGCTCACACTCGGCAAGGTATGCTTGTGCTGCTTTGTAGGTGTCTGGTGAGAGGTCGTGAGTTTGGGTTTTATTGGTCTTGTGGCGATAGATGGTCAGCTGTCCACTTTGCAGACTGATCGAGCTGACATCGAGATCTACGACTTCCCCACATCGAAGGCCATGATCTAAGAACAGACACATGATAAGGGTATCCCGTCGCCCACGTGGGCTCTCAGGTTGGTTCTTGAGTAGGGCAGCATGTACTGGCGACAAACTCACTGGCATCCCTTTCTTTGCTTCTGGACGCCGTGTCTGGTCACGTTTCTCATCCACATTGCGAGCATCGGAGAGTCGATAACCTTGCACGGTCTTGATAAGGGCAAACTCCTGATGGGGGATATGTCCTGCCTTAGCAGCGAGTTGCACATACACCTTGATCGTGGCTAACCTCACGTTGACTGATCCCATTGCATAACCTTGTGTGAGCTGCCATCGGTTGAAGGCTTCCACCAGTCCCCACGTGACAAAGTTCCATCTCGCAAGGTCATAGACGAGGCCTTCGACTCTGTGGCCGGCGCTCGCTAGGAATTGTTCAAAGAGTGCGATGTCTGCTCTCTGCCTGCGCAGTGTCTGGGCACTCTTGCGGTCCTGATAATCTTGCAGCACACTTTGACGTGCGACTTGGTTGGCTGCTTGTCCGATATCTGAGGGCTCAATACTAACGGGGATAAGAGCGGTTTCTCGATCATCCATGACGGGGTGTATCCTTTCGCTGAGTTGTTGATTTGATTAAATAGTCAACAAGTATTCTCAGCCATTTTAAGCTATATGGGGTTTGCCTATAGTTGGAACGAAAAGTCGGAATAGGAAACTAGCCCAAAATGGCTAAAAGAAAGGTTGAACGAGGCTTTTTCACCCGAGCAACTAGACGTTGAGAGAGCAGAAACAGGGTTTTACATCTGCTAAGTTATGTTAGCAGACATGACCTCTGTACAGATAAGCGCAAATCGAAGGGCTGATGTCTGCTAACCCAGTGCAAACAGCCCCAAAATCCATGTCTGCTAAGGTTCGCATGCCTCGAATGGCCCTTTCATCCTATTTGCTATTCCGACTTTTCGTTCCAACTATAGGCAAACCCCTATATGGCTCAACTTGTCAAGCTGTTTTTACGAACAAATGGCCTATCTTTGATGGTATACTCAACACAGTCGAGAAGTCACATCAGGATAGGAACATGAGCAAGAGAATCAACCGTCTGGAGGATTGGCTCACCGCTGGCGATGCGTCCCAACAGTTGAGCGAAAAAATGGGCTTCCGAGTCCCGCCCCAATATATCCGGTCACTTGCAAAAAGTAAGCGACAACCCGTCCGAGTACAGTCACTGGGATATCACCAGCTCTATCACAAGGATGATATCCTGGCATGCAAAGTGAAACAGAAGATCAAGAGAGAAGGAGAATGATTTCTCCTGTAAAGTTTGCCATTTCAATATGTTCAGGTGTTTTATGAATAGCACATTCATATTCTTCTTTTTTGATATATCGTGTATGTAAAGCATCAAGTGTTGGCTTATCGATAAGATCTAAAAGATCGCGTATAGCTGCATAGCGATCTGATCTCGACATAATGTCGCTATAGACAAACTTGGCTAACTGGTCATGCCTAAAACCTTCTTTATCCATACAAAGGACTCCCTCTACAATTCTATCTTGTGTAGCAATAGTTTTTCTATGTCGCAATTGTAGCAGAAGTATACACAAAAGAAAAACTCTACAATAGAGTGAGCATCAGGAAGCTTCGTTGAATTGGTGGTACCTGCGATGTGTACCTTTGTTCTCATTCGCAAGATTGGAGGTTCTTGTCATATAGACGCAATACAATCTATCTTGTGCAATAAAAGAGAATTTACAAAATTCGTGAAGTAGGCCATAGTATCGATGACTCAAGGATGATACCGTTGGGAAAGCTGCATGTGCTTGTCTGAATCTCCAATCTTACAAGCACATGTGCTGGTGTAGAGCTACATATGATCTCGTGATCTGGCATATGTAGCTCTGTTTTTATTATAGGGCAGACCTATTCCGACTTTTTGTTCCTATCCTACGTAACCCACGAAAAGAAGTAGAAGGTGAAAGGGAAAGAGAGGCCCTGAACTGAAGAGAAGCTCAGGGCTTTTCTGGGGGTATGTAGGTGTAGACTCTCTTCTCTTTATTCTATTTACTGCTACAAAGTCAGCAATTGGCAGCAAGTGTGATAGCAAGGTGTTACGAGCGGTTATCCTTGATATGACCTTGTAGGAATTCGAGTCCTAGTTCCGCATCGCTCTTGCTCATAACCTTCTCAATCGTGCCTTTGCCGAGATCGTCGGCCAGCTCCAGGATAACGGTAATCTGCTCTCGCAACTTCTTCATCTGTCCGGCCAGGCGATCGACTTCCTTTCGCTGGTGTGCGGAGAGTTGGTTCTTGCTCCATCGGGTCAGTTGTTCGTCAAAGAGCCAGAGGTCCTTTTGCTGTTCAACAAATACTTTCTTGACGCGATTAACCGTGTAGTCGTCTAGGACGTGTGGCTTTGCTTTGGCTGGTAGAAGTGTTTGATATTGCTCCTGTGCTGCCTCTAGCATGCCGTCTATGTGGGTCGCTATCGTGGGGAGCATAGAGATGGGTTGCCATTGTGGCTGTGGTGCTTTGGGCATAGGTACTATTTCTCCTGTTTTTACAAGTATAGCATGAGATAGTGACTTAACGAGAGAATAGTACATTTGTCTCAGGTACACAACACTGGTGATAGTGCCTTATTGAAACGGCTAACTTAGCCATTTCATTCTTGCCACGGTGAGTCAGGCGGAGCTTGCCTAGAAGAAGATGATAGAGAGCATTGTCTCCATGATGTGGGTCTCAGAATCGCAGTGTAGCGTGATAGAGAAGAAGGTCTCAGTAAAAGTGACCGTGGGCACTAAAGAAGTGCCCACTTCTTCAGAGAGGATCGCGGGGAATTGTTCAAAAGTGGTCACTCTTCAACTGTTTGTCTTTTTCTTGCCAACCGCCCCTATAATCGCAATGATACATCCTACTACAAAAACAGGCAGACAGAAGTAGGCGATGTATATGGTTGCAATCAGATCATCCCAACTCCCTGGTAATTTGTCTACTCTCTGTCCCCACATGTAAAGTGTAATAGCTCCTACTATTGCGCACCCCATAATTATTAGCCCGATAAGTAACTGTTGGTTATTTTTGTGTTTCATAATACACCTTCCCTATGTTGTTATCATATACAGGATAGCTTTATCAGCTTCATTGGAGAAGTGTCACTTGACCTATTTTTTAGTTCCATTGCCCTTCATTGGCCCGATACCATTGCAACCGCGAAAAGCTCTACCAGTATCGCCATGATGATTCTGGTGATGCTTGCCTAGAAGAAGGTGATAGACAGCATTGTCCCTATGATGAGGTCTCAGAATTGCAGTGTAGCGTGATAGAGAAGAAGGTCTCTGTAAATCTGACGCCCGTCAGATCTGACCTGACGACATCATTGGCATCGCTACTGATAGCATTTTCAAAAGTCGTCAGGATGCTATGCCTTGCTGGTGTTTGCGCAATGCTTCAAAGTCGAACTGTGTATTCGCAAAGTGCCAATGCTTCCTTTTTGTAAGTCCATTGGATACCATCTCGCTTACTGACAGACATCGCCGTGTTCGCTCTGCATGGCTGCCGACTCTATGAGCATCGAAGCTGCCAAGGCTGGCAAAGCTTTCATGGCAAGCGGCACAAACGCTAATTGCCATTATGCAGCCTCTTTTTCTAAAGCTTGCATCTCCTGCTTTATTGCCTGTTCTTTGCTCCTGAGTAGCTTCAGCTTACGTGATTCGGGCTCATCACCAGTAGACACGCATTCAGGCTCCGGTGCGTCCTCATCAGAAAAGAATTGATTAAGGACTGAGGTGTCTGCAACTGTTCTGACAGCTCTCTCAAATTGAATGCTGAGTCCAAGCAGGTGGACCGTATCGAGTGCGTAGTCCTGGCCGTGCTCTTTCGCGATATGCTCTAGGTAGACATGCTTGTCTTCATCGCTTTGAAGAGAGGCTATATCTCGTAAGTATATTTTCAGCATTTTTATTTCAAATTTAATATAGAGTCGTATCAAATGTAAGTCTTGTTCAAGTTGTGACTTTCTCATCTTATATGCATATTCAGGTGTTATCTTGAAATAATGCTCTTTAAGCGAGTGATATCTATCATAAGCCCAATAGTAGCCATAGTTGCTAAGCAGGTATTTCTCGTAGGTGATGTGTCTCTCAATATATGAGCTTCGTTGACTCTGATAGTGCAGGTCTTGACACATGCGACACATGGGATACATGCTGCTCCCGATATAGACGACACGGGCGCGGGTATCACAACATGGGCATTGCATCCACCAGCGATGTCCTCCATAGTTGCAAGGTGTTGTTACGAGCGGTATGCAGGCAGACTGTTCTTGCTCTCGCTCTCCACTTCTTGCGATGTACTCCAGTGTAAGTGTGCCACTTTGCGAGACGCATTCTATGGTGTACGCCAGTCCTGGAATCTCTCCATCGGGACAGTCATCCTTCATTGTGCCACTGGTGATAATCAGGTGTCCCTTTGCTATCCCAGGGGTACGTAAATATTTCTTGAATTGCATGGTATCTATTGCGAGCAACTCTGTTGTGAGATGTGACATCTTTGGTCTCCCTGAGCCGTAGCCACCCATAAAATGTCCTCTGTTTTTGGGCTTGACGCTGTTTTTCTAAATGAATACGGGCTTTTGTCGCCCTACAATGCCTACAAAACGGCTCTACAAGCGGCTTGACGCCAACATCAACAAACGGGTACATTGTGCTCACATTGTTGCTACTATTGTACCACCAGACAGGCAAAGGGCCATCAAAACCGTCACACATCTATGAAAAAGTTGTATAATGATCTCTATATTGATCGTCAATACAACGCTTAGACACGCAAGTTTGCGCGGGCGTCCGAAGAGGAGCCCGTTTTTTTATGTCCAAGCGTGTCACCAAGAAGAATCGCCTCAAGAAACAACAGTCCTCCCATGTCAGCGATCCTCAATGCTTTGCGTATTTTCTTCCTCAAGACGAGCAGCGATTGGCAAAAGAAACAGGCGCGGCGGCTACCTTAGAGTGCATCTCCGATTTAAGCCAGAACATCTGGCTTACACGTTCTCAAATTGCAGAAAAAGCTATAGAGAAGTGCAACCAAATTAAAGAAGTATGCCAATATAAACAAGTATGTAACGATATTGAAGCATTTAACAAGACAGTTATACTTGCCCATACTATAAGCTATATTTATGCACAGAAAAATTATCAAGAACATCCTCATACACTCCAAACAGACTTAGAAGCAATTGCCGAAAGTGGTCTCGAACACTGTTTCAAAGGGCTTCTCGATACTGCCGATGAACTCCTCAGAGCACAACAGAAGAGCGAGGTGCTCTGATGGGACTTCTTGGTACCATGACGGTCAACTTCAATGCGAATATTGCGGGTCTCACTGCGGGGACAAATCTTGCCAAGACCAGTCTCGCAGGTGTGAGCAATGAAGTAAAGTCGACCGCTGGTTCTATCCGAGATTTTGCAATGGGGGCCGCTGTAGTCGGGACAGCTGCTCTTGTGGGGATTGGTGTCGCATCTGTCAAGGCCGCTGGGGACTTCCAACAAGGTCTCACGCTCCTTACAACAAGCGCGGGTGAACTTCCTAAAAACCTCAGTATGGTCGGTGACGGCATAAAATCTATTGCCGTGGAAACAGGCACAAGCACAAAAGACCTTCTTTCTGCCATGTTCATGATCAACTCAAGCGGCAAGATCGGTGCGGAAGGACTCACGGTTTTGCGTGCTGCTGCTCAGGGGGCCAAGACTGATAATGCCGACCTCACCACGGTTACCAAGGCCCTCACCACTATCATGACGGACTACCATCTGCCTGCATCCTCTGCTGCTGCTGCTACCAATGAACTTATAGCGGCGGCTAAAGCTGGGAAGATGCATATGCAGGATTTAGCGGGGTCTCTGGGTGCGGTGTTGCCTATTGCACAGATTGCTCATGTGAGCTTTGCTGACGTTGGTGGGGCTATCGCCATGATGACCAATGCAGGCAAGGATGCCCAGGTGTCCGCGCAAAATCTCAACTTTATGCTCCGATCATTTGAGGCACCTTCAGGCATTGCTCAGAAGTCCATGAAGGCTATTGGACTGTCTGCACAGGATCTCAGTAACACACTCTCTACGAAGGGCTTACCTGCAGCGCTTCAACTGGTTGAGGATCACATTGCAAATAAATTCCCAGCGGGATCGATTGAAGCGACGACTGCGCTCAAAAATATCGCAGGGGGAGCAGCTGGCTTAAGTGTCGCCATGATCATCGGCGGCCAAAATATGAATGCCTATAAAGCCAATGTGACGAGTATCAATGCTGCACTTCACGCAGGAGGATCATCAGTTGAAGAATGGTCAGCAGTTCAAGCAAACTTCAATACCAAGGTGTCTCAGGCAAAAGAAGTCCTTGAGGTCATGTCAATTAACATCGGGACGAAGCTGCTTCCCGTTGTAGGCAAGCTGTTTGACGCCTTTTCATCACCTGCATTTCAATCCTTTGCTAATCAAATGGCAGGTGTAGTAACCGTGGCGTTACTTGGGTTAATCAATGGAATAAGTACCGTCGTCTCTGTTGGCGCAAATCTTGTAGCCTTCTTCCAACATAATCAGGCTGCGATGATAGTGCTTGTACCTGTCTTGCTTGCCGTTGCAGGTGCTCTTGCAGGTGCTCTCGCCTATTCATTTTATCTTTCTGCTGCCGCTGCTTGGACTGCCGCTGCCGGATTCATTGCCGCTGCCGCCATACCCATTCTGATAGGGATCGCCATAGGTCTCGCTGTGGCTGGCATCATCTTGGCCGTGCAGCACTGGGGCCAGATTACTGCATGGTTACAAGGTGTATGGGGTGCTTTCTCTGGCTGGTTCATGGGCATTCTAGGCGCAACAGGTGCTTTCTTTGTTGGATTATGGACAGGGATAGCTAATTTCTTCGTTGGCGTATGGAATGGGATAATATCGTTTTTACAAGCAGCATGGGTATTTATTGTTAATGTTGTCAAGGTTGGGGCTCTATTGGCACTTGCTGTATTGTTTGCTCCAATCGTTATTATGGCTGGGTTGTTTATATGGCTGTACAACCATAACTACTACTTTAAAGCTTTAGTAGACTCAATAGTCAATTTTTTCAAAGGATGCTTTACTTGGGCTGTTGGTGCATGGCAAGGATTTGTGGGTTGGCTTGGCGGCCTGTGGAATAGTGCTGTTGGTTTAGCCTCTGCTGCTTGGGCTAGAGTCACCTCGGCGATAAGTGCGGCAGTCACCTTTGTGGTGGGCTGGTTACGCGGGATCTGGCAAGGGGCTATCAGTAATCTCGGTGCTCTGTGGGGGACACTATCAGGGCTAGCTAGTCGGGCCTGGGATGCTGTTGCTGGAGTATTCCAAGGTGTGTGGGGTCGGATCAGTGCCCCACTTGCAAGCTTGTGGAGCCAATTCTCAGGATGGTTCGGTAATCTAGCAGGACAAGCTCTATCCTGGGGTGCCAATGTCATCAGTTCATTCATTAGTGGCATAGAGAGTAAAATTGCAGGGATTGGTACTAGTTTAGCAAAGGGCGCGGCGCAAGTAGCTGCATTCCTCGGGTTCCATTCACCGACTGAGAAGGGACCTGGCCGCGATGCAGATAAATGGGCTCCAAACTTTGTGAATATGTATGCTGCTGGACTCTTGGCTGGCATCCCTCTTATCCAGAATGCTATGAGCAAGTTAGTAGATCCTACCCAGTCATCTTCCCATTCCATTGCCTATCCTGGCAGTTCATCACCAGCGGTTCTTGCAGGTGTTGCAGCGGCAAGTGCTGCAAGTAGTAGCAGTCAATCACAGGAGATCCATATCTACATTGACGGCAAAGAAGTGACATCTCGTTTAGGTCCTCACATAGCGAACGCTATACGAGCTAGTGGAGTGAGGAGCAGATAGAAAGGAAATACTATCATGGCAGTACTTGACCTTTACAACAAAATCGGCGTTGTGCCAGGACTCAGCCTAAGTACGTACAAAACCAATCAAGTAGCGGCAAGCATTGACAGGACAGCTTTTGAAGGTGGCTCTGATGCTCTTGTGGCAGTGCTCACAGTCGGGGCTTGGACTGACGGCACACACACATGGAAGTTGCAAGACTCACCTGATAACTCCGTGTGGACTGATGTTGCTCCTGTGTTTCTGCAAGGCAGTTTTACACCTATTGCTGGTACAGGACAACAGAATGCCGTGCAGAAGGTAGGCTACACTGGAATACAAAGATACGTGCAAGCCATTGATACGGTCTCAGGCTCGCCGGCCACAGGCGCGATGTATGGCCTTGTCTGGGTTGTAGGTGGCGCTCACTACTTACCAACAGGTAGCCCGAACTAGCACAAAGAGAAAGGACACGATAGCAATGGGAAAAGGCATTATCGATATTGCCGTTAGTGAAGTAACAGCATGGTTTGTTGCAGGTAAAAGGCTTGATGATACCAAAGAGTTGCTTCTTTTGCCTGAAAGCTACATCGTAGAAAAGATGTGCGAACCTATAAGCAAAGAAGAAGTCAGTATTGTCGTGTCTTCACCTGATATCCCAGACGTGCAGGTTGGAGAGCATTTCATTTCCATCAAGGTTTGGCCTAACTATAGGCAAGATGAGAATGGCAGAAAACGACTTGAAAGCATGGGGATGTATATTCCTGCACGTACCATTTCAGTCCCGTACAACCAACGAGAACCTGCATTGATAAGCTAACATAGCAGAAAGGACACGATAGCAATGGACATCACAGATGAAGAAGTACGATTGTTGAACGAAGGACTACGCGGCGTCAGAATAGACCAATTAGGCAAGAGGCAAGAGAAGATAGCCAAGCAAATTGACGAACACAACAGACAACATAGAGAGCAACGGCAATCAATGCGCAATACGAATGGCAAGAGAAAACCGAAGACATTCAATGAGATCTATGCTGAGACCAAAGCATCACAACCTACTGTACAGGACATCTATGAAGAAAAAGTTCGTAGGCAACAAAATGCAAAGGCACGCTATGAGCAGGAGCAGCGTGAAGGCGAGAGGTTGTGGCTTGAGCAGAAAGGACAGAGAGACAATGCATATGCCCACTTTCGCCCCTATGCAAACAAGGCTGGCGCTAGGTTTAGCCAGGACAGCGTTGACGCATTAGAGGATCATGTAAGCGATTTGCAGGCAACGGCAGATAGGCATGCAAGAGAGCTGAAGCAAAAGGCGAATGACCTGACTGAATTATGGCGTTCTGAAGGACAAGGACCAGCCTACAGTTGACGTATGAGAAATAGCGCGTATACCGACACAATGCAGCATACGCGCTATTGGACTAATTAGACAGCTTTGGCAGCATGGCTTGTCCTTGGAAAATCGGCAGGTAACTTGGCAATATTGGTGTACAAGGCACGACCTTCTGCATAAACTCAGAGTATTGGTAACTTCTCAACAAGAACAGATAATCCTGCTCAGGATGCGAAATGAGCACGCCATACCTATGTGCAAGTTTGGTGTTTTCCGGCAGTGCGAATGATCGCACGATACCGTAGCTTCCTGGCAACTCTTCATATTGTTGTTGTTCCAGGTAGTCACGTGCAGACGGTAAGGATGAGAACAGCTCAAAGCTTGCAGGTGGATTATACATGTATATGGTGCAAGGCTTTGGCATTTCCGGTTGTTGGTTGTCTTGTTTAGGCATTTTATGCGCCTTTCGTTTGTTTGTGAATAACTCAACAATCATACCACATTATACCACAATATGTCATGCCTAGACATGGTGTCCACGCTCATCATGTGGGCAATCATCACAAGGCAGGAATGCACTATGCTTATGAAATTGAATGTAAAAGTCTCTTCTTCCCTTTGCCGCAATTGCGATGTGCTTATAGCTTCTAGCGCTTTTTGAGATGGGCTGTCCATGTATCGCGTGGATATCATAGAGATGCCGTGCTTCGTTTCTTGGTATATAATGCTGGTCTGCAAAGTCCGATAGCCACACATGATCCTCTGGTAGTTTCAGCTCTGAAGGTGCTGGTTGTACGGGCTTCCTTGCTCCAGTGGATTGCAATTCTGCTAATTGGCTCTCCAACATCGCCATACGGGTTGCCAGGTAACCCACCTGGTGCTCTAGATCTTTCACCTTGACAGTCAGGTCCTCTGGCATGTCTACCTCTGTCTGTGGCTGTCCACTGGTGTCTATTGCTATCTCATCTTCTCCGAACAATGAGCGCTCTTTCAGCACTTCCTTTCGCGCAGCTTCCACTTGATCGCCAGAGATGACCAGTTGTCCAGTGGGTGTCTTGCCTTCCTCCGGTCGGATCTTGCCCTTTTCAATCCATCGGAGCAGAGTCTTGTAGCTTATTCCTATGCGCTGAGCGGCGGATTGTCCATTATAGTAATGCATAGTCTACCCCTGTCTTATGGTGTCTTAGGACAATGATGCCATTACGAGAGCTGCAAGTCAATAAAAAAAGACCGAACCTCGCTATCGCTGACGGTCTGGTCATTGTGGCTTAGTGAGCATGCATCTACTTCTTTGGATGCATGCGTACACTGAAAATAGAGAGAGAGACGCATCCAAACCGCTTGATCCATTCTTGCTTCTTGCCGTCGCTCACATCTCTCTATAAAGCTTGTGTAATTTTCTCTACTTAATCTGCTTCCATTCATCGCGTAATTTGCGCAGGTCCGTAACGAGTTTCGGCTCAAGCTCAACCATAATGCCCTGGCCTGCGAAGTTGACCACCTTTTCTATGAAGGTCTGCATATCCATTTCCTGTGTGCCGACCAGATGAGCTGGTGGTGGGCCAGGAACAACCCAGATCTTACCGAACTGGGCAAAGAGTGACAGCTGGTCTATGTAGCGCTCTACCTTGAATGCAAGGTGAAATACCGTACGGGTTGGTTGGCGCATCTCGACACGCAGTCCGATGATCATGCTACGTTTACCAGGATTGCCATAAAATAACGTACAGATACAGTAACCTTCCTCCTGGCCGTGTCGAGCAGCCAGTGTTGCAAGGTCCGGTCGCTCTTGGATGTCTACCCAGATAAGGGCGATCCCATCATTGGAGCCCAGCAGTAGTTGATCTATGCCATCAATGGGAAGCGCTGATTTCAACGCAAGTTCTAGATCTTCCATAGTGATCCACTTCCTATTTTCCTATCTTCTTCATCAATCTAGGCCAATAGCGCATACTTGCATGAACTAAAGCATCACGCTTTAATTCCAAGTCGTGCAAGCCATCGCTGTATATTCGGTAGCGTCCCCTATCTGTCTTTGCCTTCTTAGATGTTGGTGCCATCATGGTACCGTTGATACATCCTGACTTGATCCAAGCATGCACAGTTGGGACTGAGACACCAAATATCTCAGCAACTTCTTTTGTGCTATACCATTCTCGTTTCAGCTCAAAACCGTTAAGGTAACGTTGTTCATACGTTGTCACTGATTGTTTATCCTCCAATACTACCATATCTTACATGACGGATATGTCATACATATCCTACACATCATACATATCAGCCTTGTGTGAGAGACTTCTTAATCTCATCCTGGTGCTGGAGCGCAAATTTGAGACACGCTTCAAGAAAGTCTGACTTGCTGATCTCAGCAGGATAGAGTTCGTGAGCCGCTTCTTTGTATGCCTGGTCGCACAATCCCACGAGTGCATTATCAAGATAGAGACTATGGCGGCGACGCGCTATCTCTTTCTTGGGAGTAGCAGTTTTGGTTTCTGGAGTAGGATCGTCTGGTTTGGTACTGAAGCGCTCACTGAGCTTTCTTAGTCGATCCTCATTACTTGCCATGGCCCTGGCTCCTCTCTTTGACTATCTGGGCTAACTTTGTGTACAGTTCTCTCAACTCTTTGACATCATTGATCTTGCTCCGGTCTTCTGGTGTATAGCTGAAGACAGATTGGCCTTTTCCGTAAGCTTCTTGCAGAACAACCCGTTTGGGAATGTCAAAGGGCACAGTGACATCAATACCCGCTCGTAGATCTGCCAAAATCCCACGGGCCAGCTTCGATGGTTGTACCAGATTGGGCGCGATCGCGAGTTTGTTGACCTTGATCCGTAGCCCTCGTTCGATACTTTCCACTTGATCAAGTAACAGATCCAGTGCTCGCATAGATGTCTGCTCCGCCTGCACGGGAATAACGAGGCCGCCTCGTTCGCTACGAGCTGCGTAGAGCGCATTGTCTGTAAGGATGCCAAGGTTAGGAGGGCAATCAATCACAATATCAGTGAATGCGCCTCCAGTCGCTTCGATGATGAGATCAAGCCGATACTCTCGACCCTTCACTGGATTGAGAGCTTGCTCGGCCAGCATCATGTTGTAGTTGCTTGGCAGAAGAAAGAAGCGATCGTGTGGTGTTGCCTTAACGAGACTGCCCACATCGATACTTTCCTCTGCTTGCCCTCGTTTAGGCTGATTCATTGGCACAAGAGCCTCAAATAGATTGTATCCTTGCTCCAGATACGCTGCTTTCATTCCACATCCCTCAGTACAGTGACCTTGTGGGTCTAGATCGATCAGCAAAATATTCACTTCCAGGTCCAGTTGGGCGAGTGCTGCAGCGAAGTTGAGCGCGATTGTGGTTTTACCAACTCCGCCTTTCTGATTGGCAACTGCGTAAACGGACATAGAACCTCCTTGTCATACAGTGAATACACATAGGATATATCCTCATTATCACACATGTCCTACATATAGGATAGCAAGAATAGGAGCTTATATCCCGCATTCTTGCAACTGAAAACATCCTTGTAGGACAGTGATGATACATCCTTAATATCCTCATTGTCCTACATGTCATACTACGGAGTCAACGAATTTGCGTTCTACACCCCTTCTAGCAAGCTTGCAGAAATATTGAGCCATTTCTCAGCACAAAAAAAGGCCGGACTCATTTCAAGTACGCGAGTCCGGCCTCTTATCTTTATGTACACCTCCTTCTACCTCATACTGCTTTTACAGTAGGCTATACTGTTAGTGAGCTGTCAATCCTAGTCAAATGCTTTGAATAAAAGCTTGAGAAGCGTCATAGCATCATCAAAGTTTATTCTCATCTTAAGCACCGCAAATGTACAAATGATGATAATAAATGCTGCTGTGACAAGAAGCCATTTGATCAGGGCGCATGGGACATGTGATGGGCGGCTCCCAGTTTTTGGCATCTATTGCTTCCTCCTTTCTTACAATATTGCTTAAAGGATAACTGAATCGCGAAATGTTGGAGACGCCATCTAGCAGACAAGTGGTTGACAATTTTCTGTAACGAGACCCCTTCTCATAACACTTGGCTCATGTCCATTTTTGGTGATAAACTATACAATAAGCAGGATGGGACAAAATCGGCATTAAAGGTTGCTTTAACAAGGGCACAAAAAGAAAGACCGGATTCGTTTCAGATGATCGAATCCGGTCTCTTTGCTATAATCAGGTTAGCGGTTGTACTCCCGTCTCAGCTCTTCAATCTCTTCGTCGCTTAATTTGTTGATGTCGACGAAAAAGGGCAAATCAGGAAGTGGCTTGTGGTCTGCATAACCTTCTGGTATAGGCATTGCAGGATACAAAGCGGGATACACCGCATCATACTTTCCCGTAACTCTTGCATCTTTGGTTACCATCGTTGAAAGCATTAGTTTTCCTCCAGTGGTGTGATAGTTAGGACCTGTAATTCCAGCGGATCAGTATGTTGTTCCCTGGCGATAGAATGCCCATTAGCGTGACCATTTGATGCTGGGATAGCTGTGTCTGGTAGTGGTGCTATCTTGAGCCATTCAATCACAGACGACACTCTGATAAGCCCCTTATTGCGATTATCTTTCGCAAGCTTTCCCGATTTAACCGCCGCGTTAATCTGGCGTTTTGAATGACCAGTGGTCACTTCAATCTCTCCGAGAGAGACCGTCTTTGCGCCTTTTTCGATCCAATCATTGACGACTTTAGGATAGTTTTCCAGACCGCGTAACTCAAGACTAGAAGCTTTCTCAGCTAAAAGATTGACCTGTTGGCTTTGTGTTTTTAACATCGTTGTTAAATCTTCGATCTTCATTGAATGCTCGGCGATAAGCATTTGTTTTTCTGCTGAATGGTCTGCTACCAGCATGTCAATTCTGGCTTGTAATTGATCGACTTCTGCCTCTAAACCTTTGCGTTCTGAAGCATAACACGGCTCTCCCAACTTCTCATAGAGTAGATAGACAACCGCAAAAACATAACCGGATAATGCACGCGATACAATCCCCCAATCAGGCATCACATAATTGACTTTGAGGACCGAGCAGGAAACGGTTAACACTGAAATGAACAGGAATACAAGCGTCGGAAGTCCGAAGAGAATAGGCCAGACGAACGTATACCATTTGTCCTTTTGAAACCGAATATCCTTGCAGTGATTGATGGTCGTGACCAGTGCCATCATTACAATTAATTCTGGTAAGGCCGTGAAAATGGTGGTAGCTATGTAGCTGATTTGTACCGATTGCTTCTCATCCATCATGGTCAAAATCATCGGGTGTACCGACGAATTGACACTCATCCACAACGAGGCTATCAAGAAACAGCACTCGGCCATGGTTCCTGCTGAAATGATCAGCCAGTACAAGAACTGTTTCACCCATCGCCATGACAGAATGTAACGTATGCCGGATGGGAGGTACTTCTGAAAAAACTGTTTGAATATCTGTTTCATTATTTCTTTCTCCTTTTGCTTCCGAATAAACTACTCAAAAATCCCTGTTTCTTTGGCCTCGCTGCCGTCTTCTTCTTCCGTCTGGGTTTGAGCCGCACCGCTCGTTCCCTCAAAGCTACCTCACGTTCTCGCAGTGCTAAGCGATCCCGCCTCTTCATGGGTGTATGAAAAAGTTGTAGGTGTCAAGCAACCAACTGAGACTGTGCCTCCCAGAACTGGTCATAGGCACGATTGAGTTTGGTAGTCCGCAAGGGCAAGATGGCATCCAAGCCTTGGGGAGTCCATCGCATACCAGTTTGCTTGAAACGGGTAGTCACGACGGTCTTACAAGCAGCCTCGGCGATGCCACTGCCCACATGCATGCCCTGTGCACGAAAAGTGGGGTAGCGCATGCGCTCTGCATTGGTGGTAAAGTAGCCAATGGCCTGCTCAGGGATGCTCTTGCTTTTGCCTGGGGGTGGGGCAATGGGAGGAAGCTGAGAAATCAAAGCAACTAAATCCTCGATCTTGCCATGAACCAGCAAATCACAGGCTTGTTTGGCCCAAGAGACACCCTGCGCAGTGGTCCGACCAAAGACGGCATGAGATACATCCCAGACATGCTCTTTGGCATGATAGAGGTCCACAATTTGCACTGCACCTGGAAACTGCTCATCAGCGAGATCCCAAATCCAATGGGCTCCATCTCCGATGACGATGACTTGCTCTGCTCGCTTGAGACCCGACTGGCAAGCAAGCGCGTAGAGGAGCTTGTCAAAGCCGCCAAGGGCTGTGCGTCGAGCCACATACTGCTGACTTCCTTCTTTGGGAGTATCAATCCACACATCTGGAGCCAACTCCGACCGTTCTTTCCCGCGCTCTGCAAGGAACACTGCTCCTACTCTAGCTTCTCGATAGACATCTCCTTTTCGTTCTTGTTCATGCTTTTCCATTGGAACACTTTCACGACGCATACGCCCCATAATACCATCCGGTTCAATATAGAGACGCTGAATATCTTTAACTGTGTTTTGCTGATCTCCATCCTTCTCATCCGTCTTTGACTGAGATGCCTTGTCAAAAAGGGCTTTCACTTCTTCATTTTCTTTTTCTGCTAATGCCCTCCCCACTGGTCTTGCTAAGTTCAGCGCTTGTCGCGCTGACATCTTCCCGGGGAGAAACCGACGAAATGTCTCTGCCGCCTCATCAAAGGTGAGCATGGAGCATAAATAGCTGATGTACTGTTGCACTCCTGATGTTGTCCTTGTTCCTTGAACTCCCCATATCTCATCAGCTGGTGCCCTTCCATGAGAACACTTGTGGACCTGCTCTTCTTCTTTTTGGCCTTCCACCACTTGGCACTGGTAGTACGCCCTCTTCAACTCTATCTCGCCGAACAGGGTTAAAAGCTTTTTTGTGCGGTATCCTACCAATTTCTGGTAATGCCCGCATTTCCCTTCTATCCTGGTTGAAACTGGCTCTGATCTTTTCCTCTTATTCATCCTCCCTCCCATTAACTTCCTTCCTATTTGGAACATTCCTTGATAGATCGTCTCTTCTAATGCTTTGAGATCTCCTTCTTCTATTCCTTCCACTGCTTCTATTAATTTCAGCAATTCTTTTTCTGCTGCTTGGTACTGGATGGCTATCTCGTTCGTTTCCATTGGTGGGAGGTCCTCTCTTTTTTCAAACTGGTTTTCAAGCCAAGGTGCAAACCTTGCCTTACCCATGAGGTTACTCCCTTTTTTCTCCTTTGCCTAGCCCTACCTACAACTTTTTCATACACCCCCTCTTCATGTCCGCATTGACACGCTTGATCGTCTTGTGGGCTTTCTTGACGCCCTTAGCCGTACCACCAATAGCCCTACCAGCTGCTTTGGCACCAGACCAAAGTGCCGCGCCGACCTTGACCCAGCGGCCACGTGCATCGCGAGGTTTCTCTTTTGCTCCGAGCTTAGGCAAAGGTTTTGGATGTCTGGTAGTTGAAACCTTCGCCATCTTGCTCCTGGTCGCTGGAGTAGTGGATCGTCGGCGAGCACTCGGTGGTGTGGCGCTACGTTTCTTTGCATTAGCAGCACGGGTTGCTTGCCGCTTGGCATTCGCCGCCCGTTTCTTCTGCTCTGCTTCCCACTCAAGACGGGCTCCCTCTGCTATCTCTTCCGGTGAATTCCCAGGTTTGTAAGGCATGTCATCCATGGGGATAGATGGCTGTGTGTAACGGTTACGCAGATCGTTTTGAGGTCCTTCAAAGTTGAACATCTATTGCCTCCTTAGTCCCTTGGATTTCACAATCAAACTCGCGTGTTTGAAGTAGCGACGCCCTAAACCTTGTCCTTTGTCGTTTTTGATCTTTGCCAGTGAGTCAGCGATGTTCCCACAATCCAGGTAGTACGTGCAGAATAATTTGATCTGCAAGTCATCAAGGATGTAATCATCCGGTCCGAACTCTGGGACCCCATCGGCATTCGTTTCCGGCATCTCTACAAGCCCGTTTATGGTATCTTTGGGCAATGCCGCAAGAGGTCCGGTGTTTCTCTCATTTGAGCTTGAGGCCAGAATTGTTACATTTGGTGCTGGGGACTGCCATGATTGCCTCTCAGACTGCTCTATTCCAGCAGTCCCGTAGAGTCCCGATGGAGTCCCAGGCAAGACAAAGGTATCCGCTCTGCCAAGCAAGTAATACATGGCATCATTGCTAGCCCATCCGGTGCGAATCAGCCGTGCTTGTGGAGCAACGGTATTGTTTCGTAGCATTGCTATCCCTTGGCCGAGCAGGATGTTATTGGTGTTCAGGAATTGCATCAGCTCCCTTTTGCCCATATCCAAAATTACCGCGCCGCTATGGTCATCACCGCCCAGGTAGTAGGCCGTCTCAAAGTTCTCTCTCATTGCGCCGGATAACTTGGTATCACGCGCCAGGAAGTTTTGAGCAACCGTGAAGAGCTTGATCCCTAAGCTACGCCCAACGATGATCAGGCACTCGACCCATTCGGCAATCTCAGGATAGAGCTTGACGAGGTAGAGGAACTCCTCCAGGAAGATGTAGAGCGTCCTGTAGTTGTGGATGCCTGCATGGTAGAGAGCCAATCGTCTGGGAACCTCTGTCATCGCCGCCCATTCAATCATGTCCCTGATCTGCTCAGGGATCATCAACAGATGCTCCAGGTCCTGCCCATTGATGGCAATCGTCCCCTGATCAAGAAGGGCCTTCGCCATTGGTCGGTAATCTAAGCCCTTCTCATCGATGAGCGTAAATTTGAGGTCTGCATGCACAACTTCATGACCAGCCTTGAGCAGCTGCATCTCTATCCCACGTTCGATGATCGTTTTGCCGCGCCCTGTCACCGCGTTGAAGACACCATGGCAGAGCTGCTTGTGAGCATCTACCGTTAAAGATCCTTCCTCCGTTTTGCCAAGAAAGATGTGATCCTTGGCTATCTCCATATGCTTGAAGACATCAACCAGGTCATAGGCCCCTGGGATCTGTATGGACTTGCTTGGATCTGCTTCAACCGTGTCGCCCTTGGATGGAGCCGCAATCTTTGGCACACTATGAGAAGCAATAGCATGATAGTCTTCCGCCGGAAACACGACGGTGTGACCAGATGGAACGAGCACACGCCATCGGTTCAACTCAATTTCAGCTCGGATCTTTTCACGCTCGAGCATGACCTTCTGCTCTTCAATTGCCAGCGTCCGCAGTTCAAGCTCTCGCTGATGATTGAACTCTTCTTCTGCACGCCATTGGTCGGTCTCAAGTACACCCACCTCGGCCAGCATCCTCATACGCTCGAGTCGCCGGATCTGAAAGTGGTGATAGATGAGATAGCCCAGCCACAGCACACCCAGAACAGCCGCGCCGATCACAGCCCGCTCTATCCAGATCCATCCGGCAGCCACATCTTTGGCATGCTGAATAACCAGCGATAACGTGATGATTGATGTGAGCAGTCCCCCCACAAGCCAGAGGAAAGCACGATTTGATAAATTATTCATGATATCCACCTCCCTGCTATTGCTTCTGGAGGAACACACAACGAAAAAACTTGAGGATGCAAAAGCCAGCAATGGCTAGCATGAAGCATTGCACGGTAGGATCTACATGAGCATAGGTAGAGGCAATGGAGCAGCCTAGCTCTGCAATGACGGTCATCGTGAGGTTGAGTAAGTATGCTGCTGCCATGAGAGCACTCAGCACAAGGCCGACGCACGCTATCACGCCCACACTAAAGACAAATCCAATACACAGTTGAATGTTGGGGATAAATGCCGTTTGCTTTTCTGCGAGGTTTTTCATCTGCCGAGCTCCTTTGAACCTTTGTTCCTTGCTATGCTATGGAGCTAGGCGTACAATGGCCTGAGCCCATAGCTACTACTATGGGTTAGCTCCCTGACGTGAAGTTTTCCCGACGGCACGTTGGGGAGTGCAGCACACTACAATATTTTCATTTAAATGGCTTGACTAATCACATTCTGTAGCGTACATTATGGGCAATCATTAGTCAAGCTATTTAGATGAGAATTGGGAGTAAATAGACCGTGACAGAAGATAGCAAAGTTGAACTACTTATAGACGCTTTGCGCAAACGCATAAAAAGAGGTGATTTTGGCACAAGCGGAAGGTTGCCAACTGTTACTCAAATAGCAAAAGAGTACGATATGGTACGAAGCACAGCATATCAAGCACTTCAGATTCTTCGAGCTGAAGGACTCTTGGTTGTCAGGAATGCTGCATATGTTGTAAATAGTCCAATACTCTTAATCGAAGGTGCACCCAACTTTGATAGATATATGGAAAAACAGGGACTAACTCCAGCCTTTGAGAATGTTGAAATCCCTGAAATTGTCACGATGCCGGATGAAATCACTACCCTTTTCAAGACTGAAAAGGGGCTACGTGTTGTGCACCGTGTACGCAAGCAAGGAACATCTCAAGCCCCTTTCAGATTAGAAGAAAACTGGTATCCTGTTGACTTAGCTTCTCCATTCCTAGATGCTATGAAACAAGATGCTAACATTAATGTAGCACGTGAGATCAGATTAGCTTATGGTGCATCTATTACAAAAATTAAAGAGGATGTGCTAGGAAGATACCCAACTGGAGAAGAAACCAAGCTACTTGAAATCACAAGGACTACCCCAGTGCTAGAAGCACGACGAACCTTTCTCACCAGTGAAGGAATGATAGTTATATATAATCGGACAGTTATGGTAGCTGCATTCTTCCTACTACATTATGAGTATGACACCTCCTTTGAAAAGGCACAACAATAATAACAAAAGGAGCATAGCCCTCGCTTTTCGGCCCCAGCGAGGGCTTGAACTTGCGTAACTATTCTACAAATAGTTAATGCCTATAAGAAATAGTCTATTGCATATATCCTCGTTTAGGTGTCCTCGCTCTCCTTTGCCTCGTCCGGCTTTTCCATTGCTTCTATCATCGCTTTTGCTGCTTCCTCTGGAGTGAGGTGCTTTTCGAGTTCCTCATGGAGTATGCCGATATGCTCCATGCGCCGCGTGATAAATGCATGCTGAGAGACGCCTACAGTATGACCAGAGAGTGCCCATTGAGCGGACTCGTAGTGAGCAGTGATCTCTGCCATGAGACGCGCTACATCGCTCTGGTTACGTTCTGGTGTGGTCGGTGCCGTAGGCAGGACCAATTGAACGAGAGGTTTTCTCTTCTTTCGCTTTTTCACAGGATCTCCTTTGCAAGAGAAAAGAGACCTGCTACAATGAACAGGTCTCTTCTATGGGGACTAGGCTCGTGTTGAGAAAAGTTTTTGCAGGCAGATCTCAACATGAGCTTACCGAAACATCCACCAATGATGTTCATATGCAAACTTTGCTCTCCTAAACCGCTGCATGTGTCGTGCTCCTATTCAGCTCACGAGCCATCATCCTGTAGGCATGCTTGGCCCGTCGTGGTATCCTTCGCCATGGTTTAGCGTCAGGGAATGCTCGACGGTACGACTGATGGAGGCTGTATCCGGTGATTTTCATGAGCCCTTTGGGGCTATTGCCCATCCGTTTCTCCCTTCTGTTTTTCCGCTCGACTTTTATGTAAAGCCGTCCTGATTTCAGTGTGTGTCTCAAAATCAGGTATGGTTTCAATTCGCACTCTTTGACCTATATTGATCCAAGCAAAGTCGAAGTTCGCTTTGGAACCAACACTTACATCTGAGCTTTTTGCTACGATGAGTTCTCCACCTTCGTAAATGAGAGACTGGAAGGTCGGGATCTCAGGGATCGTGTGAGCGATCCCGAAGATACCCATATCGCCTTGGCAGCGAGGGATAAGGATGAAGCAGAAGCAACCCGTTTCAAACGAGAGCGGCTTTCCTGCTTCGATGACTCGGCCCCATCGATAAAATCCGTCCGGCGGTTCGATGTATTCGGCTTCGAGTGGCGCATTTGACTCAATTTCACAAAGAGTCACCTTCTCGCCTTTAGCTGTGGTGATGTCCTTCAAAGAGAAATCAACAATATAGTGTACAAATGGTACAGGTTCTATAGTCAAGTGGTATATTCCTTTCTACAATGGCTTACATCGCTTATTCGCGTGTATGCTACAAAAGTACTTGTATTTCTCTTCTTTAAACGTGCCCTTTGCAGTTGCACGTAATGTTGAAGAGAGAAATTGATGTGTGGAAGGCGCGTTACACTTCTCGCAAGGATATTCTGTATTTCCCTCCTTTGCTACAGGTGCGTCCTCTTCATCGGTACCGATATAGGCACCAAACGTTGCAGGTTTGAATGGAACGGCGCTATACCGATTGAGAGCCGCTATCACCTGTGGTGTATGTGAAGTATGGACTGACTCTCTCTCGTAGAATTGACAGATGTGCTGCTCTCCATTAGACAACTTCACAATAGTGCGTCCTGGCTGTAGTGAGCTGATGAATTGGCAGAGTTGCCGCTCCGACATGTAGGAGAAGATGTCCTGACGTTCGATGTAATCGAGGTAGCGTTTCTGGTCCGTGTGGACTGTTTGACGCCCCATGATGTACGTGCCAGGAGATAGCACAATCTTGTTAATCTCAGAAATCTTCTGAGAGAAGAGGCAAGGACAGAGCCCTCTCTTGCGCCCAGTGGTCGCGACGTTGTGAAACGCGTCTGCCATGACCTTGTAGACTTCGACACTGAAGATTTCCCCACGTCGCTGTGGAAGGAAGAGTGCAGCTTCATCTAGAACTATCAAGCAAGGTGTGCGGTGCGACACTGGAAGTCCGTCAACGACCTTGTAGAGCGAATTGACCATGTGGGCAATGAATAGGCCTCGCTCATCCATCGTAGGGAACGTAGACAGATCGTAGATTACTTGCAACCCGCCGGATATGATGTCCTTGGCTGTTGGGCAATTCTGGTAAGTGCCGATGATCCCACGTGGGAACTTTTCAACCGCTGGGAGCACGTCTCCCTCACGATCGAAGCAGACTATGGGCACTTGGAAGCGTGCAGCTTGCTCAAGTATCCTTACCAGGATGCCTGTTTTACCAGATCCTTGAATGCCTGCGCAAAAGACACCCCCGCCATTCCCAAAGAGAACGTCAGGATGCACGCGAAGATTGTCAGCCAGGACCATAACATCACGATCTACAGGAGATACTTGAAGAGGAGCAGAAGGAAGAGAGTGAAGTTGACGATTGTGCATTGATTAATTGTACCTTTCAATAAAAAAGTCCGATCGTGTGAGGACCGGACTTTAAACGTGCTACGATTATGATGCTTTCCGCTTGGCTTGTAGTCGCTTCTGCAAGTCTTGAAGCATTGATGCACAATCACCGAACGTGAGCCCGTCTGAGCTTGGCAGTTCAGATAAGCCAAGCTCTTTTTGAAGCTTGCAGATGGTGGTTATCTGCTGTTCAGTAGGCGGCTTGTCTGGATCATAGGATGGCTTGCGATCTACGGGTGCATCCACAATCCGCTCATCACCTTCATCAAGTTCTGGTGCAAACTGGGTGCCAAAACCTAAAGCAGCTAAGGCGCGTCCTATAGCACCTGTTTCAGCTTTTTCAAGCCAGTCACTGAAACAAGCCGCATTCTCAGTTTTTGTGCCTGTTGCACTACCACCTTTCCCGTCAGTGACAGTCGCTCTAAAGACTGCGACGCCTTTGGCCCGTTTGATGACCTTCTCATACCGCTTTTTTTCGTCATTCCAGACGCTGACCTCAGTCTCGCACTCTTCGGAGCGGTTGAGGTCTAGCAGCTCGGTCGTGATAGTGCCCTCTGGACATTCCCGCCGGAACCAAACCAACCTCCACTGCACAGGGAGGTAGTCTTTAGGGCCTTGTTGTGATTTGAGCTGAATAATATGCGACGATGGATTAAAAGCTTTCTCAGTATCAATCATGTGTTGCTCCTTTAAAAAATGAATACCTACTGAATAATTCCAATCCCATCAGAGGGAATGGGCGACCAGCAGCGCGAGTGCTGAGAAGGTCTTGCCTTGCCACCCGTGTCTTCTATTCAATGCCCTGCCAGGGCTGTAACTGCACAGTCTTCGCCGTCCGTAGATCCGTTTACCATCTGTGCAGGTCCGTCGCGCTTGCGTTTCACCTTCTCAGAATTGAGAAACCCTGATTTCTTGGTAGGCTACCTGCTCTCTTTTGTGCTGCTAGTTCGATTGAGCTACGCTTGACGATTAATTGCGCCTCACGTACAGCGGATTGTGCCTCTTGCTTCTGCTCTTGCTTAGCTTCAGCTTTAGCGATATTGCTTTTGTAGATCCGGTTATAAAAGCGGGATACGATTTGGACATGGAAGCAAGTTCCTGCATTCTTGTGGGCTCTGCATGTGCAATGTGTGGGAACGGGAACCGTGCCACTCTCATCAATGCTGACCTTGTGCCATTCTCCTGTCTGGTCAGGAACCTGAGCAAACAACTCGTTGTCATCAGTCATGTCAACAATCATGTGACTCTGTGCCCATTTGCAGAAACTTACTTGTGTCATTGCCATATCCCCTTGGTTCAAAGTTTCGTCGTACTCATTCTTGGTACAATTATATTTTACATGGATGCGTGTAAAATGTCAAGTCTTTTTGAGACCGATTTTACACGGATACGTGGTTTTTTATCATTGACATTTTACACGATTTTGTGTATCCTCTTGTTAAGGAGAAACGCGCCAGTTGACCAAAGGAGGACAGATGCAAAAGAAAGCAACTTCTGTTATCTCAGATAAGGTTAGATCCATTCATGACAAGCTACAGACATCTCCCAAAGGAGAGACACTGACACGTAATGAAAAAGCTTTAGAGGTAACAAGAGAAGAAGCAGCATACTTGCTCAGTCTACGAGCAGGGAGAAACATCACAACGGATTACTTGAGGCAACTCATGAGGGGAGATAAGCCCCGTCTCAAACCTTATCGAGCAACAGGAAATACCTATACCTACACAGTAGAAGCTTTACTTGAGGTAAAATTTACCAAGCAACACAAAAGCGAGAATGAGGCTGATAAAGGTACTCAAGTACCGGACGCGGCTTAGTCCGAGCAGACGACCAGCCACATTCCGGCCAAAGAACAAAAGCGTAGGCCGTCTGCTCATAACCATCTGAGAAAATTATAGCACGCTAGTGAGAGTAGAGTGGTTGCTTATCGCCTCCATGATGCGAACAGCTCCCTCGTATACCGCCTGACTGGGAATACATCCCATCTTGGCACTCTTCCACATAACCATGCCCATTGGGAAAGTTGTCAATGCATGAGAAGTAGCTACAAAAGGCGGCTGGCGGATTATAGATGTAGCTCCCTGGATTAAAGTCGTAGCCCCAGGGGTTCCCGTTGACACCTGTTGGCGGTGCTTGTGTCGGTTGTGATTGTATAGGTTCTGGTGTTGGAGTAGGTGGTACAGGAGTCGGTGTAGGCACTGACGATGGTGTAGGTATTGGCAGTATGGTAGGAGTCGCTGTAGGCTTTAGCGTTGGTGTCGCTACTTGCGCAGTGGTAGGTCGGGGTGCCTTACCCGTATTAGTGATAGCACTACAAACACCACAAAGCAGCAAAATACCGATAAGCGTACCACAACCGATAGCAAATTGCTTTTTCTTTGAGGGCGGGTACTGCTTGTAGTACGCCCTCCGCGCTTTGATGTCAAACAAAGGTGGTTTTGGTGGCTTTGTAGGTTGTTGCGGAAGAGGGCCAAACTGCCCAGGTACCGTTGGTTGCGAATACGGGTCATTAGAAAAATTGTTCATAATAAAGCCTTTCTGTTATACAAGGTATTAGAAGCATTTGACACCACTTATTGATACGAATGACTGGAGGGAAAATAGAACACCGAGATTCCAACTCATCACAGATCTGAACATTGTATTTTATGGCTACATGAAAGACATAGTGAACCGTGTTCATCATGAACACAGTTGAAAGAGGCAAGTAATGGAAGAAAAAGCATTAGTTCCTACTAGCACGCAAGAAATTGACTTTTATGGAGATCTGCTAACCGTCGCCCTCGTTGGCGATAGGGGCTATGTTGCCGTCAGGCCCGTTACTGATTTTCTAGGGCTTGAATGGGGCTCTCAGCGTCTACGTATACAACGTGATGATGTGCTTGCAGAAGAGGCAAAGCTTATCAGTGTCACCAGTGCCGATGGCAGAAAACGCGATATGATCTGCCTCCCTCTTGAATTCTTCCATGGGTGGCTCTTTGGAGTTGATACCCATCGGGCTAAACCGGAACTAAGAGAGAAGCTTACCAGATATCGACGCGAGTGCTTCCTGCTCCTATCGCAAGCTTTCCAATCCCGTGCCATTGCTCCTGCTGAAACGGATGTCATCCCCCAGCTAGTAGAGACACAAACCCGTGTCACGAATCTCGAGCAGGATATGAAGACCGTCAAAGTCATCCTATCTGAAATCAGAGGACTATCGACTGCACATCGTACCACAGCAAAGGAGATGGTTGATCAAATTAGCAAGGCATGCGGAGTTAGGCATCAAACTATTTGGAGCGACCTTAACAAAGCATTTCACGTTCCTGCCTATGGTGACATTCAGGACGAGAAATGGGCAGAGGTTCAAAAGTACCTACAGAAACGACTGGACACCGCCAGACAGGAAAAGGGAATCGAGGAACAACCAAAACTACCTTGGGATGAATAAAAGGCCAAACTTGATCAGATATTGCAACCCCTACAACAAAAGTTGGGTGAGTAAGAACAAAGTGAAGGACACAATCGCCGATACTGCGGAAGATCCTCCCAAGACCAACGCGCATGTATCGGCGATCGCATTCATTGTCATCAATAATAGCACAGAAACGTGGCACAGAGACAGTCCAAGCTTGCCTCAAGGCGTATCAACCCATTTCATGCCGTATCAAAACGTTTGGCAACTTGACGGGAAACTTTTTATCTGATAAAATAGAGACAGAAGTATTGGAGTAGGAGCCTGTAAAGGACGCATTCAAGGAAAGAACTCCCAGCGTCTCGGCAAATTACAGGCTTTAAGGAAATCAGGAGAAAACACCTATGCCGACATTAAGGGACTTGAGAGAACAGCACTATATCAGTCAGAGAGAACTCGCTGAAGCTGCTGGCGTGGCCGAAGCTACTGTCCAAAGGATGGAAGAAGCTAAGGTACGCACAACACCCAAAACCGCATCAAAAGTTTTAAAGGCGTTATCTTTGAAGATAGGGCAAGAAGTTACTATTGATACTATTGAAGGATTAAATCTGTACAATGTTATGCGTGATCGTAGGAAACCAAACAAAGGAAGTGGGAAAACGGAAGCTGCGTAGGTTCGGCTTGGCGGCCAGCGACATTCCGACCAAAGAAGAAGCAAAGGCCGCCAAGCCTAGCCACAATTAACTACCTAAAATAAAGTGGAAATGGAGGAGCCGATAGCAGTATTTGTTACTAAAGCACGTACTATAAGCTCCTTACGCTTGTGATCAAAATACACAACCTTTCTGATAAAAAGGAGTTTTTGTTATCACGAAAACAACTATACCATTCTCATACCAAAATTTCCAGGGGGATTGAGGGACAACTTCTAAATATCCTATCGACACTTTGACCATAGGACTGGAGGACAGATGACATATATAGCGACACCACAAGGTATTTTACGCCTTTTACATTTGTTGATATCTCCAAATGGAGATATGGAAATTTTGAACGCCAGAGAATACAATATCAGAGCGCAAGAAAAAAGCCTGGGGAAATTCCAGGCTCACAGGGAATTTGACAGTGCTGGCAGGCCTAGGCAAGGGCTAGATCCCGCAGGCGTCGGCACAGAGACAACCAAATACAAGAACGTTCAGACAGGTGTGTACACCCGGGCGTCTTTTCAAGAGCTTTTACGCTTTTGAGAGGACGCCCTTTTCATTTTCTCTCCATTTGGGTAGAGACATACTAATATTAAGTAAGCAGCAAACCTAACTTAATATTACCACTCTTCGATAGGGAATGCAACTGCAAGGAAAAGAGGTTACTTGTATGGCAGCAACATTTGAGCAGGAAATACCCACGCAAACTGAGAAAACGGCTCTTGCAATTTTTGACAACTTATTCACAGAAGAGCCAAGCTTCAACTATAATCTCGTAGAAACAGGAAAATACTTACGACAACTCGAGTCACTGGTAAAAGCACGTAAAAACAGCTTGGATGCCGCAAAGCGCGTACTCAAAACGGTCTTGGCTAGACCAGACTCAGAGCTTGCCACCCTTCTCAAGAAACGTGAAGATGCCTTAAATGCTCCTACAACCGAGAGCATCATTCCACAGCTACCAGTAGAGGCTCAATTGGTGGGAGATTGCCTACCAAGAGCAATGTCAAATCCCAAGCAGGACTGGTTTGATTCCTGGGACAGTTCTAGACTTCACGACATATCACCATTCTTAGCAGGCTATATTGAGTATAGTCGCAATTATTCCCCTGAAGGATACGTTGACTTTCACATTTCAAATGCATTATGGGCACTATCAACTGTTGCAGCGCGTAGGATTTATGTACCACTATCGAAGCCAGTATACACTCCGCTTGCAATAGCTTTGGTTGCAAGGACCTCACTCTTTGCAAAAACCTCAACTGCGGAAGCGGCACTCAACACACTCAAAGCTGCGGGTCTTGGGTGGTTGTTGGGAGATGATGAAACAACCCCCCAAAAGCTTCTTGCAGATATGTCAGGACATGTACCAGCTAACTATGGTGATATGGAAGAAGTGCAGAGGGAAAAGGTAGAGCAGCGTATGGCCATGTCTGGTCAAGTTGGTTGGTACTATGATGAGTTTAACCAGCTTATAGACGCCATGACCCGACCAGGGCCGATGGCCGAGTTCGCTGGGTTGCTTAGAAAATTGGATAACTGTCCTGACGAGTATAAGTACTCGACTCGCTCTCATGGGCAGGAAATCATCAAGCAGCCCTATCTTCCACTGCTGGCAAATACAACACCCGCTAATCTCAGAAAGCATGCCAGCAAGGGAGGGGAGTTTTGGAATGACGGCTTCTGGGCACGGTTCGCATTTATTACACCGCCGCCTGACGCATGGTACACGAAGACCATGGATATCGGAGAGGTGGCAGTACCCGAATCTCTCTCGAAAGCACTAAGAGAATGGAATAGGCGATTAGGTGTGCCTAGATGCGCTATCGAAGAGATAAAAGATGACAAGGATAAAGGCACAGGTAGGTATAAAGCTGAGCGTGAAGATCTCCCAACTAAAGCTATTCATATAGAAGAACAAGCCTATGCTGCCTACAAACGATATAGAGAGGCATTGAGAGGAATGATAGCCTCAAACGGTAACCAGGATCTTGATGGCTCATACGTGCGTCTATCTGATAAAGCGTTGAGAATTGCTGCCCTTCTTGCTTCTCTCGAAAATGAAGGGCAAATTAATCTCCAAATATGGGCACTTGCTCAAGAAATAGCTGAAATGTTTCGATATAACCTACACGAACTCTATGCACAGGTTAGTTCTCTACAAGAGAATGACCCCCTTGAAGATATACTCATCAACCATTTAAAGGCACTCAACAAGGAGGTAACTGCCAGGGAGATCTTTCAATACGGACCGTCTAATTTGAGAAAACTTAAAACAGATGGAATCAGAGTATTGCTCGTAAGCTTACAACGAGACGGTATTATCGCATGTCACAAGGAAGGAAAAAAGGAGGTCTATGAGCTGTGCAAATAACCCCATCTAATATACTCCTATCGACAAGTGTAGCAAGTAGCAAGTGTAGCAATCTCAAAATATTGAGCTTAAATTTTGCTACACTTATTAAAAGTAACCTTATACATATAAGTGTAGCAAGAATAATATGTAGAAAGTGTAGCAGATCTAAAATAATAAGCTTAAATTTTGCTACACTTGGTGGAAAATTTCAAAAAAATAAAAGTGTCGGAGCGGGAAAGAATAAATATTCACCCCTTTTTCTGCTACACTTAGCTACACTTCTGCTACACTTCTTTGTGAGAAAAAGTAGAACGATAAATGGTTGTGGCACGTCCAGCAAGTGTAGCAAAATTTTGAGCATAAATGCTACCATAATTTCATGTTTGCTACACTTGCTACACTTCACTCAAAAAATAGTCCTAAAGTATCTCTACAGGCAGGTTTATACAACATTTCCCCCCTGCTACACCTCTGCTACACTTGCTTCAAGAATCAGCACCACAAGCGGCTTTATATGGCACTGGTCTCTGCTACACTCCTGCTACACTTGCTCAGAAAGAGAGGCAATACAATGACAGTCGATCTAACAAATGTGGATGTGTACGGTGCCTATAGTAAGCATCTGGATCTTGGCAGAAAGAGGGCTAGCACGTATGGTGGCACCTATTGGACAGCATGTCCCTTTTGTGGGGAAGGTACTGATCGTTTCCATGTATGGCCTTATAGGGACAGGGAAGATGGGCCAACGCATTGGTGTCGTGTGTGTGGAACTTGCGGGGATGTTATCGCATTTATTGAGCGTATTGAGAGGCTTGACTTCCTTGAAGCTTGCGAAGTTCTTAACATTGATCTTGGGGCTCCTGCAATAAGCAAGCCAAGATCCAAATATAGGTCAAATGATGATGAAGCACCATCTCGTAAGTGGATGGCTATGGCTGTCAAATTTGCGAGGATATGCAAAGAGGTCCTTTGGTCTGAAGTTGGTAAGAATGCTCTCATGTGGTTGCGAGAGAGGGGGCTCTCTGATGAGACTATCAGGCAAGCGGGCCTTGGGTACAATCCTGCTACGCGATGGGATGAGAAAGAGTCTTGGGCAATTGAAACTCGCCAGGACATCAGAAAAGTATGGCTACCACGAGGTATTACCATTCCTTGGCGTGTTGAAGGCTGTTTATGGAAGGTCGGTATACGTCGGCCAGATCCTGATATCAAAAGAGATATTGAACGTGGCATCGTGCATTCTGCTAAGTATGTAGCGGTTGCTGGTGGGAGTAATGGTCTTTATGGAGTTGATGACTTCAATTATGAGAAACCTACCGTTATTCTTGAGGGTGAGTTCGATAAACTTATACTCAGTCAGGTCGTGGGTAGTGATGCCAATATTTTTGCTACTGGTAGCACCGCAAAGGGACGCGGCGAAAAGTGGGCATTGCTCGTTGCTCAGTCTCCAATAGTTCTCATAGCCTATGATGCCGATGAGGGTGGCGAGAAAGCGATGAAGGATTATTGGCTGAAGTATCTGCCTCAGTCATTGCCTTGGCAGCCTTGGGCTAAGGATGTCAATGCTATGTTTCTTGAAGGTATGGATCTCAAAGAGTGGTTGTCGATGGGTATCGAGCTTGCGGAGCCTGCTACCGAATCTATTCCTACTGAGGTTATAGTTGATACTACTGAGAAGTGTCATTCCTGCCAACGCCCTTTTCCCTCTTTTGAGGGATGGGATATCGAACAGATACCTACCGATGATATTGTGGCTATTGATCCCATAGAAGGTGAAATGTATTGTGAAAAATGCCGCCCAGATCTCTTCCCCAAAATCATTGTTATCTCCGAAGAGACACTACCTATTCAAAAAGTATCGTTGTACCTTACTACTTCAGAGCAGATCCTTGACCTTGCAAGCCGACTGATAGAAGACTGTTATGTCCTGGACCTGGAGACCACTGGTCTCAATCCACGCAAGGATAAGATAATTACGTTGGCCCTGGGCACATCTGGCAATGTGTCAATCATTGATCTCAGGAGCTTCTATGATGCTTCTCTTGAGACACAAGGCCAGTGGAAGAATGCGCTACAGCGGCTGCTCCATCGCAATGATATCACGTGGGTGGGTCACAACCTCAAATTCGACTGGTCATTCTTGGCCGTGCATTTTGGGGTCCGACTGGGTAAGGTCTACGATACCATGCTGGTAGAGAAACTCATACACAACGGCGAAACGGGCATGAAATATAACCTGCTTGACGTTGCTGCACGGTATGACATCACCGTCACCAAAGAGCAGCGCAGTTGGTTTATAGACCTGGACCAGCGCCCGCTTGAATGGGGCATGCCGCTTCCAGCAGAGCAACTGGCGTACATCGAACAAGATATCAGAGTGCCCCATTTGCTAATAGACAGGCAGCAAGGGGCCATCGGGAGCTTAGGTATCAGGCGTGTCGTAGACCTGGAAAACAATGCGCTTCCCATGGTTGCTGCCATGGAGGTTCACGGAATCACCGTTGATGTGACAAGGTGGCAGGGCATTCTAGAAGCAAAGATGTTTCGGAAAGAGGCGCTTGAAGCTGACATCAAGACCGTGCTTTCCACCGCTCTTGAGGACAAAGCAGAAGGGGACACTGCTGGGAAACTGTTCTCAGTGAGGCCTGAGATTGACATCAACCTTGGTTCAAGAGAGCAACTTATTGCAGCCCTGGCGGCGCTTGGTGCGCACATTGAGGACACAAAAGCAGAGAGCCTGATGGAGGTGAAAGACCAACACGCGGTAGTGGCTCAGCTCTTAGAGTGGAAGGAACTGGAGAAGTTTATATCCGCGTTCGGTGAGAGGTTCCTAGAGAAGGTTGAATCGGATGGCCGTATCCATGCCAACTTCAACCAGCTGGGGGCAGCGTCCGGTCGGTTTAGTTGTAACAGCCCAAACTTGCAGCAAATACCAAAGCCAAAAGACGATGACACAGATATACGCCGCTGTTTCATTGCTCCCACTGGTTCTAAATTGTTAGTGGCCGATCTCTCGAATATCGAACTGCGTATTCTAGCCGAGGCCTCTGGAGATCCGATGATGCTTCGTTTCTTCGCCGAGGGCAAGGACCTGCACAGTGAGACTGCAAGGCTTATGTTTAAGCTCGGGCCTGATGTGGATACCAAAAAACACATCATTAACGGCGTAAAGGCGCGTGATATTGCTAAAACCATCAACTTTGGATTGGCCTATGGGATGGGTGCCACGGGTCTGGCTGGCAGAGTCGGTGTTGATCTCGAGACGGCAAAGCAGCTGATGAATACCTACTTTGCGACCTACAAGGGGGTAGCAGGATACCTGAAACAGTCTGGGCGCAAAGGGACGGAGCAAGGCTATACCGTGTCATTGTCTGGCCGACGCAGGTCCTTCTCACGTACACAGCTTACGGATAACAAGCAGCGTGGGGAAGCAGAGCGAGCTGCCAAGAATCACCCGATCCAAGGGACAAATGCAGATATCTTGAAACGGGCTCTTGCACTGCTTTCTGAACAGTTGCCAGAAAACGTATATGTGGTGTTAACCGTGCATGACGAGATTGTATTGGAGACACCTACCGACAATGTAGAGATTGCAGAGAATACTCTGAAAAGAAGCATGATGGATGCTTGTAGGGAATTTTTGAAGACGGTAGCAATTCCTGAACCTGATGTACTTATTGCAGATTATTGGGTGAAAGGATAAAAATAAAGGAACTGAACTAATGTCAGGTACTAACCTCTATATGACGTGTGACTACTGTAGACAGCTTGTAAGGAAAAAGTACCATAATAGTGTCTTTCCATATTGCGTAACCTGTAAACGTGACTCTGATGGGGAAAAGATCTATACATGCGGCTCTTGTGGCGTTGAGGAGCCTGCCAGTCGGATGGAAACAGAGGTGATGTGTAATACCTGCTGGAGTACTCTTATTGAGAGTCGTGATAATTTTAACAAAGTCACCGTGTGATAGATAAGGAGGAAGGAGGTGACACCTTGGTCATTACAGCTTACGACGTTTTAGAGATATCCATGAATGCTTCTCTTGATGAGGTGAAACGTGCATATGTCCGACTTGCGAAGCGCTATCATCCTGATGTATGCAAAGAATCAGATGCACTTGACCGGATGAAGAATATTAATCTGGCATATGAGGCCATCAGGGATGGCAGAGGGCGCTGGTGGTCGCCTCCCATTGAAACAGTACTCCCTGATCCTCCAGAATTACCATCTCTTGCTGAGATGATTGCCTGGGCGAATACGCACACAGTCGATAATGACTACCTCATTAATATGCTTGTGGGCGGACGTGATGCCTACTCAGAGATACGATTGCCAGAGCTGGAGGTACGGGCAGGTGAAGATATTGTCAGAAGAGTAAGGGGTGCTCTTCGACTGGATAAGCTCCGAGGGACGGCACTCCGGTGGTACTTGCGAGGCCTCAATATCGAATTGGCAATCCGCAAGGCGCAAGCAGATGACAAATTTTATCGTGATAAAGCGAGAACAGCTTCATGAGTAGAAAGGACTCACATTATGGCAACTATAACCACTGTTTACACTACATCAACGCCTTGTATCGCTATTGAGGGGTATACCTTCGACTACGCTTGCAAGCGTGATGCTTATGTCGATGCCTGCTATGCTTGTCTGGGGCTCAATCAAGCAGCAAAAACAGCATCACCGGATATACGCTTTTACCTCTATCGGCTCAAAAATCGATGGATTGAGATGTTATACAAGCATGGCTTTTGTGTACAGGCCTATGAGGATCGTTGCGTCTGGCATCTCAAGTTCAAAGTGGGAGACATTGTATTCGCTTGGCATGTTCCTGAGAAAGCGGTGTCCTGGCGGATAGAAGAAAAACGAGGTCCGGTGCAGTATGAGTATGTAGACGATCTCGAACTTCGGATGCTGCCACTGGAGGAAGCTATAGTACTGCTAGAATGGTGCCTGGGAAAATGAGAAAGGCAGGAATCGCCATGATCTTTGATAGTCCACTCGCTGGCCAGGAGAGATATGCAACCTGTAGTCTCTGTGGATGTGAATTTGTGGCACGCCATTCCTACGGGTTGTGCCCTGGGTGTTGCTCAAAGGATCACCTGCGCGAGTATGACAGGCTAGACTCTGCTATCGCAGCTGCCGAGCGATGCGGAAAGATCGCAACATTGACACTGCCTGAGTGGCTTGCGACGACCTCCGATTTCAAAGGCCTGTGTGCTTTCTGCACTGATCGAACCTATCTCCGTATTGAGATGGTCGATCCTGATGCAGGTCTCACGTATGAGAATGTTGTACCCGCTTGCCAGTCGTGCCACGTGCGACGGTCTGAGGGATACCAGACTGCTGAGGATCGCGTCCGGCGCTATCTGAGTCGTCAAGCTGGCTAAAGCACAACAAGAAGTGACACCTTGTCTTGCAAGACGCATGAGGATACAATAGAGGAGGACTTCTCCAACCAGTCCATACAACTACCAAAGGGACGAGCTACTACAACGTCCCTTTATCCCTTTGCTTGTAGACATTGCCTCTATCCTTCATAGAAAGGTTTGCTACAATATGGGCAGAAAACCAAAGGGCGAAAAGCCTCACCTTCCATACGTTCCGTTCCACAAAGCATGCACATCCTGGCTCCTCTTCGATGGCGTCCCGTATCCTCTTGCACAAGCACCGGAACCTGTATTCCGGTCTGTTATCACTCCGAGCTTGCCTCATCAAGAGCAGATAGTGAGTTGCCTCAAAGATGCACAAACAGACTCAATAACACGTTGGTGGTTATTGTGTGCTTTGGCGGATTTGGGGCGAAAAGTGAAGCTGTATGCTTCGAGAGAGGAAGCTTTGCTCGCGGTGCGGTGAAAGAGAAGCCTGCGTAGCCACGTTCATTGTTGGAGTAGCGCTGTCTCATCTAGAACCTCATTTATCTCTTGGACTTTTCCTGTAGCCATTGACTCTCATGCTGTTCTACTGAAGATGTGGTATAGGCAAATCTTGAGTACAATGCAGATAAAGATAGAACAGCACAAGCTAAAGAGTAGGTGGTAGCGTGGGCAAGCTTTGAATAATACGATTATACTACGTTAGGGCCTTCAGTTGCCACGAGAGTTGAAAGTAGAAAATACTTTCAATACCAATCGAATCCGAAGGCCTCTACTCAGTACAACTGTAAGCAAGCGACAAATGGTACGGGACTGCCATTCTTCCCAGACGAGTTTGTGACGTTTTGCCGGATCGTCTGGCCGGATCATCGGCGAGAGCGAGAAGACAAGTACCATACAAGTGGGTCGCCATTGCGAACCGAAGAATACGCTGTCCCTATAACAATAAGATGGCCGCAATGGCTCTTTTATAGAGTACCACCGGACACACAAGATCATCTACCTTTCTCATAGCCATGCACCACACGATATACGTACGCTAGAGCAGTTTGTGCTAGTAAAACTTCAATTGCATGGTTAAGAATTGGTAACAAAGATGGTAATAGTTTGGTTAAGATATGCCATACTGGTGATGATTTCTTGACATACATCTATGAGCGTTGTAAAATAGATATATATGGATACTAAACAACCCGATGCAAAAATACAAGTACGTTTTCCTCACGATGTTTGGACTGAGGTGAAACGTCTTGCAGGCAAACATGAACGTTCGTTTAATGGGGAAGTGGTATGGGCGTTACGTGAGTATGTTAACAGTCAGAATGAGAAGGAGAGCATTATCCATGGAAGCCCACGAACAAGCAGAACTTGAGAAGGTCATGAAACAATCGCTTGCCAGGACTCGCAGTCTCACGAAGGACAAACGTATCATCAAGGCTGGTAAGGCGGGTATCCAGTATTGCAAGTCTAACGGTTTTGATGCTGGCATAGCACTCAACCTCTTTGACGAAAAAGGCACGATCACACCACTCACAGGTGATAAAGCTTTGGCGTATCTGATGACTGGTATGGCATCCGAGTTGCTAGATGCAGAGAAAGGGGCATAGTCAGGATGTCTTACGACGTAAAAGCGAAGCATGGGGAGATTATTGCTTCATTGAAAGCACAATACGAAGCATACTTCAATGCTAGGATTAAGTATTGGAATGCTGAAAGGGCATGGGAGCGAGAGCGAAGAGAGCGAAATCCGAAAGAGAAAGAAGGATTTGAGGCTATACAAGAAATATGGGATGGATGTGCTTTAGATGTTATACGAGAACACAACCGAGACTTTAGAGAGAAAAAGGCATGGGAGTCTGAGAGTGCAGAGAGAAAGGCATGGGATGAGGCAGGGGAGAAATTGCATGCAACGGTCCTTCGTGTAACTGAGCATTATCCACACTGGCATAATAGCCGCATTAGGTCGGCAAGCGGCATAGATCGTTGTGAGTGGGAACTGCTCAAGACCAATCTCTGTCTTTCTGTCTATACATCCATGCAGAACCTTAGGGTTGACGATCTTACAGATT
>Ga0179587_10000086_pt1 | contig 41585 bp, 33 predicted proteins | sample CZODoug2_1_08_16_FD_185932 | JGI IMG/M metagenome (GOLD analysis project Ga0179587, IMG submission 185932) | Vadose zone soil fungal communities from Angelo Coast Range Reserve, California, USA - CZODoug2_1_08_16fungal | ecosystem: Environmental > Terrestrial > Soil > Vadose zone | place: USA...
CTTGGCCGGCGGAGGGCGCGATGAAACCGGCGATCATGCGCATGGTGGTCGACTTCCCGGCACCGTTGGCGCCCAGGAATCCCAGCACCTCGCCCGGCGCCACCGAGAACGTCAAGTCGTCCACGGCAAGTTTGTCGCCGTATCGTTTCGATAAATTTTTCGTCGTAATCATGGCCGCCTTAGAGCGAAGATCAACACAGGAGGTTCCCCAAAAGTTGGGAGTTCTCAATATTTTTTTGCCGACGGGCGGTCCCCAATCTTTGATCAGCCGCGTCCGGCCCTTTTATCGATGACCGCTTTGTTGTCTTTCAGTATACGTCGCACGTCGGTCAAGTGCGGGCGGTCCGCCATCTTGGCGATGACCTCCGCCAATTCGTACCATTTTCGGCCCCATTGCACCAAGCGGACCGCATCGGCGATCACCTGTTCGCGCACATCCTGCGAGGGTCCTTCTTGGCCTGCGGACGCCGACTCGGATGATGACGGCGGTGCCGGAGCCGCCGGCGCCGGCTTCACCGGCGGCGCCTTCGCCTTTCGCTCCGTGCGCGCGACCTGCGCAGTCCCGGAGGCCGGCGGTTCACGCGGCGTACCCGCAATGAATTTCGGCATCTCCCGGGTGCCGCTGGCGGCGGGTCCCGGGGCCTCGACCGTCGGCGCATTCTGGGTGTCGTGGCCCACCGTGCGCTCGGTCGCGGGGTCGGCCACGGGAATGAAGCGCTCGATGTGTTCCGAACCGACGAGATTCGCGAGAAAAGTCATCAATTCCAGCGAGTCGGAGAACTTCGCGTCGCCCATCTTGATGCGTTCCTCGAGGGAATTCCGCAAGGTTATCGCTTTTTGCCTGGCAAGATCGATGATCCATCGGCTTGGACGCTGATGTTCCGGCCAGGGTTGAACTTTAGAATAGCTGTCATCGTCCAGTGAAGCATACTTGGCGTGCAGCTCAAGACTCGTGAGCCATTTTTCAAGTAGTTCCAGCAGGCGTTGATCGGCGGGTGTTGCCATGTGTACTGCTCCAGGCAGCACCCTAAACGAAGCGCCGCCCGATGGCTAGCGGTACGTTGCGGCGGCGTGAGCGGCGGCGCGAGGTGCATTGACGGCAACGAATGGTACGTCAATGGCCCCTCGCGGAACATTACGCGGACCCGGGGTCGCGCTAGACTGCCGCCCATGTGCGGCATAGTCGGCATCATCGGATCGCGCGCAAGCGTCGAAACAGTCAAGCTCATGGCGCAACGTCTGCGCCACCGGGGCCCCGACGGCGACGGCATCTGGAGCGCGCCGGGCGCGGTCCTGGGTCACCGCAGGCTAGCCATCCAGGATTTGACCGAGGGCGGCCACCAACCCATGGTGCGGGGGTCTCTGGTGCTCACCTATAACGGTGAGATCTACAATCACGAGCATTTACGCCGGCCGCTGCACGGGCCGTGGCACTCCACAGGTGATACCGAAACGTTGCTGCGGCTCCTTGCCGACCACGGCAGCGCAGCGCTCGAGGATCTCGCTGGGATGTTCGCGTTTGCGCTTTGGGATACGGCGTCGCGACGGCTGCTGCTGGTGCGCGACCGGCTCGGCATCAAGCCCTTGTATTACCAGATCTTGCCCGACGGCATTGCGTTCGCATCGGAACTCAAGGCACTCCTCGTGCTCGGAAAGCCCGAAATCGAGCGCGGCTCGGTACGCGATTTCCTGTTCCATGGCTACATCCCCGCGCCCAAAACCATCTATCAGGGTATTGCAAAGCTGCCTGCCGGGCACACGCTGACCTGGGAAGACGGCCGCGTGATGATTGAACGGTATTGGCGGCCGTCGACCGCGATAGTCCCCAGAAGCAAGGACGATGCGTTGCAGCGGCTGGACGAAGTACTGCGGCTGGTCGTGCCGGCGCACACCCTGTCGGATGTGCCGGTGGGCGTGTTCCTGAGCGGGGGCATGGACTCGGCCCTGACCGCCTACTACTTGGACGCTCCCCGGACCTTCAGTTTGGGCTTCGATGCGCGCGACCGCTCAGAGCTCGAGGCTGCGCGCGCCGCGGCCCTCCATTTGCATACCGCGCACACCGAAATGATCGCGCCGACCGCCGATTTCGAGGCCGCTCTCGATGCCATGCCGCAGTTGTTCGATGAGCCCTTCGGCGACAGCGCGGCCTGGTCCAATTATTTGATTGCCCAGTTCGCGCGCCGCGAGGTTACCGTTGCATTGAGCGGCGAGGGCGGCGATGAGATCTTCTGCGGATACCCGCGCTACTGGTCGAACGTCGGAGCGCGCTCGAATCTCTTGAATCGCACTCTCGCCGAGAAGCTGCCGCCGCTGTCGCGCTTCGCATCGTCCATGCAGCGTTACTCCGCGGTCGGCCTGCCTGCGTTCGCGATCGCGTTGGGCGGACTCGCGGAAGTCCAGATCGATGCATTGCTGGCCGATGATTGGCAGGAGCGCGGCTACGACTACCTGTGGTTCTACCGGCAATTCTGGAGTCCGGACTTGGATCCGTTGACGCAATTGCGTTGGCTCGATTTGAACACCGATCTGGCCGAGGGTCTGTTGACCAAGGTGGACCGTACCAGCATGGCGCATTCGCTCGAGGTCAGGCCGCCGTTGCTGGATCACCGCCTGGTCGAATTCATGTTGACCGTACATCCGGCAATGCTCGTCGACCGGCGCCGGCGCCGCGGTAAGTTGCTGGTGCGCCGGCTCATGCAGCCGCGGCTGCCGCCGGGACACCTGGAGCGCCCGAAGTCGGGCTTTGGTTTGCCGGTGCATCGTTGGCTGAAGCACCATCCGCAGGTACTGCACAATGCCGTCACGCGTCTCATGGCGCGAGGCGTGTTGCGGCGTCCGGTCGGAACGGAGTTTCGCCGGGCTTGGTACCTCCTGGTGCTCGATCGTTGGTTCACCGCCTTTGGATGACTCGACACCGCGGCTGCTATTCGTGCCGGTTTCCGGCGCATTCGGCATGGGCGAGTACGCCCGCTCAGTGGCCATCGCCCAGGGCGCGGCGGAACGGTGGCCGCGCGCGTCCATCCAGTTCATCTTGAGCAGCGCGGCCCCCTATGCGACGCAAGCGCCGTTCCCCGCCGTGCTGCTGGCATCGTCGCCCACGTTTCATTCCGCCGCCGTCATCGAGATCATGAATAGCTGGCGCCCCGACATTGTGATCTTCGACAATGCGGGACGCACGGCGCAACTGCGCGCGGCGCGCAAGCTGGGCGCACGCGTGGTATACATCAGCGCGCGGCGCCGGCAGAGAAACAAGGCGTTCCGCGTGAGCTGGATGCGCCTCATCGACGAACACTGGATTGCGTACCCCGAGTTCATCGCGGGCGAACTCAAGTTCATGGAGCGTCTCAAGCGGAAACTGTTGGGGCGTCCGGCCGTTCGCTACCTGGATGTCATTCTCACGCGCACGCGCGAGTCGCCGGCCTTGCAGGTCGGGATCGCAGCTGACTATCTTTTGATGGTGCCCGGCGGGGGCACCGGGCACCCCGGGGCCGGGGATGCGGTCGAAGTATTTCTGCAGGCGGCGCGCCGACTCGCGGCGCTCGGCGTCGACACGGTGTTGGTGGGCCGGGTCGGTACGCCGTCGGCTGTCACGGAAGCGGCGACCGGCGGGTCTGCCTTAGGATCTGCCGCTGGGTCGAGGGCGCAGTTGCTGGGTCCGCTGCCTCAGGCTGAACTGGCCGACTTGATGCGCGGCGCGCGGCTCATCATCGCGAACGGCGGATCCACCCTGCTGCAATCCATCGCCTGCGGCAGGGCCAGTATGGCGGTGGCCATAGCGGGCGATCAGGCCGAACGCATCCGCCGCTGTGTCGCCGCCGGGGTAGCCGTCGAGGCACCGCTCGCGGCGGATGCCATGGTGAAGATCGCGGCGGACCTTTGGCGCGACGGCACCCGCCTCGATGCGCTCGCCGGGCGCGCCGTGGCGCTCGGACTCGCCGACGGCGTCGATGTGGCGCTGCGCGCGATGACCGCGTTGCTGGCAACTTAAGCCTAGACTGCCGTCCCCATGCCGAACGTTGTCTTGTTAGGTTACGGGCTCGATCAGCCCTCTTTCCGGCACCGCATGGCCAGCATCATCGCGCCCTTGGAGATGGCCGGCTTTCAAGTGCGTCCCGAGCGCTTCCCGAGCCGGCGCTATGGCCTGCGCACCTGGGAGCGGCGCGATCTGCTGCGCTGGGCCGACGTGGTGGTGCTGCATCAGATCAAATTGAGCGCCATCGAGGCGAGCCTGGTCGCGGCCGTAAGCCGGTGCCGGGTGTTCGATGTCGATGACGCCATTTACGTGCGCAAGCCCCGGCGACTCGGCGATCCCGTCGACGAGTCGATTTGGCGCCGCAGGAAATTCGCCGCGACGTGCCGTTGGGTCGACGTGGTCGCCGCCGGCAACGATGTGCTGGCGGCCGTCGCGAGGCCGGCAGCCCACGACATCGTTGTCCTGCCCACGTCCATCGACACGTCGGTGTATCGGGCGACCACCGCCTCGGCGGCGGATCCACCCACCATCGCCTGGATCGGCAGTCCGGAGAATCTCATCTATCTGGAGATGATCCGGCCCGCGTTGGCGCGGCTTGCCGCGCGGCATCCCACCCTCACGCTGCGCGTCATCTGTTCGCAGTTCCCGGACTGGCCCGAAATTCACATCGAGCGCATCGCCTGGAGCGCCCAAACCGAAGCGGGGTCGCTCGCCGCGGCCCACATCGGGGTGATGCCGTTGACCGACGACGCCTGGTCCCGCGGCAAATGCGCGTTTAAGCTCCTGCAATACATGGCCGCCTCGCTGCCCTGCGTGGCATCGCCGGTGGGCGCCAACACGGAGGCGGTGCTCGACGGAGTCAACGGGTTTCATGCCCGCAGCATCGACGAATGGGAGCTGACACTGGAGCGATTGATTGTCTCGACGGAACTGCGGGCACGATGCGGTGCCAACGGGCATGCACACGTGGAGAAACGCTACGCGCTGCGCACCTACCAGGCCAACTATGTGGCGCTGCTCACGCGGCTGGCCGAACGGAAAATCCCGCGCTGAGCCGGCCGGGATACAATATGGCATGCATCAGCTGCATATTTTCCAAATTCTGAATCATTACACGGCGCCGCAGGACCTGGATCCCGGATTCGGCGTACTGGACAACTCGGCCAACGAGCGGCCGGATTGGTACGAGTACTGGCCGATGAGAAAGTTTTTGCTGAATGAGAAGCTGGACGAGGACGCCTTCTACGGATTTCTTTCGCCGAGATTCAAGCACAAGACCAATCTGAATGCGGGCGCCGTGCGCGATTTCATTCTTGCCGCGGAGCCCAACACCGACGTGGCCCTGTTCAGCCCCAGCATTCACAACAGCGCCTATTACCTCAGCGTGTTCGAGCACGGCGAGGCCGAACATCCCGGCCTCGCCGCGGTTGCCGCACGCTTGTTCGCGCGTTTGGGCTATCGGCTCGATCTCGAACGCTTCATCTCCGATTCGCGGAATACGGTGCACTCGAATTATTTCATCGCGAAGCCGCGATTCTGGCGGGCATGGCTCGCGATCACCGAGGAGATGTTCGCGGTGGCCGAATCCCCCGACGATTCGCTGGGGAAGGAATTGCGCACGCCCACAGCGTACCGCGGCAGCCGCAACGTGCAGATGAAGATATTCGTCATGGAACGCATCGCCACATGGATTCTGGTCACGGATACCACGTTCCGGTCGCGCGTCCGCGATCCCTTCGCCGCCCGCGCGCGATTCTATAAGCTGCCGGTCGCCATTGTGTGCGATGCCCTCAAAATCGCCTATGTCACGCAGGGACGCGGACAATACAAAGAGGTGTTCTTGCTGGTGCGAAATCTGCGAAAATTGCTGAATATGCAGATTCGAATCGGCGGACGAATCGGTTGGGGTCGAGTGCGACCGACGCTCCGCGCACTGAGATCGTATTGGCACGCATGAGCGACACCGGTTTTTGGCGCGGCCGGAGGGTCCTGCTCACCGGCCATACGGGGTTCAAGGGAACGTGGCTGTACCTGTGGCTGCGTAGCCTCGGAGCCGAGGTTGCGGGTTATGCCTTGGAACCGGAATTCGAACCCAGTCTGTGGTCGATCGTCGGGGACGTCGTGGTCGGCGCGGGCGGCCGCTCCATCGTCGGCGACATCCGTGATGCAGGCAGGGTGCGCGGGGTGGTGGCCGACACGCAGCCGCAGATCGTCATACACATGGCCGCGCAGGCGTTGGTGCGCGAGTCTTACCGCGATCCGTTGGCTACGTACGCCACGAACGTGATGGGAACCGCCAATCTGCTCGAGGCCTGCCGCGGAACGCCTGATATCGAGTGCGTCGTGATCGTCACCAGCGATAAAGTTTATGAGAATGATGGAGCCGGCCGTCCCTTCGTCGAGGAAGACCGGCTCGGCGGACACGATCCCTACAGCAACAGCAAGGCCTGCGCGGAACTGGTCACGGGCAGCTTTCGCGACAGTTTCTTCATCAACGGTCCCCCGATCGCCTCGGTCCGAGCCGGAAACGTCATCGGCGGCGGGGATTGGTCGCCCGATAGGCTCATCCCCGATTGCGTGCGTGCGCTCAAGACGGGCCGGCCGGTGACGCTTCGCTATCCCGATGCCGTGAGACCGTGGCAGCACGTGCTCGAGCCTTTGTCCGGCTACCTGGCGATGGCAAAGGCGCTCGTGGAAACGCCGAAAACGGCGCCTCGCGCCGTAAATTTCGGCCCCGACCCGGCCTCATTCTGCTCGGTACATGGAGTGGTCGATGCCTTCAGCGCCCGGTTCGACGGCAAGCCGGGTTGGGAACGCGATGGGGCCGCACATCCCGCCGAGGCTCGTGCACTGACCCTGTCGTCGAACTTGGCCGAGCGCTCGCTCGGGTGGCGGCCTATCCTGTGCATCGAGGAATCACTGTCTTGGACCGCGGATTGGTACCGCGCCCATGCCATGGGGGAGAACATGTTGACCGCAAGCCAGGCGCAGATCGCGCGCTATCAAGAACGCTCCCTTAGGGCCAGGACTTCGAACTCGGCGGCGCCGCCGGGCCCGCCTGCGCCGCCGAGCGCGGTTGTGCCGGGCCGCGACCGATGAAGTGCGTCATCCTCGCCGGCGGCAAGGGCACGCGCATCGCCGAGGAGTCGAGCAGCCGGCCCAAGCCCATGGTCGAAATCGGGTCGAAGCCCCTCTTGTGGCACATCATGAAGTTGTATGCATCGTTCGGCGTGCGCGAGTTCGTCGTCTGTCTGGGTTACAAGGGCTACATGGTGAAGGAGTATTTTGCCAACTACTTTCTCCATGAGGCCGACGTCACATTCGACATGGCGGGCAACCGCGTCGAGTACCATGACTGCCGCAGCGAGCCATGGAAGGTCACGTTGGTGGATACCGGCGAGGAATCAATGACCGGCGGGCGCCTGCTGCAGGTGGGCAAGTACCTGAATGCCGGCGAAACCTTTTGCATGACCTACGGCGACGGTCTGGCGAATATCAATATCGGCGAGGAAATCGCTTTCCACAAGGAAAAGGGTGGCAAGGCCACCGTGGCCTGTGTGCGCCCCCCGGCGCGTTTCGGCAGGATCGTGATCGAGGGGACGCAGGCGAAGTCGTTCGAAGAGAAGCCGCAGACGGAAGGCGGTCTCATCAACGGCGGCTTTTTCGTATTGGAGCCGAGCGTGCTCGAATTGATCGACGGCCTCCATACGGTATGGGAAAACGAGCCCATGGAAAGTCTTGCCTCGGGCGGGCAGCTCAACGCCTGGATTCACCGTGGATTCTGGCAGCCGATGGATACCCTGCGCGACAAACAGCACCTGAACGCTCTGTGGGAAAGCGGCGCGGCGCCCTGGAAACTATGGGAAAGTTGACCCGACGATGGTAGGGACGGTCACAGGATGCCGCGCCTGCGGCGGGCGGCTGGCAGTCACCATGGCCGACCTCGGGCTGCAGCCGCCGTCGAACGCGTTTCTGGCATCGTTGACCGATGCCGCTCACGAGAAGCGCTATCCGCTGCGCGCGAAAGTCTGCGAGTCCTGCAAACTGGTTCAGGTGGACTATGACGTCGCGCCGCAGGAACTGTTCGGCAACTACGTGTACTTCTCATCGTATTCGGACGAATGGCTGGCGCATGCCCGGGCGTATTGCGACATGGCGCGGCGGCGCTTTTCGCTGAATGAGACCAGTCTGGTGGTCGAGTTGGCGAGCAACGATGGATACTTGCTCAAGAATTTTCTGCAAATGGGCATTCCGGTGCTCGGCATCGATCCGTCGGATACCGTCGTGGCCGCCGCAATCGAGATCGGCGTCCCGAGCCTGGTCGAATTCTTCGGCGAGGCGCTGGCGGTCGAGCTGGCCGCGGAAGGGCGGCTCGCCGATCTCATCATCGGCAACAACGTCATCGCCCACGTTCCCTTGTTGAACGACTTCGTTGCCGGCATTGCCGTGCTGTTGAAACCGCAAGGTACGGTCACAATCGAGTTCCCGCATTTGCTGACTCTGATCGAACACGTCGAATTCGACACCATCTACCACGAACATTATTCCTACATCTCGCTGTTCGCACTGGAACAGGTGTTCGGCCGACATGGTCTACGAATCTACGACCTCGAGAAGCTGCCGACGCACGGCGGATCGCTGCGCATCTTCGCGTCGCATTCGAGCCGGACGGGCACCCTGGATAGTGCCATGCTGCAGACGGTGCGGCGTGAGGAGACCGCAGCCGGGCTCCCGGATTTGGACACGTACTTGCGCTTCTCCGGACGTGTCGAGGCGTGCCGGCGCGCACTGCTGGACTTTTTGGCCGTCGCCAAACGGGAGGGCAAGACCGTCGCGGCGTATGGGGCCGCGGCGAAGGGGAACACCCTGCTGAACTTCTGCGGGCTGACCCAGGAGGATATTTCGATGGTTGCCGACAGGAGTCCGCACAAGCAGGCCAAGTTCTTGCCGGGTTCCCACATACCGGTGGTTTCGCCGGAGGAATTGCTGCGGGGACGGCCGGACTACGTACTCATCCTGCCGTGGAATCTGCAGGAGGAGATTCGCCGCCATCTGCAGGGCATCGCGGCCTGGGGCGGCAAATTCGTCACGCCGGTGCCCTTGGTGCGCGTCGATTCATGATTTTCACCGAGACGCTGCTAGGCGGCGCGTACCTCATCGACATGATTCGCATGGAGGATGAACGCGGCTTCTTCGCGCGCTCGTTCTGCGCCGATGAATTTGCAAAGCGCGGATTGGCCACGCACTTCCCTCAGTGCAGCGTCTCTTTCAACCCAGGTAAAGGTACCATGCGGGGCCTGCACTTTCAGACAGCGCCGCACGATGAAGAAAAGCTGGTCCGATGCACCGGCGGCGCGGTGTTCGACGTCATCGCGGACCTGCGGCCGGAATCGCCGACCCATCGGCAATGGTTCGGGACCGAATTGTCGGCCGCGAATCATCGTTCGCTATACATTCCGAAGGGATTCGCGCATGGCTTCATCAGCCTCGCCGACGACACCGAGATTCTCTACATGATCTCCGTCCAGTACGCGCCGGGACACGCTGCGGGGTTGCGGTGGAACGATCCCGCGCTGGGGATAAGTTGGCCTTTGACGCCGACGGTCGTCTCCGCGCGCGACGCGGAATACCCCTTGCTCGAATCACCGTCCCTGCGCAATCCGCCGTCCGCGGTCTAATGGCGCGCAGAGTCGTGGTGGTAAGCGGGGCGGGCGGCTTCATCGGCCGTTGGAGCGTTCCGCGCCTGATCGGCGGCGGCTACGAAGTGCACGCGGTCGCGGCGCGCGCGCCCGGAGGCGAACTTCCCGCTCAATTGTCCGGTGCCGAGATTCACTATGCCGATCTCCTGCGGGAGGAGTCGGTCGACGCCCTCATGCAGGAGGTGCGCCCCAGTCACTTGTTGCACTTCGCATGGGTCGCCACCCCCGGTGCGTACTGGACCAGCCCCGAAAACCGCCGTTGGCTCGTCGCAAGCCAACACCTGTTGCAGTCCTTTCAAGGGAGCGGCGGGATCCGGGCGGTCATGGCGGGGAGCTGCGCCGAATACGACTGGTCGCGGGTGGGCGTGTGCTATGAACGCAGCAGTCCGCCCGCCGATGGCGGCGGCGCCGCATTAACGGCATATGCAGAATGCAAGATCGCGATGCAGAGGGCGCTGGCGGATTTTGGAAGCGTTCGGCACCTATCGACGGCATGGGGACGAATCTTCTTTCAATTCGGACCCGATGAGCATCCCGACCGACTGGTCGCGTCCGTAATCATGAACCTCCTCTCGGGACGAGAAGCCTTGTGCACCCACGGGCGGCAGATCCGCAGTTTTCTGCACGTCGCGGACGTGGGGTCGGCATTCGCCGCGCTGCTCGATAGCGTGACAGAGGGTCCGGTGAACATAGGTTCGCCCGACAGGATTTCCGTTGCCGGACTGCTCGAGGAAATTGCGGTTCAGATCGGTCGCCCGGAACTCGTGCGGTTGGGTGTTCGCAGTGCGCCACCGGCCGAACCGCTCCTGTTGGTGCCCGACGTGGAGCGCCTGTACAACGAGGTTGGCTGGCGGCCCCAGTTCGGGTTGCACGATGCGATCGCCGACACCATCTCCTGGTGGCGGCAAAGAGCAGGGGCGAGCTGAGGTCCACCGATCACCTGCCCGGCGCACTCATTGCGGGTCGTTCTTGAACACCTTTCCGGATTTCATGACGAAAGCCACGTGCTGCAATAACTTTACGTCCTGAAGGGGATCGCCCTTCACGGCAATGATGTCCGCCCATTTGCCGGTATCGAGCGAACCTGGGGACGGCGCACGGGAACAGAAGCGCTACCAACGAGACGATTGGCAGGGAGAGCGGCTTCATCGAGCGCGAAGCATTCGTCCGAGCGCAATGAGGGCCGGCATGGTGATGGGATCGTTTGCCGCGCTGGCTGCGATCGGATGCGACGCGAAACGGGCGACGACCATCTCCGCCACGGGGGCGACGTAAAGGCGCTGGCCGTGGATGCCGCGTGCTTCGAATGCATCGTGCTCATTGTGGGTGACCCACCACATGTCGCGGTACGAATAGCCGCCGAGAAGCGTGTAACCGGCCTTCGCAAATTTGTCGCGGTCGCTTCCGCGCCGGATGTCCGCGACGACGGATGCCGGTACGATCTGTTTGCCGTGCAGCGAGCCCTCACATCGCAGCATTTCGCCGAAGCGCGCCATGTCGCGCAGGGTTGCCGCGAGGCCGCCGCCGCCCATGGCCGTGCCCGTCGAATCGACGCTCAAGTAGCCGTCCTCCTCGCACTCGAGTTGCGACCAAATCCGGCGCGAAAGCACCTCGGCGAGCGGCGAGCCGCCGACCCGCTGCATCACCCAGCAGAGCACTTCGGTGTTGACGGTCTTATACGCAAACGCCTGACCGTGCTCTCCTTCTTTGCGCAGCGTGACCAGGAATTCGTGAAAGCTGGCGGGCCCTTGATGGCCGGGCGGCAGCGGCCGCAGGCCGCCTGCGCGCGCGTAGTCCCAGATGTCGGCGGCCGGATCGGAATAGAGTTCCGAATAGGCAACGCCGACTTGCATGTCCAGAACGTCGCCCAATGTGGCATCCGCATAAGCGGTGCCGGCCATTTCCGGAAGATAGTGCAACACCCTGCGAGCCCGGTCGAGCACGCCCTCGTGGACCAACGTGGCTGCCAGGGTCGCGGCGTACGACTTCGTGATGGAAAAGCACGCATGAGGTAATTCAGGGCGCAGTGCGCCGTGATAGCGTTGGTAGACCAGGCGTCCACGATGCAATACCGCGATCCCGTCGGTATACGTGTCGGAAAGGGAATCACCCCATCGCATCTTCCGGCCGGTGAGATCTTCGAAGATCAGATCATCGATCATCGACTCGCCCGCGGACGCGGGCGCCCCCAGGTCCTCGCGGCGGCCCGCGCCACGCCATACGTTGGCCGTGGGCACCAGCTCCCTCATGTGCGACAGTGCCCAGCGGTTACGGGGAAACTGAAGAAACTGGTCGTCTTTGAAGCGAACGATCTTGTCGCCGGGGGCCGGACTGCCCTGCATCCAGCCCATCCGATTTGGATCGGAGGCGGTGCCGTCGAGATAGTCGACGCCGTCAAATTGCAGTGTGCTCATGGACTAAAACCGAGATCGGGGCCGCAGATCCAACGCAACTGTTTCCTTTTGCCGACACGCCCATCTCGACAAAAGGACCTCTATCACGAGTTCGACAAATCCAGGGTAGGGCTACTAGCCAGCGGTGTGGCGCGCGGACAAAGATGCCCCTCTTTCCACGCGAGGTCAACACTTGTGAATCACCGTCTCGTTGCAATCTGCAAAGAATGTCTATCCATATTTCCACTGCGGCTCCGTCAGCGCTATTTGGCGATGGCTTCCGGAATTTCGCTCGCGGCAGCGCTGACCGTTGCCAGTTATCCCGCCGCCGCCTACCAGTTCGCGGCCGGGAATACCGCCGCCGCCGTAACGGCCGCAGCCGTCACCACGACGGCGGGTTGCGGGAGGCTGGCGGCTCATACGGGCCTCTTCAATCTCACCACGACGGATGGCATGGGCAGGAGCCGCACTTTTGAGGTACAGGTGCCCGCCGACTACAGCCCGACCAAGCCCTACGCGCTGACCTTCGTATTTCACGGCGCGGGAGGGACCTCCGCTCAAAGTTATTCCTGGGGTTTGCAGAATGCCTCGGGTGCATCCGAGGGCTCGATCTTCGTCTATCCCCAAGGCATCGCGTTCCAGAGCTACGGAATTGGTTGGGACGACAGGAGGGGCAGTCCCGACATGCCGTTCTTCGACAACATGGTCAAGAATATCGAAGCGGCCTACTGCATCAACAGCGCCCGCGTATTTGCCGCCGGTTTTTCCTGGGGCGGAGATTTCGTGACTGCGCTCGCCTGCATGCGAGGCAATGTTCTGCGTGCGGTCGCCATCAATTCGGCATCGGACGAATTCAACGACCGCGCGAACCCTCTAACCTATCAAGATCTTCCGTGCCTGACTACCAGCTATCCGGCGATACGTTTTGCGCATGCCATCGGGGGCGATGGTGCGTATCCAGCTCCCGACTTCGCGACCACATCAAAACTTTTTCAGAGCTTCAATGCATGCAAAGGCGCGTGCGGCGTCGCTTCGACGCCCGTGGCCTCGAGCATCAGCGCGATGACATGCGTGGCTTACAGTGGTTGCGGTAAGGAGTTGATCGAGTGCTCGTTTGCCACCAGCATCGGGCATGCGCTGCCGCCGAACTGGGCCGCGGATACCTGGGCGTTTTTCCAGACCTTCCCGTAGCAGCAAGTATCCGTACTATCAGATATGGGCGTGCCCGTTGTTCGCGCGATGGGCACGCACTTCGTTTTGGACGACGCGGAATGCATCCGACGCCGAAGTTCGTATTTCGTGCCGAGACATCGTGGAAACGGCGGTGCCACTCCGACGGTCGACGATGCGGCGATCGGGAAACGCGATGTTCGCATGCGCCTGCCGGCGGTCGGCCGAGCGGCGCTCGTGCACCATCGAAGCCGCGGAGGCGGCATTGCCGGAATAGGCGCGGCTCGACGTCAGCAGCGCCAGATTGAGCAATTGCAAACTGCGCCGCGCGGCCGCCATGACCTTCATACGGGCGCGCTCGGTCTGGGCACTGCGCGCCACGATTTCCAACGCGATGCGCGGATGATCATCGTCGTACTTGGCATGATTACGCAACCATTTGGTGGTTCGCGGATTCATGTTCACACCCTCGCGTGAACCGTAGGCCTCGAAACCCCTGAGCAGCGTCCTGGTCAGGTCGCCGGTGGCCCCTTCAACTGCGAAGCTGGTGGCCGCCACCGCCTCGGCGAGCGAACCCTTGGCGTTGATGTACCACATCCAGTCGGTAAGGGACTGGACGTCGCGCAATAGGGGACGGTCGCCCTCGGCGAACGCAATCATTTCGCGGCGCGGGATGCCGAAGCCCTCGCCCATCCAGACCCAGTGTTCGGCATGCGCTTTCTCGACCCGAATGTTGTCGATGAGGAAGGACCGCGAATATTCATCTTCCGCTTTGATGAGCGCTTCGGCCAGGAATTTAGGGAAGCTATGAATGAACGGATAGAGTTGCAGGAACCAACCGCGCATCGCATTCGTGGACCATGCTCCCGTAGCGACCTTGGTCGCCCACTCTCCGGCGACGAGATCATGCCAATCGGGTTGAATGAAGCGCTTGAACGTTTCAATCCATGTGGCGCCGGCATGCTGTTCGTGCTGAACTTCCATTAGAACTCCATGGGTGAACGATAGACGGACAGGGCTGCAGCGCCCCTAAAAACCATTTTCCGCCCCCCCGTCGCCCCGCTTTCGGCGCGTCGGGTCAATCATCTTCAATAAGTAAAGTACGTTATGTCTAGTCTACATGACGCAGGAAAGATAGAGCAACCGCAGCAAACCGAGAAAATATTGTCAAATCAATGGCTTCGTAGTGAAACTTCATTGTGCCAATCGTTGCGCTTACACAACAAACGGGTGTATGGGCAACCCACGCGAGGTCGACCTGCGTCGGCCGATGCGAAATTATCGCTAGTTCCATGAGCCCAAGCCCGCGGGAGCCGCGAATTCGCTCTCGGTTTGGCGCGCCGACGAGGCTTAAGCTGCGCAGACCTTCAGGGTCGGGGAAACGATGAAACACGCGCGCGGCAATCCCGTCGGGTTGAGCGGGATGTCACGGTCCACGCTTCGATTCGTGGCCCCTGTGCTCGTGTCGCTGAGCGTGATGCTGGTTGCGGCGGTGATTAGCATTGAATTGCTCTCCACGATTCGTGCCTATGTCGGTGGCGAAGGGCTGTATTCGAAGGGGCAAAAGAACGCCACGTACTACCTGGCGCAGTACGCCGTGTCGCATTCGGAAGAGGACTTCCGGCAATACTTGAAGGCCATTGCGTATCCGCTCGGCGATCGCATGGCGCGGCTTGCCATGCAACGGAATTCGCTCGACTGGCAGGCCGCCCGCGACGGATTGCTGGCGGGCGGAAATGATCCGGCCGACATAGACAGCGCCATCGTGCTGTTCCGATTGTTCGGAGAGGTCGGCCCGGTGCGCCGCGCGATCGTCATATGGGCCGCGGGCGATACCTACACGGAGCGTATCTGCGCCCTGGCCGCTCGGATGCAACGGGCATCGATGAGCGGGATCGCGTCGGAGGAGCAAGCCGATTTTCGATTGGAATTGAACCGCATCAACATCGAGCTCACGCCGTTGGAAGCTCAGTTCTCTTCCACACTGGGAGAGGTCGCGCGGCTGACCCGTACTCTGTTGATCTTCGCCTTGGCGCTCGGCACCTTCGTGACCGGGCTCTTGTGTATCCGTGTTACTGACGCTCGCGTGAGCGAGCGCGATCTGAAGGAACGCGGGTTGGCGCGTTTGACCGAGTTATATGCGGCGTTGAGCCGAACCAGCCAGCTCATCTTGCGTGTAAGCGACCGGGGGCAGCTTTTCGACGAACTGTGCCGCATTTGCGCCGATACCAGCGGGTTGAGTCTTGCCGCGGTCGGTCTGTTGGACCCCGAAACTTCGAGCATCAAAATCGTCGCTTCGCATGGCGACCACCAGTGGCACTTGCAGACGCTCGCATCGGCGTGCCCATCGGGTGCACCAGGTCAGTTCGAGGCGGTGCATACCGCGCTGCGCGAAGGACGAGCACAGATTTTCAACGGCGTGCAAGTCTCGGGGAGCGAGTTTCGTGCGTCAGCATCGTTTCCGCTGCGCTGTCAGGGCGAGGTTGTCGGAGTGCTGTGCGTCTTTTCACTGGAGGCGCAATTTTTCCAGAGGGACATCATCGATCTCATGGACCAACTGGCGATGGAGGCGTCCTTCGCGTTGGAGAGCCTCCAGCGGGAGGCAGATCGCCGCTATCAGGCGGCGATACTCGCCGACCAGAATCGCATTCTCAACCTGGTCGCCTGTGGGGCCGATCTCAAATTGATTTTCACCACCCTTGCGCGGTTCGTGGAGTCGCAGTCCGACGGTGGTTTCTGCTCGATCGTGGCGTTGGACGCGAACGGATCGCATTACTCCTTCGGCGTTGCTCCCTCGTTGCCGGAAGGGTTCGAGCGCGCGGTCGTCGGCGCCCCGCACGAAGAGCGCCTAGGCCCCTTCGCCGAGGCCATTGCCAACGCTTCGCCTGTCGTCGTTGAGGATCTCGCCGATTATCCACTGCATGCATCACAGCGCGATTTCGTGCATCGGGCGGGACTGCGCTCGGTCAGCGCATGGCCCATCCTCGGGAGCAAGGGTCAAGTGCTGGGCGCCCTCTCGATCTACATCCGTCTGCGAGAAATCCCGCACCGGTTGCGTGCCCACCTGGTCGGCATTTGTACGGACCTCGCCGGCATCGCCATCGAGACCCGCTTGGCCGCCGATCGAATTCGGCACCTTGCTCATCATGATGATCTGACCGGGCTGCCCAACCGATTGCTATTCAATTATCACCTACCCCGGGCGCTCGGGCGCGCGCAGCGAACCGGAGGCGGGGTGGGCGTGTTGTATCTAGACCTTGATCGATTCAAGGTCATCAACGACACGCTGGGACACGGTGCAGGCGACGATGTGCTTTGTCAGGTGTCGAAACACCTGCTCGCAAGTCTGCGCGCGACGGATACGTTGGCGCGCGTGGGGGGAGACGAATTCACGTTGCTGGTCGAGCAATTCGACGGTCCCCAGGATCTCGCGGAAATAGCCCAAAAACTCCTGGCGGCCACCGCGAGGACCCTGACGATCAATGGCCAGGAATATCATTTGTCGGGAAGCATCGGCATCGCAATTTATCCGAAAGACGGCGCGGATAGTGCTTCACTGCTCAAGAACGCCGACATCGCAATGTATCGCGCCAAAACCTCCGGCAAGAATAACTACCACTTCTACTCGAACGACATCAACGTGCACAGCGTCGAGCGGCTTTCCCTGGAAAACCAGCTGCGCCATGCCGTAGCGCGGCGCGAATTCGAGGTTCATTATCAACCGAAGGTCAATATCCAATCGGGTCGACTTGCCGGAGCGGAGGCTCTCGTCAGATGGCGGCATCCGCAGCGGGGTCTGTTGCTTCCGGCGGAATTCATTTGCGTTGCGGAGGAGGTCGGTCTCATCAGCGCGATCGGCCGGCTGGTCCTGGAGACCGTATGTGGCGACGCCAGGCGTTGGCGCGATCAAGGGCTCGCTCCGAAGCGCATCGCCATCAACCTTTCCGCTCAACAGTTCGCGGACTTCCGCCTCCTCAACGATGTGGACAGCATTCTGCGCGAAACCGGATGCGATCCGCACTCCTTGGAGTTCGAGATCACCGAGAGCGTGGTGATGATGAGCCCGGAGAAGGCCTTGCAGCTGCTCGAGCAGATCAAAGAGCACGGCATCACGGTTGCCATCGATGATTTTGGCACGGGGCACTCCTCGCTCGCCTATCTCAAACGATTTCCCGTTGACAGCGTCAAGATCGATCATACCTTCATTCGCGACATCGCCGCAGATCCGAACGATCTTGCCATCACCAAGGCGATCATCGCCCTCGGGCATTCGATGGGATTGAAAGTGGTCGCGGAGGGTGTCGAAACCGCGACTCAATTGGAGATACTGCGACGCTTCGGCTGCGATGAATTCCAGGGTTTTCTCTACAGCGCAGGAGTTCCGTCACCGGAATATGAGCAGCAGTTGAGGGCGGCTCTGAAGTCGCTGCCCTGGGTGAGTGAAGGTGTGCCCGCGGTGGCTGCGATTTGACGCCAAAAACTCGTGAAGCACTCTCCACCTTACGTAAACCCGGCGGAGCGGTCTGTACGCTGGGGCACATGAGCCGCCGCGCACCACGTAACTTGTTGATTTAATGGCGCTCCCTACGAGATTACTCGGCGCTGCGCGCCTCGCCCCTCCGGGGCCGCCGTCGGCAAGGCCGCCGGCGTTCAACGCGACCGGACGGCCGCGTTAGTGTTCGGCGCTTCGCGCCTCATCCCTCGCCCGAAGGGCTCGGGACCGCCGGCGCCGGGCGCCGGCGTCCAATTCGCCCGGACGGGCGAATTGTCGAACTCGTACGCGGGCTGGCGCCCGCTCGAGTTCTCATCTCGTTCGCTGCCCGGTTCGATTGAACCTGCCGGCGATTCAGCGGTATTTTCGATCAAAATGGCGCTCCCTACGAGATTCGAACTCGTGTACTTGCCTTGAGAGGGCAATGTCCTAGGCCTCTAGACGAAGGGAGCGGGGACTTAAGGATCTTAGGCCGCCTGAACCGAAGGCGGGCTGGTAGTATACGGGCCAATTTTTTGGACTCAAGCGGAACCCCTTTTTTTGAATCAACCCTCGACTCAATTCCCTCATGTGGTAATCCCCCGCTCCCAGCACTCGATCTCGCGGGCGGCCATATCCCCGAACGCGTTGAAAGTGCTTTATCGGCTGAAAGAGGCGGGTTATCAGGGGTTTCTGGTCGGCGGGGCGGTGCGTGATCTACTGCTGGGGATCACCCCCAAAGACTTCGATGTGGCCACCAATGCGTTGCCCGAGGAGGTGCGCCGCCTGTTCCGCAACTGCCGCCTCATCGGCCGCCGCTTCCGCCTCGCGCATGTGCATTTCGGCCAGGAAATCATCGAAGTGGCGACCTTTCGCGCGGCGGCCTCGCCGGAGCGGGAGGACGATGAGGAAGCGGACGCGGAATTGGACGTCGAGGAGGCGAACACCGACGCTGACTCCGAAGTCGCGGCGCCGGCTGCCGTGCCAGATGATCCCGCGCACCGGGCGTTCGATACCACCGGACGCATTCTGCGCGACAACATCTACGGCACCATCGAGGAGGATGTATGGCGGCGTGACTTCGCAGCCAACGGCCTCTACTACAACATCGACGATTTTTCGATCTGGGACTTTGTTGACGGCGCGGGCGATGTGCGGGCGCGCCGCCTGAAACTGATCGGCGATCCGGAGACCCGGTATCGTGAAGATCCGGTGCGCATGTTGCGGGCGGTGCGCTTCGCGGCAAAGCTCGATTTCTCGTTCGAAGCCAGTACCGAGGAGCCGATCCGGAAACTCGCGTTTCTCTTGGATGGCGTGCCGCCCGCACGTCTGTTCGATGAGTGCCTGAAGCTGTTCCTCTCGGGATTCGGCGCCAAATCGTTCCGCCTACTCCAGCAATTCCGTCTCTTCGAGCATTTGTTCCCGATGTCGGCTGCGGCGATGAAGCTGCCGCCCTATGCCTATGCGCAGGAGATGCTCGAGTTGGGGCTTGCGAACACGGATGCGCGCATCGCCGCCGACAAGCCCGTGACGCCCACGTTCCTGTTCGCCATTTTGTTGTGGGGCGCGGTGCTGCGCGAACTCAACGAGCGGTCGGCCGGTCCGGCGCCGGATCTGGCCCAGCTCATGCAAGCTTGCGATACGGTATTGAGGGCTCAGCAATCGCGGGTATCGATTCCGCGGCGCTTCGCGGTTCCCATGCGCGAGCTGTTGATGCTGCAGCCGCGGTTCAGCCGCCGCAGCGGCGTAAAATCATTGAGCATACTGCAGCACCCGCGTTTTCGTGCCGCCTACGATTTCCTGTTGCTGCGCGCACAGGCGGGCGTCGCCGATCAGGAACTCGCGCAGTGGTGGACCGATGTGCAATTGTTGTCGCACGATGAACGCGTAGCGCTGGTGCAAGCACGCCCCGCCGACGCTGCGGGCGCCGCGACGTCGGCGCAGGACGGTGCAGCCGCGGCTCCCGGCCGCCGCCGCCGCCGCCGTCGACGCGGCGGAGCGGCGCGCAGTTAAGCGAGCGGCCGTCATGCCTGGCTCTTCGTGGCGTCCCGCGTACGTGGCCGTCGGCAGCAATCTGAACCAGCCTCGATGCCAGGTCGGCGATGCCTTCGAGCGCCTCGCCGCCTTGCCGGACACGCGTCTCGAACTGCGTTCACGAAGCTACCTCACCCGGCCCCTGGGCCCCCAGGATCAGCCGGATTTCGTCAATGCGGCCGCCGGGCTGTTGACGCGGCTCGGGGCGCGTGAATTGCTCGACGCATTGCTTGCGATCGAACTGGCCATGGGACGCCGCCGGCAGGAGCGTTGGGGTCCCCGCATCATCGACCTGGATCTTGTATGGATGCACGGTGAGGTCATCGACGAGCCCGGCCTGAGGCTGCCCCACCCCGGAGTGTCTGAGCGCAACTTCGTCCTGTATCCTCTCTCCGATATCGCCCCTACTTTGATGATTCCGGGATGCGGCCGTGTCCTGGACCTCAAGTCGCGCGTGGGCGGCGGCGGTATTTCAGTCCTGGAGTACAGAGAGTCTCGTTTGAAGTGAGCGCCATACCGCAGAAATTCATCGTCGTGGAGGGCCCGATCGGAGTGGGGAAGACCAGTCTGGCGCGCCGGCTGGCGCAATCCTTGAGCGGGCAATTGGTTCTGGAACAGGCGGATCAGAACCCGTTTCTGGAGCGCTTTTACAAGAACCCGCGGGCGGCGGCGTTTCAGACACAACTATTCTTCCTGTTCCAGCGCGCGCGGCAACTGGAAGAAGTGCGGCAGGAAGACTTGTTCGGGGCGGTGCGTATCGCCGACTATCTGCTCGACAAGGATCGCTTGTTCGCCCGCGTCACGCTCGACGATGCGGAATACGCCTTGTACGAGCGGGTGTACGAGCGGGTGGTGGTGGACGCTCCGAAGCCGGACCTGGTGGTGTACCTGCAGGCGCCGGTGGATGTTCTGGTGGATCGGATCGGGAAGCGCGGCATCCGGTACGAACAACACATCGAACGCAGCTATCTCGAGAAGCTCACTCAGGCCTACGCGCGTTTTTTCCACAGCTACGATGCGTCGCCCTTGCTCATCGTCAACTCGGCAGCCATCGACCCGGTGAATAACGACGTCGACTACCAACTATTGTTCTCCCAGATCACCAAGACGCGACGTGGACGGCATTTCTTCAATCCCACCGGCAGTAGCCTGCTGCAGGCCAATTAATGGAGCGTTCATAACGCAGTGGTACCAATGATTGCCCCAGCCAGTTAACGGAGCGACAGAATGGACACGCTGACTCGAAGCGCCTCCCTACGCGAACGCGTGGCCGCATGGCGCAAAGCGGGAGAAACGGTCGCTCTCATACCGACCCGCGGCACGCTTCACAAGGGGCACATGAGCCTGGTGGCGGAAGCGCAGGAACGCGCCGCTCACGTGATCGTGAGTGTATTTGTCGATCCCCCTCGCCTTGAAGGACACACGCTCGAGGCCGATCGCGAGCTGCTGGCGAAGGTAGGCGCGGACATTCTGTTCGTTCCCCCGGTGCAGGAAATATTTGCGATGGGCCGCGAACTGGCCGCCGTCGTCGACATTCCGGAGCTGGCCCATGTGCTCGAAGGCGCCGGCAGACCGGGCCATCTCTCGGCCCTCATGACGGTGCACGTCAAGCTGTTGAATATCGTGAGGCCCGACATCGCGTTGTTCGGCGAGCGGGATTTTCAACAGCTCGTCATGGTGCGCCGGCTGGTCGATGATCTGTTCCTGTCCACCGACGTGGTGGGATGCCCCACCTTGCGCGACAGCGACGGTGTGGCGGTCGCTACCGTCAACCGCAGCTTGAGCCCCGAGGAGCGGTCGCGCGCGCCGCGCTTGTCTGCGGCGCTCGAGACGGTGGCGAAACAGATCGAGGCGGGCGGCCGGGACTATGAGGCACTGCAGGGGCACGGCGTGGAGTTGCTCAACTCCGCGGGCTTCACAACCGAATATTTTCAAGTTCGCCAGGCCGCGGATCTTGGCCGGATTCGGCCCGGGACGCGCGATCTGGTGCTGCTCGCGGCAGCGCGCCTGGGTGACAAGCGCCTGACCGACAGCCGGCGGGTCAGGCTGATCGACCGCTATTGACGGCGGCATCCGGTTCGCGCAGGCGACGGTATTGCTCGGCGAGCGCCCACTGCACGTGCTCCCGCACCAGCGCCGACGGTTCGTCGGCCCGCGACTTGAGCGCAGCCATGACCTCGGGTGAGGGCGGCGCATTGCCCAGCGCCACAGCCACGTTCCGCAGCCACCGTTCGTAGCCGATCCGGTTGATGGCGCTGCCGCGGGTCTTTGCCGCGAACTCCGCCTCACTCCACGCAAACGCCGCCGCGAGCCCAATGCGATCGAGGCCATGACGCACGGCGAAATCGGGCAGAGGGCTCGGGCGCGCAAATTTGTTCCACGGACACACCAACTGGCAGTCATCGCAGCCATAGATCCGGTTGCCGATGGCCGTGCGGAATTCGAGCGGGATGGAGCCCTTGAGTTCGATGGTGAGATAGGAAATGCAGCGCCGGGCATCCAGCCGGTAGGGCGCCACGATGGCGCCCGTGGGGCAGGCTGGAATACAGGCCGTGCAGCTGCCGCAATGTGCCGTGGCGGCTTCGTCGGTGGGCAATTCGCAGTCGAGATAAATCTCGCCGAGAAAGAAATACGATCCAGCCTGGCTGTCGATGAGATTGGTGTGCTTGCCGATCCAGCCCAAACCGGCATTGCGGGCCAGCGCCTTTTCCAAAACGGGCGCGCTATCCGCAAACGCGCGATAGCCGAATGGCCCGATGGCTGCGGCTATTCGATCGCACAGCTTCTGCAGGCGCGTGCGCACGAGCTTGTGGTAGTCGCGCCCCAGGGCGTAGCGGGACACGTATGCCATGCTTCCGTCGGCGAGTATCTCGGCAGGGTCGGCGGCCTCCGCCGGCCAGTAGTCCATGCGCGCGCTGATGCAACTGACGGTGCCCGGCACGAGTTCGTTGGGGCGCGTCCGTTTGGCGCCGTGGCGCGACATGTACTCCATCTCCCCGTTGAAGCCGGAAAGCAGCCAGTCGCGAAAGTGCGCTTCGTCGCCGGCCAGATCGATCGTGGCGACGCCGAGCCGCGCGAAGCCTAAATCGGCGCCCCAGCGCTTGATGTCCGCGACCAGTGTGTTTGCGGCTGGGATCGATTCGACGACATCGCGGTCGGACATGCCCGCTATAGTACGATCCCGCCGCAACGCGGCTACGTAGATTACTCAGACAGGCTCCTGGAATACGGCGTGTCCCAGTCTTCCCTTGAATTCGTGTTACCGGATGCGCTCGCCACCGAGGCGCTGGGCGCGGCGCTCGCGCGGGCCTACGCGAGGGGCATTGGGGCCGACGCTGGCGTTGCGGGCGCGGGCTGCATTGCGGGCGCCGCTGCGGGGAGCGCGGTGATTTACCTGCACGGCGAGTTGGGTGCCGGCAAGACCACGTGCGTACGCAGCCTTCTGCGCACGCTTGGCGTCGCCGGGCTGATCCGAAGCCCGACGTACACGCTCGTCGAGACCTACCGATCGCAGGGCATGACCTTCATCCATGTCGACCTGTATCGCCTCGGGGGGCCGGATGCGGTCGAGGAGCTCGGCCTGCGGGACTATCTCGGCACCGACTGCCTCCTGCTGGTGGAGTGGCCGGCGAAAGGCGGAAGTGCGCTGCCGCCCTCGGATCTCGACGTGACGCTCACTTATCAAGACGATTCCCGGCGTGCGTTGCTGACCGCAAGGACCCAACGCGGCCTGGTGTGGATCACGAAGCTAGTGCATGACACTAGCTTAGCGCCCTATGTGTCTAATTTAACTTGAAAAATGTTCTGGTTGAGCGTTAACTTATTGCACCATGTCAATCCGCCCCAGCTTCTTAGGCGCGTTGGTACTCTGCGTCAGCGTAGTCGCCGCACCCATGCATGCCGCTTCCGGTCGTGCGTCCTCGAGTCATGCCGGCGTGAGGCACGCGGCCGCCCGTCATGGCGTGGAAGTGCATGCCGTTCGGCTGTGGGCCGGGCCGGACAACACGCGGATCGTCCTCGATCTGTCGGGCAGCGCGCAGCATAGTTTGGCGGTCCTCGGAAACCCGGAACGTGTTGTGCTCGATGTCCCTGGCGCGCGCTTAGGGGCAGGCGCGCGAGCGCCCGCCGCCATCGGGGCAATCAAGCAGGTACGGATGGCGAAGCAGCCGTCGGGCGAATTGCGCATCGTGTTCGATCTCTCGCACCCCATTCGCGCGAAGAGCTTTCTCGCGCAGCCCAATCGTCAGTACGGCTATCGACTGGTGATCGACCTGGGCGGAGCATCCGCAGCGGATACTCCGGTCAAAGTGGAACACGCGCGGCCCGATGCTCGCGATCTCATCATTGCCATCGACGCCGGTCATGGGGGCGAGGATCCCGGCGCCATCGGCAAGAACGGCACGCGGGAGAAAGACGTGGTGCTCGCCATCGCCCGGGTACTGGCGCAGCGGGTCAACGGCGAACCCGGCATGCGCGCGGTGCTGACCCGGGATGGCGATTATTTCGTGCCGTTGCGCGACCGGATGCGTCGTGCGCGCGCGCAGCAGGCTGATCTTTTCGTGTCGATTCATGCGGATGCGATCCGCGACCGCAGTGTCGACGGTTCGTCGGTATACATCCTCTCGCCGCGAGGCGCCACGGACGAAGCGTCGCGATGGTTGGCCGAGCGCGAAAACGCTTCCGACTTGATCGGTGGAGTCTCCCTCGACGACAAGGGCGATGTACTCGCCTCGGTGTTGCTGGATCTTTCGCAGTCGGCATCGCTCAGCGCCAGCCAGGTCGCGGCGGAGCAGGTGCTGCGTCAACTGAACCAGGTCGGCGAGGTGCGCAAGCCGCAAGTGCAGCAGGCGCGCTTCATGGTGCTGAAATCGCCGGATATTCCGTCGATGCTGGTGGAGACCGCCTATATCTCCAATCCGCAGGAAGAGCGGCGCCTGCGAGGGACGGCACAGCAGGCCAAGCTAGCCGCCGCCATTCATCAGGGTCTGCGCGCCTACTTCTATGCCGACCCGCCCTCGGGTACGCGCATCGCGGAACTTGCCGGGGCCGGGACGCCGCGCCAGGTTTTGGCCACCGCTGCCCGGGGCGCCGGCGGCTAGCGCGTCCACCGAGGGCGGACCAACTGTTCTTCGCTCCTGCCGGGCGCGCCGTGCGAAAATGCAATATTCGCGCGGCCGGTTACGAGGTGGTCCGGTGTCGATTCAAGTCTTACCCGACGAACTCATCAATCAGATCGCTGCCGGCGAGGTGATCGAGCGGCCGGCTTCCGTGGTCAAGGAGTTGGTCGAAAATTCCCTGGACGCCGCGGCACGGCGCATCGACGTCGAGCTGGAGCGCGGCGGTTCGGGGTTGATTCGCGTGCGCGACGACGGCACCGGCATTCGCGCCCAGGAGATCGGAATCGCTCTGGCGCGGCATGCGACCAGCAAAATCACCTCGCTCCTCGATCTGGAAACGATTGCAACCTTGGGATTTCGCGGCGAGGCACTGCCGAGCATCGCCTCGGTGTCGCGCCTTACGCTCGTGTCCCGATCCTCCGAGACGGAGCACGCCTGGGCCGTGGAGGCACGCGACGGTGAGGTCACTGCCCCGACCCCGGCTTCGCACCCGCCAGGCACCAGCGTGGAGGTGCGGGACCTGTTCTTCAACGTGCCGGCGCGGCGCAAGTTCCTGCGCAGCGAAGCCACCGAATATCAGCACGTGGTGCGCATGTTGGAGCGCCTGGCGTTGTCGCGCTTCGAGGTGGGGTTCACGCTGTCGCACAATGGCAAGGCGGTGTGGACGTTGCCGCCGGCGCGGTCTGCGCCGGCGCGGCTGGCGCGTGTGGCGAAGGTATGCGGCGAGGAATTTGCGGCCCATGTCATCGAATTGCAATACGCCACGGACGCCTTTTCCCTGAGCGGATGGCTGGCGCTGCCGACATTTTCGCGCAGCCAGTCCGATCTGCAATTCGCGTTCCTGAACGGCCGTTTCGTGCGCGACAAAGTGGTGGCCGGTGCCGCACGACTTGCGTACCAGGACGTGCTGTTCAACGGCCGCTTCCCGGCGTACCTGCTCTATTTGAATCTTGATCCGACCCTGGTCGACGTCAACGCGCATCCGCAGAAATTGGAAGTGCGCTTTCGTGATTCGCGCCGCATCCATGAGTTCCTGTTCCGGACCGTGGAGCGGGCGCTGGCGGGCACGCGCCCGACCGCCGTATCGGCGGGCAGCGCACCGCTTGACTGGTTGACCGGCAGTGCGGCCTATACGCAGAGTGCCCGCCCGACGCAGGGCCACTTCGTGTTGCCGGAGTTGCGGCCGCGGCCCGGTGCCGACGCGTATCGAGGTTTTCTGGAGACCGCCGCTGCCGGATCCTCCTCCCTGAGCGACTCCGCAGTCGCCGAAGCAGCCGTCGGCATCGCGGCGGCGAGCGCCGCATATGACGGCGCCGCGCGCCCTCCCGTCCCCGCGCTGGGATACGCCATCGCGCAGCTGCACGGCATTTACATCCTGGCGCAGACCGCGGATGGCATGGTTTTGGTGGATATGCACGCGGCGCACGAACGCGTGATGTATGAAGGCATGAAGAAATTGCTGCAGGGTGAAACGGCTTCGCAACCGCTGCTGGTTCCGGACATATTGCCCGTCACCGAGGTGGAGGCCGATGCGGCGGAGGCGCATGCCGCGGAATTCGCGGCGTTGGGGTTCGTGGTGACGCGACTGTCGCCCGATCAGCTCGCACTGCGGGCCGTTCCCAGCTTGCTGGCGACCCGCAACCCGGCCGGCGTGGTGCGCGACGTGCTGTCGGATCTTGCGGAAACGGGCCAGTCGCGGCGCGTCGAAGAGTCGATCAACCACCTGTTGGGCACCATGGCGTGCCACGCGGCCGTGCGGGCGCGGCGGAATTTGTCGGTGCCCGAAATGAATTCGCTGCTGCGGGAAATGGAGCACACCCCGCGCGCCGACCAGTGCAATCATGGGCGCCCCACCTGGGTGCGTCTTTCGCTCCACGATCTCGACAGGCTGTTCATGCGGGGCCGCTGATGGACGGGGCGGCCAACCGCCGGGCGGCGAACCGCGGGGTGTCGGTACGGCGCGCCGTCTTGTTGATGGGCCCGACGGGCGCGGGGAAATCAGATCTTGCCGTGCGCTTGGCGGAGCAGTTTTCGCTCGAGATCGTGAGCACCGATTCGGCGCTGGTGTATCGCGGGATGGATATCGGCACGGCGAAGCCGGACCTCGCGACCCGGCGATCCGTACCGCATCACTTGATCGACATCCGCGATCCGGCCATGGCGTATTCCGCCGGCGACTTCGTGGTCGATGCCGCGGCCGCCATGGAAGACATCTGGCGCCGCGGCCGCCAACCGTTGTTCGTGGGCGGCACGATGCTCTACTTTAATACGCTCTCGGCGGGAATCGCAGCGTTGCCCGACCGGAATCTGGAAGTGCGCGCGCAGATCGACGCGCGTGCCGCTGCGATCGGGTGGGCAGGTGTGCATCGCGAATTGGCCGCGGTGGATCCGGACGCCGCGGCGCGCATTCATGCAAACGATCCGCAACGCATTCAACGGGCGATGGAGGTGTACAAGCTCACCGGACAACCCATCTCGCGCCTGCAACAGTCGCGCGTGTCGGTGTTGGCGGGCGTCGACGTCCTTGAGTTCGTGCTGGCACCGTCTGACAGAAAAATCCTACACGGGCGAATTCAAGCGCGGTTCGACGCCATGCTCGCGGCCGGATTCCTGGATGAGGTCCGACATTTACGCGAAAGAAGCGACCTTCATGCGGAACATCCGTCGATGCGCGCGGTCGGATATCGTCAAGTATGGCGATATCTGGATGGACACTGCGCGTTGGATGAAGCCAGTGATCGAGCGATTGCGGCGACGCGTCAGCTCGCCAAGCGGCAGCTGACGTGGTTGCGTGCGCGTCAATCGGCCACGTGGTTTGATTCCACGCATCCTGATGTCGCATTGCAGATTGCGCGCGCACTGACAGAGGGCGGCGTTTAACAGTGGTATCACCCACAACTTTTAGTATTACGCCGTTCGAGGTGGCTGTGCTAGCATGCAAACGGTATATGCGTTGTGCCACAAGGAAGTGAGACGGCAATGCAAATCACACTAAAAACAAGGAGCTCTCCCATGGCCCGTGGCCAGTCACTGCAGGATCCATTTCTGAACGCCCTGCGCAAAGAACGCGTGCCGGTGTCGATTTATCTTGTGAACGGCATCAAACTTCAAGGTCAGATCGATTCATTTGACCAATTCGTGGTGTTGCTGCGAAACAGCGTCAGTCAGATGGTCTACAAGCACGCCATTTCCACCGTGGTGCCGGCGCGCAATGTACGCCTGCCCACCGGTGAAGACGGCGAAGTGACGGAACCGGCAATCGTCGAATGACGAGGCGGCACCCTGCAGTTGTTTGAACGCCCCCGGGGTGGTGAGCGTGCCATTCTGGTCGGCGTCGGAATCGGACACCCGGTAGATCCACACGATACGGCTGAGTTCAAGGCGCTGGCGGCTTCCGCGGGCACCCTGGGCGTGGGTTTGATACTGGCGACTCGGCCGCGCCCGGATCCGAAGTACTTCGTCGGTTCCGGCAAGGCCGAGGAAATCAAAGCCTGCGCGGATGCCAACGATGCCGACGTCGTGCTGGTCGATCAGACGTTGACTCCCAGCCAGGAGCGCAATCTCGAAAAATTGACGAACCGTCGAGTTTTGGATCGTAACGGCCTGATTCTCGACATTTTTGCCCAGCGAGCGCGAAGTTTTGAGGGAAAGCTGCAGGTCGAATTGGCGCAACTCTCGCATTTGGCCAGCCGCTTGGTTCGGGGCTGGACTCACCTCGAACGGCAGAAGGGCGGCATCGGCTTGCGGGGTCCGGGCGAGACCCAGCTCGAGACCGATCGACGCCTCATCGGCAAACGCATCCGCACGCTGAAGAGCCGCCTCGAGAAGTTGGCGCGGCAGCGGGACACCAGCCGCCACGTGCGGCGCGAAGTTCCGGTGCCCACCGTGGCTTTGGTCGGCTACACGAACGCCGGCAAGTCGACTCTGTTCAATGCCTTGACCGGCTCGGCGACTTATGTGGCCGACCAATTGTTTGCGACATTGGATCCCACCGTTCGGCAGGTGAAGTTGGCCGGAGTGGGCGAAGTGGTTCTGGCGGATACTGTGGGATTCGTGCGGGCGCTGCCCCACGAGCTGGTGGCGGCGTTTCGTTCCACCCTGCAGGAGGCGCGTGACGCCGACCTTTTGCTGCATGTAGTGGACGCAAGCGATCCGTTGCGCGATGAGCGCATCGGCCAGGTTCGCGAGGTATTGAGGAGCATCGGCGCCGGCGATATCCGCGAGTTGCTGGTGTTCAACAAGGTGGATTTGATGGAAGCGGAGGCGGGCCCCCCTGCGCCGCGGGTGGTCATGGGCGCGGACGGGGTCGCTTCGCAGGCCTGGGTGTCCGCGGCCACGGGCGCCGGGCTCGACATCCTGCGCGATGTCCTGACGCACGCGGTAAGGCCGAATCAGGTGCGCCGCACCGTGCACCTCGACTTGCCGGCGGCTGCCCTACGGTCGGACCTGTACCGCCGCAACGCGGTTCGCGCGGAACGCCAGTGCGACGATGGCAGTTGGGAGCTGGACGTCGAACTGGATTTGACCGAAGTAGCGAAACTGCTGGGCAGTCGGGGAGTCAACTTGGTGGATAATAGCAATACAACCCGCGAACAACGCGTGGCATAGCCTAGGTGAGTCCCGGGTCGGCTGCTAGAATGCCCGGCTGCTTGCAAACGAACAACCTGACTGCAAACCAAAATTAGGCATTACGCATGGCTTGGAACGAACCCGGCGGCGAGAAACGCAACCCGTGGAATCGCCCTCAACAGGCGCAGAACGACTTGGACGACGTGTTACGCAATCTGCAGCGCCGCCTGTCGGCGCTGTTCGGGCGCGGCGGCGGCGGGGTCGGCGGGGCCCCTAGTTCGCCGAGCTTCAACAGGGGGCTCGGCAGCGCGCTGGTTCTGATCGCGGCCGTCTGGATCGGCAGCGGCATTTACCGCGTCGATGCGCAGGAGCGGGCGATCATCCTGCGTTTCGGCAAGTATGAGCAGACGACGGGTCCGGGGTACAACTGGCATCTTCCGTGGCCGATCGAGCGCAAGATCATCGTCAACGTGTCGCGCCAATACAGCGTCACGGATGACGCCAGCATGCTGACGGCCGACACCAACCTGGTCGAAGTGAAGTCGGCCGTGCAATACACGCAGCCCGATCCGATCAAGCTGTTGTTCAAGGTCCGCGATGTCGAGGAAACCCTGAATCAGGTCAGCGAGAGCGCCATGCGCGAGGCGGTGGGCCGGGCATCGCTCGACAAGGCGCTGGCCTTCGATCCGTCCATCACGGACCGCGCGCGGGTGTTGCTACAGCGCACGCTGGATGGGTACGACATGGGCATTCGCATCCTTTCCGTCAACCTCACGGACGTGAACGTTCCCGAGGCGGTGCAGGACGCGCAGCGCGATGCGATCAAGGCGGACAAGGACCGGCAGCGCTATCAACAGGAGGCGGAACTGTACCGCAACGACGTCTTGCCGCGGGCCCGGGGCGAAGCCGCCAAGCAATTACAGGATGCCGAGGCCTATCGGTTGCAGGTGCTCGCGGTGGCGAAAGGCGAAACGGGCCGCTTCGACCAGGTGCTGGAACAGTACGAACATTCGCCGGCCGTGACGCGTGAGCGCATGTATCTCGATACCATGGGCAACGTCTACAAGAATTCGCGCAAGGTCATCGTCGATACCAAGAACAGCAACAGCATGATGTACCTGCCGCTGGATAAATTGATCGCAGCGGGGCCGCAGTCCATCAGCATGCCGAACGACACCATGACGGTGGCGCCCGCGCGGGTGCCCGAGGTGCAGGTGACTCCCGTCGAGGATCCGGCGCGCGCGCGTGGAGTGCGATGATGCAAAATCGCGTGTTGTATATTCTATTGGGGCTGGTCGCGGCGATCCTGTTGATCCGCGCCAGCGTGTTCACGGTGACCGAAGGGCGGCTCGCCATCAAGTCCATCGGCGGCGAGATCGTCGATTCGAACCTGGAGCCGGGGCTGCACTTTCGGATTCCGCTGGTCCATGAAGTGAGGCTGTTCGACAAGCGAATCATCACTCAGCTGTACCCCGCGGAACGTTTTCTGACGCGGGAACAGGAACAGCTCAACGTCGACTTCTACGTCAAGTGGCGCATCAGCAATTTGCGCCGGTTCTACGAAAACACCGGGGGCACCGAAGAGGTGGCCAACGCCCGGCTGGGCGAAACCATCAAGGACAGCATCAAGAGCGTGGTCACGCAGCGTACATTGCAGCAGGTGATCACCGCCGAACGGGCGGAATTCACCGATGCCATGATGAAGAATGCGCGGCCCGCGGCCGAACAGCTGGGCGTGCAGCTCGTCGACGTGCGCATCACCAAAATCGATCTTCCGCAGCAGGTGCGCGATTCGGTGTTCGATCGCATGCGCGCCACCTTCAAGGCGCAGGCCGCGAAGCTGCGCGCCGAAGGCATCGAGACCTCCGAACGCACCCGCGCCGAAGCGAACAAACAGCAGACGGAGATCCTGGCCGATGCGGCGCGCCAGGCGGCGCAGACCCGCGGCCAGGGGGATGCCTCGGCGAGCGAGGTGTATGCCAAATCGTACTCCAAGAATGCGGAGTTCTACAGCTTCTACCGCAGCATGCAGTCCTATCGCGAATCCGTCGGTACCCAGGGCGACGTGCTCGTCATCGCTCCGGACAGCGCGTACTTCAAATATTTCAAACAACCCCAACCGCAGCGCTGACGGCGGGCCGACACCATGGACATCGGATGGAGTGAGTTGGCGCGGTATCTGGGAGGCGCCTTTGCGCTGAACTTGGTGCTGGAAGGTGTTCTGCCGTTCTTAAACCCGAGCGCCGCGCAGCGCCTGATGGCGAAATTGGCGCAGACCGAGACCAAACAGCTGCGCTGGTTCGGATTGATCAGCATGGTGGCCGGCCTTGCCCTGCTGTGGATGGTGCGCAGTGGGTAAGAACCTCGTCGTGATCGGATTGCAGTGGGGCGACGAAGGCAAGGGCAAGATCGTTGATCTGCTGACCGATCAGGTGCAGGCCGTGGCGCGCTTCCAGGGCGGACACAACGCCGGGCATACGCTGGTGATCGGCGGCAAGAAGACCATTCTCTCGCTCATCCCTTCGGGAATCCTGCACCCCCGCGTCCAGTGCCTCATCGGCAATGGCGTGGTGCTGTCGCTGGAAGCGTTGTTCAAGGAAGCGGAAACCCTGATCGGCGAGGGAATAGCGGTATTCGAGCGCCTGAAGGTGAGCCCCTCCTGCCCGTTGATCCTCGCTTCCCATGTCGCACTCGACCGCGCCCGCGAAAAGGCCCGGGGCGCGAATGCCATCGGCACCACCGGCCGCGGCATCGGTCCGGCCTACGAAGACAAGGTCGCGCGGCGCGCACTGCGTGTCGCCGATTTGTTCCACCGCGAACGCTTCGCCGCCAAGTTGGGCGAGATCCTGGACTATCATAATTTCATCCTGCAGCGCTATTTCCAGACCTCGGCCATCGATTTTCAAACCGTGCTCGAATCGAATCTCGAATTGGGCGAGCGCTTGAAACCGCTGGTCGCGGACGTGACCGGTATTCTCGAGCAGCTCTCCATCGACGGCGGCAACGTCCTGTTCGAAGGGGCGCAGGGCGCCATGCTGGACGTCGATCTGGGAACGTACCCCTTCGTCACATCGTCGACCACCACCGCCGGCGGAGCGGCCGCAGGCACCGGCATTGGCCCGCGGCGATTGCACGAGGTGTTGGGCATCGTCAAGGCCTATGCCACCCGCGTCGGTGCGGGGCCGTTTCCCACGGAGTTGTTCGATGAATTCGGCGAACACCTGTCGCGGGTCGGCCACGAATTCGGCTCGGTCACCGGCCGCCGCCGCCGCTGCGGCTGGTTCGATGCCGTCGCTCTGCGGCGCTCCATCGTGCACAGCAGCTGTTCCTCGTTGTGCGTCACGAAGCTCGACGTGCTGGACGGATTGGACACGATCCGGGTCTGTGTGGGGTATAAGATCGACGGCCAGACCGTGCTCACACCGCCGCTGCTGTCCGAACATTTCGGTTCCGCCCAGGCTGTGTATGAAGAGCATCCCGGCTGGAAGGAGAACACTGTTGGCATTACGCGATACGAGGATTTGCCGGCCAATGCCCGCACCTATCTCGAGCGCCTTCAAGCGCTGGTGGGCATCCCGATCACCATCATCTCCACCGGTCCCGATCGGGACCAGACCATCGTTCGGCAAAATCCTTTCGCTTAAACGCACGGCGAGACCGCCATCGCCGCACACAACGAGAAATACCCATCATGGCATTTGATACGGGCACCTTGACGAACTCGGTGGATGATGTCGCTGACACCGCGCGCTATACGGGCCATCTTCAGGCATTCGTGTTCGCGCTGTTCTTCGCGTTCGGCGGCATCACCAGCTTGAACGATGTACTCATTCCCAAGCTCAAGGCCTTGTTCACCCTCTCCTACGGCGAAGTGATGCTGGTGCAATCGGCATTTTTTGCCGCCTACTTCATCGTTTCCATACCGGCGGCCGCGTTGGTCCGCCGCATCGGGTACATGCGGTCGGCGGCCGTCGGGCTCTTGACGATGACCGCGGGTTGCCTGCTGTTCGTGCCGGCGTCGTCGAAGGGAATTTTCGCGCTGTTCCTCTTCGCCTTGTTCGTGCTGGCGGTCGGCATCACCACCGTGCAGGTGGTGGCCAATCCGCTGATCTCGATGTTGGGGCGTGCGGCGACGGCGAGCAGCCGCCTGACCTTCGCGCAGGCATTCAACTCCCTGGGCACCACCATCTTTCCGTACGTCGGATCGATGCTGATTCTCGGCTCCCTGGCAACGGTGGATCCGGCGAAGCTGTCGGGTGAGGCGCTCGATGCGTTTCGCGGCGTCGAGACGCAGGTGATCGTTCACACCTACCTGGGCCTGGCAATTGCCCTGCTGGTGCTCGCGGCCGTCGTGTGGCTGCGCAGGAAGTCCTTGGTCGAGACGCCCGCGCCCGCGACGCCCATCCTGCGCGCCTTCAATCTGCTGACCCGGCCGCGTTTCGCCTTCGGCACGCTGTGCATATTTCTGTACGTCGGCGGCGAAGTCGCCATCGGGTCGCTGATCGTGAGCTACCTGATGCAGAGTTCTGTGTTTGGCGTGGTGGCCGAGGAGGCCGGCAAGCACGTGCCGTTCTACTGGGGCGGTGCCATGGTGGGCCGCTTCATCGGCGCCTACGTGCTGCGCTTGTTCGCGCCCGGCAAGGTGCTTGCCTGCGTGGCGGCGGCCGTCATCGCATTGCTGACTTTTTCGGCGCTCGCGAGCGGGCCCGCTTCGGGGTGGGCCCTATTGTCGATCGGGCTGTTCAATTCCATCATGTTCCCGACTATTTTTACGCTGGCAAGCGAGGGCCTGGGAACACGCGCGGCCGAAGGTTCCGGCGTCATTTGCATGGCCATCGTGGGCGGCGCCATCGTACCCCTGGTGACCGGCACTGCCGCGGATCTCTGGGGCCTGAAGCTGTCGCTCGGCGTGCCGGCCGTCTGTTATTTCGGCATTCTCGCCTTCGGTCTCTACGCGCGTCGGCCGCTCGTGACGAGGCAGGGCGCCTAACCGCAAGCGCGCTGCACGAGGCATAGCCGCACGCGCGCACGCGCGCTGCACGAGTCACTGAGGAGGATTCCGCCATGACCAAAGTCCCATTGAAAGGCAGTGAGCGCGCAGCAGTACCCGGAGCCCGCGAGCTGGCACCCGCGGAAGCCACGGAGCGTATGGAGGTCAGCGTCATCGTCCGGCGCCGCGGCCCCGGCGAATTGCAGTCGCGGGTGGCTGCGTTGGCAGCGGGCGAACGCTCGCGCGGCGTCATGAGCCGGGAGGAGTTCGTCCGGGCGCATGGAGCCGATCCTAAGGACCTTTCAGCGGTGCGCGCGTGCGCGGCGGCACACGGACTTGCCGTGCTCGAGGAGCACGGCGCGCGGCGCACCGTCGTCCTTGCGGGCACGGTCGCGCAATTTTGTTCCGCCTTCGCGGTACAGCTGCACCGCACGACCCATGCCGGCGGCACGTACCGCGGTCGTACCGGCGAGATCATGCTGCCGCCCGAATTGGCCGGGGTGGTCGAGGCGGTCCTCGGCTTGGACAACCGGCCCCAAGCGAAACCGCATTTCAGGATTCGGCCGCCGGGGGACACCAGGAACTTGGCGGCCGCCGCGCCAGACTCGGTGTCCTTCAGCCCGACGCAGATTGCCGAGCTGTATGGATTTCCCGCCGGCACCGGCGCCGGTGAATGCGTCGCGATCATCGAACTGGGCGGCGGATATCGTCCGTCCGATCTGGACTCTTATTTCGCGGGACTTGGGCTGGCCGTTCCGTCCGTGGTCGCCGTCTCGGTGGATCATGGTGCGAACAGCCCCACGGGCGCCGGCAGCGGTCCGGACGGCGAAGTCATGCTCGACATCGAGGTGGTGGGAGCCATCGCCAACCAGGCGAAGATTGCCGTCTACTTCGCGCCCAACACCGACGCGGGCTTTCTCGATGCGATTACCACGGCCGTACACGACACCACCCATAAACCGTCGGTGATTTCGATCAGCTGGGGCGCCGCGGAGAATTCGTGGACCACTCAGGCCATGTCGGCCATGGACTCGGCCTTTCAGGCCGCCGCGGCAATGGGTATCACGGTGTGCTGCGCATCCGGCGACAACGGCTCCAGCGACGGGGCGACCGACGGCGGCGACCATGTCGATTTTCCGGCCTCGAGTTCGTTCGCGCTCGCGTGCGGCGGCACCAACCTGCAAGCATCCGGGAGCACCGTCGAGAGCGAAACCGTGTGGAACGGCGGGGCCGGCGGCGGCGCGACCGGCGGCGGAGTCAGCAGCCTATTTCCCCTGCCGGCATGGCAGACCGCCTTGAGTGCGACCGACGGGCAAGGCCGCAAGGTTCCGCTCACCATGCGCGGCGTGCCGGACGTTGCCGGCGATGCGGATCCTGCGACGGGCTACAACGTGCGCGTCGACGGCGCCGACATCGTGATCGGGGGCACCAGTGCGGTCGCGCCCCTGTGGGCCGGATTGGTCGCCTGCATCAACGGCATCAAGGGCAAGCCGGCCGGGTTCTTGAATCCGCAGCTGTATGCGAATCCTAAGGCCCTGCGTGACGTCACGCAGGGGAACAACGGCGACTTCCGAGCCTCCGCGGGTTGGGATGCGTGTACCGGGCTCGGCAGTCCGCGTGGAGACGCCCTGGCGGGCATTCTGTAGAGAAACGGGACGTATGGCACCCGAGTTCATCCAGGGCGGCGGAGAAATGGGCGCACTCATGCGCGCGCACGATTGGACAACGACGAGTCTTGGGCCGCCTGAGACCTGGCCGCACCCACTCCGTACCACGGTCCGCCTCCTCCTCAATACCGTGCACCCCATGTACATCTGGTGGGGACCGGAACTTCTCTGTTTCTACAACGATTCCTATCGCCAATTGATCGGCCGGGAGCGCCACCCGGGATCGCTCGGCCGTCCGGCGCGTGAGGTGTGGGAGGAGATCTGGCCCATCATCGGGCCGCAGATTGCAATGGTGATGGCCGGCGGCGGAGCCACCTGGCAAAAAAACGCGCTGATTCCCATCACGCGCGACGGCCGACTCGAAGATGTCTATTGGACCTACAGCTACAGTCCGATCGATGACGAAAGTGCGGCCGCCGGCGTCGGCGGCGTTCTCGTGATTTGCAACGAAACCACCGAACAGGTGGAGGCAGCTCGCCGCATCGCCGAAGAACGCGCACGGTTAACGGAGCTTTTCGAACAGACGCCGACCTTCACGGCGTTGCTCCGAGGACCCGAGCATCGAATCGAACTGGCAAACCCCGGTTTCGTTCGTTTGCTGGGGCAGGGGGCCTTGGTAGGACGCACCCTCGCCGAGGTCCTGCCTCTTGCGGCCGCGCAGCGCCAGGTCGAGTTGTTGACCAAGGTTCTAGGCAGCGGCGAAACGCTCGCCGCCAATGGCGTCAAGTTCGACCTGCGGAATGCGGCCGGCGGCCCGACCCAGGAACGCCATATCGACTTCGTGTATCAACCCATCAAAGACGGCGCGGGTGCGGTCACGGGCATCTTGGTGGAAGGAACCGACGTCACCAGCCGCGTGTTGACGGAAGCCGCGCTGCGCGAAAGCGAGGCGCGCTTCCTCGAGGTCGCCGACGCGGCCCCCGTGCTCATCTGGATTTCCGACGTCACCAAGAAATGTATCTGGTTCAACAAACCGTGGCTCGAGTTTACCGGACGTTCGATGGAGCAGGACATGGGCGTCGGTTGGGTGGACGGGGTTCATCCCGAGGACATCGATGCCTGCGTTGCGGTCTATAACGACGCATTCGACCGTCAAGAATCGTATCGCACGGAATATCGCCGCAGGCGCCTCGACGGTGAATGGCGCGTGTTGGACGCCACCGGGGTCCCGCGCTTTGCCGGCGGGGCGTTCGTGGGCTTCATCGGCTCGTGCATCGACGTGACGGATCAAAGAGCCGCCACCCGGGCGCTGAGTGAAAGCGAGGAGCAGTTGCGGCTCGCGACCGAAGCCGCCGAGGTGGGCCTGTGGGACCTCGATGTCGGCAGCGGCACGCTCTATTGGCCGGCGCGGGTCAAGGCCATGTTCGGCATATCCGCGGCTGTTCCCGTTTCCATCGCCGACTACTACGGCGGACTGCATCCCGACGATCGGGAGGCCACGATCGCAGCCTACGCCGCAGCGCGAGACCCCGGTCGTCGTGCGTTGTACGACGTCGAATATCGCACCGTTGGAAAGGAGGACGGCGTCGTCCGCTGGGTGGCGGCCAAGGGACGGGCGGTGTTCAAAGGCGATCGCTGCGTGCGCGTCATCGGCACCGCCATCGATATCACCGCACGCAAGGCCGCGGAGGAGAGGCTTCGCGGACTGAACGAGAGCTTGGAGCAACGCGTCGCCGAAGCCCTGGCCGAGCGCAAAGTGCTGGTGGATATCGTCGAATCGACGGATGCACTCATCCAGGTCCTCGATCGCAACTTCTGCATCATGGCCATCAACCGCGCGGCCGCCGATGAGTTCGAGCGGATGTTTGGGCTTCGGCCGAGGGTGGGCGACGACCTGCTGGATCTGCTCGATGACCGGCCGCAACACCGGGATACCGTCAAGAAACATTGGAGCCGCGCCCTCGCCGGCGAGGAATTCACGGTGGTCGACGAGCTCGGCGATCCGAATCTCGACCGCCGTTTTTACGAAACCAAGTTCAATTCGTTGCGGGACCGCAATGGCGAACTCCTCGGCGCGTTCCAGTTTGTCTACGACGTCACCGACCGGGTTCGCGATCAAGCTCGCCTTGCGGAAGCCGAGGCGCATCTGCGGCAGGTGCAAAAAATCGATGCGCTCGGCCAATTGACCGGGGGCGTCGCGCACGACTTCAACAATCTGCTGATGGTCATCTCCGGGGGCCTGAGCCTGATCGAGCGATGCACCGATGCGCAGCGCCGCGAGCGCATCATCGCGGGAATGCGCCAGGCTGCCGAACGCGGTGCCTCGTTGAGCCGCCAGTTGCTGGCCTTTGCGCGGCGCCAGCCGCTGAAGCCCGAGCCTCTCGATCTGCGCCGGCAGATCGATGGCATGCGCGATTTGCTCGATCGCACGCTTCGCGGCGACGTCCAGGTAATGACGGAACTCGACGATGCCCTGTGGCCGATTAAAGTGGATCGCGCCGAATTGGAACTCGTCATGTTGAATTTGTGCGTCAACGCCAGGGACGCCATGCCGAGCGGCGGCGTCATCACCATACGCGCACAGAATGCCCCCACGGTTCGTGACGGGGAGCTTTCGGGCGATTTCGTCGTCGTCACCGTCGAGGATACCGGTACGGGGATGTCGGCCGAGGTGCTCACGCATATCTTCGAGCCCTTCTTCACCACCAAGGAGATCGGCGAGGGATCCGGACTGGGGCTGCCCCAGGTCTATGGATTCGTACAGCAGTCGGGGGGCGCCGTGCGGGTGGCGAGCACGGTTGGGCGCGGTACCACGGTTACCTTATTTCTGCCGCGTACCGATGAATCGCCGACGCATTCGAGGTCCGGCGCGGCGGATCTTGCCGGCGGCGCCAGGCGCCCCGCCGTCGTAGGTTCGGTGCTGCTGGTGGAGGACGACGACGAAGTAGCCACTCTGGTCACAGAGATGCTGCAAGAGTTGGGCTATGGCGTGACTCGAGCCGCGAGCGCCGAGAGTGCGCTCGGTGCGCTGGCGAACGAACGTCATGTCGACCTCGTACTCTCGGACATCATGATGCCGGGAACCATGAATGGTTTGGGCCTGGTCAGGGAGCTTAAGGCTCGCCGGCCGGGCCTGCCGGTGTTGTTGACGTCGGGTTATGCCGGGGCCGTCATCGACAGCGCGCAGGATGAGAATATCGGCGTGCTTCGCAAACCCTACGACATCAACGAATTGGACACCGCCCTGCGCGAAGCCGTGGAGCGCCAGGTTCCGGTCTGACGCGCGGTGAGCGGCGCTCAATTACTCGGCGCTGCGCGCCTCGCCCCTTCGGGGCATTGCGCTACGCTGTCCCTGCTGCGCGCAAGCCCTGGGTAGCCATTCCATGGCTACCCGTGCGACGCATGCGTCGCACCCGCGTGCGCGGCGTTCAATTCGGCCTGCGGCCGAATTAGTCGGCCTCCTGCCGAGTTAGTGAAGGTGCAGCGAGCCCCCGCCGCCGAACAGACCCAGTAGCCCGGTGATGATCAAGTACAGTGCCACGATGTAGTTCAAAAGGCGAGGCATGACCAGGATGAGGATGCCGGCGACCAGGGCGACGAGCGGGGCGATGCTGAGATTCATATGCATGTTCATGGTCGCGTGTACTCCCTGGTCAATTGAACAACTTGAGCGCGTTCTGCAGCGTCTTCATCACGCCCCAAGCGAGCGGGATGAGAACAGCACCCAGGACCGCCCCCGGGAGGCGCAATAGTGCTTTCCCGGTCGAGGAAGGCTGACGACATAAGCTAAACCCCTACGTCCTAGGAATCATTCTTTCTTAGACGGCCACTATGCCTCGGACTCTAATAAGTTGCCAGAGAGATCAGGCCAGGGAAGCTCGAGAAGCCGGGGAAACTCGGGAGGGCGGCCCCGTCCGGCGCGCGAGATTCGAAAACCGTGACCGCGTGGGGGGATGTGCCCCGGGAAACCGGGTAGCGTCGCGCCATCATGCACAGACTATGGGATCGTGGCCGACGCGTTAGGCAAACGGCATGGCTCCCAATGTGGCGGGCAGCCGTGCTGCTTTGTGCGTGGTCGCCGTTCGCGGCGCATGCCGAATGCATCGTCAGTCCCGATCCCGAAATGCGGCACGTGCAACGCTTGATCGCCAAGGATGCGACTCAGGCGCTCAAGCAGATGCAAGACCGGATGGACGCCGTGCGTCGGGAAGCCGTCGCGACGCTGGGCAGGGACGCCATGCGTCAGGAACCCGGCGCTTCGCCGGTCAAAGCGGAGCAGCTCGCGTCGCTCTATGCGGTGGAAGCGGAAGCGTACGGGATATTGGAGCGTTCGGCGGAGGCGCGCAATTCCGCCGCGGAGGGGCTCAAGCTCGCGACGCTCCCGAATGATCCGGTCCATCTCCAGCTCCTGTCGGCCTACGCCGAGAATGTATACGACGAGGCGGGCATCGCGGCCGCGGCGGCCGACATAGAAACCGCAAGGAGCGCGCAAAAGAGCGACACGCAGACCGCAATCTGCCTGCTGATTACGCGCGGGCTGCTGGAACACCGGCAGAATCGAGCCGACCTGGCGATCGTCACGTTGACCCAGGCTTATCACGCGAGCGCCGCGCCGTCGATGATGGAGCCGCATGTTCTGTCCGCGGAGGTGTTATCGGCGGTCATGCGCGTCATGGGCGATTACCAGCAGGCCCTGGCGTTGAATCAGGAGGCCATCGACCGGCACGCGTCCCGGGGCGAGACGTTGAGCCTATCGGTCGCGAGATTCATGCGCGGGCAGATCCTCAGGCTGATGCACAGCTACCCGGAAGCCATCGTCGAGTATACCCAGGCGCGCAAGCTCAGCGTGATCCTCGACGATTCGCAGGGCGTCGCCTTCGCCGACCTCAGAATCTGCGAGGCGCATATCGAATTGGGCGAACTCACGACGGCGCAGGGCGAGTGTGCAGCAGCGGCCCAAATGTTCGCCGGAGCGCAATCCGCGGACTCCGTGAAGGCGGCGCAGGCCCTGCAGGCCCGCATTGATCTCAAGTTGGGACGCGCGCAGCGTGCGCTCGAAACGCTGAATACGGTGCTGGATCATGATGGCACCGACTTGCCGCCGATCGATGTGGACGCGCTCTACGAATTGCGTGCACAAGCCAACGCAGCGCTGCACAACTATCGCAACGCCTACTACGATCTGCGCGAGTATGCGCTGCGCTACGCGGCGTCGAACGATGCGGAGCGACGCCGGCAGGCGGGAGCGCTGCGCGCACGCTTCGAAACGGATCGGCAAATCGAACGTAATGCGTCGCTGCAGAGGGAGCTCGCCGTTTCGCAGGAACTATCGGGACGCCAGATGCGGCAATTGCGCTGGAACGCGGTCGTCGCGGCGACAGGCGTTTGCATCATCGCCCTGCTGATCTATTTTCTGGTCACCAATGTTCGGTACCGGCAACGGCTCGTCACTCTGGCCAGCCAGGATGGTCTGACCGGATTGCCCAATCGACGCCGGATCGCGGAATTCGCGACGGCGGCTCTCGAGACCTCAAGAGCGACGGGACGGCCGCTGACCATCGC
>Ga0179587_10000088_pt1 | contig 41504 bp, 32 predicted proteins | sample CZODoug2_1_08_16_FD_185932 | JGI IMG/M metagenome (GOLD analysis project Ga0179587, IMG submission 185932) | Vadose zone soil fungal communities from Angelo Coast Range Reserve, California, USA - CZODoug2_1_08_16fungal | ecosystem: Environmental > Terrestrial > Soil > Vadose zone | place: USA...
AAAGCTTCCATCGGGAACTCCGCGCTCAGCAACCGAACCCACCATTATGAATGCAGCACGGTGTCAATTGGAATGAAGGAGATGTTATGAGCACCCATGATGCGGAGACCGGGATCAAAATATTGGCCGCGTCCGGCGGCGTGGACGAGACGTTGGACCGCCTGGAGACTCTGGCCAAGAAGCGCGGCATGACAGTGTTCGCACGCATCAATTTTGCCAAAGATGCGGCGGCGGCGGGCCTCAAGATGCTGCCGACGCAGCTGCTGATTCTCGGCAGTCCCGTCGGCGGAACACCGCTGATGGTGGCAGTCCCAGGGGTCGCCCTGGATTTGCCCCTAAAGGTGCTTGCCTGGGCTGACGCGTCCGACCGCTGCTGGGTTTCCTTCAACACGCCGGAGTACTTGCAGCAACGGCATGGATTTCCTGCGGCGCTGATCGCCAATATTGCCGGGTTGGAAAAGCTGGTTCAAGCCGCCGCTACTGCATCCGATCCAGCGTAGGGAAATGCTTGCGCGCGTAGCCGAGAACCTGCCCATCGGTCGGGTGATCGGCGCTCTCGACCGCGACGATGGACTTCCCGAGTTGCGGATATTTATCGCGCAGGTAGGCGGCGAACTCCTGCTTGGTCTGCGCAGGGCCGATCACCAAAATTTCGTGGGCACCGCTCAATGCCTTCGCGACATCATCGAAAAAATGATGATCGGCCGGCGATTTGTGACCGCCGTGCGCGCTCTTGCGGCTGTGGACGCGCTGGTGCTGGTCTTGCGCATGCACCACGCTCTCTTCCTGTTCCGTTGGCGTGAAATGCCATGCGGTTGCTTTCTGGTGATCTATCCAAACGACGGCGTGGTAGTGTGACATTGTCATCTCCATGAAAGCGTATGCTGGTATTGTAGACCGCTGCGTTACGCGCGTGTGGCCAAGGTTCCCAATGTCGGGGTTTGTCCTACGATGCCCCATGTTCTGACCGTCAATGCCGGCTCATCGAGCATTCGCTTCGCTCTGTTTGCGGCCGGCGCGCGCCAGGTTCGATTGTTGGACGAGAAAATCGAGCGCATCGGCAACGAAGCTGCGAGCGTGACGGCAGATCGGTTGCTGCAAAAACTAAAGGCGCAGTGCTCGATTGCAGTTCCCGATGCCATCGGTCATCGAGTCGTGCATGGCATGCTGCATACCCAGCCTGAGCGCGTGACGCCGGGCTTGCTCGAGGAGCTGCGACGCATCACGCCATTTGACCCGGAGCACCTGCCGCGCGAAATTGCCCTGATCGAGGCGTTGCAGCATCGCTTTCCCAACGTGCCGCAGGTCGCGTGCTTCGATACGGCATTTCATCGCCGCATGCCGGCCGTGGCTACGCAGTTGCCGATTCCGCGCCGCTACCTGGCGAAGGGTGTGCAGCGCTATGGCTTCCACGGCTTGTCGTACACTTTTCTCTTGGCTGAACTGAAGCGGCTTGGCGATCCCGCCGCCGTGCGCGGCCGCGTGATTCTGGCGCATTTGGGCAGCGGCGCGAGCCTGGCCGCGATTCTCGACGGCTGCAGCATCGACACGAGCATGGGCTTCACGCCGGCAGCGGGATTGGTGATGGGCACTCGATCGGGTGATTTGGATCCTGGGCTGATGAGCTATCTGGCGCTGACGGAGTCCATGACCGCGGCGCAATTTCAAAGCATGGTCAACCATGAATCGGGGCTCATGGGAATTTCGCAAAGCAGCGCCGACGTTCGCGATTTGCTCGAGCGCGAAGGCGCCGACGCGCGTGCGCGTGAAGCAATCGACTTGTTTTGCTACCAGGCGAAGAAATGGATAGGAGCATTTGCGGCTGCCTTGGGCGGCGTGGATACCTTGGTGTTCGCCGGCGGCATCGGTGAAAATTCGGCGCCGGTGCGGCACCGTATCTGTGATGGGCTGCGGTTTCTCGGCATCGAGATTGACGACCCGCTGAACCGGCGGCATGCGGCGCAAATCTCGACCGGTAGCGTCGCGGTGCGCGTGATTCGCACGGACGAGGAGTCCGTGATCGCGGACCTGACCGGCCGCGTGCTGGCAATGATCGATGCGGGAGTTGCAACATGAAACAGACCAGCGTCAGTCCGGTGCTCGATGCGCAAATGGCCCGGAGGATCGACGCGTACTGGCGCGCAGCCAACTTCCTGTCCGTCGGCCAGATTTATCTGTGCGACAACCCTTTGTTGAAAGAGCCTTTGGCCGTCGCGCACATCAAACGCATGCTGCTGGGCCATTGGGGCACGACGCCGGGGCAGAATTTCATCTACACGCACTTGAATCGCGTGATCAAAAAATACGATTTGGACATGATTTACATGTCCGGACCGGGGCACGGCGGGCCGGCGGTGGTCAGCGGAACGTATCTCGAGGGCACGTACAGCGAAGTGTATTCGAGCATCAGTCAGGACGAAGCGGGCTTGAAGCGCCTGTTCACCCAGTTTTCCTTTCCCGGGGGAATTCCGAGCCATGCCTCCGCGGAGTGTCCGGGATCGATTCACGAGGGCGGTGAACTCGGATATTCGTTGAGCCACGCTTTCGGCGCGGTGTTCGACAATCCCGCTCTTACGGTAGCGTGCGTGATCGGCGACGGCGAAGCGGAAACCGGACCGCTCGCCACGTCGTGGCATTCCAATAAATTTTTAAACCCCGCGAGCGACGGCGCCGTACTGCCGATTCTTCATCTCAATGGCTACAAGATCGCCAATCCCACCATCCTGGCGCGCATTTCCCGGGACGAGCTGTGCCAGTTGCTGCAGGGCTACGGTTGGACGCCCTACTTCGTCGAGGGCCATGAACCCATGCCCATGCATGAAGCGATGGCGGCGACGCTGGACACCGTCATTGAAATGATTCGCAAGATTCAGGCGGACGCGCGCCGCTCCGCCGGCACGGTTGAGCGTCCGCGTTGGCCGATGATCGTGCTCATTTCGCCGAAGGGCTGGACGGGTCCGAAGCTGATCAATGGCAAACGGGTCGAGGGAACGTTCAGGTCGCATCAAGTGCCCTTGACCGATCCCGCCAAGAATCCGCAACACCTCAAGCAGCTGGAGGAATGGCTTCGCAGCTACCGCCCGGCGGAGCTCTTTGACGAAAGCGGCCGGCTGAAGGGCGATCTGGCAGCGCTCGCACCCACCGGCGAGCGCCGCATGGGCGCGAATCCAAACGCCAATGGCGGATTACTGTTGCGGGACTTGCGCATGCCGAATTTCGCCGATTACGCGGTGGACGTTCCCAAGCCGGGCGTCGCCGGCATCGGCGATACGCACGTGTCGGGAAAATTCCTGCGCGACGTGGCGAAGTTGAACGCCTCGCCGCGAAACTTTCGCATTTTCGGTCCGGACGAGACCGTCTCGAATGGTTTGGAAGCGGTGTTCGAGGCCGCCAACCGCCAGTGGCTGGCCGAGACCTCGAGCGACGATGAGTTCCTGGCGCGCAGCGGCCAGGTCGTGGAAATGTTGAGCGAGCATCAATGCGAAGGTTGGCTCGAGGGCTACCTGCTCACGGGAAGGCACGGGCTGTTCAACTGCTACGAGGCCTTCATCCACATCGTCGATTCGATGTTCAATCAACATGCCAAGTGGCTGAAGGTGACGGCGGGACTCGCATGGCGGCGCAAGATCGCGTCGCTGAATTACCTGTTGAGCTCTCACGTTTGGCGGCAGGATCACAATGGCTTTACCCACCAGGACCCCGGCTTTCTTGATCATGTCATCAACAAGAAGGCGGAAATCGTGCGCGTGTACTTGCCGCCGGACGCCAATTGCCTGCTGTCGGTCATGGATCATTGCTTGCGCAGCCGCCACTATGTGAACGTCGTCGTGGCCGGCAAGCATCCGGCGCCGCAGTGGCTGTCGATGGATGCGGCGATCAATCACTGCAGCGAGGGAATCGGCATCTGGCAATGGGCCAGCAACGATCAGCAAAGCGAACCCGATGTGGTAATGGCTTGCGCCGGCGATGTGCCCACGCTTGAAACTCTTGCCGCGGTATCGATTCTGCGCCGCGAGCTGCCGGACTTGAAGGTGCGCGTCGTCAACGTGGTGGACCTCATGAAATTGCAGCCGCAGTCGGAGCATCCGCATGGCTTGAGCGACTATGATTTCGACGCATTGTTCACCAAGGATAAGCCGGTGATTTTCGCGTTCCACGCCTATCCGTGGCTCATTCATCGCTTGACTTACCGCCGCCACAACCACGACAACGTGCATGTGCGCGGCTACAAAGAAGAGGGCACCATCACGACTCCCTTCGACATGGCGGTGCTCAACGACATGGATCGCTTTCATCTGGTCATCGACACGATCAATCGTCTGCCGCGGATTGGAAGCCGCGGCGATCACCTCAAGCAGCGGCTGCAGGACAAACTGGTCGAGCACAAGCAGTACATCGACAAGCACGGCGAAGACATGCCGGAAATCAAAAACTGGAGCTGGCCTTAAGTCAAGGCCATTGTCCTACAAGCCCTATAGCCGTCAGCCGACAGGTCCTACGGCGCGGCGCCTACGGCTTCGATGTGTGCAAGGTCAATAATGCCAGCGGGATAATGAATGACGGCGGCAAATTTGCCGCGGGTCGAGGACTCGGAAATTTCCAGCAACTTTGAACGGTCAAATCAGACCGCGGGATCGCCGTTTCCGCAAGGCGCCAACTGGGACGGGCGAGGGGTCAATTTCTCACTGTTCTCGGAATCCTCTGAATCAGTAGAACTGTGTTTATTCGATGGGCCCGAAAAGCTCGAGAGGCGCATTCGAATCCGTGAGCGCACCAACGGCGCCTGGCACATCTACGTGCCGGATATCGGTCCCGGTCAGTTGTACGGATACCGCGTGTACGGACCCTACCTTCCCGAGAGCGGTCTGCGCTTCAATCCCAATAAATTGCTTCTCGATCCTTACGCCAAGGCGATTGGGCGGGAGCTGAAATGGGCGGACGAGCTATTCGGGTATCACCTCGGCGATGAGAACGGTGACCTGTCATTCGACGATCGCGACAGCGGGCCCTTCGCTCCCTTGGGCGCGGTCATCGACTCGGGATTTGACTGGAGCGGCGAGCAACGACCCTCCTATCCGGCGCACGAGACTTTGATTTATGAGGCGCACGTGCGCGGTATGACGCGCCTGCACCCTGATGTTCCGGAGCATTTGCGCGGCACCTACGCCGGCATGGCCTCGGAGCCGATTATCCGGCATCTTCACAAACTGGGGGTGACTGCCCTCGAGCTGATGCCCGTGCACTATTTCGTGCACGACCGGCATCTCGTGGATAGAGGACTGCGCAATTATTGGGGCTACAACACGCTCGGGTTTTTCGCGCCGCATATGAGCTATGGCTCCAATCCTCAGGCGCCGGCTGAGGTGGTTCGAGAGTTCAAGGGAATGGTCAAGATTCTGCACAACGCCGGAATAGAGGTCATCCTGGATGTGGTCTACAACCACACGGCGGAAGGCAATCACGCCGGTCCGACGCTCTCATTCCGCGGAATCGACAATTTGGCGTACTACCGCATCGTCCAAGGCGATGCGCGCCACTATATGGATTACACCGGCTGCGGCAATACGCTGAATATGGTGCACCCGCATTCGCTTCAGCTTCTGATGGACAGTCTCCGTTACTGGGTAACGGAGATGCATGTCGACGGCTTCAGGTTCGATTTGGCCTCGGCGCTGGCGCGCGAATTGAAGGACGTCGATCAGCTTGGCGCATTCTTCGACACCATCTATCAGGACCCGGTTCTGGCGCCGGTGAAATTGATCGCCGAGCCCTGGGATTTGGGCGAGGGCGGATATCAGGTCGGAAATTTCCCCACGGGCTGGATGGAGTGGAACGGCAAGAATCGAGACACGGTGCGCAAGTTCTGGAAAGGCGACATGGGAGTGAACTCGGAAATCGCAACACGCCTTGCCGGCAGCGCGGATCTTTACGAAACGACCAATCGCCCGCCCTCAGCGAGCGTGAATTTCGTCACGGCCCACGATGGTTTCACGCTCAACGATCTGGTGAGTTACGAACAGAAGCACAACGAAGCGAACGGCGAGGAAAATCGCGACGGCGCTGATGACAACAATTCATGGAACAGCGGCGTGGAAGGACCCAGCGACGATGCGGGCATCATCGAGCTGCGCGAACGGCAGAAGCGCAATTTCTGGTGCTCGCTGATGTTTGCGCAGGGATCTCCCATGATCAGCGGCGGCGATGAGTTGGGACGCACGCAGCAAGGCAACAACAACGGCTATTGTCAGGATAACGAACTATCCTGGTATCACTGGAACCTGGATGCGCCCAAAGCGCAATTCCTGGAATTCGCCCAACGCGTGATTCACTACCGCAAGAAGCACCCTAACTTTCACCGCTACGCCTTTTACAACGACGATCCCGACGCCAAGCATCCCGACAAGAACATCGTGTGGTTCCGGGCGGACGGCAAGCGAATGGAGGGCAAGGATTGGGAAGACGGCGGCTGGATGCGCACACTCGGCATGTTCATGAACGGCACGGCGCCCGAGATCCGCGATGCGCGCGGACAATGTACCGGCGACGCTGATTTCCTATGGCTCCTCAATGCGCATCACGAGCCGGTTTCATTCCGCATTTCGCACGAGCTTTACCACGGCGGGTGGAAGATCGCCTTTGACACGGCGCGGCCGACACTGGAGATCGACAAGGAAGCCGTCAAGCGTAATCGGCTGGTCCAGCTCGCCGGCCGCTCGTTGGTGCTGCTGAGCCATGAGCGGTAGATGGATTGCGAGCTACCGGCTGCAGCTGCACGCCGGATTTCCTTTAAGTGCGGCTCAAGGGGTGCTGGCATACCTCGGTGAATTGGGAATCAGCCATGTTTACCTGTCGCCTTGCCTGCAGGCGGTTCCCGGCAGTCGGCATGGCTACGATGTCGTAGACCCCACTAAAATCAGCGACGATCTCGGCGGCGAACAGGCGTGGTCCGGTTTCGTGAAGGCCGCGCGCGCCTTGGGACTTTCGATTCTGCTGGACATCGTCCCGAATCACATGTCCGCCTCGCAATACAATCCTTGGTGGGATGATGTTCTGCAGCATGGGTCCTTCAGCAGCTACGCAGAATTCTTCGACATTGGAAATCCGCAGGGTCGGCCATTCTGCGTGCACTTATGCTCGCTCGCGAAACCCTTTGGCGCGGCGATGGAGGCGGGCGAACTGAGCATCGAGATCGTGCAAGGAAAACCGCGTGTCAAACACCACGAGAACACCTGGCCGCTGGGACCCGCTTCATGGGGGGTATTGCTCTCGGCAGGAGGCGAACGCGGCTTCGGTGAACTGCGGCGTCTGCGGCGCATCGATTCGCCGGTCGAGGAGGACCTCACCGCCTATCGGCGCCACGCGGCGCGGGCACAGCAGCTTCTCGCCGAAGCGTTCGAAGCCGGGCGGCTGCAATCGGCGGTCGATCGGGTGCATGGCGACAAGGCGCTATTCGACGCCGTCTTGCGCGAGCAGTTTTATATGCTTCACGGCTGGAAGCTCGCCGGGGAACTGACCAACTACCGCCGCTTCTTCGATATCGACACGCTCATCGGCGTCCATACCGAACTGCCCCATGTTGCCGCCGCCACGCATGCACGCATCGAGGAGATGATTTCCAAGCGGGAGATTGACGGCGTGCGCGTCGATCATCCGGATGGGCTGCGCGAGCCGCTCGGGTACTTCGAGCGTCTGCGCCGCTTAGCGCCCGAGGGAAGAATTTATGTCGAAAAGATCCTTGAAAACGATGAACGGCTCAATGGCGACTGGCCCATCGACGGCACCGTCGGCTACGAGTTCTTGGCGACGGTCAATCGTTTGTGGATGGATGATCAACGAATCGACGTATTGACCGCGACCTATGCGGACTTCACGGGGCATTCGGTGAATTTCGGAAAATTAGTGCGCGAGAAAAAGCGCGCCATTATCGAATCGACATTTTCCGCCGCTCACCGGCAGCTGGCCGCCAGGGCGCTTGATATTGCGCGCAGCGATTGGCAAACCCGGGACTTGAGTCCGCGCCAATTGCGCGAAGCATTGGAAAAATTGATCACGGCGCTGCCGATCTACCGCACTTATCGAACCGCCAATGCGCTTCACGAAGAGGACAAGCGCGCATTGCTGGAGGCACTGCAGAGTGCCCGTATCGGCTCGCCGGACATCGACGCGGCTGCATTCGATTTTTTGGCGGCTCTCTTTACGAAATTACCGCTGAACGATATGGAGGCGGATTTTGTCGCCGATTGGCAGCAATTGACTCCTGCGGTCATGGCCAAGGGCGTGGAGGACACGACGTTTTACTGCTTCGATCGGCTGGTGTCGTGCAACGAGGTGGGATCGCAGGCTTCTCTGATAGGGATATCGAACGACAAGTTTCACGAATTTTGCAACCACTTGAGCGATCAGTGGCCGAACAACATGCTCGCCACGTCGACGCATGACAACAAACGCAGTGAGGACGTACGAGCGCGTATTTCCCTTCTCTCCGAGATCCCCGAGCGCTGGTCCGAAGCGCTGCATCTGTGGTCGCAGCTCAACGCCGATGCCTGGCAGAATCGCCTGCCGGATCGGCATGCCGAGTACCTGCTGTATCAGACGCTGATCGGCGCGTGGCCCATCGATCGGGATCGAACCTGGCAGTACATGCTCAAGGCGTGCCGCGAGGCGAAAATCAATACGTCGTGGCATGAGCCAAATAACAGCTTCGAGGAGAAAATCCGCGGCTTCGTCGGCGGGGTATTCGATACGCCGGAGTTCATCGCAAGCCTTGAACGATTCATAGAGCCGCTGATACTGCCGGGCCGAATCAACAGCCTGGCGCAGACCCTCATCAAGATGGTCGCGCCCGGTGTGCCTGATTTTTATCAGGGCACCGAATTGTGGGATTTGAGCCTCGTCGATCCGGACAATCGGCGGCCCGTGGATTTCAAAATGCGCCTGGAAATGCTGCACCGTGTGCGCCGAGTGCACTCGCTGGACGCTGCCGAGGCGCTCATGGAGTGGGATTCAGGAGCGCCAAAACTTTGGATGACGGCCTGCGTCCTGGCGATTCGCCGGCAACGCGCCGAGGATTTTTCGGCGCAGAGCAAGTACCAGCCGTTGGTGGCCCAGGGAGCCCACCTTGGCCGGTTGCTCGCCTTCCGCCGTGGCGAGAATCTCATCGCCGTTGTCCCGCGCTTCACGATGACCCTGGCCGGGGAGTGGGGTGACACTCGCCTGCCGCTGCCGGGCGGTGCTTGGCGAAACTGCTTCACCGGGCAAGTCATTCAACGGGAGGTTTCCCCCGCCGAGCTTTTCCGCTTATTTCCCGTGGCATTGCTGATTCGAGATTCCCCGTGATTTTTTCCGTTTGGGCACCCAACGCCGACTCCGTCGATTTGATCCTGGGTGAACAACGATTCCCGCTTGAACCATTGGCTGACGGCTATTGGCAAATCGATGTGGCGGCGGATCCGCGGCAGGGCTATCGATATTCCATTGATGGAGCCGCCCCCATGCCCGATCCGCGATCGCGTTGGCAGCCTGAGGGCGTGCATGGCGCATCGCACGTCATTGCGGCCGAAGCGCTCGGACCGCTGGAAGCCGAGCCGCGAGGCAATGGAGAATTTCAACCGGTGCCTCTTGGCGAAGCCATCATCTATGAGCTGCACGTCGGCACCTTTACAGCGGAAGGCACATACGCGGCGGCGCAAGGCAAGCTCAATTATTTGGCCGAACTCGGCGTCACTCATGTGCAACTGATGCCGCTGGCGACATTTCCCGGTCGGCGTGGCTGGGGTTACGACGGCGTCGATCTGTTCGCGCCTTTTCCCGCCTACGGCACGCCGTCGCAACTTGCCGTGTTTGTCCGCGCCTGCCATTCACAGGGCCTCGCCGTGCTTCTGGATGTGGTCTACAACCATTTGGGGCCGGACGGAAATTATCTCGCGCAGTATGGCCCTTACTTCACCGATCGCTACTCGACCGGGTGGGGCGCGGCCATCAATTACGATGGGCCGCAAAGCGATCAGGTGCGGCGCTTCGTCATCGACAACGCGCTGATGTGGCTGCGAAACTATGGGTTTGACGGCCTGCGTCTGGATGCCGTGCATGCCATTCTCAGCTTCGAGGCCGTGCATGTCCTCGAGGAGCTGTCGATCGCCGTGAAAGCGCTCGGTAAAGAACTGGGACGTGCGCTGCTGCTCATCGCCGAGAGCGATCTGAACGATCCTCGCCTGGTTCGGTCGCCTGCGCGAGGCGGGTACGGTCTCGATGCACATTGGGAGGATGACTTTCACCATGCCATCCATCGTTATTTTACGGGCGAGACCGACGGCTGCTACGCGGACTTTCATGGGCTGCAGGATGTGGCCGCCGCATTGCGCGATGGCTACGTGTATCAGGGCAAGTACTCCGTGCATCGCGGGCGCCGCCACGGCAGACCGCCGCTGGGGGTCGAGCCGCAGCAGCTCGTGGTGAGCGCGCAAAATCACGACCAGGTCGGCAATCGCGCGCAGGGCGAGCGGCTCAGCATGACGCTGGGTGTCCCACAGCTCAAAGCCATCGCGGCGCTGACACTGCTTGCGCCGTTCGTGCCGCTTTTGTTCCAGGGTGAGGAATGGGGCGCGGAGACGCCGTTTCTGTACTTCACCGATCATGGGGATCCTGACTTGGGCAGGCGGGTTGCCGAGGGGCGCAGCCGGGAATTCAGCGCCTTTCGATGGCAGGGCGCAGTCCCCGACCCGCAAGAAGCCGATACCTTCGAACGCTCAAAATTGAATTGGTCGGAGTTGTCCGCGCCTCGTCACGCTGAACTTCTCGAGTGGTATCGAAAACTCATTGCGATACGGCGCGACAAAGTTGTCCTGCCGCGCGAAAGCTCGGCGCATCCGGCCAAAGCCGTGACCAACTTCGATGCTGAAGCCGGATGGCTGACGTTCGTTCATAATGGCGTGCTCGCGGTTTTCAATTTGGCGGATCTTGCGCAGACCGTGCCTCGCCCGAGCGGCGAGTGGAAATTGGTGCTGAAATCCGCTGCGGCCGAGGCGCGGACATCGGATGCAATGTCTCCCCGATCGACGTTTATATATATTGGAGGATGAGTTGGTGAATTTACCGGGCCTGCGTCAGTACATCGAAAACGTCTGGCAGAAATCGATCATCGGACGGCTCGAGGCCTATGTCCGGATTCCCAACAAATCCCCGGCTTTCGACCCGGACTGGGAGCGCCATGGATACATGGACCAGGCCGTTGAGTTAATGGCTGAATGGTGCCGCGCTCAACCGGTGCCGGGCATGCGTGTCGAGGTGCGCCGCCTGCCGGGCATCACGCCCTTGCTTTTGGTCGATATTCCCGGCGAGCTTCCTGAGTGCGTACTTCTGTACGGGCATCTCGACAAGCAGCCGGAATTTACCGGCTGGCTGGCGGGGCTTGGGCCTTGGGAGCCGGTGATTCGCGACGGCAAGCTTTATGGGCGGGGCGGGGCGGATGACGGCTACGCCGTGTTCAGCTCGTTGACCGCAATCGCCGCGCTCAAAGCGCAGGCAGTCCCCCTCCCGCGTTGCGTATTGATGATCGAGGCATCCGAGGAGAGCGGCAGCGTCCACTTGCCGGCGCATCTGGATGCGCTCGGCAGCAATATCGGCGAGCCGTCCTTGGTTGTTTGTCTCGATGCGGAATGCGGTAATTTTGACCAGCTCTGGACGACGACGTCGCTGCGCGGCAACCTCGTCGGCAAGCTCAAGGTGCGCGTGCTGACCGAAGGAGCGCACTCCGGTCTTGCATCAGGTATCGCACCGACACCCTTTCGGCTGCTGCAGCAACTGTTGGCGCGCGTCGAAAATCCCGTGACCGGAGATCTGCTGCTCGATGAGCTGCACGCCGAGCTTCCAAAGGATCGGCGCGCGCAAATCGCCGCCGCGGCCGCTGTATTGGGAGCGCAGATCCTCGATAAAATTCCCTTTGCGGCAGGTGTTGCAGCCGTGTCGGCCGACCGGGTGGATCTGCTGGTCAACAACACCTGGCGGCCGTCGCTCGCGGTCACCGGCGCGGACGGCCTGCCGTCACTCGGCGCGGCGGGCAACGTACTGCTGCCGGAGATCTCCTTGAAGATTTCCCTGCGATTGCCGCCTACCGTGGACCCCACGAGTGCCGGGCGGGCAGTTCGCCAAGCGTTGGAGCGTGATCCGCCCTACGGTGCACACGTTAGCTTTGAGCCCGAGTCTTCTTCGGGAGGATGGAACGCACCCGCGTTCGCACCCTGGTTTGAACAGTCGATGCAGCGCGCCTCGAGACATGTGTTCGGACGTGATGCGGTGAGTCTGGGCGGTGGAGGCACGATTCCATTCTTACGAATGCTCGGCGAGCGGTTCCCGCAAACTCAGTTTCTCGTGACCGGCGTCTTAGGACCGCACTCCAACGCACACGGACCCAATGAGTTCTTGCATATCGGTTATGCCACGCGCCTGACCGAGTGCGTGAGCATGATGCTCGCCGATTTCGGCGCGCGCCATCGATAGCCCGAGCCATTCAAAGCCCGAGCTGGTGAGAAAAATAGGTGTATTCGCGGGCGCGCATTTTCGCCTGCTCAACCGGAGTTGCACCTGCGCCATGGCCTCCCTCAATCACCTCGAAATAATAGTAGGGCACGCCCATCGCGGAGAGTTTGGCGGCGAACTTGCGCGCGTGCTGAGGACCGACCCGGTCATCTTTGGTCGTCGACCAGATCAGGGCTTGCGGGTATGGCACGCCCGGCCTTAGATTGCTGTAGGGAGAAATCGAGGCGAGAAATTCGCGTTCTTCGGGAACCGATACGCTGCCGTACTCCGCGACCCAGGAACTCCCCGCGGCGATCTGCTCGTAGCGCAGCATATCGAGCAGGGGGACTTGAATATCGACCGCGCGCCACATCTGCGGGTGCTGAATGAATTCCACGCCCATGAGCAGTCCACCATTCGAACCGCCCATGATTCCGAGATGGGCCGCGCTCGTAAATCCTTTGGCGATCAGATCCTCGCCGACCGCAGCGAAATCATCGTAGATGCGCTGGCGATGCGTCTTGAGTCCCGCCTCATGCCACGCGGGACCGAATTCGCCGCCGCCGCGAATATTGGCCAGTACAAATGCCCCGCCGCGCTCCAGCCAAAGCTTGCCGAGTTCCGCCGAATACTTCGGAGTCCGGGCATCCAAGAAGCCGCCGTAGGCATTCAAGATCGTAGGCGTGCTGCCGTCCATCTTCATGGCGCTCGGATGGACGATGAAGTAAGGGATCTTGGTGCCGTCCTTGGAGGTAGCTTCGAACTGTTCAACCACATGGGAGGCCGCGAATTTCGCGGGCAGCGTCTTGACCGTCGCAAGCGTTCCCTTGCTCAAGTCGGCGCGCATGAGCTTGGGCGGAGTCAAGAAGCCCGTGACCTGCAAGAACGCCTGTTCGCTGTGCAAATCGGCATCGATGACGTTGACCGAAATGTTGTCGGGCAGATCAAGCTGACGCCTCGACCAATGATTGCGTGGTTCGGGTTTGTACGAATAGGCACGTCCGTTCACATTGTCGAGCGTCTGCACCAGCAGATGTCCGCGCGTGGCACCCGCCTCTTGGAATGCTTCGCGGGCGCCCGGCGCGTATACCAGTTCCGGCCGCAAGTGCCGCGGATCGGACGCGATGGCCGACAACTCCAGGGAGACCAAGGACCCTTGCGGCAGCGTTGGCGCAGCGGTTTGTTTCCAATCCTCGTGCAGGCTCAAGATCAACCGGCCTTCGATGAGCGTCAAGAATTCGGCCTTCATCGGCATGGTGAGTTTCGACGGTCCCTTGGGACCCATGAGGTAGAACTCGAACTCGAAGATCGACACGGCACGCTGAATCATGACGGCGCTGTGGCCGGATCCATCCGCCAGCGTAAAAGGCGTGACGCCGACGTCCTCCGGCGATCCGCGAAACACTTCCACGGCCTCATCGAGCGGTTGCCCGCGCTTGATGCGCTTGACGACAAAGGCATAGCCCGATCGGGTGATTTCACCGGATTTCCACTCGCGCGAAACCAGCAGCGTATTGGGATCAGCCCATGCCACATCCTGCTTTCCGCTCGGCAGCGAGAAGCCGCCGCCGGCGAAAGCGCCCAAGCCTAAATCGAATTCGCGCAACGTCACGGCATCTTCGCCGCCGTCCGATAGGCTGACGATGCATCGCTGTTCCCGAGGCTCTTGGCAGATCGCACCCTTCCAGAACCAATTGGCTTTTTCGGATTTCGACAGCGCGTCCAGATCCAGGACCGTTCGCCATTGCGGTGCTGGGTTCTGAAAGTCGGACGGGCTGGTTTGCCGCCAGATCCCGTGCTCGTGGTCGGCGTCCTGCCAGAAGTTGAAAACGCGCCCGCCAATGACGCTGGGCTGGGGAATCCTGTCCTTGGCCTCCGCGATCACCCTCGCTTCAGCGAACAAGCTCGAGAACAGCGCATCGCTCTCCAGTGCGGCGCTGGTCTTGGCGTTCTCAGCCTCAACCCACTGCATCGCGCGCGCACTGTGTGCTTGCTCGAGCCAGGTGAAGGGATCGTCGGACGGCGCTTCGGCGGCGGATACGCTGAGTACCGCGCCCGCCGCAATGGTCAGCAGGATGGCGTTTGCTTTCATCGGCGGAATATACACGCGCGCCGGCGATTCCCTCAAGCCGCGGCGCTCGGGCGTGCCGAGACCCGTGCATGCCATGCGCTCAAGTGCGTCAGTTCCGGCGGCGTGCCGATGCCGATGAACGTCGCGAAGTCGATCGTGGTGAGGGCGACGATATCAGCCATCGAATACCGCTCCGCGGCGAGAAATTCGCGATCTTTGATTTCATCGTTCAGCCAATGCAGGGCCTTGACTGCTCTGAGACGGCTCGCCTCTCCAAAATCCTTGTACTGCGTACCCAAATGCGCCGTGTATTTATGCGTGTTCACCCATACGGCGCCGATCCGGCTCATCAATCCAAACTCGATCCGCCGCGTCCACATCTCCACTTGCGCGCGCTGCCAGGCATCCTCGCCAAACAGCGCGGGTTTGGGATGCAGGTCTTCCAAATAGCGGCAAATTGCGATGCTCTCCGACAGAGTCGAGCCATCGTCGAGTTCCAAAACCGGCACCTGTCCAAGGGAATTCTTCAGCAGGAATTCAGGGCTCTTGTGCGCGCCTTGACGCATGGGCACGTGGACCAGCGGAATGACGATGCCTTTCTCGGCCAGAAATATTCGAACTCGGCGAGGATTCGGCGCTGGATTGTGTTCGTTAAACAGCTTCATGAGTACGGCGCAAGGTAACCGGCGGCTGGGTCCATTATAATCATGCGACCCCTACGGCCAACACTATTCAAGGACAACATGACCTCACTTCCTCTTCCACATGCGGCGCCCGAGGACGTTGGGCTCTCCACCGCGGGTCTGGCGCGCTTGGGCTCAGTGATGCAAGGCGAGGTCGAACGCGGCCGCGTACCCGGGGCCGTGGCGCTGATTGCGCGGCATGGCCGGTTGGCGTACTTCGAGAGCTACGGGCGGCGCGACCCCGCCGGCGGCGCGCCGATGGCAAAGGACAGCATTTTTCGAATCTATTCGATGACCAAGCCCATCGTTTCGGTGGCCGCGATGATGTTGTTGGAAGAGGGGCGCTTCCTGCTGAGCGACCCGATTGAAAAATACCTGCCTGAACTTGGCAATCGCAAAGTCGCCGTCACGCGGGGCTCAGAAATCGACTTGGTGGATGCCGATAGGTCCATCACCATTCAGGACCTGTTGCGCCACACGTCGGGTCTCACGTATGAATTTCGCGGCAGCGGTCCGGTGCACAAGCAGTACATGGCAGAGAAGATCTACAGCCGCAACCAAAGCAACGCCGATCAAGTCGTCACCTTGGGCAAACTGCCGCTGATCGCTCAACCGGGAGCGAGGTGGGAATACAGCCGCTCCACCGACGTGCTCGGCCGCCTCGTTGAGGTGTTGTCGGGCCTGACCCTGGGCGAGTATCTACAGCGTTACATCCTCGCACCGCTGGGAATGGTTGATACCGCGTTTCACGTGCCGGCGAACGGGCTGGCGCGACTTGCCGAGGCGTTCGCCAAGGATCCCGACACGGGCTCAGGCGTGCAATTGATCAATGTCCGCGACAGGCCGAAATTTGAGTCCGGCGGCGGCGGTCTTGTGTCCACGGCCGGCGACTACGCCCGCTTCCTGCAGATGCTGTTGAATCGCGGCAGGCTCGACGGCGTGCGATTCTTGAGCCGCAAGACGATTGAGCTCATGACGGCGGATCATTTGGGACCGATCAGCGGCGCGCCCGACCTGCTGTTGCCCGGCTACGGATTCGGTTTGGGGTTTGCAGTGCGCCTGCAGGCGGGAATCTCCCACGTCCCCGGTTCCATAGGACAATATTTCTGGGGAGGTCTCGCCGGTACAACTTTCTGGGTCGATCCGGCAGAAGAGTTATTCGCGATCATGCTGATTCAGGGGCCCGGGCAGCGCGATTACTTCCGCACATTGTTCCGTGATCTGGTCTACGCGGCATTCGATGACTGAGCGGTCAAAGCTGCCGCTGCTTCCGGCGCCAGGGCCGCCTGTGCCCGCCACCATGCCGCGGTCAACAAGCATTCATGTTCGCGAATGAACACTTCGCTCAAGGCGGAGGGTATGGACAGAAACGGCAACCATTGTTCCGGAAATACATCGCGCGGTCCGCAGTGAAACCAAGGCTCGGCACTTGATTCTTCTTCCTCATTGCGCGCACGCGGCAAATCTCGAAACACGCAGTCGGACACCAGGCAGAGTTCGTCATAGTCGTAGAAGATGACGCGCCCGTGGCTGGTGACCCCGAAATTCTTGAGCAACAGGTCGCCGGGAAACACATTGCTCGCGGCCAGATCGCGCAACGCGTTGCCGTAGTCGATGATTGCCGACTCGGCGGCGGCGGGCTCCGCCTCGCGCAGAAATAAGTTCAGCGGCCGCAAGCGCCGTTCGATGTAGCAATGCTCGATGATCAGGTCTTCGCCCTCGACCCGGCAACTTTCACCGGCTTGGCGCAACAGTTCCTCGGCCAGCCCCGGCATGAAGCGGCCCCGAGGAAGCCGCAGCCGCTTGAATTCCTGCGCGTCCACCAGCCGGCCGGCGCGGTCGTGCCGGAATACGAACTGATAGCGCTCGATGACGTCGGCGCGCGTCGTGGTTTTCGGCGCTCCGAACTTGTCGCGAATGACTTTGAACACCAGATCGTGCGACGGCAGAGTGAAAACGATCATGACCAGGCCGCGATCGCCGGGCGCGTGCACGAAACTGTCGATCGATTTTTCCAAATGGCGTTGCAGCGCGAAATAGCGCTCCGTTTTGCCCTGCTTGGCGCGGCCGAGAACGGTGTAGAGCTCGTCGACGGGTTTGCGGGGCATGAAGGACCGCAGAAGCGTGATTGCGGCGCTGACCACGGGCAGGTCCACATGGAAGTACGAGCGCGCATAGCCGAATAGAGACGAAACTTCGGCGCGCGACAACATGACGGCATCGATTTGCACGCTCTGGTGCAGCCGGGTGAATGCCAACACCAGCGGCGTGATCGCGCTGTCGCCGATCAGCCGGCCGACCACGAATGCCTGCATGCCGCGATAGAACACAGGTTCGATCAACTCGATTGATTCCGGTGCGCCGCTGTGCCTCCCGGTTGCGAAATACCGGCCGATTTCCGCGCTGATGCGATGCACCGCGCCTTCGGTGTCGCCAATCACCGCGCCAAACGGCAGATCGGCAAGAATTTCCTTCACGGCGGTGGGCAGCGATCCGCCCACGCGGTAGACGCGGATGGGCACCGATCCGGAGGCGCGGCCCACACTGGTGGCGCAAAACTCGACTTCCTGGTTGACGCCGACCGTGCCGAACAGGTCGCGAGTCACCGAATTGAAAAAAGTGTGGTAGAAATCACTGTCGGGCCGGCGCGCGACCAGCCCTTCATAGGCGTGCTTGATGCCGATCCACAAGGCAACATCGGTGCGTCTGGTCTGCAGCTCGCCGCCAACGACCGCAACGCACCGTGCCACCCTCTGCTCGTATAGCTCGATCCGATCCACTGCATCGAGCTGCGCCGCGCGCCAATCCTCCTCAAGAAAATTTCTGGCCGCGCGCCGGGTGACGCGGCCGAATTCTTCGTTATAGAGGCGAAAGTGCTCGGCGATCTGCGCCGCCGCGGCGGCGAAGTCTGCGCGCATCGGAGTTCCTCTAGGCTACCACCCGTTTGGGCGCCATTGCCGGCGCCGTGAACTGCTCGGTCTCGGTGCTGCCGGCCATCGCAACGGTCGAGCTCTTGGCGCTGATGGCAGTTTGCACCGCGTCGAAATAGCCGGTGCCGACAAACGCCTGATGCTTCGTGGCGCGATAGCCCGACGCTTCCTGGCCGAACTCGCGTTGCTGCAGTTGCGAATAGCCGAGCATGCCGTCGGCGCTGTAGGCCGAGGCCAATTCAAACATCGAAAGGTTCAATGCGTGCCAGCCGGCAAGGGTGATGAATTGGAAGCGATAACCGAGCGCAGCCAATTCCTCGCGCCACCTTTTCATCGCCGCCGCATTCAGCTTGGCCGCCCAGTTGAAGGAGGGCGAGCAATTGTAGGCCAGCAACTTGCCGGGAAATTTGGCGTGAATGGCAGCGGCGAAGCGCTTGGCCTCGTTCATATCGGGCTTGGAGGTTTCACACCAGATCAGATCGCAGTAGGGCGCGTAGGCCAGGCCGCGCGCGATCGCTTGTTCGATGCCCGCCTTCACATAGAAAAATCCTTCGCTGGAGCGCTCGCCGGTCAGAAACGGCTGATCGCGCGCATCATGGTCGGTCAGCAACAGATCGGCCGCATCGGCGTCGGTGCGCGCGATGATGACCGTGGGTACGCCCATGACGTCGGCCGCGAGCCGCGCGGCCACCAGTTTGTTGATGGCCTCGGCAGTCGATACCAACACCTTGCCGCCCAAGTGACCGCATTTCTTCGCCGAAGAAAGTTGATCCTCGAAATGCACGCCGGCGGCGCCGGCGCGTATCAGCGCCTTGGTCAGCTCGAAGGCGTTCAGGTTGCCGCCGAAACCCGCTTCAGCATCCGCAATGATCGGGGCCAGCCAATCGATATCGGAGTTGCCATCCAGATGATGAATCTGGTCCGTGCGCAGCAATGCGTTGTTGATGCGCTCCACCATTTTCGGCACCGAGTCGACCGGGTACAGGCTCTGGTCCGGATAGACCTCTCCGGCGGAATTGCCGTCGCCTGCGACCTGCCAGCCCGAACAGTAGATGGCTTTCAGGCCGGCCTGCACAGTTTGAATGGCTTGATTGCCCGTCATACAGCCCAAGCCCGCGACCACAGGCTCGCTGTGCAGCAGCCGCCAGAGTTTCTCCGCGCCCAGGCGCGCCAGGGAGTATTCGATTTTCACTGAGCCGCGCAGGCGGGCCGCGTCGGCTTCACTGTAGGGGCGCTCCACACCGTGCCATCGGTCGTTCAACTGTGCGTTCAAGTCAATTCTCCTAATTCGGGCTTGCTTATGCGGATGAAGCAAGCTTAGAGTGTTCATAGCGAGGATTTACACATTAGAAATTTCACAGTGTGAATTTCACAAGGCGGCCATGGCAGGACTGATCCGGCAGGGGCATTTTCTGGGGGCGAAGCTGCGCTCGCTGCGCAAGCGCAACGGCTTGACCCTCGATGAGCTCTCGGCACGCTGCATTCAGGTCGATGCGGGCGGCGCGCCGTCGGTGTCCTACCTCAGCATGGTGGAAACCGGCAAACGCATGCCCTCCGCCGAGATGTTGGGAATGCTGGCGGGGATCTTCAGCAAGGACGCGCGATGGTTCTTGGACGAGAACACGGACGTCGAAGTCGCGCCGGGGCCGCGTCAACGCGGCGGTTTGGAGGCCATGCCGCTCGAACCGGCCTTCCTGTTTTCGCACGAGTTGCTGCAGAACGCGTTGCCCGAACTGCTGTCTCAAACGGGCACGACGGGCCGGCAATTCGCACAGCTCTTGATTCGGGTCTGGCAGGAGACCCGGCACAATAATTTTCCCGATATCGAACGTGCGGCCGAAGAGTGCGGCAAGCGGCAGATGCCCCTCAACCTGGAGGCCGTCATGGCCATTTGCAGGCGCCATGGCCTCGACATCAAATGGTTTGACGGCGATGGGCGCAAGCCCAGCGGCGCATTGGTGCGTTCCCGGTTCGAGGCGCCCGGAACAGTTTGGATCAACAAGCGCCTGCGCCGCCAAGAAGAGCGGCTGAAATACGAGTTGGCGTTCTTCGTGGGCCACAAAATTCTTCACAATGGCGACGGTATGATATCGCCGCACAGCGCGGTTCAGGCCGGCGATCCCGAATCGCCCGGTTCGGTCGGCGGCATGGGCGCACAGGATGTGCTGTACGCCTGGCGCGATTTTGAGTGCAGTTTTTTTGCCGGCGCGCTCTTGTGCCCGCGCATTCCCTTCCGGCGCTTCTTGATTCGCGAAGCACACAGCGTGAACGCGTGCGGCAAGGTCGGAGTCACGCCGGCGCTGGTCATGCGACGCATGACGGCAGTGTCTCCCTATCGGCACTGGCATTTTTTCGATGCGTACCCGCCGGGGTATCTGCGGGCCGTATACCGCGGCAATGGCATTCCGCTTCCCTGGGGCAACATGAGTTTGGTGTCCGACCCCTGTCCGCGGTGGGCGGTGTTTCGCCTGCTTCAACAGACGCCTGAGACGCCTTCCGTACAAAAACCAAAATCTCAGATTTCAGTCATGCAGGACGGCAAGCGCGCGCGGCTGTATTGCTGCCATTCCTTGCTTACGCGCGATGCCTTGGACGAATTGCACGTCTTGTCCGTCGGTGTGGATTTATTGCCGGCGCTCGATGCTCAAGGGTTCGATGGCGAGCACATCGTGGCGGCGGTCGCCGAGTCCTGCCGCCGCGGCGGCGGCGATGGCGCCATCCCCGCGGACGCGACCAACGCCATTCGCGCGGCCTCCCAGGTCTTGAACATCTCCTGGATTGCCGATGCGCTGAGCTCCAACGCCAGCGTCATTTGCCCGCGAAGCGGCGCCTGTCCCAGGCAGCCGCAGGCCTGTGCGTAGGCGCGCGGAGACCGAAGTGGTACAAGGCAAATGGAACATCACGATCAAAACACCGATGGGCGTCAGGTCGGGCGTGCTGGACTTGAGCGTGAGCGGCAAGACGTTGACCGGATCGCTTTCCGATGCCGAGCACCGCGTGGTCATCAGCGACGGACGTATCGAGGGCAATCAGCTTAGCTGGAAGGCAAAAGTGACCAAGCCGATGCGCCTCAGCTTCAAGTTCACGGCAGTCATCGAACAGGATCGCATCAGCGGCGAAGCCCGCCATATGCTGGGCAGCGCCGCCTTCAGCGGAACTCGCGCCTAGATTCGCCCGATCGCAGCGGATTTTCTCAATCGATGGGAACGTAGATTTCCGTGCGCAATTTCTCGGCGGGAACGACGCCCGGGTCGTCGACGTACCAGGAAAAAACCGGGGCCTTCTGAACGTAGCCATGGGCTGCCAAATAGGTGCGCAGTTTCTCCTGCGTCTGAGGCAATTTTTCGTAGGCGCCGACATGTGTGGTCTTCAGCGCCTTGCCCGCGTAGCTTTGCGCGACGCGTACGCCATCCGCGCCTGCCACATCGCCTCGATCCACGGGAATGCCGGCGTCGAACTTGTAGTTGCCGGCCGTCATTTCGCCGTCAATTCCCAAGGGTGCGCCGGCCTGGTGAAGCTTGTTCTTGGCCATGAATTTACCAATTTGGCCGAAGCCGTCGGCGTAGGCCTTGCCGATTGCATCGGGCGCCGCCGTCTCGGTCACCAGCAAAACGGGTGCGGCGGTCAGCTGCACCGGCTCTGCGCTGAAACCCGCGATGTCGACATTCGGCATGCTCTCGACCAGGACCTTGAGCTTGCCGAGCCCGCTCGCAAAATCCTTTCCCAACATGCCGTCCATGGTCAATCCAATGTAATGGCCGATGGGATTGGCGCCCATGTCCATGTCGACCGCCCAAGTAGCGCGCGTCATGCTGCCGTCGGGAGTCAGTGTCACCAAGGACTTGGCGGTTCCCATGTCGCCGAAGTCCAGATCGCTCGCCATGGATTGATCAGGGGTGGAGGCGGTGATCACTTGTGTGCCGGAGCCGACCTTGTCATTGCCCTTCCAAACCAATTTGGCTCCCACACCGTCGCGCGGCCCTTCCGTGGTCTGATGCATGTTGGGATCCAGGTCCTGCCACGGCGACCACTTCGGAAACAGCACAAAGGAATTCACCGTCGCATAGACCAGACTGGCCGGCCTGTCGATGGTCACGGAGCGCTTCACAACCGCATGGCGCGGCAATATGAATCCAATGACCGCGATCAACACCACGACCACGATGAATACCGTGAGTATTTTCTTGAACAAGTTTTTTCTCCCTGGAAAACCGCCATTCAGCCGGCGCCGGCTTCTTCTAATTCTCCGGCAGCACTTTGCACATAGTTCGCCAATCCCATTTTCTCGATCAATCCGAGTTGTTCTTCGATGAAATCGATGTGTTCTTCTTCGCTTTTCTGGATATGCGCCAACAAATCGCGAGTCACGTAATCCTTGACGTTTTCACAGTAGGCGATGGCGGATTTGTACATGGGGTGCGCTTCCATCTCTCTGCGAAGGTCGCACTGCAGTATCTCTTGCACGTCCTCGCCGATGAAAAGCTTGCCCAAATCCTGCAAGTTCGGCAGCCCGTCCAGAAAAAGTATGCGTTTGACCAGGCGGTCCGCATGCTTCATTTCATCGATGGACTCTTCGTATTCGAGTTTCCCGAGCCGCTTCATGCCCCAGTTGTCGAGCATGCGCGAGTGCAGAAAATACTGATTGATGGAGGTGAGTTCGTTCTTCAGGGCCTGGTTCAAGAATTCCAAAACTTTCGTGTCGCCTTGCACGGTAGCCCCTTGTAGGATTGCGCATGAAATTGTGGTCGGATTGTAAGCCCGAACCCACGCTTCAAGGAATCAATCGGCGCTGAGACTCAAGGTCGCCTAGACGGCGAATTCGGTGGCGGCGGGAGCGAACAAACCGGGCCTCGCCGATTCGCAGGCGTCGAGAGAGGCGCACAACGCCGCTTTGGCTTCGGGCAGGCATTTGCCGCAACAGGTGCCAACTCCAAGCTCTCGACTCAGATCGCGCAAACTATCGGCGCCGCCTTTGACGGCGTTGCGGATCTGTCGGTCTGATACGGCTTTGCACACACAAATAATCATGCTGGTATTGTGAACGCGAATGCGAATGATTGTCAATAGCGAAACCGCCATCGCGGCATGCTACAAGTCTGGATTATTTCGTTATGTCTTATGGCGTACTGATGTGATGAAATTGCCGACTCCCGGAATTCACCCGCAATGCGCCTCCGTACAATGCCAAAGAGATCGTATGATAAATAAAATCAATAGGTTACAGGCCATTAGTCTAACCGTTTGTTCGTTGTTGATCCTGACGAGCTGTGGGAAGTCGGGCGGACCCCAGGCGCCGCCGCCGCCGCAGGTGAGCGTCGCGCAGGTAATTGAAAAGCGGGTCAAGGACTGGGATGAATTCACGGGACGACTCCAAGCGGTCGAAACGGTCGAGATCCGGCCGCGCGTGTCCGGCTACATCGACAAGGTCGCTTTCACCGAAGGCAGCTTGGTCAAGCGCGGGACTCTGCTATTCGTGATCGATCCTCGGCCTTATCAGGCGGAATACGATCGGGCCGCCGCCGACTTGAAGCGATTCAAGACCGCGCTGGAGCTGGGCCGCATCGAATTGGCGCGCGTGCAGCGCCTGAAGGACAGCGGCGCGGTATCCCAGGAAGAGTTGGACGAGCGCAAGAGTACCGTGGCACAGGCCGAGGCCAACGTGGCGGGCTCGCAAGCGGCTCTCGAGGCCGCCGCGCTCAATTTGAATTTTACCAAGGTCACCAGCCCGGTTGACGGGCGCGTCAGCCGCGCGGAAGTGACGCGCGGCAATTTGGTCACAGGCGGCACCAACGGCGGCACGCTGCTGTCATCCGTCGTTTCTATGGACCCGATCTATTTATACTTCGACGCCGATGAACAAAGCTTCTTGCGTTATTCGCAGATGGCACGCAGCGGCGAGCGTCCGAATTCGCGCGATTCGGGCAATCCGGTTCAAGTCGGACTGGCCAACGAGGAGGGATTTCCCCACCCCGGGACCGTCGATTTTGTCGACAATCAACTGAATCCACAGACCGGCACGATTCGCGCGCGCGCCGTGCTGCAGAACAAAGAGGGACAATTCACGCCTGGCTTGTTTGCGCGCGTGCAGCTGCTCGGCAGCGGGGAATATTCAGCGATCTTGATCGATGATCGCGCCGTCAATACGGACCAAAGTCAGAAATACGTGCTGCTGCTCGGCGCCAACAATCAAATCGAGTACCGCAAGGTCAAGCTCGGGCGCGTGATCGACGGTCTGCGCGTCGTGCGCGAGGGCCTCAAGGCCGGTGACGTCATTGTCGTAAACGGCGCGCAGCGCGTGCACCCGGGGATCACGGTTACACCGCAGCGGGTGACCATGGGAGCCGACGGCTCAACCGCTGCGGCCGGCGCAGCGGCCGCGTCGTAAAGGTTGTAGCCGATGAATATTTCTTCGTTCTTCATCGAGCGGCCGATCTTTGCCACGGTCCTCGCGATCATAATCACGGTCGCCGGCTTGCTCGCCATGCCGAATTTGCCGATCAGCGAGTATCCGGAGATCGTGCCGCCCACGGTCGTGGTCAGCGGCCAATATCCCGGCGCATCCCCAAAGACCATTGCCGAGACCGTCATCACGCCGCTCGAGCAGCAGATCAACGGCGTGGAAAACGCGATCTACACCAGCTCGACTGCGACCCCCGACGGCACCTTCTCCATCACGGTGACTTTCAAGCTGGGCACCGATCTGGACATCGCGCAGGTGCAGACCCAGAACCGGGTGGCGCAGGCGGAGACTCGCCTGCCCGAAGTGGTGCGGCAAATCGGCTTGGTCACGCAGAAGCGTTCGCCTGACTTGACCATGGTGGTGTTCCTGAAGTCCGGTGACGGACGCTACGACTCATTGTATTTGCGCAACTACGCCGTGATCCAAATACGCGACGTCTTGGCGCGCATTCAAGGCATGGGGGATGTGCGCGTGTTCGGATCCGGTGACTACGCCATGCGCCTGTGGCTGGATCCGGGAAAGATCGCCGCCCGCAGTATGGATGTCGATGAAGTACTGGCGGCAGTGCGGGAACAAAACGTGCAGGTCGCTGCGGGCCAGATCGGCGGACAGCCGTCGCTGCCGGGCACGCAGTTCGAGTACATCGTCAATGCGCAAGGCCGGCTGCAAACCGAACAGGAGTTCGGAAACATCGTCGTCAAGAGCGGAGCGAATGGCGAGACCACTTACTTGCACGATATTGCGCGGCTCGAGCTCGGCCCCGATAACTACGCGCTGCGCAGCATGCTCGACGGCGGACCCGCGGTTGCCATCCCGGTATTTCAGCTTCCGGGCGCGAACGCGTTGCAGTTGTCCGACGCCGTGCGCGCCAAGATGAAGGAACTGGAGAAGAACTTTCCGGAGGGCGTCAGTTACGAGATCGACTACGACCCGACGGTGTTCGTCCGCAGTTCCATCGAGTCCGTGGTCCATACGCTGTTCGAGGCGGTGCTTCTGGTCGTTTTGGTCGTGGTTGTGTTTCTACAAACCTGGCGTGCCAGCGTCATCCCGTTGGTGGCCGTGCCGGTGGCCATCGTCGGTACGCTGGCCGCATTGCTGCTTGCGGGTTTCACCATCAATTCGCTCACCTTGTTTGGACTGGTGCTGGCCACCGGCATCGTGGTCGATGATGCCATCGTGGTGGTCGAAAACATCGAGCGCAAGATTGAGCAGGGTTTGAACCCTCACGCGGCGGCGCACGCCGCGATGGGCGAAGTGACTCGCCCCATCATTTCCATCGCCCTGGTGCTGTGCGCGGTGTTCGTGCCCGTGGCATTCGTCTCCGGACTCACCGGCCAGTTCTACCGCCAGTTCGGCATCACCATTGCGGCAAGCACCATCATCTCGACGTTCAATTCGCTGACCTTGTCGCCGGCGCTGGCGGCGCTGCTTCTGAAGCCGAGAAATTCGCAGCCCGATGCCTTTCAGCGCGCCATCGATAAGGTGCTGGGCGGGTTTTTCCGGCTGTTCAACCGCGGATTCGAGAGGGCGTCCGCAGGTTACGGCCGCGGTGTAAGGAGGCTCACGGCTATCCGCATCGCAGTGCTCGGCATATTCGCGTGTTTGCTGGTTGGCACCTGGGGCATGTTTCAGCTGGTGCCCGGCGGCTTCATTCCCGCGCAGGACAAGCAATATCTCATCGGCATTGTTCAATTGCCCGATGCGGCATCGCTGGATCGTACCGAAAGGGTCGTGCGGCAGATCTCGGCGCTGGCCAAGGCAACCCCGGGCGTCGACCACGTGATCGGCTTTTCCGGCCTCTCGGTGCAAGGGTTCGTCAATTTGAGCAATGCGGCGGTGGTGTTCTTTCCGCTGAAATCCTTTGAGGAGCGCAAGACCAAGGATCTGTCGGCCGGCGCCATCGCCCAGACGCTCAATAGAAAATTCTCCGTCATTCAAGACGCGGTCATATTCGCCGTGCCGCCGCCGCCGGTACAGGGACTCGGGACCACCGGCGGCTTCAAGCTTTTCCTGCAGGACCGCGCCGCCCACGGTTACGATGAACTCGCGCGGGTAACGGCCGAGGTTTTGAACAAGGCGAGGGCCGAGCGGCAATTGAACCCCTATGCCACGTACACGACTTTTCAGAACAGCGTGCCGCAGTTGTTTGCGGACGTGGATCGAGTCAAGGCCAAGCGCCAAGGGGTGCCTCTCTCTGAGGTGTTCGACACCCTGCAGGGCTATCTCGGGTCGGTGTACATCAATGACTTCAATCGCTTTGGACGAACCTATCGAGTCTATGCGCAGGCGGAGCCGCAGTTCCGCAATCAGCCCGAAGACATTGCCAATCTGAAAATGCGCAATTTGAGCGGCGACATGGTGCCGATGGGCGCTGTCGCGGACATTCGTTTCGAAGCGGGGCCCGACCGCGTCTCGCATTACAATGTTTATTTGGCAGCCGACATCAACGGGCAGGGTGCCCCCGGCGTCTCCTCCAGCCAGGCCACTGCGACCATGGAACGCGTGCTGAAAGAGGTTCTGCCGAATGGCTTCGGTTACGAGTGGACCGACCTGACATATCAACAAAAATCGGCCGGCAATACGGCGCTTCTGGTCTTTCCCATCTGCGTCATGCTGGTGTTTTTGATTCTGTCGGCGCAGTACGAAAGTTGGGCGCTGCCCCTGGCGGTCATTCTCATCGTGCCCATGTGTTTATTGTCCGCGATGGCCGGAGTATGGCTGAAGGGCTCGGACAACAACGTACTTACCCAGATCGGGTTCATCGTCCTGGTGGGGCTCGCCTGCAAGAATGCAATTTTGATCGTGGAATTTGCGAGGGAACGTGTCGAGCATGGCTTGGCGCCGGTCGAGGCCGCGATCGAGGCCTGCCGCTTGAGGCTGCGTCCCATTCTCATGACGTCGTTCGCCTTCATCATGGGCGTGATTCCACTCGTGACCGCCAGCGGCGCCGGCAGCGAGATGCGTCAGGCGATCGGCGTCGCGGTATTCGCAGGCATGTTGGGTGTCACGTCCTTCGGCTTATTCCTGACGCCGGTATTTTTCGTGACCATCGAAAGCTGGTTGGAGCGGCGCAAGCAGCACTTGGACTACCCGCAAGCATCCGCCATCGAGGAGCAGCCCCGTGCGTAGTTGGATCACGGTCGCCGCAGCGATCACAACCCTATGCGGCTGCGCCGTAGGTCCTAACTACCATCGTCCGGAAACGCCGGTGGATTCGCAGTTCGCGAATTCCGGGGAAGCGGGTCTCGCTGCCGGCGACGCCGTTGAAAATTACTGGCTCGGATTTTCAGATTCCATGCTGACAAGCCTGGTCGTGGACGCGCTGGGCCACAACAAGGACTTGGCGGTCGCGGAAGCGAACTTGCGGGCCGCGCGCGCCGTCAGGAGGCTGACCGGTTTCGATCAATTTCCAACCATCACGTTCAGCGGCGGCTACACGCGCAACCTGGATGCGCAGGAGCAACTGCCCGGGGTGGATTTCCATGATCGCGAGTTCGATGCCGCCCAAGCCGGCTTCGACGGGCTTTGGGAGCTGGATTTGTTCGGCCGCGTCAGGCGCAACGTCGAGGCGGCGCGTGCCGACGTGGGCGTGAGCGTGGCAACGCTGCAGGATGCCCGCGTCAGCGTGATCGCCGAAGTGGCGCGCGATTATTTCATCTTGCGCGGACTTCAGGATCAGTTGGCCCTCACGCAACGCAATGCCGAAAATCAGTTCAACACACTGAAGCTGACGCGCACCCGGCTCGAGGCGGGTAGGGGAAACCAGCTGGATACGGCGCGCGCGGAGGCGCAGTGGCAAACCACGTTGGCCTCCATTCCAAGCTTGGAAGCCTCGATTGCAACCACGACCTATCGGTTGAGCGTTCTGACGGGACGGCAGCCAACGGCGCTGAACTCGAGCCTTTCGCCGCCGGCGCCGCCGCCCGCACTGCCGCCGTTAAATACGATCGGCACCCCGGAACAATTGCTGCGCCGGCGGCCGGACGTGCGTACGGCCGAGCGCAGACTGGCGGGAGCAACCGCGCGGGTCGGAGTCGCGGTCGGCGATCTGTTTCCAAAAGTCACCATGACCGGCGAGGTGGGCTACCTTGCCCCCACTTTCGGCGAGCTCGGGAGCAGCTCATCGCGCTTTTTCACCTTCGGGCCGAGCATTTCCTGGGCGGCGTTTGATCTGGGGCGCGTGCGTGCGCGCATCGGCTCCGCCAAGGCATTGACCGACGCGGCGCTGGCCGCGTATGAAAGCGCGGTGCTCGGCGCGCTCGAAGATACGGAAGGGGCCTTGATCAGTTACGGACGCTCGCAAACCCGGCGCGATGCATTGCAAGTGGCGGCCGCCGCGAGCGATAAGGCGGCGGATCTGGCGCAGAAACGCTTTGAGGGCGGCCTCATCGATTTCCTCGAGGTACTCGATGCGGAGCGCACGGCCCTCAGCGCTGAATTGCTGCTGTCGCAGAGCCGCACCGATGCCGCGACGTCGCTGATCGCCGTGTACAAGGCTTTGGGCGCAGGCTGGCGCGCGAACCCGGCCAAATGAAGATTTATTCGTGGAATGTAAACGGCATCCGGGCCGTGCACAAGAAGGGACTGTTCCTCGCATTTCTCGAGGCTCACGATCCCGACATTCTGTGCCTGCAGGAGACCAAGGCCGAGCGCGGCCAGATTGAAATCGAACTGCCCAATTACCGCGAGTACTGGAACTCGGCGCTGAAGAAAGGCTACTCGGGAACGGCGATATTTTCCAAGCAGGAGCCGGCGAAAATCATCAACGGCTTTCCCACCGACTTCGCCAAGAAGTTCACTTTCGCCGATGAACTCAAGCGCGACAGTGCGGAGGAGGGGCGGGTCATTACCGCGGAGTTCGCGAAATTTTTCGTCGTCACGGTGTACACGCCCAACGCGAAGGACGACTTGAGCCGGCTGGCACTTCGGCAAAAGCATTGGGACCCGGCGTTCCTTGCCTACTGCCGGCAATTGGAGAAAACCAAGCCCGTGATTTTTTGCGGTGACCTGAATGTCGCCCATACCGAGCTTGATCTTGCGAACCCCAAGCCCAATCGCGGCAAGAAGGGTTTTACCGACGAAGAGCGCGCGGGTTTTCAGGCCTTCATCGATGCGGGATTTGTCGATACATTCCGCCTCTTCACCCAGGGCAATGGGCACTACTCCTGGTGGAGTCACTTTGCCAATTCGCGGGCGCGCAACGTCGGATGGAGAATCGACTACTTGATGGTGTCGGCAGCGTTGCGCAATGCCGTCAAGGGCGCGCAGATTCACCCAACCGTCATGGGCAGCGATCATTGCCCCGTCAGCATCACGCTCGACTCGAGCTTCTAAGGCCGCGAGCTAGAGCGCTTCCATCACGGTTGCAATGCCCTGGCCGCCGCCGATGCACTGGGTTGCGAGTGCGTAGCGGCCTCTCGTGCGCGCGAGCAACGACGCCGCCTTGCCGGTGATGCGTGCGCCCGTGGCGCCCAGAGGATGTCCGAGCGCAAGCCCGCCGCCGTCGAGGTTTATTTTGGCCGGATCGAGGCCCAGCTCGCGAATGCAGGCGAGAGCCTGAGACGCGAACGCTTCGTTGATCTCGATGACATCGAGCGCGGCCGCCTTCAAGCCGGCTCGCGCCAACGCTTTTCGCGAAGCGGGAATCGGTCCGATGCCCATCACTGCAGGATCGCAGCCAACGGTGGCCGCCGATCGAATGCGCGCGAGGGGATGCAAGCCATGACGAGCGGCGAATTGCTCGCTGGTGACGAGCACGACCGAGGCGCCATCGGTCAGCGGCGAGGACGTGCCCGCCGTTACCACGCCGTCCGCCGCGAATGCCGGCTTCAACGCCGCCAGCGCCTCGAGCGAGGTTGCGGGTCGGATGCAGCCATCCTCGCTGATCAGCTCTCCGGATTCGAGCCGAATCGGCACGATCTCATCGCGCAGCCGACCCTGCTCGCGTGCTTGCGCCGCTTTGCGGTGCGAGTCGACCGCCATGACCTCCTGATCAAGGCGCGATATGTTGTAGCGCTGCGCGACATTCTCGGCGGTTTGGCCCATGCTGATGTACGCATCGGGAAGACGGCTCTGCAGTTCCGGACTGGGCGATCGGTTGAATCCTCCCTGCGGCACCATGCTCATCGATTCCACGCCTACGCAGAGATACGCCTCGCCGATGCCGGCCTCGATCTGCGCAGCGGCGATTTGGATGACCGACATCGAGGATCCGCAAAAGCGATTGACCGTCATGCCGCCGACCTCGAGCGGCAAGCCGGCCAATAAGCCCACGATGCGCGCGAGATTCGACCCTTGCGGCCCCTCGGGATAAGCACAACCCAAGATCACATCCTCGATCAGCTTGGGATCGAGTTGCGTGCGCGCGAGCAGACCCGCGACTACCTGCGCCGCCATGGTGTCGGGGCGCACCGCTGCAAGCGGTCCCTTACGTGCGAAGTGCTGGGGCGAGCGCGCATAGGCGGCAATCAGAGCTTTCATCAACTACTCCTTGGGAGCCAATTTGAATTTCTTCACCGCTATCGCGGTACGCACCTGGGCGATCACAGTGTCGAAGTCCTCGACCGCGCCGGTCATGCGTGCCGATAGTAGCGCACCCTGGCAGGCCGCAAAGACGAACGCGGCCAACACGCCTGCGCGCCGGCGGTTGCGCGGATCGGCACTGAAAACGCCGCTCAACCACTCGACCTGCTCATCCCGCAGCGAACGGACTGCTCGGCGCAGCTTAGGTTCGATGCAATCCCAACCCGGCGCCAGCGCTCCGGCTGGACACACGGCTAGGCCGGCACGCAGACCCCAGCGATATAACTCGAAATAAGCGCTCAGCTTGAGCGCTGCCACGGGGGATGTCGCTGCGGCCCATTTGCGGAAGGCGTGGGTCGCTTCATGCAAGACCTCGACGCCCAGAGCTTCCTTGGTTGGAAAATGATGATACAGGCTGGGCTTGCGGATGCCGACCCGATCGGCAACATCCTGAAAGCTAAATCCCAGGTAGGAACGCGTCTGGATCAAATTCCTGGCGACGCTTAGTATTTCCTCACGGGTAGTCGAAGTTTCTATGACTGCGGTCACCTACCTACTATATGGTAGGGAGACGAGCAATTCAAGAAAACTAGGCCCGGCGCCACAACCAATGCGGCGCCACAACCAATGCGGTGCCACTGCCAACGCGGCGCACAGGCCAAGCCGGCGCAGAGGGCTAAACGCCGCGCAGCTTTCTCAGCCGCAGCGCGGCATACAGCACAAGCGCCAACACGGCGGCGAACACGGCGCACTCGGCAAAAAAGGCGCCGTCGGCACCGGTCTCAAAGATGGGGCGCTGCGCGAATGTGCCGGCAATCTGCGACCACCAATACGCGAACAACCCGATGTCCATGAACCAGTGTCCGATCATGACGAATACCAGCGTACCCGATGCGCGCGCCATCGTGCCCAGCAATACACCCGCGCCGAATACCGCCGGCACCATGGCCACCAGCGCCCAGTCCTTGGTCAGGTGGATGAGCGTGAACAGCAGCGAGGAGATCAATATCGCGATCACCGGTCCATGCCGCTTTTCGATCGGTGTTTGCATGTAGCCGCGAAAGCCGGTCTCTTCGCATACGCCGGCGGAAAGCGCAGAGACGATGCACGCCAGCCATTGCATCTGACGAGAAGGGATAAATGACAGATCGTAGCCATGATGAAAGGCATCGGCCGGGAAGGGCACGAAGCGAAACACCAGGACAAGGGCGGCGTGAACAGTTGCGGCGAAGCTGATCGCTGCGACCATGCCCCACAGCCATTGCGCGCCCGAGAGCGGGCGCCTGCGAAAGTACTCCGCGCGCGCGGCTTGCAAAGATCGCGGTGGTCCGCCGCCCGCTGCCCACCAAACATATGCGCCGAGGAAAAGCAGTTCGGCAGCGGCCGCGATGGGCATGCTCAATTTCAAAAGGAAAACAAGCCAGAAGTTCGCCGCGATCATGCCTATCAGGAGTCCGCTTACAGTCGCGCGAATCACAACCGGAATGCGGACCCAACCGCGGCCTGCTAGAGTGGTCTGTGCCATTGGGATACGGCCGCGCGACTGATATCCCAAGCGGTGACGCGATCATTGTCGACGGCAGGCTCCGCACCGTAGCTCAAGGCGGCGAGACTCAATGCAGCGGCACCCAGTACGGTTCTTAGCATCGGCTGATTGTACCTGTTGCTCAAGCGGATGGTAATTCGGCGCGCGGCTAAGGGATGACGGTGGTAAACAGATAGACGACGAAAATGACGAGCAGCACGATGCCGTGCAAAACAATGGTTCGTCCGGTTCGTAGAGCAATGGCTGTGATGAACAGCGACAAGATCAACAGCACGGTTGACTTAGTGTCTATCCCCAAGACCAGCCGAGTCTGCATATACAGTGAGAGAACGCTGACCGCGGGAATGGTCAGACCAATGCTTGCCAGCGCGGAGCCCAAGGCGAGATTGAGGCTGGTCTGCAAACGATTGGCGCGCGCTGCGCGCACAGCCGCGAGCCCCTCGGGCAGCAAAACGATGGCTGCAATGATAACGCCGACCACGGCATTCGGCGCTCCGATGTGGGAAACCGCGGTTTCGAGACTGGGCGCGAGCTTCTTTGCCAGCAATACCACAGCCGCGAGGCACGCCAGCAACAGGATTGTGCTGGCAGCCGTCACCGAGTTGCCCGGCCGGCTCGCGTGTTGCTGCTGCTCCTCTGCAAGATCGTGAACGAAGATTCGACGATGCCCGATCGTTTGCGCAAAAACGAAAGCCCCATAAATGGCCAGCGACACGACTGCAATCAACATCAGCTGGCTGGGCGAGTAGAAAGGCCCCGGGGTGGTGACCGTGTAATTTGGAAACACCAGCGCCAGGATGACGATGGCCGCCAGGGCGACCAGCGCCGCACTGACCCCATCGAGGCTGAATGTCTGCTGGCTGTGCTTGAGGCCCCCGACGAGCAAGCACAAACCGATGATGCCGTTGAGGATGATCATCACTGCGGCGAAGACGGTATCGCGCGCCAACGCCGCCGCTTCCGTACCTCCGGCAATCATCAAGGAAACAATCAGCGCTACTTCGATCAGTGTGACCGCCAGCGCCAGCACCAACGTCCCGTAGGGTTCTCCGATCCGATGCGCAACCACTTCGGCGTGATGCACGGCGGCGAACACGCTTGCCGCTAGACTCATGGCAATGACGGCGACAAAGACTCCGCCGAGCCTCAGATCGAAGCCGGCAGCCGCCATCACGATCCCCGCGAAGACCGGGGCGAGGATGGTCCACAAGGGCAGATCGGGGAGCCAGCCGCGTGGTGAAGATGCAGTGTTGGATGACATGTGATTCGGTTATTCTGCCGGCTTGTAGCATGGCGTCGCAGGCCACTTATAGCCTCTTGGGGCAAATAGTTGAAGTCAGAAAAGGATTGGCGCAACGAGGGCGTGCGGGTCATCAAGAGTGACCGGCTGGACAGCAACACCCCGCAGACCCCGGGCATGCTGCGCGCGGCCGCGGTGAATTTTGCCCGGGTCGGCTCGCAGAAGCTGTGGGCCGGCACGGTGATCATTCAGCCGAACGCGAAGACCGGAGCACACCACCACGGCGCGCTGGAAAGTGTCATTTATGTCGTGCGGGGCGCCGCACGCATGCGCTGGGGCGAGCGTCTGGAATTCACTGCAAAGGCGGACGCCGGCGACTTCATTTTCGTACCGCCCTATGTTCCTCACCAAGAAATCAACGCCTTGAGCGATACGCCGCTCGAGTGCGTCCTGGTGCGCAGTGATAACGAATCGGTGGTCGTCAACCTGAACATCGACGCCGCCGAACGGTTCGAAGAAGTCTATTGGATCGATCCGATCCATCGCGCACCGCGATAACACCGTCCACTCGCTACAGCGTACGAAGATCGTCCGTCTCGCGCTTGAGGTCCGCGAGGAATTTCTCCAGCTCCGCCCTGCGCTCGGGAACCCGTGCGCGGCCGGCGGGCGAGAGGACTCGCGCCGGCACCTTGTTCAAGTTGTCCACCAGCATCGCCACCGCTTTCGGCGCATCGGGATTGCCCCCATGCGGATCGACCAGCGCCATGATGCGTGCCACGCCAATGGCGCCCAACCAGTCGAGGGCGTCGGCGTCGTGCAAGTAAAGCGCTTCCGCGCCGACGGGATCGCGATAGTACATGTGGGTGCGGATCGCGCCGCGCACCGCGTCGATTTTTTCCATCGGAAACCCGGTCCCTTGCAGCACCGTGTCAATGACACGTGCGCCGACATCCGAGTGATCGGTTTTGACATCTTCCCAGGGTGCAAAGGCCGCCATGTCATGCAGGTACGAGGCGGCGAACAGCACGTCGTCGTCCAGGGTGATGTGATCGGCCGCCGCCAGTTCCCGGGCCAGCGCATAGTCGCGCAGACAGTGCGAGTAGCCCCAGGCCGGATTCTTGAAATGACTCGCAGCCAATTCGCGCACCGTCGTGCGCCAATCTTGGGTCTTCAGGGAAGGCGTAGGGGCTGCCGCGGCGATCGCCGCTCCGAACACAAGCGCCGCGATCATCGCTCCCAATGATTTATTCATTTCAGCAATATTACGCCAACGCCGCGTGTACTTCGCGGATTTGTGCGTCGGCCTGGTGCTGTTACCTTTGGCATAAGCCCTTTGCGTCGGCAGTGACGAGAAATTCTTAGACTGGCTGCGTCAACACCGCTTCGCTATAGGCGCGTCCCGCGAGCCAAGCGTGAATCTGTCCGACGATGGACAGCGCGATGCCTTCGGGGGTGGTTGCGCCAATGTCGAGGCCCACCGGGCCGCGAATTCGATCCTTGAGTTTTTCGGAGAAAGGTCCCAGTTCTTTGGCGAGGCGGCTCCGACGCGCTTTGGGGCCGAGCAATCCGACGTAGGCGGGAACGCCGGCTTGCGCCAGCTCGCGCAAATAAACTTCGTCCGACGGCAAATGGTGGCTCATGACCACGGCAGCGTGGCAGCGCGCGAGGTCAACCTCGCTGCGCAACGACTTCGGATTGGCGATGCGTACCTCGGCGCCGGGGAAGCGCGCCGCAACCGCATAGGCCGGCCGATGATCGATGACCGTAACGCGCCAGCCCAGGGCGCGAGCGGTACTGACCACCGGCTGCGCGTCGGGCGCCGCGCCGCAAATCAGTAAATGCGGCGGCGGAGCGAGGCTCTCTACATATGCACGCGCAAGATCGGCGGGCGGCAGGTCCTTGGCGCCATGATAGGTGCCGAGCGGCGTCTGCGGCGAGTTATGCACCATGATCAGAGACGTGGTTTCGCCCGCCTGCGTCGCCCGCCCGGCCGCAGCGAGCGCCGTCTCGGCCGTACTTCCGGGCCCAGCCGGTTCCAGCAGAACGCGCATGGTGCCTTCGCAACCGGCTCCCACACCGAACAAGATGTCATCAGGACCGCGGGTATCGTATTCCACAGCCCGCGCCACGCCGCTGTCCAGCACCTCTCGCGCATGAATCTGCAGATCCGACTCGAGGCAGCCCCCGCTGAGCAAGCCAATGTAACTTCCGTCGGCCATGAGCAGCATCCGCGCACCGGGCTTGCGATAGGTAGAACCTGCCGTAGCGACGACGGTTGCAAGCACCCGCGAGGCCTGCGCTCCCGGCGCGCGCTCCAACAGGATTTCGAGACTGGTATCAAGACGAACATCCATGGCGCTATTGTTCCACATGCGATCGCTGAAGTGGCGACGGTATAATCGGAGCCATGGATACCGCTCCGATCAAGATGCTGCTGCAGACGACAATTCCGGCGACCGTGGACGACTGGTCCATTGCGCGCTTCAGTCTCCTGGGGCAGTTTTTACGTGACCAGGAAGATGAGAACGGCCGACCGGTGTTCGAGGTGACGATGCGCGATCGGAATAATCGCGGATCGCCGGATTCCGTGCTGTCGGCTCTGGATGATAGCGAATTTGATGAAATGTGGCTGTTTGCGGTGGATGTCGGGGACGGATTGACAGCGGCGGACTGCGCCGGCATCTCCGGCTTTCGCCGCAAAGGCGGCGGTTTGCTGGTGACCCGTGACCATATGGATTTAGGATCGTCGATCTGCGATTTGGGCGGAATCGGCGAGGCTCATCATTTTCACAGCCGCAATCTTGATCCTGACCTGGGGCGGCGAGCCGTCGATGATCCGTACACGACCACTATCTCTTGGCCGAACTTTCACTCCGGAGCGAACGGCGACTTTCGGGAGATCCGCGTATTTGACCCTATTCACCCTGTCTTGAGGGATCCTCGATCGCCCACCGGCGCGGTGCGGTTCCTGCCCTCCCATCCGCACGAGGGAGATGTCAGTGCGCCCCGCAATCAGAGTGCGCGTGTCATTTCGGCGGGTAGCAGCAAGGTGACCGGGCGCTCCTTCAATATCGCCGTGGCATTCGAGCCCGATGCGGGGGCGGGGCCGGCGATCGCGCAGAGCACCTTCCACCATTTCGCCGATTACAACTGGGATCCAGGCCATGGCTGTCCCAGCTTTGTCGCCGAGCGCCCCGGCAATGCGATGGCGCGCGAACCTCGCGCGCTTGCGGATACCCATCGGTACGTGCTGAACGTGGCGCACTGGTTGGCCCGTCCAGCCCGATAGCCATCACACAAGTCCTACACGGGACTGTGGACCCCATACCGTCAGTTCCGGACGCGGTTAGCACCCTCTGAATACGCAGTACTCTCCGTCAATTCGCCTTCCCATTTTGCGACCAGCGTCGAAGCGACGGCATTGCCAAGGACGTTGGTGGCGGTGCGCCCCATGTCGAGCACGTGATCGACGGCGATGACGAACACCAATCCTTGTTCCGGCAATCCAAAGTAGCTCAACGATGCGGCAATGACCATCAATGCGGCGCGCGGCACGCCGGCTATGCCCTTACTCGTGACCATGAGAATGAGGAGCATCATGATCTGTTGATGCACGCTCAGATCGATGCGATAGATTTGAGCGATGAACAACACGCCGAATGAGCAATACATCGCGGATCCGCACAGATTGAAGGAATATCCCAGCGGCAGAACGAAGGAGGCGATGCGCGTGCTGACGCCGAAGGCTTCCAGGCGTTCCAGCGTCTGCGGATAGGCCGCTTCCGAACTGGCGGTTGCGAAAGCCAGGAGCAGGGGCGAGCGAATGTTCTCCAGCAGCTGAAGCGTGCGCCGCCCGATGCTGAAATATAGGGTGCCGGCGAAAAAAGCCCACAGGATCAAAAGAGCGAGGTAGAAACTGCCGATGAACTTGGCATACACCAACAAGACGCTCGCCCCCTGGCTCAAAACCGTCTCGGCCAGAGCGGCAAAGATCGCTATCGGCGCCAACGCCATGACGTATCGGGTCATCCTCAGTATGACGGCGGCAATCTCGTCAATCGCGTCAATGAGACGCTTGACCTTCGCGCCCAGGCTGGAGGCGGCCGCGCCAAACAGCACGGAAAACACCACAATTTGCAGCACTTCGTTGTCGGCCATGGCCTGAACGATGGAGCTGGGAATGATGTGCTCCAGCATCTCCTTGAGCTGCATCGGGCCGGCCTCGCTCGCGCTGGAAGAGACGGCGGATGCGGAAAGACCGAATCCGGGCTTGAACAACTGGACCGCCACCACGCCGATGGTCATCGAAATCATCGTCGCCACGACGAACCAAGCCAAGGATTTCGCGCCGATTCTGGCGATCGAGGCTGCGCCCTCCATGCGGGCCACTCCGACGACGAGCGTGGAGAACACCAATGGCGCTATGATCATCTTGATGAGGCGCAAGAAGCTCGTCGTAACCAGCGACAAACCTGCCGCGGCATTGTCGGCCGCAGGGCTGCCGCCGAGAGTCTGCTGCAGCAACAATCCGAACAACGGCCCGGCGATCATGGCGATGACGACAAACCATGTGAGGCGGGATTTCATGTCTTACTTTTAGCACAGAGTTTATGAATACACGTAGCCCACAGCCGAAGCCCGCCCTGACCATGCAGTTGATTCGCGAGGCGCATGAACGCATCCGCGGAATGATTCACCGCACCCCCGTGATGACCAGCCAAGTGCTCGATGGCATGGCCGGCAAGCGTCTGTATTTCAAATGCGAGAACCTGCAGAAGGCGGGCGCGTTCAAGGCGCGCGGTGCCACCAATGCCGTGTTCTTACTGACCGATGCGGAGGCAGCCAAGGGCGTCGTCACTCATTCCTCGGGTAATCACGCGGCGGCCTTGGCGCGCGCCGCGACGCTGCGCGGTATTCCGGCGTATATCGTGATGCCCAACAACTCGCCCCTGGCCAAGCAGGCCGCGGTGCGCCGCTATGGCGGCGATATCGTTCTGTGCGAACCGACGTTGGCCGCACGCGAATCAACCGCCCGCCAAGTGATGGAGCGAACCGGTGCGGCGTTCATTCACCCCTATGACGATTTGCGCGTCATGGCGGGGCAGGGCACGACGGCCATCGAGTTGCTCGAGGATGTGCCGCAACTCGATGTGATTCTCTGCCCGGTCGGAGGCGGCGGACAGCTCAGCGGGGTTGCGGTCGCGGCAAAAGACATCAAGCCCAGCGTGCGCGTGGTGGGCGTCGAACCTGCCGGAGCGGATGATGCCGCGCGCTCGCTCAAGGCGGGTCAGATCATCCCCATGACCGAGCCGCGAACCATCGCCGACGGCCTCAAGACTTCGTTGGGAGAGAAACCATTTGAGGAAATTATTCGCCTGGTCGATGACATCGTCACTGTGCGTGAAGAGTCGATTGTCCAAGCCATGCGCCGGATTTGGGAGATCATGAAGCTCTTGGTGGAGCCATCCGGCGCGGTCAGCTATGCGGCAATCGTCGAAGGACGGCTCGCGCCGGCGGACGCCGACGTCGGCATCATCCTAAGCGGCGGAAACCTGGATCTGGATCGTTTGCCGTGGCAAAACTAATCCAAGAGCAGCGGACTCAAGGCGTGCTCTTCGGCAATGCTGCCCGCCAGCGACAGTGCTTCGGCGCGCGTGGGGGTGTCGCGCACCCATCGTGCCGGCGGAGGCAGTGGCTGATCGGTCAGCAGCGCAAGCAGGCTGGCATTGGTGACCTCAACGGAATCGAAAGGCGTGCCGTGACGCGAGCCACGCACCACCACTAGCTCGGCATTCAGCTTCGCCGCCAAATCCTGCTTTTCGGCCAGAGACGTGAAGTCATTCTCGGCCGCGATGAGCAAGGTGCGGCATTTCAATCGATCAAGACGATCCAAAATCGCCCAGCGTGCCAAGGCCAAGCCCGTGCCAAGATAGGAATTGGCCGGCACCGACCCCATGGCGGCTGCCGCGTGCTCGCGCATGGCACGCTGCCAGGGTTCCGGGAACAAACGCGCCGCCATTAAACGCGCCGCGCGCGGCATGCCGAGCAGCCGCACCATGGTTGCCGAGACATAGGTTTCGAGCCACTTGCGCACGTCGCGCGGCTGGTACGTCGCCAGGCTATTGATGAGTCCCAGTCTCGGTACACAGGCCGGCCGCAGCGTCGCCATTTCGAGAGCCACCGCACCGCCCAGCGAGAAGCCGACGATGTTGGGGGTTGCAATTTTGAGATGGTCCATGAGTTGCCACAATGCGCTCGCGAATCCGCCGATCGTGTATTCGATCGGTGGCGGCGTACTGTGACCGCTGCCGGGCAGATCCGGAACGATGATGCGGAAGCGGTCCTCGAGAGCGGCTACTTGAAAGGCCCAATCAGCGCCGCTGGATCCCAGGCCGTGGATCAGCAGTAATGGCTCACCGTGTCCCCGCTCGAGGTAATGAATCGACAACCCATCGTCATGAAAAAAAGGCATGATCTTCGCTCCTCGGCCGCATCACCTCGGCCGGCATTTGCATCTTCGGGTTCAATATTAACTGCAAAGTAAACAGCGCCAGCGCTCAATGTTGCGCGTGGAGGCGTTTGCGGCGGCCGATTTTTGTGTAGGCAAATCCTGACACGGCCGACATGGGGTCAGGCGCGAGCCATTCAAGCGGGGATTGGGCGTTCCCTGATAGCATGCGGAACTTGCGGAGTGGGCTTTTGGGAGTGCTGGCGTGTGACTTGGCGAGGACGGGCGGCTTTCGCGTGAATCCCGGCAGCTACGCCAGCCTGCCGGAACGCTTCTTTGCGCGAGTTGCCCCGACGCCGGTGGCCGAACCTGGCCTGGTGAAGTTCAATCATGCTCTTGCGGCTGATTTGAACTTGAGCGCGGCAGCTCTCGATGCCCATGCCTTGGGGAGATTGTTTTCCGGCAACGCGCTGCCGCCCGGTGCCGTGCCCATCGCGATGGCCTATGCAGGCCATCAGTTCGGCCACTTCGTGCCGCAACTCGGCGACGGCCGCGCAATTCTCTTGGGTGAGATGCGCGATCGCTCCGGGGTGCGCCGCGACATCCAACTGAAAGGTTGCGGGCGCACGCCGTATTCGCGCAGCGGCGATGGCCGCGCGGCCTTGGGTCCGGTGCTGCGTGAGTATCTGGTTAGCGAAGCCATGCACGCCTTGGGTGTTCCCGCCACGCGCGCTCTCGCTGCGGTCACGAGCGGTGAACCAGTTCGGCGCGAAGCGATTCTGCCGGGCGCGATCTTGACGCGGGTTGCCGCAAGCCATGTGCGGGTGGGAAGCTTTGAATATTTCGCGGCTCGAGGCGACGTCGCCGCCATTCAAATCCTCGCCGACTACGTCATCCAGCGCCACTATGCGCACCTCGCGCGCAGCAAGACACCCTACCTGGCGCTGCTGGCGGAGGTGATTTCACGTCAGGCATCGCTCATCGCCGGTTGGATGCACGTGGGCTTCATTCATGGCGTCATGAACACCGACAATATGGCCGTGTCGGGCGAGACCATCGATTTCGGTCCGTGCGCCTTCGTCGATGCATTC
>Ga0179587_10000092_pt1 | contig 39119 bp, 54 predicted proteins | sample CZODoug2_1_08_16_FD_185932 | JGI IMG/M metagenome (GOLD analysis project Ga0179587, IMG submission 185932) | Vadose zone soil fungal communities from Angelo Coast Range Reserve, California, USA - CZODoug2_1_08_16fungal | ecosystem: Environmental > Terrestrial > Soil > Vadose zone | place: USA...
GCCTCAATGACATCGTCGCTCGAGTATTCCTTGCTGAGCGCCAAGGCATATCCCAGCACGGCACGCGTGGCGACGTCGAGAATCAGTAAGATCCAAATTCGCCCCAATTCCAACAGCACATCAAAACCAAACGGGTCGAGGATCTTGACGGTCAGGCGCACATCGATCTTGTGGCCGTCGAATTCGACCGCTTCAAAGGGTCGGTGAATCGGGGGTTTGGTGTGTTTGAGGTCAGCGCCCCAGGCTCGGCGGACATGGCGAGCGCCGGCATCGCCGGCGGCTGCATCAAAGGATTGCTGGACGCGGCGCTTCAGATGCGCGGCTAAGGATCGGATGGCCAGGCGCTCCCGATTGAACGGGTAGTGGGCCGCCGTGATGCCACATTCCCGACATTGCGCGAGAAAGTCTTTATGGATGCGCCGCAGATCCTGGCGTACTTCGCGTTGCCCCTTGGCCGTTCGCCGGCGGTTGCGGGCCGCTCGGTCGAGCCAGCTATCGAGCGGCGGATAGCGCTCGAGCAACTGGGCGAATGCGCCAGCGGAATTACTCGAGCTGGCCGGCACCGGCACGGTGCGCGAATACTTCTTCAATCGATTGAACGGCACCAACGCACGGAAGCCGACAATGCGCCCATCCGCATGTCGCTCCGCGCAGCGCTTGAACAGTCGCACGATGCTTTTCCGGTCAATGCCGGTGCGCTGGGTGATTTGGCTTAAGCTCACACCCAGCTCGCAGGCGAACAGTTCAATCGCTTGAGTACGCTTGTGGAACGCCTCGCGTTGCTCCTCGGTAAGGGCGCTATCATCGACCCCCGGCCACGATTGCAAGTTCCTCAGGGTCGCCGGGATCGATCCCCGATCCAACGCAAACGCACCAAAGGATTCACTGCTCATGCGGTGTCGACAGCCTCGAAGCGCGTCGTGGGTCCGACCGGTGCGTCGCCAAAGTCGCGCGACCGCAGGTGACCCTGTTGCAGCAGATGGAACGCAGCGGTGCGAACCAGCACGGGATCTTCGGCGCCGAGATGCTGTTCGAGAGCGCGTAACGGCATCGCGGACATGCAGACATCTCGCACACGCTCGAGCAAATCCTCTGTGATCAGCGATCGATTGGCGGTGAGGTAGCGCAGGAGCACGCCCCAATTGCGCGCCAGCGGTTCGGCAAGGAGAAGTTCCGCCGGCTCGAAATATCGTAGTGTCAGGCCATTCTCTTGCGCCCACGAACGAAACGAGGGGCCAATCGATGATCCGGGATCCTCCTGCGGTTCCCGGCGACGTCGCAGAAACCACAGTTCTTCGACGTTCGACATTTGCACCCAAAAGTCCACGACGCGCGCTGGTTTCTGGTTGCGACTGACCACCGGGCGCTCGCAGAAGGCCACGATCTGGGGATTGGATTCGATGCCGATCCACGCGTTGAGGGCGGCGTCCCCGAACAGCGTCAACCGGCGCCGGATCTTCGGACTCCACACGACATAGCGATGGCACCCGAAGGGTCGGTGATTGTCCTCGGCGGATTGGAACCGGAGCCCTGGAGACAAGGATCTATCCTCGCGACGCGCGTCGTTTCGGTCCTATGACTCAACGGCTGGTTTACACCGTATATATGACAATTTGTTGAACGCGAATACCGTCGTCGCGTGCAGGTGATGAAGAGAAACTGCCGCAGCGATAGTTCAATTTTATGGGAATTCAGAAACCTATCGACGGTGCGGACAACGCATCCATCGGTGATGTACGGACACGGGATACACCGTGCGGCACTTTCTCTTCATTTCATTGTGAAGAGGCAGATTCACTTCATTCGGAACGTCGACAAAAGTGCCGCCGCCACTTGGTGGGAGATACAAGAATCAGCGAGTTATGCGGGGGAGAAGGCGGGGCAGTTTCACTGCAGCGGACGCGTACGCCTGTGAAGTGACCATCTGGAGCCAGGGGGTGTTCGGCCTCAGCGAGGGTACTTTGGAGTCGCTTGCTGCTACCCTTGATGACTTCGATTTTGCAGTGCTCGTCCTAACTCCCGATGACCTGTCGATAAGTCGCGGATCGTCGCTGCCAGCTCCTCACGACAACGTACTTTTTGAACTAGGCCTCTTCATGGGTGCACTGGGCCGACAACGTACATACATACTGTATGACCGAACGGCTGAATTGAAACTTCCATCTTATAAACCCGCCGACCTTCAACGTCTCACACGCAAGTCGAAGGCGATGGTCCTCATCAACAGTTCTTTCTCGTAGTTGCTTCCACGACATGCAGCCATCCTCATCCCTCCACATCACCGACATAACACGAAGTTGTAGGTCGTCGATAGGCAGGATTGGTGCTATTGCTTCTCGCAGTCCCAACTGTCCGATACGATTCTCGATCTTTGTGGCCGCGGCGCCCAAAGCCGATTCAAGCCTTCCATTCGAATGAGGTTCGTATGTCGAAGCGGTAACTCCAGCAAGATCAGCTTCGATGAAAAGGATGTGACGCTCGAGAGGCCTGCAGTTGTGCGTGCGAAGAATAAGTGGTGGATTGACGGGTCATAGTCGGCCCCCAAGCGACTCAAGGATCTCGAGACGTGATTGCCAAACTTGTCTATACCGTGTTGCTGTCGTGGCTCACTTTTCTACTGCTGCGCGAGCTGTGGTTCGTGTGGAGGGACCCGACGCTCTACATCGGTCAGTTCGATATTGTGACTGAATCAGGGAAGGATGATGCGGCGGCGACGAATTTCCCGCGACGGATAGTCAGTGCTCAAACCACGCAGCATAGGGCGTGCTGACTGCAAGACGCCGGTTATAGTCCGGGGTGCCGTCATCCCGCCAAACGTGCCCTCGTTCTCCTAGCGCGTCTTTTGCGGCATCGACTTTTACACGCGCTGCAATTCTATCCTGGGCGTCGGTGGCATCGCGGACGGCGCACCTCGCGGCCATAAGTTCCCTAACTAAACGCTCATGGATTTCAGGAGCAGGGCACGGATTGCTGAGGCGCCAAGGACGACCACGTACACAAAATACCTATGGCAACAAAGCCTCGCTTCTCCGCGAGAAAGTAAGCCGCTTCGGAAATCATGCGATGCCACTCCGGCTCCAGAGGGTCAAACGAGCGCGGCTTTTTTGCAAGCGTGCCAGACGTGAGGGCCATCACTCCACTCCAATCGGGCATGAACGCCGGCGTGTAGTGAAACATCCTACGGGCGATGACCAACGTCCTACGTTCAGTGACCAATGTGCGCCGACTGCTCCGAAACGGCAGCTGCAAATATACTCACGCCAATCTGTAAACGAGTGGGGGCGGCCGTGTCTCTAGGAACGATATTACTCATATTCTTGGTGATCCTTTTATTGGGTGCCCTGCCGACGTGGCCTTATAGCAGCGGCTGGGGTTACTACCCCAGCGGAGGATTGGGCTTGGCGCTCATCGTGCTGCTGATCTTGGTCCTCACCGGACGGCTGTGAGAGTGCGCATAGCACCGGAACACACCCTGTGAAATGGTGCGATAGTGGAGGGTTTTGCATGCATGCATCCATGGCATATCTGAACGGCGCGGGTTCGCTGCCCCGCGGCGCCCGGCGAGCGGCACGCGATCATCTTAAACTCCTGAATACATTGTTGGCCTTTTCGACCGGATCGGCTGCTCTCGAATACGTCGGGCGGTGGCATGGTAGGCGGCAGTCGCGGCCGCGGATCTGCCGCTCCCCGTAGTTGACGATACCCGACGGATTGTTGTCAATATAGGTCTCGAACTCCTCGAGGGCGCCTTGACCCCGGTAAAAAATGAGCAATTGGACGGCCTAGGCTCGAGGTAGTGTCAATCGAATCGCATCTGGAGTGGCTACACCCTCCGAATCCACCCGCAGCTACTGGGCGCTTTTCTTACACCTTCTTACGTGAGCGAACGACTGACAAGACGAATGAGTTCAAGCAGTCTTTACGACCGAACGACTAGGTGTTTACTTATGCAATCATCAGCCCGCCTCGCTAGCCTTATACTCGTAATCTTTGCCGGATTGGGTTTAGCACACGCTGACAACTATGACGATACCATCGCGGTCTTCAAAAAGGCGGGCGAAAGTGCCGATTTCTTCCGCCGTAGCTACGCCTATGCGGTATTCCCTACTGTAGGCGAGGGCGGGTTTATTGTAGGGGCCGCGATCGGAAAAGGTCGCGTCTATGCTCACCACCGATTGCTTGGCGACACTACCATGACGCAGCTGAGCGCTGGGTTCCAGGCGGGTGGTAAGGCCTATAGCCAGATCATCTTTTTCGAAAACAAAGCGGCGCTGGACATATTTCGCAGTGGAAAGTTGGAGTTCAATGCAGGCGCGAGTGCTACCGCGATTACGGCCTCTGCCAGCGCATCAGTCGGAACAACCGGCACGACCGCCAATGCAAGCGGAACGGTAAACAACGCTACGACCGCGGGTGGGTACGTGAATGGTATGGCCGTATTCACAATTGCCAAGGGCGGTCTGATGTACGCCGCAACCCTCGCCGGCTAAAGATATTCATCCAAAGCGCGCGGCACCAAGCAGCCTACAGCAGAGCCGTAAATCGCCACTCGTCAGCAACGTCAAAAGATCTCTCTTCATGGTATTCCCACCAAACTGGATGTCCCATGAACATTTCAAAATTCACCGCATTGCAGAGACGACGGCAGACGGCGACGGGCCTGCGATTGCCACTGCGACAGATTGGGTCGGTCGCTTACCAGGCGATCGCCGGCTGGATGGAGCACAACGACGCGAATATGGGCGCGGCATTGGCGTTCTACACGATGTTTTCCATTGCACCCATCCTAGTCATAGCGATGGCTGTCGCGGGCTATGTGTTTGGTCCGCAAGTCGCCGAAGCACAGATACTCGAGCAACTGTCCGCCTTGATCGGTGATACCGGCGCCAAGGCGATACGAGATCTTTTGCAGAGCGCACATTACAGTGATCAGAAGGGCTTCGCGGCCGCCGTGGGCATCATTACCCTCTTGGTTGGGGCAACCAGCGTCTTCGGAGAGCTGCAGTACACACTCGATCGGATCTGGAACACGCCACAGGAGAAGGCGGTAGTCTGGTGGCAGATCGTTCGAAAGCGTGTCCTATCGATAGGGCTGGTCCTAGGCGTAGGATTTCTGCTCATGGTCTCCCTCGTAGCCAGCGCGGCACTCGCCGCGGTGGAACACTTCTTTGACACCTTCATGACGCAGTGGGCTATCATTTTGCCCCTCATCGATTTGACGTTGAGTTTCGCGATGACAACCCTTCTGTTTGCCATGATTTACAAATACATTCCGCGCGAAAAGCTGGCCTGGAGCGACGTTTGGACCGGGGCAGCGGTCACAGCGCTGTTATTCACGATCGGCAAGTTCCTGATAGGCCTCTACCTTGGAAAAAGCTCGTTCAATTCTGCGTATGGGGCAACCGGTTCGCTCGTGGTCTTGCTGCTGTGGATTTACTACTCGGCGCAGATATTTCTGCTTGGCGCAGAATTCACACGTGTGGTCACCTATAAATATGGTTCGCGCCGCTCGTCACCTCGCAACTGATGCGTTTATCCACGGGGACCTCAAAGACGCGATGCGCCCTGCATACAAATTCGAAAGTGGTTTCTGCTCAGGTCCTGATTGTTTACGTCAGTCTTACCGTACGCGCTCGCGATGAGCACCCTGTAACTGGTGCTTCGATGGCGCGGCGTCATCAGCCGGCCGGGCGTGATGCGTAGCGCTTCCGTGAATCCTATAATGGGCGTGTCGGTTATTCCCCGTCAGCGTGCACCTACATAAATCGCAGTTGAGCGCCGCGGCGGGCGCGCGCCTGGCTGCGTCGGGTAGGGCTGTTCCTACGTCCTTTATGTGAGCCATCACTGTATCGAGTCACGGAGAATATCCGCATCCTTTACTGACACAACAAAGGGAGAAAGTTATGCTCACGAACTCGCGCTCTCTTGCGCTCCGTCGAATGACGATGATCCTCGGCGCCGGAATCCTGGTGCTTTCCAGCGTAACGGCCGTTTCGCCGTCTGTAGTCGCGAAAGAGAAATATACGATCGATCCGGTCACTGGCACAAAATATAAGCCGGAGCCGGAGATGGGCGAGCTGCTCTTGGCGTTCGCAGCGCTGAGCGGAAAGCCGATCGAGGCGCTGACACCCGCGGAGGCTCGTCTACAGCCCACGATGGCGGATGCGGTTGACGCATTGTTGAAAAAAAGAGGCGAGAGTGCCGATCCCACCAAATTGGTACCGGATGTGACAACGACCGAGGCCACGATTCCTGCTGCGGATGGGTCGCCGCTGACTGCAACGCTGTATACGCCGATCGGACCGGGTCCTTTCCCCGCCGTGGTGTATTTTCACGGCGGTGGTTGGGTGATTGGAAATTCTCATGTGTACGATGCCGCCGCACGAGCGCTGGCGAAAGGGGCGCAAGCCGTCGTTATTTCTGTCGATTACCGCTTGGCACCGGAGAATAAGTTCCCGACGGCTTGGGATGATGCGCTGGCGACGTACAAATGGACGGCCACCAATGTGGGCCGATGGCGCGGTGATCCCCGACGATTGGCCCTCGCCGGCGAGAGCGCAGGCGGAAATCTTGCCATTTCGACGGCAATATCAACCGTTGCCGCTGGTGTGACCAGACCCAAGGTAGTCATTGCCATTTATCCGGTAACGCAAACCGGCACAACGACGGAATCCTACCTCGACAGTGGCAATGCGAAGCCGTTGAACCAGGCAATGATCGGATGGTTCTTCGATAAGACATTGAACTCGGTTGCCGACAAGACGGATCCCAGGCTGGATCTCATTCATGCGAAGCTCTCACTCCTACCGCCGGTCACTATCATCAATGCGCAGATCGATCCTCTGAGAAGCGACGGGGCCATGTTGGAGGAGGCGTTGAAGCAGGTGAACGTCAAGGTAACACGCAAGGAGTACGAGGGCGTGACGCATGAATTCTTCGGCGCCGCTGCGGTCCTGCCGGCAGCGAAGTCGGCGCAGGCTTTCGCCGTGGAGCAACTCAAGGAGGCGTTTAAGGAATAGAGACAAAGGGTTGGCTAGGCGCATGCTATAGACGACCGACGCAAAGGGGCCGACCGCAAGTCAGCAGCACGCAGTGTTGCTGTGCAGGTGTGTCGTATTTCTGTCATCGGCCGGTTGTGTGAAGGGACTTGCGGAGGGTCGGTCGAGTATGAACACGGTTCCGCAGCCGATGTCTGCAATGAAGAAGCCCTGGTAGGAGCGCGACGATCCCCGACGGATGGCAAACAGGGGCAGGTGCTCACGGTCGAGTTTACGGTGGTGGGCGTGCCCTGCCTCGGCCTGAATGGCGGCGCGGCCTTAAAGCACAGTGAAGCCTTTTCGTTTCAGATCGTCACCGAGGACTAGCCCGAGACCGATCGTTACTGGAATGCCATCGTCGGTAATGGGGACGCCGAGAGCGCATGCGGGTGGTGTAAGGACAAATGGGGCTTGTCCTGGCAGATCACCCCACGCGTACTGCTGGAAGCAACGACCGATTCTGATCGTGCGGCCACGAAGCGCGCGTTCGAGGCGATGATGAAAATGGATCGACATCGCCACGATCGAAGCACCACGACGCGGACCGGCGCGCCGCTAGAGCGCACTCTGGTCTGCAGTCAGCAGCGTGAACGGCTTGTCGTCTGCCAATCTGGCGGGCTGCCGCGCTGACGGCTGATCACAACCGGCACTCCTCCGCCCGCTATAGACGGCCTTAAAATGACGCTTACGGTTGCATAGAGGTCGGAAACTAATATCCGGCAGCTATCGGGATCTATCGGTCCCAAGCATTTTTTTGTCGGTCAATCTGGGTTTTGGTGCATTGAAGGTCTGGCACTAGAATTCGCGCCCTCTTAAGAGTTCTCCACGGGCGCGCCCAAATGCCCGGGGCTGGGGATCATTGCTTATGAATGCACGAGCTCTCCGCCACTCGCTTGCCACTCCCGCACTAAGTCGCTCGCATCCTTATCGGAGCGCGGCTTCACTCCGATCAGAATGCCGCCCGCGCGAATACCCTGTTCGTATTCCTCGATGCGCCGTTCGGGAATGCCCCATTTCGCAAGCGCCCCTATCAATGCGCCTGCCAGGCCGACAGCCCCGGCAGCGGTCAGGGCTACGGCAATGGGTCCAGCAGCAGAAATGGCCAATACGGGAACGAACAAGAGCGCGCCCACTCCAGCAAGCGCCGGGGCAATCGTGCCGATCGTTCCACCGGTGGGCCCACCCAAATCGTCCGCCGATTTTCCGTCCTCCACCGCATTGTTTGTCGAACTGCCGCTCAGCTCCGTTTTGGTGTCGTGCCCGGGCGCGAAGTATCGGTTGCGCGTCTCCTCGGACATGAGCACGTCGATGTCGGAGTTTTCATAGCCCAGCCGAGTTGCAGATTGATATCCACGCTCGGCACTTTCCCTATTCGTGAAAAGTCCGGTGACCATCCTGGCCGGCCCGGGAGACAGAGCTGAATCGGTCATGGTGCGCTCCTATGTTGCCAGTAGTCAGGTCTATGGCGCTGGTGTGGGAGAGTCGCTCACCTCAGAGTACCTCGACCGAAACGGCTAGGTGTTCGCCAAGACCTGTCGGCCTCGTCCTACCCGTTCTGAGCCATCACACTGCGGTTCTTGCCCGGCGGCGCCATTACCGTAATCACACGGCTGATCGCGAGTCATTGGGGTCCGGTCGTCGAGGGATTAGTTTTGGCGTTTCCTGCAATCTTTTCTTCCGGCGCGACGCTGATTATTTCTCCCGCGATCGCCGTCATCAACATTGCCATGTTTGAGCTGGCATAGACCCAATTCCGTAGTAACAGACTATCGATCGTGAAGCCGACGGAGGCGGTTACCTGTGATTTGCCGTCGCGCTACCCCCACACCGCTATTTGGCAGGAATTCAGCAACGATGAAGCGCTCACCGCGCGATCGTACGGATTGCCGCGCGATGCATTAAATTCGCGCGGGTCTCGAAGTCCTAAAGCACCTGGTGGTCCGCATTTTCTTACGCCGCCTCGGTACTTAGACCGATACGCTTCAGCGCCGAGGAGGGGCATATTCAGCCTCGTTTCAGTACTGTGTTGAAAGTCATATGCACGAGCCACAGATAATGATGCCCGTTACGTGCCCCCTATGTGGCATCGAATCGTTGTGCACTCTTGCGGTGGCGGTCGCAGCGGACGCATTGTTGGCCGGAGAATCGGTCCTGCTGCGCAACGGTTGCCATAGTCAGCAGTGGGAGGCAGCCCCATTTGAACGGGAGCAATTGCGAGAGTATTTGGGATTGATACGCATCCGCGGGGGCATCACGCCCGCGGCGATATCCTCAGGTAACGCGATGCTTGTGCCGTCCCCACCTCATTATTCTGTGCTTCGTCATATCGAGCGGGTATAACCGCACGATATTGCCTAATTCTACACCGCGTTAAGAACCCGCTATTCACGCCGTATGGCCTTTCTGTCTGGTCTCGGATCGATCACCCGATCTTCGGCGGCAAGCTCGAAATTGACTAGTGCTTCTGCTTCGAGCCAATCCTCGAGGGCATATCCTGGCGCGAAGCCGCGCTTCTCAGCACGAAAGTAAGCTGCCTCGGCGATCCTTTTCTCGCGATCGGATGGGTTGAGCATAGTCACGTTACCTCTAAGTGGCCGCTGACGCTGCTGCTGCCCAACCGGCGACGAACTCTTCTGTACGCGAATGGTTGCGCGCGAACTGTGTGACAACTCGTGATACGTCGCGGCGAAGCAATCAGTACGTTTCCACGGGAATATTCGACGTCTTTACGAAAGCGCGGTCCGCAAACGGACCGAATGGTTTCAAAGCGACGGTGCAGTGTGGGACGGTACATTTCATCGTGCTCCATGCCTTTCAGCACCACCAACGAATCGTTGCCTTCAATGTTCCTCAAAGTATCACCGAGAGATGTGAAGTGCTCGGTTTAGGACCCTTTTACCTGATCGTCTTTAGCGAACTCGGTTATTACTTCACCGCCGAGGCGTTGGCGTTCATACTGCCTCTACTTCTCAACAGCGCCGCATCCACTCCGAGGGCGGCGCTTTTGTGCTCCTTTGAGTACACCACATAGCCGCCGTGCAGACATTCCCCTGCGTGCGGTGCATGCGAAAGAATCGCTGCCACCAGGCCGGCGGTACACGACTCCGCAGTGACGGCGGAGAGGTGCTTCTGGCGCAAGGCATCGACGAGCGGTTGCGCCTTCTCAACGAGCGCACGCTCGATGCAATTCTCGGTATCCGGCCTCATCATTGCCTCGCGGCCGTCGGCTGACGGAGCGTGCGCCGCCTCCTGAGCGGCACGCAATACCAGAGGCCTAAGAGCAGCAGGGCAGCGATAAGCGCTCCCGCGGCGGGAATGACCACGCCGCCATATAACTTGAACAACGCGACCGCGATATCGCAGGTGATTGCCGCTGCGAGGGGCAAAAGCGCGCCTGTAATAATGAGCGAACCCAGCCGGTGCATTTGCGGATCATCGCGGCCGTCAAAGGCGAGACGATGCAGGGCTGCCGGCGTAATGAGCAACACAATGGCAAGGACGAGGCTGAACAAAGCGATTAAATGAACGCGTTGCACGGTAGGGGGCAACAGCCCAAACACTTTGGTCATCATTACGATCAATTGAAACCCTAAAAGCGCCTGCGCACCCGGGAGGATGACCCGTGCCTCGGTCAACATTTGTTCGATCTTCACGTGCAGCCTTGCTTTTGACTCTTGCATCGGGCGATGGTGTCCTTTCCGACGGGTAAGACCTAGGATATACCAAGCGCCGATGCCTAGGAAAAATGCCGCTCCGGCCCCCACCATGCTCGCACGGGCGCCGTAGGATAAGCGCATTGCCACGTAGAGGTCGCAGGAAATGGCAGCCGCGAGGGGAGCCAACGCACATTTCGCGTAGCGCGAGGATAGGCGAAAAATGCGTAGCGTGTCCTCCCCCTTCTCAACGATGCGGTGTTGCGAGGGAACAGCGAGAACCAACGCCAGAACGATGGTCATCAGTCCAAGCGCAGCCGCGTCGGCCGCGCGGCCCGAAGCCGGCAAACCCTCGAACCCGTCCTGGAATAGGCCTTGAAACTGAAAACCGAACAGCACCTGTGCCCCCAGCATCTGCATTCGGAGCTCGTCGAGACTGGTCTTAAGCGCCGAATCGAGCTTCATACGGCTGCGAAATCCCCTTCTGGAATGAACTTTGAAGGTTGACCCCACTGTCAATGCGGACCACCGTGCTTCTTATAGGCAGCCATTCCCTTCTTCACGAGTTTGGCGGCCCGATTGGGCCCATGGATGCCAAGGACCTGAAACCGCTTGTCGTGCAATTTATTGTACTCAACGAAAAACGCCTTAATGTCTTCCAGAGTATGAGGGCGCAATTGCTCAAATCTCCTAACGCCCTCGTGAGTTCTTGCGTGGCTGGCAACCGCAATCAGCCGATCATTTTGCTCCCAACGTTTTCCGCGGTCCTTCTCCCGCGCTTCGATTACTCCAATCAGTCTGCACTGCAGCACGCAGCCGCCTAGCACAGGCGAGTCCATGAGGATCAGCACATCGAGAGGATCCCCATCATCACCCAGGGTCGAGGGTATGAACCCGAAGTCAAAGGGGAACGCCATCCCTTCGGGCATGGCGGTTGCGAGTTCAAAACAATCGCAATCGGGCACGTACCGGTATTTGTTGCGGCTTCCTTTGGGCGTCTCGATGACCGCTCGAACATCGCCGCTTTGCTTATCATAAGTCGCCGTGTCGGAAAGCATGGTGTGGCGAGCCGCCTGTGTCATGTTGTTTTGATCTCACCCTTTTGGCGCTTGCAATGGTGGGCCACTAGAGTTTGTACGTTCAGAGTCGCGCGCCGGTTGTGCACGTCGGTGTAATCTGACGCTGCTGTCACTCACGGCGGCGAGGGCAATGAGGCCTCGCCGGCGGCCAGTCGCGATAAGAAATGCACTAGTGCGTCGAGATCCACAGACGGGGCGGCGACAATATTAGCTCGGAACTCCTGATCTGATTGGCGGACCCGGACTAGGCGCCAAGCTTCCTGTAAATGCTAGAGGGGCACTGCAAAAAGCCGCCCGGGAATCCTCTGGGTCGATTAGGAGCTTTAGGGCCCATCCGGGTAGTTTCGCCGTTGGGGCTTAGCCGTGCGCCAGAGTCGGACCGCGCGGCAATTCGCAGACCCTTTTTGCCACGTGCCACCGAGTTTGGCGGGGGCCGTGATAAAATTGAGACGTCTCCGGTGTCATTCGTAAGGTCTGTTCGAGGGGCGCAGTCGACGCACGATTTCCCTGGCACCCAATTTCAAATCATCCCGCCATCGGGAAATTCCGGGTTCGCGCGGTGATAAACCGAGACGCCGCAGGCGGTGATTGATCCGATAGACTGTCCTCATGCGCCGAATCGAATGCAAATCGAAGTTGACGCTCAACGCGATCGATACGCTATCCTGGACTTGAGCCCAATGCGGCGTTAGAGGTGGAATGTGCACACCCCATCCACCTCGCAACGAGTAGCTCTTCGCCTCGTCTTGGCGAGGGGAAGAGAAGACAGCTCCGTTCAAATCCCCACTGAAGAATCGCTCGACTTGAGATGCCGGAAGGAGCCGGCGATCCGGCATTTCAAAGACGTGTATCGCCTTTCCGCCCCGAATCTGCAAGAGAAAGTTGCTGTCGGCATCAATGTGATAACTCGTGATCCGTCGCGGCGAGGCAATCAGCAGTGTCCCGCGGGAGTGTTCGACATCTTGACGAAAATGGGGCCCGCACATACATCCAATGTTCTCAAAAAGACGATCTAGTGTTGGGCGATACATTTCATCTTGCTCCATGCCTTTCAGCACCACCAAAGAATCGTTCATTTCAATGTTCCTCAAAGTATCGCTGAGCGACATATGGTGCTCGGTTCTAGCCGCCCAAGAATCTGCGACATTTACAGTGCCGTTCGACCAATAGTTTTGGCCGGGCGCGGTACGCTTCGCGAGTTCGATGAGGGACTCTAGCTCGAACAAGGGATAATTGTTGAGATCGTGGAAGAAAAGGAAGCTTAGGCAATTAACACGTGACTCGAACGTGCCTGAATTCACGCCTAGCAAAGTGCTGTCCGATCGCATCGCGGCGCGCTCCCACTTTCCGTCGGGCACAGCTAATTCCTTCGGAAGCTCGACGTGTAGAGGCGAAACGCCCGAGTTGCTTCTCAAAAAGCGCTCACCACAGTGGCATTTTGTCTGACGTTTCGACGCGGCTGGCACTTGGTCTTGAGCAGCGATCGCCGTGAGCCCGCTGAGTCTCGTCGCTGCTCGGCATCACGGTCATAAGAGCTCGACAGGTATCCACCGCGGCCCCCTTTGGAGATCCGACCATGGGGCATCTATGTGCAGCTGGCCGACAATCAGAGCAGCTTCGCCACGGGACAAGTGTACGGATCGGCGGGCGGCTCCGGTCAGCCGTAGTGAAGCCACCACCACGCATCCGTTGCCTCTTATGCAAGCTCAACCGTTACGAGAATTGACAACAGTGCGACGCTGGCCCTAAGGGTGCCGGTCTAAATAATGGCGAGTGGGGATGGATGCATGAGAAAAACAAAATCGGGTCGTCGGGGAGCGGATCAATGGGTATTCATCATCGCCGGTACTGGGATGGCGAGCAGCGCGAGATCCGCGATACGGGCGCAGGTTTGCTGACAGCGCTCCCTCTCGCCAAGTCAGGGTCAGGATCTACGTCGCTTAAAGCAGCTCATGAAAACTGGAGAAGGCAAAGTTGCCCGCTTTTGTCTGACGAGAGTTGTCGAGTACGTGAGACAGGCGCATGGCGAATCACGAGCATACTCTCCTCGCTCCTCTAACATCACAGGAGTAATGCCATGACAACAGTGAGCGGTACAGACCTGACGGTCATTTCCTCGGAGAAGGTCGAAGGAACGGCCGTATACAATCCGGACGGCAACAAGCTCGGGTCCATCGACGATCTGATGATCGATAAGTGGTCCGGGCAGGTGCGTTATGCAGTGCTCGAGTTCGGCGGATTTCTCGGTATGGGCACCGATCGGTACCCCCTACCCTGGAAGGTATTGAAGTACTCGAACGAGTACGGTGGCTACGTGGTGCCATTGCCGAAGTCAATCCTCGAAAAGGCCCCGAAATACAGTGAGAGCGAGATACCGACCTACGATCGGGACTACGGTACGCGCGTCGATAGCTATTACCAACAGTACTGAGGGAGAGGCGCAGGCCAAAAAACCTGCGCCTTCCTTCATGATGCGGGGAACTGCCAGGCCTTGCTCAATCAGCAGCATCATTCCGGACTTGAGCTTTACAAGGTGTCCGTTCACGATTGCCACGCTCGCGCCGCTCACCACGAAAAGCCATTGGTCCGCTGCACGGTGGCGATTTTCGGCGTCGCCTTCGCGGCCGCCGGGTGGGATGACCCATCTCTGCCACCTGCGCCCGCTTGCCGTCGATGGCGATCCGAAATCGCCTGCCAAAGCGGCAGCTGTCTGAGCTTCATTGAAGTGTCTCGTCGTGCCTCGGATGCACAGTGGGCGCCGGAGTCGGGCGCTGAGCAGCACGATTCGGTGAAGGTACAGTTGATTGAGGCGCCTCCGGCCCCTTGCGGTCGGCCTCGGCAATCATGGCCGCGCAATTCTGGTCCTTCGCGAGCCCCGGATCCACGAAGGCAATGATGGCGGCCACCGGGGTGACAAGCGTCCCGAGGGCCGCGGCGACGGCGCCCTGTTTCACGGTGCTGGCCACATTGACGCCGAACGAGGGATCGGCGAGATGGCCGCGGATTTCGATCGGTATGCGCAACCTGGTGAAGCGAATCCTCTTCGGCTCGCCCTTGATCTCAAGGTGCAGCTCTTCGGGCCCCAGATTGATATTGCCGGAACCCTTGATCAACACATTCTCAGTGTCGAAGGTGATGTTCTCCGCATTCATCAGTCCCTCGTCGATCTTGAACTGGGCGACGCCGCAGCGGATGGGCGCTTTTTCGTCCGACTTGGACAAGAGCAGGCCCAAGCCCTTGGACACATTGATGCCGGTCAATTCCGCGAAGGCGGAGGTGACTTGGCCGTCGGGCAATATGAGCGTAAAGCGACCATTGGCGTTCGACATCACCTGGTGCACCGAGTCGCCGGTGCCGTCGACGACGGCGCGGGCCTGCATGACACCAATCAAAGGCGCCGAAGCGCCGGGCTTCTTGCTCTTGAGCTGCTCAAGCTGAATATCTTTGATGCGCACGTCGATGTGCACCGCGGGAATGTTCTGTCGGGCATCGATCCTCGCCTGTCCCAACAGTCGACCCTGGGGCATTTCGAATGCAAACGGGTCAAGGCTCAAGACGCCCTCGTCGAGTTTCACGCGGAAGGCAACTGCCTTAAAGGGTACGCTGCCGGCATCGATCGACGTCGCTCGGAATTTGACGTCCGCATCCATCGCCCGCACGCGATCGACCTGCAGGTGCGCATTGGGGAATACCCGTGCATTGGTGTCGGTCGGCGGGGCCTTAGGGGGAGAGGTGTTCTTGTTGGCTTGCTGCACTGGAGCTTTTTCATCCAGCGAATCGGCGCCCTCGGGCTGTTCCCCAAGCGAGGCCGCCAAGTCCTTCAGGCGAAGTTGCTTGGAAACGAGATCACCACTCATATAAGGACGCTTGCGACTGGCATCGATGTCAAGGTTTCCATGCAGGTCGCTTTTGCCGACCGTGCCCGCGATATCGGACACGGCCACTCTCATGTCGTTGCGCGCGATATGTACGTGCAGCTTGAAAGGCGCCGTGTTCGGAAGGGCCAGTTGCGTCAGGTAAAACCCTTCGGCGAGGTCCTTCCCGCTCAGGTCGACCTCAAAGTCCAGTTGGCCGAGATCGAAAGGCTTGAGCGCCCGGCCCTTGGAGTCCACCTGCAGGTCACCCGCGACGATATGCAAATCGAATGGGTAGGGATGCTCAGGATCCAAGTTCAAAAGCGGGCCACCAGCGACGCGCATTTCGAAGGGCTGCTCATTGATGGTACCGCTCCCCTGGATTCTAAACGGAGTAGGATCGCCTGCGGATTTATGTTCGTGTGCCTGAATGCTGCCGTTCACCCTTAGGCGCCGCATTTCATCGATGAGCGTGAGTTTCCCTTCCTGGATGAGAAGATCGCGCACCGCAGGAATCTTGCTCGGCTTTGTTGCCGGCGCGTTCGTCGGCGCCTTGTTCTCAAAGGTCCAATTGGCCTTGCCACCTTTGTCCTGATGCAGGTACACGTTTGGTGAAAAGAGGGCTACCCGCGGTAGGACCACATCGCCTTTGAGCAGTGGCAGCAGTTTGAGGTGAATCTCCAAGCGATCCACCGTCGCCATCGGGCGTGCACTCTCCCAGGGTGGATTGCCCAAAGTCAGCCCGTTCACGGTGACGGTGGGGGTCCACGACCAGATGTGCACCTGCAGCTTGCCGCCGATACTGACGGTGCGACCTGTTTTGGCGCTCGCAATCCGCTCGATGGGGTGCTTCAAGGTGTTCCAATCGAACAGCGCCAAGGCCACCAAAACGATGACTATGAGGCCGCCGAGAACGATGGCCGTCACCCGGAGCGTCTTTCTGACAGCGGTGTTCACGCGGCTATAACCCGGCGGCCCTGCTGCTGATCGTTCGCCATAAGGATCTCTCAGTACGCCCGGTGCTTGCGGTTAGAGGCGCAAGCGTGCGTCCATTTTGCGCTGAACGCCTGTGCGGTACTTTCTGGCCATCGCGGTTTCCTCAGTGTAAATGGACAGTTAGTGTAAATGGACAGTTGGGCATGCTGTGCGCATTCGAGCCAAAGGAAAGTCAGTGCACGGACCGAAATGCTGTGAGAGTTCTGCGACGAATCAGCCAAGGAGAAGGGCAAGGCGAATACCAGGCGCCGCCGCTCTGCTCGCGTCTACTTCCTTGGCGACGCGGTGCATTCCCGCCTTTACACGGGGTTTTTATGGATAGACGCCGAAGCCGAAGGCCGTGCAACCTGAGCGGGCATGCCAGCGCAGATCGACCTAGACACAGAGCAGTTCCCCGACAGCCTACAACACTGCCGCCGCTGCGATTTGTGGAGGTACGGCTCGCAAGCCGTCGCGGGCGAAGGAGCGGGAAGAATCATGCTTGTCGGTGAGCAGCCGGGCGATGAAGAGGATTTGTGTGGCCGCCCCTTCATAGGACCTGCGGGCCGGATACTCGACCAATGCCTGAATGTGGAGGCACGTCCGCTGATGGGGTGAAGTCGCGCGAGCTACTGTGAAAACCAACGAATTCTGGACGAATCGGTAAGACTGCGCCGTCAAGATCTCGAGCATCAAAGGTATGGAGAATCCACTTCGATATAGCGAGGATAGCGCCAATCAAGGTCAACAAGTAACGGAGTCTGCAATGAAGCATGCCATGCTTAGCATTTGTTTGGGAGTGTTTGCCTTTTCAGCGTTCAGTTCCGCAAATGCGGACGATAGCAATGCCGATCGTCCGATCATGACTTACAAGCAAAAAATGAAGATGTGTCTCAATAAAGCGAGACAGAATGACTCCAATAGCTCGGATGCGGAATTGAAGAAGGTGTGCAGCGCCAAGCTGCAATCCTACGAGCACCCGAGTGAGACCAAAGTCCCTCCGACTAATCCGACGCGATGAGAGGCGATCCAACTTGGAGGGTAGATGTCGCTTCCTACTGCGAAGCGCCCGGTAGCGTGCAAGGCCCTCCCGCCATTACATCCGATGAGGTTTTATGAAAGCGCTCGTTTATCACGGTCCCAAAAAGGTCTCCGTCGACAAAGTCCCAGATGCAAAATTAGAGAAGCTCACCGACGTTGTCATTGAATTGACCACTACCAATATCTGCGGCTCCGACCTGCACATGTACGAGGGCCGTACGGACGTCGAAAAGGGCAAGATTCTCGGGCATGAGAATTTGGGCGTCGTAGTCGAGGTGGGCAAAGCTGTCGAAACCATCAAGAAGGGCGATAGAGTCGTGCTTCCGTTCAATGTGGGTTGCGGCTTCTGCGCTAATTGCGAACGCGGATTGACCGGCTACTGTCTCACCTGCGCCGATCCTTCCGTAATGCCCCGGATGGCCGGTGCGGCCTATGGGTTTGCAGGCATGGGTCCTTACTCCGGCGGCCAGGCGGAGTACCTGCGAGTTCCTTTCGCTGATTTTAATTGTCTAAAGCTGCCCGACGATGCGAGTGAAAAAGAGCGCGACTACGTCATGCTGGCGGACATCTTTCCCACCGGGTGGCACTCGACGCGATTGGCGGACTTAAAGCCGGGGGAATCGATCGTCATTTACGGAGCGGGGCCCGTGGGACTGATGGCGGCCATGTCGGCTCGCATTCAGGGCGCCAGCCAGATTTTTGTCATTGACGGCGAGGAAGATCGGCTGAAACTCGCCAGTCAGATCGGCGCCACGACGTTTAACACGAAAGACGGCAAGGTGGGCGATCAGATCCGCGAGCTGACCGGCGGGCTGGGCGCGGACTGTGGTGCCGAATGCGTGGGCTACCAGTGCCACAATTCCCATGGAAAGGAGGTTCCGAATCTGGTCATGAATTCGTTGGTGGATGCCGTCAAAGCGACGGGGACGCTCGGTATTATCGGGGTCTACGTCGCGCAAGACCCGCACGCTCACGATAAACTCGCCAAAATCGGACAGATCGCATTCGACTTCGGCAAATTTTGGTTCAAAGGCCAAAAAATGGGTACCGGCCAATGCAACGTGAAAGCTTATAACCGCAGGCTCATGGATTTGATACATCACGACAAGGCGAATCCGTCGATGATCATTTCTCACGAAATCCCGCTCGAAGAGGCGCCGGATGCGTACCGTCACTTCGACAACCGCGACGAGGGCTGGACAAAAGTGATCATGCATCCGCAGGCCGCATAGGTCCTCATACAATAGTTCGGACATCACGTCGCATCACTGTCCAAGGACCGCGAAGGGCGCGACCCGTTCGTCCTGTGTTTGGCGCTCTGGATGCGGGTGCGTAGGTCTTCATTTGCAAACAGAGCCGACGGTCATGCCGACGGTGTCCGCTGCGGCGGCTTCGGCCGCCGTCGGCATCGTGCCCACCGCTGTAGCCAATGTCATGTGAGACGAAGGTCTTCGGAAGGGCGATAGCCAACTATTGGCGGTGATGGCGTATGCGACGCCCCTGTGCAGCACGGCCCAGCCATACTTTGAACACAGCAGTCTCTGGCACATGCGGGTGATCACATCGTGCGCTCGGTCGACATAAAGGCGCGTAACCGTGGATTTGTCGTGCTCATGAAGTTCGTTCGATGCGCTCTGCGCTGCGCACGGCGTCATTGGTTGCATCGGTGCTTCCATCGCGAACTGTCCCCATTTCTACTAAAAGGGGGCGTGAACTCTAAACTAGTCTTTCTCATTCAAGGTTTCGCGGCCGGCAGCTCGTTGCCGTCCTTCGTGTAACCGGGCGACGAATAGAAGTTCACCGTCTTTAAAACACCCCGGCCGGTATTCCGAATCTCATGTCGTTCCCCATGCTCAATGAGGAGTAAGGAATGCGGTTTGAGGGCGTGGCGCCGACCGCTCACGATCGCAACTCCAGTGGCGGCTATTACCAGGAGCCACTGGTCCGAGCCCCGATGACGATTAGTGGGTCCACCCTCTGAATCGCCAGGAGCGATCACCATTTGCGCCCCTTGCACTCGCCGATTTCCCAGAACGACCTTGAACCCCTTCCCAAAGCGCAGCGCCTTCTTTTTCATGGTTTACCCCATCGGGCCACTGGTTGGTTTCGCCTGGTAGATCGCGGAAGACTCGTTCTCGAATATTCGAGGCGGTCCGGTGAAGTCATGGAATAGGCTTTGATTTACTCTCTAATGTATGGCAGTTTACCGGACATGGCACTTCGGATTCCACGACCAAAATCCACGTTGCAGCGTCAGCTTGGACTGACACCGAAGGTGGAAGTCGCTGGACGGAAATGTGGGCGTTGAACTTTCTAGAGGCGCTCACACGGCGAAGTGCAAGCCAACTCTTTTAGAGGGAACAAACGATCGGCCGCTGACGCACTGCGTACAAGATCGCTTCGTGCGACTAGCGCGTATTGAAGAGCCATGATTAGAGCAAGGGAACCTGGCCCCGAAGGATTTCTGTTTCCACATTGAGCAATGACCGACGGCGGCCCAGGTACTCAAAGATGCGTGCTCGCTCCGTCACGCGTGCTTCCGCGACTGAAGTCGCCCACGCGACCACCACCATCACCGGCAGCCGCCCTTCATCGCGATACAGTTCCCGGATCCAGGTGTAGAGAGGCCGTAACGTCGGCTGTTTTACCCACCACGGAAGGTCGTCAGGCAGCCATAACCGTGCATAATTTAAGTGCTGTCGAAAGCGCCGGCGCGGGGCACTTGTCTGCCCGACATATCGCACATTCCGAATGTCGCGCGGATCCGCGAGCGTATAGATCGCGAAGCCTTCTGGAGGGACGCCAGATTCATCGTAGAGTTGCGCCTCGGCGTGCGAGCGAAATCGCCGGCGCATTTGGGCGGCACCCAGTCCAACGCCGAACTCCCTGGCCGATTTAAGGCCAGGATGCTGAATCGCTGTCACGTTGTCGCCCTGAGCGTCAATTGCGCGACATTGTCCTGCAACAACGCATTACACGGTTCGGCCGCCCAGACTTGGTGCCTTGGCGCGCTCAGCTGCTATGAATTCATCGAAGCTTGGGCCGCTGGTTCTCGATTCGAGCGCGCGCGCTTGAGTGTCAAGTCGTTTAATAGCGGCGAGGGATTCGGTTGAGCCCAGCTTGGCTCGACTCACCGCTGCTTTCAGCAAGCGTATGGTTTGATCGAAGACTTTGATCGGCACCGGAAAGGGATGTCCGTCCTTACCGCCGTGGGCGAGTGAGAAGCGCGCCGGATCTGAGAATCTCGACGGCGCGCCGTACAGTACTTCAGCCACAAAGGCGAGCGCCTCGACAGTTCGAGCACCAACGCCCGGTGTCAGCAGCAAATCCGCAAAGTCTCTGGGCCCCGCATCTGCGGCGGCGGCCAATGTGCCGTGCAAGCGTTTGAGTATGACATCGGATGCGCGCAATGCGTGGTGGTGCGGCAGATGCAAATGCGGTACGGGTTCCGGGAGAAGTTCCGTCTCAGGAAATAGCGACAACGCCAGATTGCCGGCGTGCCGAAAGCGTCTCAACACGGAAATCGTCGGGTCCGGGCCGCCACGAACGAGCTCAAGTCCGGCCGCGCGATTTCGCTCAGCGCGGATGTCGGCTAAATTAATGATGTCGCCGACATTGCAACTTTCAATGGCGGCATGCGGCGATTCGAAAAATCCGATAAGGCCTTCGGATTGCCAATGATAGCGACGTGCTTCACCGAGCTTGTCATTCATTCCTTGTTGAACGACACACCAGTGGCCCTCTTTGCTGGCGATGAAGGCATGCAGGTACAGGTCAAAGCCGTCTTGGACTGCGGCGCTGTCGATCTTAGCCACAAGTCGGCTGGACCTCACCAGCGAGGCGGCATCAATGCCGGTCTTATCACCGATACCCATCAACTCCTGTGGGGTACGGCGCGAGTGCGCACCTTTGCCGCCGCACACATAAATCCCGAGCTCGTGTTGTATAGGAGCGATTCCGCGTTTCAAGGCGCCGACAACGCTCGTGGTGATGCCGGAGGAGTGCCAGTCCATACCCATGACGGCGCCGAAGGATTGAAACCAAAATGGGTGTGCGAGCCTGCGTAGAAATTCATCGCGGCCATATTCATGAACGATGGCTTCGGCAATGACGCGGCCCAAGGCGGCCATGCGTGTCGAGAGCCAGAGTGGGACTTGTCCTCCATGGAGGGGTAGGTTAGCGGTGCCAGTGCGTTGGTGCATGGGAATGGGTAATCGGAGGTGTGTGTCACTATAAAGTAGCACATGAATTAATTTATGGATGCAAGCGCAGCTCATACAGCACTTTGCATACGTTGGAACTGTACAGGGGTGCAGCGGAAGCGGGGAGAACAAGTCGTTCTCGAGTTGGAATTCTTCCAAGCGCTGCTGCCCCCGTTGTCGGTTTGAACGAGCGGCTGCTTCTAACGGAGGGGAGGATACGCCCTGGACGGCGACAGTCAAGGCGAGCCAATTCGACCGCACCGGGTCGAGGTACAACCTGGGCGACATCGTCGATCAACTCGGGGCTCGGGAATGTCTTGCACATTGATGTCGCCTTCCCACTGCTGGGCGATCGCGACATCAGCAAAGCGCAATTGTTGGTTGAAACCAAAGCGAGCTACTGAAACTCGCACTGCAGAACATCTTTGATCGCAGATGCCCAGGGCTGTGCCAGAAAAGTCTTCGGAGGCCTTGGCCCGGCGACAACTAGGCCAGGCGATTTCTGGCCTGCGCAGGGCGAAGAGCTCACGTCGCCACGGGCACGGAAGTCAAAGTGGACGGCGAGGAGTTAATTGCGTGGATTTCCCCGTGGACCCGCTTAGCGGCGATGTATCAGTAGGCGCGCGACTTGTTCTGACAGCCAGATCTTACCGAAGAACAGTCACTCCATCCCTCGTGAGAATCCGTCGATTGGCGGAGAGTTGGTCACGGCGTCAATTCGACGTTATCCAACCAGAGGAATGTAAAATGGCTAGTAATCAAGGCGGCGGTTCCGAACAATCCGGTGGCTCTGAGCGACAAGGCGAAGCCGACAAGAAGGGTGGCCAGCAGTCGCAGCAACCCTCCGAGTCTGGTTCAAAACAGCAATCGGGCGGCTCGCAGCGCGGGGGTTCGGGCAATTTTGCCAACGACCCGGAAAGAGCAAGTGAAGCAGGTCGCAAAGGAGGCGAGCATTCGCACGGTGGTGATTCCCAAAACAAATAGCAAATAAGCAGCTTGCGCCGCTGGGAGCCCTCGCATCAATGTGGAACCGGCTTCTCAGCGGCCTTTCACGGGCCCGCCGTGGAATCGAGTTGTATCAATCGTCGTCGCGAGACGCTCCGCGATCATCTCGGCAACACCGGATAGCTGTGTGTAATCATTGTGGATGACCGCGACCGTAACCCGGTCGCTTAGTGGCTTGTCATCGGTCATGGAGAAATGCTGGAGACGATTCGCGAAATCTTGCACTGAAGCCGCAGAGCCGGAGGCTGCTGCGTTCCGGCCGATCCATGGGCTCAGCAACAGAGCAGCGCTGACCAGCGCTGGGATCCGCCACGTCGTCGGTTCCCGTATTGCAGCTGCCGCCGCGCGGCTGACGATACAGGCGCAGTGTCCTACAATAGCGACTTGCGAAGTTGCCATTCCATGGTCTCTCCCTTTGAAATAGGTTTGAAGCCCGGACTCCACGAAGAACACTGTTGCGCGCGTCAAATTGTCGCTGGCCTGGGCCGCTCCCACTTTGGCAAGCTTGAGAGCGCGCGAGAGCAGAAACTGCTCTAACGGGGCCCGGCGAAGCCTGGTTTCCAGGGCCCCCGCCCATTTGCGAGCGGTCGCTTCATTAGGGAATAAAAGCGCCAAAGTTGGTCCATCCGTCTACGGCCGAAAGTCGGCATTCGCGCAAATATAACGGTCACCTGCAACGGAGAGCGTGATCCTCGACATGCTCCCGCAGTAATTCCGCTCGGACTTCGCAAAAATGCCCCAGGTGCCGCTGTCGCGTCGTCGCCTGATGTCGCCCAAGTCGAAGACACGTGATTCAAGTGAGGGAGGCTCACTGCAATCCGAAGAGGTTTCCGCTTGGCTCTTATCAGCCAGATCCGACACGCCATCGAGGGACCGAGCACGTGAATCACCGTCTCGATGCCAATACACTCGCATGTCCTGATGGGGTGGACCTCATCAGGTTGCTGGAATATTCACCACAACTCGGGAGTTAGCCTATGGCAAGCACTGACGCTTCGGCTTCGGCACGTGAGCAAGACGCAATTGCGCTTCTTAAGTCGGATCATAAGAAGGTCAAAGCACTGTTTTCAGAGTTCGACAAACTCAAGGATGACGGAGCGAATGAAGACAAAGCGGCGATTGTCGCGCAGATTTGTAAGGAATTTGAAATCCACACCGCGATCGAGGAAGAGATTTTCTATCCCGCGGTTCGTAAAGCCATCGAGGATTCGGATCTTATGGATGAGGCCCTAGTGGAGCATGCTGGAGCCAAGGACCTGGTCGCGCAGCTCGAGGATGCGGCAGTAGACGATGACCTCTATACTGCGAAGGTAACGGTCCTCGGCGAGCAGATCGACCATCACGTCAAAGAGGAAGAGAGCAGCATGTTCCCGAAAGCCCAGAAAGCGAAGGTGGAGATGGCTGCCTTGGGCGCCAAGATGACCCAGCGCAAAACGGCCCTCATGGAGGAAATGGGCGTTTCAGATGACGACGCCGAACAAGAAGAGTCGACTTCAAAAACGAAGAAGACCGCGAAGCGGTAGATTCGGCACTCGGCGCCCGATATGCGGGCGCCGGGCGATTTAGGTCGCCGGCGCGAGCGGAATGAAGCGACAAAAGGGAGGTGGTCTTCACGCCTTTCTCCTACACGCTGCGTACCTACTTTGGGGCTTACTGCGCGCACTGGGTGACCTTCTGAGGCACTCGATTGAATGAATGAACGGTCGAATCCTCAACCAATCAAATGGAGAAATTTATGGCGGGTAAAAATACCGCGGTTTTCGGTATTTACAAATCAGTAGAACATGCGGAGCGAGCCGTCGACACATTGATCGCTGCCGGGTTCGCAAACTCCGCGATTTCCGTTCTGATCCCGGATAGCGGGAGCACGCGCGATTTTGCACACCACAAGGAGACCAAAGCGCCTGAGGGTGCCACTGCTGGGGTTACGACGGGCGGCGTGATCGGCGGCACGTTGGGCGTATTGGCGGGTGTTGGCGCGCTTGCCATCCCGGGCGTCGGGCCCTTCATTGCCGCGGGACCGATCATGGCGGGACTCGCGGGCCTGGGTATCGGCGGAGCCGTCGGGGGCCTCGTCGGGGCTTTGGTCGGGATGGGCATTCCCGAATATGAAGCGAAGCGTTACGAAGGTCATGTGAAGGATGGCGGAACGCTGCTATCCGTGCACTGCGATACCTCAGATCAAGTCTCGCGTGCGAAGGACATGCTCAAATCCACGGGCGCGACGGACATCGCCTCGACCGGAGAGGGCGCAGCGGCAACTGGAACGGACGGCAGGATGGGTTCTCGGTAAAGAATCTCGGTCGGCCGCTAAAGGCCGGCTTCCGGGCCTCTATCGACCGGTCCATCGCACATTTTTGAAGGGCGTTTTATGAAAGCTAAAGTATTTTGCGCGGTTGCAGTGAATGCGGCGGCGCTGATTGCGCTGCAAACGGCCGGCGCGCAGACCGTGCCGCCCGCAGATAACACGAAGAGTAACCAAACCGATGCGTCCAACCGAGAAGTAACGGCGGACTCACAGAAGGAGAACGAGACCGATCGTGGACTCGTGTCACGCATTCGCAAGAGCCTAATGGCGGACAAGGAATTGTCGACCTACGCGCACAATGTGAAAATTGTGGCAATAGGCGGCCAGGTCACGTTAAACGGCGTTGTGCGGAGCGATGAGGAGAAAAAGAAAGTCGCGAGCTTGGCAGAAGAGGTTGCGGGCAAGCGGAACGTTGTCAATGATTTGAAGGTCGCGCCTAAATCGTAATAACGAGCGGTGAGGCAGGATCTTTACCTCACCGCGTTTTCTTCGATCGCCCACAGGCGAATTTTTCACGATGACGGTCATCTTTGCCTTTCGTCCGCGCGGGGAACCTAAGCACGTAACCTTCCTGTAACTGAGCTACGCGCGGTTACAGGTGTTCGGAAAGGTGTGTCTTCAGCGGCAACCGAAGAGCTTCACGTAGATTTCGTCAAAAGCATCGGCTTCGCCCAATCGCGCCCCCGCGTAAAGCTCGGTCAATAATGACTTTTAATTGGGCCGCGAGGCAATGCGAGGGTTGCAGTTTTGAGCCTGGCGTACTCCATTTGGAGTACGGTACCGCGTACAGTTTGTGCCTATCCACGGGATAACTCGTACAGTACTAGGGCACCGAGACTACTGTATTGGTTTGCTTTTCCTACGGGAGACGACTGGCGATTCCTTATAGATGAAACGCGGACGGCGCGTCAGCATTCTGCTTGAACGCTGTTCGGAGATAGAGAGTCTCCGTCGGCGTATCGCTCCCCCGGGGGGCTGTACATAGCAGCCCTTCAGGGGGAGTTTTATACTTTAGCCATGTGCGGTCGTGCGCTGACCATGCGCTCGAAAATGGGTGGGAAACCGGGGCATTCTGATCGTGATAGACGAGGTGCACGGGGTGAACCGCCTCGCACAACGTGCAAATTGTATTCACACAAATTGCTTGGCCCTGCGCGGAGAATCGTATGCCGTCCGTGCCAATCCCATCCTCGGCGGCCTGCATCACGAATACTTCCTCGCGCCCGCGTGCGCATGACTGAATTATTGCGGACTCCAGCGGTCAGCGTGTTTGAGACTCCGTGACCCAGCTGCGCCAAAGCGAGACCAGCGCCGCCATCAATGCGGGCCCGAGGAAGATGCCTACGAGTCCGAACGACTCTATGCCGCCCAGGATCCCGAGCAGTACCCACAGAAAGGGGAGTTTTGCCCCTTCTCCAATGATGATGGGCCGCACGAAATGATCGGCGACGAACAACACAGTGCTGCCCGCCACCATTACCCCCACTGCCGCGCTGACGGCGCCGTGACTTCCCAATACGAGTGCAAGAGCGCCGAACGCTACCGGCGCGGCAAATGGCACCATAGCCAATACTCCGGTCACGGCTCCGAACAGAATCGGGTGAGGCGCTCCCGCCACGGCGTATACTCCGGTCATGACGGCGCCTTCGGCAACGGCGACCAGCACGATGCCGTTGACGGTCGCGCGAATGGCCTCAGCGCCGCGGGTCAAGAGTCCCTCCACGGACGGGCCAAACAAACCTCGGCTGACTCGCGGCACGTCGGTACGGAGTGCATCTCGATTCAGATAGACGAAATACAGTGTCAATAGGGTGAATACCAATGTGCTCAATCGCCTGATTAGCTGTACGCCGACCAGTCTGGTCCACTCATACACCGCGGGCTTCGTGTGGACGGCGTCCGTCGCCGCCGCGTGGCCTACGTTCTCGACCCACACCTTGTGAATCCAATCCCCGGCCAGCGGGAGATGGAGTAGCCATTGGGGCAGATCGGGCGCACCGTCCTTCGAGGACAATAAAAGTTCACGGGTGAGAGAGATCGCCTCTCTCACAGCTACGATGCCACCGAATATCAGGGGCGCAATCAGGACGATTCCGACAATGATCGTGAACGTCAGCGCCGCCCAGATGTGGCGCCGCTTGCCGCGAAATCTCGCGAGCCAACGGTTGTAGAGCGACGATGTTCCAATGGCGAGTACTATTGCCCAGCACAGCGCCGGCAAGAAGAGGCGCAGCATCCACGCGCCCAGGATGACGAGCAGGCCTATGAGCACATACCGCGCGGTCTTCTGGGCAAAGGATAGGTCGGGGGTGGACACGCTGCACCAATGAGGAGGTTAACGAGCAGTATAGAAGTATCCTCACAGTAGATGCGTCCCGGAATGCGCAGGTGGCCAGCGGCCGACAGAAAAGCAGACTAATTGTGTGGTCGCGGTTTGCCGCGCCGCCGTAGCGATCCAACGCGTGCAATGAGGGTGGGCGCATCTAGCGGTTTGACCAAATGGTCCTGGAAACCGGCGGCAAGGGCCTCGGCGCGGTCCTGCGGTCTTGCAAAGGCGGTAAGCGCAATGGCAGGCAGTTCTTGTTCGCCATACCCTTGGGCCCGCAAGGACCGCATGAGGTCATAGCCATCCCTGCCAGCCATGCCGATATCGCTGATTAGAAAATTGGCGCCGGTATCGCGAATGCAATCGAGTGCCGACGCCGCGTCGGTTGCCTCTATCACTTGCGCCCCTGCTTCCGTGAGCAGGCGCCTGATCAACTCCCGGGCATCGCTGTCGTCTTCGACAACGAGTGCCACTAGCCCGGAAAGATTTAAGGAGCGCAGCGATTGAGTATCTACTTCGAGCGGCAAGGACGATTCTTCACTCAAGGGAAGCCTCACGGTGAAGGTGGCCCCTTGTCCCTCGCCAGTGCTCGCCACTTCAATTGTCCCCCCGTGAAGGTCAACTAATTGCTTAGCGATCGCCAAACCCAGGCCCAAGCCACCGTGGCTCTTCGTGCTGCTAGAATCTTGCTGGCTGAAGCGCTCAAAGATGTGCGGTAAAAACGCTCCGCTGATGCCCTTGCCATAATCGCGAACCGTAAGGCCAAAGTCTCCATTCACGCGAGTCGCCATGACTTCGACGGCTCCGCCCTCAGGCGAGAACTTGATGGCATTGCTCAATAGGTTTATCACTACCTGCTGCAGGCGCGCGGGATCCCCATCCACCGAAACGTCATCCTCGCTAAATGCCGTCCGCAAGTCGATGCGTCTGCCCTGCGCAGAGGCGCTTACCACTTCTAACGCGGCTCGCACGATCGCGAATGGATTGATCGTCGCTCTTTGCAAGCGGACTTTTCCAAACGTTATCCCTGCATAGTCTAACAAATCGGCAATCATCTGCGCTTGAATTCTAGAGTTACGCTCAATGGCCTGGACGGCGCGCTTTACGTCGGGTGCCAGGTCCTCCGTACGGTCTAAGAGGGTTGCCCAGCCGAGAATGGCGTTTAGGGGATTGCGCAGTTCGTGGGAGATGGTGGCTAAAAACTCCTCTTTCAGTCGATTGCTACGCTCGGCCTCGGCGCGCGCCGCACGTTCGCTCGTCAGCAGATTCTCGCGCTCCCGCTCCGCGACCAAACGATCGGAAATATCTGTCATGACGATGATGCGTGCGCCGGAAACGGACTCGGACGCCACGCGCAGTTCCACCTGCGCCCTGGTCCCATCTGAGCGGGTGAGCGCAAGCTCCGTACTGTCCGTATTTTCTCCAGTGCCTTTGGAGTTCGATTCGAAGACGCGCATGTGAGCGCCAAATACCGTCGAAGCGGGAGCGCCCTGTAGTTCATCGTTGGAGTAGCCGGTAAGAGTGCAAAAGGCAGGATTTACGCTTTCAAAACAAAAATACGGATCGGTCATCGCGAGGGCAACGGGAGCGAGTTTAAAAATAGAGCGCAGTTTCGCATCTAGACCGCGCCGGATGAGATCCGCGTGGCGAGCAAAGAGAAGGGTTCGAACCGTGGCGAGGAGAACCGGCGCTTCCACAGGCCGGGTCAGGTAGCTGTCGGCGCCAGCTTCTAACCCCATCTTGAAGTCTGTAGACTGAGTAAATGTCGCCGAGAGATGCAGGACCGGCAGTTGCGCGGTCTCGGTCTGCCCACGCAGGCGCCGACAGACCTCAAACCCGTCTATGTCGGGCAGATTCACATCCAATACAACCAGATCGGCCTGGGCCGCCAAAGCCAACGCGGACGCCCCGGTAGTAGCCTCAAGCACTTCGTAGCCTGCCGATCGTAGAACCCTCGACGTCGCATACAACGCAGCAGCATTGTCGTCCACCGCCAGGACTCTAATGGGCCCAGTCCTATTGGGGCGTATGCTCAAGTTCGCAGCCCTTGTTGCGCGTTAGTGTAGTGGGTTGGGATTGTCACCGAAAAGCGGGAGCCCCGCCCCTCTTCGCTCGTCACCGCGACGCTACCGCCTAGGAGTTCGGCGAATTTTTTAGCAAGTGAGAGTCCTAAGCCCGTACCGCGAAGACGCTTCTGAATCCGGGTATCGATTTGCACGAAATCCGCGAACAAAGAGGGCAAGTGATCTTTGGCGATTCCGATACCGGTATCGCTTACTGCAAATTCCACCCGGTTCGGCTCAGCCAAAGTCGCTGTCACGCGCACCTCCCCGCGAATCGTGAATTTCAGTGCGTTGGAAATGAAGTTTCGCAGGATTTGCGAGAGCTTTTTGTCATCCGTGTAGATTCTCGGGATGGCAGTGGCTTCCTCGAAGATCAGAGAAACTGCGCCGCTCCCCACGATCGGCTTGAACATGCCGCGAAGCGCAGAAAATAAATCCACCATTTCGAACCATTCCGGCGAGATCGAAATGCGCCCCGCATCCACTTTGGCCAAGTCCAGCAGGTCATCGACCATTTCCGTTAGTTCGCGCACGCTGCCTCGCACAAACTGCAGTTGCCGTGCTTGCTCCTCGGTCAACGGACCGTCCAATCCACTACAGAGGATATCGGCAATAGTGGTGATGGATGCTAGTGGGGTGCGAAACTCATGGCTCATGTACGACAGAAACCGGCCCTTCAGATCCGCCGCCTCCCGAAGTTGCACGGCACTCTCGTCAATTTCGGCGTAGAGCGCGACAACACCCTTGTTAGTCTCCGCAAGTTCGGTCTGGAGGAGGGATATTTCCGCACGCTGTTTCGCGACTTGCTCGCGCAGCTGCTCAAGCTCGCTACTCACGGCCGATCCCCGAGACTACTATGGTCACATCATCTTTTGGCCTCGCATAATCGCGGTATAGGACGCCCGCAATAACCGCAGCGTGTCGCAAAAAGAGTCCAGGATAGGCGCCAATCACCCACCGGGCGGACATGCCATCCGAATGCATTACAATACGATCTTGTGCGGAGCAGGCGTATTCAAATTGCTGTTGCCGGAGCATCTGCACGCCTACAATGCCGTTGTGCGACACCATACCGCGGGATCGCTCAGGCGACACGATCGAGCCCGCAATGTTACCAATGCCGGCGTAGATGACTTTGGCTTGTTGACCGTTAACTACGGCGCATGCCGCCGCCGCACCGCGACTCCCCGAAAGCGCCCGATGTAAATGCTGCATGATTGCAGATGGGGCATCAAAAGGGTGTTGACTAAACGTCGCGACGGCGGCTTTGGAAGCCGTGGCCGCCAATGGTCCATGCCCTAACCCATCAACGACTAATATAGCCGTTGAACCACCATGGTTGGCGAGGCGCCACATATCGCCGCACTCAATCTCACCGGCGAGGGCCACGCTGATGGCACCAAACTCAGGCGCCGCGCGTGGCTTCGCATTGCGAATGGCACCCGCCGAGTTTTGCTTGGCGACCCGCGAAACGGCAACAGTTCCCTGATCGGGAGCAGAATACACATCGAACAAGGTCGACAGTCTTGAGACAGCGCCAAGACCGGTACCGGCGGTGCCGGCGGTCGAATACCCGTCGCGCATACACTTCTCGACCATCATGCCGGGGCCGCCATCGATTGTGACGAGTTCGATACTCACGCTGCATCCATCCTCGATCGCCTGGATCAGAAATTCGCCGCGTCCGGCGTGTTTCACCACGTTGTTGGTGAGTTCAGTGGCAACGATGCCAATGCGTCCAACCAAAGTTTCGTTGAAGTCGTGTGATTTCGCCAAACGTTGCGCCGCGCGACGACACTCTCCCACCTGACTCGCATCCTCGACTTGGACGCGCATTTGCAATCGACTAGCGAATAGCTGCACCTTATTTCCAGCGAGTGATGACAACGCGAGTGCCTACCCCCACAGTCGACTGGATCTCAAATTCATTGACCAAACGCCGCGTACCAGTAAGACCCAATCCCAAGCCGCTGCCGGAAGACCAGCCATCCGTGAGTGCTAATTCCATATTCGGGATGCCGGGTCCGTGATCTTCGAACGTGAGCCGCAGGCCGCGCTTCACACCATCAACTACCAGTGTCCATTTGAGTGTTCCACCGCCGCCGTAGATTAAGGTATTACGCGCAAGTTCACTCGCGGCGGTCACCATCTTGGTCTGATCAACCAAGGAGAAGCCCTGCTGCTGCGCCATGCGACGCACGAACTGGCGGCCAAGCACAATATCGTGCTCGTTCGTGAGCGGTAGCTCACCGTCGCTTGACGTGGTCATCATCGCCCGAGTCATTCATCGCCCGCCGTAGCAATGCCATGCCGCGCTCCACATTGAGGGCGGTGGCCACCCCAGGCAAGGAGAGTCCCAGTTCCACCAGCGTGATCGCCACCGCCGGTTGCATGCCCACGAGCATCGTACGGGCATCTAAAATGCGCGCCATGCCGGAGATGTCGGCGATCATGCGGCCGATAAAGGAGTCGACCATTTCTAAGGCCGAGATATCGATGAGCACTCCTTTCGCGCCCTTCTTGTCGATGGCGTGGGTCAGATCATCTTGCAGTTGTAGGGCAAGTTGGTCGTGCATGTCGACCTGGATGGTGACGAGGAGAAACTCGCCCATTCGTAGAATAGGAATTCGCTCCATGCGCTAGTGCTTTGTAAAGGTCACGCCGCTGCGCTTCAAGGCCAGTGCTAAGGCGTCAGCTAGATTGGCCTTCGTGGTCACCCCCTGCAAATCCACGCCCAAATGCACAATCGTTTGAGCGATTTGGGGTCGAACGCCGCTGATAATGCAATCGGCGCCCATCAATCGGATCGCGGTCACCGTTTTAAGCAGGTGCTGCGCGACTAGGGTATCGACCGTCGGAACACCGGTGATGTCGATAATTGCGACCTGCGACTCGGTTTCGACAATCTTCTGCAGGAGCGACTCCATGACAATTTGCGTGCGCGCGGAATCCAGCGTGCCAATCATGGGAAGGGCCAAAATCCCATCCCACAGTTTGACGACGGGGGTCGAGAGCTCTAGCAGTTCCATCTGCTGGCGACCAATCACTTCCTCACGCGTAATTTGGAAGGCCTTGATCGTGTGCAAGCCCAACCTGTCCAAAAGCGCGGTGGCCGCCCAAATGTCACCGGTTATCTGGTCGATATCACCCCCGCACTGTTGTTTCAATGCGTCAAACAGCGGGCGTTTGAGAGAAAAAATGAATGTAGCGGTCTCATCCGAAGAAAATCCGGCGAGCACGCGCTGACGAGACAGTTCTTCTAAAAACGTGCGCAGCGGTTGCCAGCCGGGTGAGCCAACGTCTTCCAGATTTTCGGTCTGCGCCAACTGAACCAGCAAATCGAGGAAATTCGCTGCCTGAGCCTTCAGGTCCGCGACCGATATGCGTCCCTTAGCAGAAGCCGAGTCTTGTTCGACTTGCTCCTGCCATTTGTGGAGAATTGCTGGGCGCCGCGATTGCAGCGCCGCGGCTATAGTACGCTTCGAAGCCATTGGTAGCATTCCTTGTTAAATGTACGAGGGTGAGGGCGCACTGGCCGACTAAAGAAAGCAATCGCCTGTCGGTTGGCGCGAGACTTAAGGCGGCTTTGCGTAAGGTGGGAATTAGCCATGCGCGCTGCAATCAGATAGAGAATCACTTTCGGGAAATGCGGCTTCCCGTATCATTGTTCGGTTATTTTCGTTCGATGCCAGCGGCCTTCCATTTGGCCTCAGCATTGCTTGGAGGACCGTCAGGCATGTGGCTTGAGGGAGGGTCGCTCGCCGGAAAGGTCTCCACCACTGACTCCTCGACTTTTGTGTCTAAGGCGCGAGGTGTAGCCGCGCTACCTCCCGAAAGTTGGCGTTCAGCCTCGCGCCAGTCGACTTCCGCGGTCCCCTGCGGGCGTCCTCGTGCATCCCATAGCTGATACGCGAGTTCCGCGATCGATTTCGGGTTTGGATCCACTGAAAGTTCCTCTCATCGTGTGGTGCGCGTGGGAATTCGCTGGACCAAGAATACGCCGACCGAAAGGCCTTGGTGTTCGCCAAGACCTGTCGGCCCCGTCCTACGCGTTCTGACCCTCCCTCACAATTCACTAAGGTTGCACGTCGAAACGATGGCACAGTGAGAATTGAAGAGGCACCAAAACGCTGGGGCGGCACTGGCGGGCGGAGCCTGGATCTGCCCGCCTCAATTCGCGGGAAACAGTACGGCGTCGGAAGACACTCACGCTAATACGCGCTTTAAACTGGATTGCCTACAACTCGTTTGAGCGCATGCTGCATGCACGCTAACAACGCTCACGATCATTCAATGTATGGGAGTTTGGCAATGAAATGTTTCCCCCTCACCAGCATCGCCTTGCTTTTCGCCGGCGCGACGGCTTGGGCGCAGACACCGGACACACGACCGACGGACCCGAGCGCTTCGGCGAGCCCGCATCAGAAGAGCGTAACGGGACAGCCCGACCAAGGTGAGCTTCCTGCCTCCGATGGTTCCACGCCCAACGCCGCCTCAAGCCCGCACCAGCGAGCAGTAACCGGGGCGGTCGGTGCTCAAATGGGAACGAGCCAGCAATTTGCACTGTCTGCGGCAATGGGAGGCATGAGGGAAGTTGAGCTGAGTAAACTGGCTTTACGCAAGAGCACCAACAGCAAAACTAAGTCATTCGCGCAAATGATGGTGAACGATCATTCCAAGGCGAACAGTGAGCTAAAGTCGATTGCAGAGTCGAAAGCAATGGAACTGCCTACCACTTTAGACAAAGAGCACGCGGCCGCTGTGAAGGGTCTCGCCGCGCAGACAGGGGCTGCCTTTGATCAGGCCTATGCTAAACAGATGGTTTCGGACCACCAGAAAGCGGTGACTCTGTTTAAGCAAGAAGCATCGGACAACAATGACGCGGAACTGACGGCATTCGCTCGCAAGACGCTCCCGGCGATTGAGACGCATTTGCAGATGGCGATGCAACTCTGACGTCGGAGGGAAAACTCCGTAACGCTTGTTCGCCTATCTGACACGGCCGCGACGCAGCTGACGTGGCGATATCTTGCGAAGCGCTCGGGGAATCAGGTCCTCCTCAACATAGGGGATCGCAGACAAACGGGGAATATCCCTTCAATATGTGGTGGTGAACGACGGCAAGTTGGTCGAACGGGCGGAGATGGGGAAAGGCTACGAGTTTGCCTCTGAATTCACCAGAACCAATGGCAAAAAAGCCTTGGTCCGGAATCCTGGCAGACCTCCTCACGCGAATTTTTCTAATTGCCCCCTTGTTTTTTTTGGCCGAACCCTAGTTTTGCGACAAAGGGCGGGTAATGCCGCAGTACGAAAGCCCAATACACGAGGAGATTCGCCATGAGAAACGTAATGAGACATGAGCCGTGGAACGTCATGCCGCGTCTGCAGGACGACATCAATCGGCTCTTCGGCAATGCAACAGAAAACGACAGCAGCTCCGCGACGGCTGCGTGGATTCCGATGGTCGATATTCATGAGTTTACAGATCGATTTGAACTGTATGTCGATCTCCCCGGGGTCGACCCCAACCAGGTGGAGCTCACCTTGGATGGCGGCGTCCTGACGTTGTCGGGTGACCGCGCCGAGCAGCAAGTCTCGAATAAGCGCGACGATGAAGTGGAGGCGTTACGCGTGGAGCGAGGTCATGGGCGTTTTCATCGGCGTTTTCGTACTTCCCGATACGGTCGATGGGGAAAAGGTGAATGCCACTGGCAGGAACGGTGTGTTGACCATCACGATCCCGAAACAAGAGAAATCCAAGCCCCGCAGGATTCAGATTTCCGGCTAGACCCCCGAACTCGTGGCGCGATCGTGGCTCGCGCCACGAGTTCGACGGCCGGCGGCTCGATCGCCCGGGCTCATGTCGACAAGCAAAATGAAGTCGTAACGAACTGAAGAGGAGGGTGCGAGATGGCGACGGATCCTGTCATTCGATTCCCAGTGATTTGTCCCATATGCCTTAAGGAGACGTTGGCCGAAAGTTCGGTCGGTCTAGTGGCGGAGGCGCTCATGCGAGATGAAGTCTTACCACTGACTAGCAGCTGCCATGGATTCACGTGGAGTGCCGGCGATGTCGAGCGCGAACAGATCCGGGAGTATCTGGCCGCCAGAGTTCCCGCTGAGCTTGGTCAGCGTTAGACTGCCACCAACTCAATCATGCCTGGGAGCCCTCCGAATCGCCGCGCGATGCGATATCGGTGCGGCGCCGAACAGGTCGAAACTGCCCGGGTTCCGAGGTCATGACGGGATTCTCCGAGGGTTTCGGAATTTTGCCTCGTCAATGGCGCCGCCGACGTATTGGACCGGTACGGCGTGCGCATCTTAGATAAGGAAACCGCGCTGCTTCTTTTGGGATGATGTTAGACGGAGATGAAGGCATCGTCGTTGTCGGGCAGGCACCTGAGCGCACAACCTTCAGTGTGAACGCTAACGGCCGGATTTAACCCTGAGGCTCTCGGCGATCCAGAAGAGAGTCACACCCTCGCTGACGTTCGGCTCACACCGGCTTGCGCCAGAATCTTACACACGCCGTGCGTGATGGGCACCTTTGTGCCCCCGAGCCGCCGGTGTACCTTTCGTCCGACTAAGCGAGGACGATCGCGATGTCTTACAACCCAAAGCTCGTTGCTCACACGGCTCCTGTCGGCCTTGCTGCAAATAGCGCATTCTTGGGCGCGCGGCGCTCAACGTCATCGTCACGGCGAAGGCGGTCGTGATGCCGGCGACGGACTCTTCCGTTACGACCCCGGCGCCCTCACTATTGATCGCGCACATTGAACAGGAGGCCGAGAGCGAGAAAATGCGGCTTGCACGAACACTGCACGATGATCTCGGCGGGAAGCTCGTGGCCGCTCTCATGGACCTCGCTTGGGTCGAGCAGCGGTTAGGCACGTTTCCTGACGCTCTCAAATCGCGGTTAGCACGAGTTCGTGCCATTCTCGGCGAGGCTGTGGATTGGGAACGACAATTGATCGAGCACCTCCGACCGAGTCTTCTTGACAACGTGGGATTTTTCGCGGCGCTGCGGTGGTATGCACACAAAACCTGCCACCCCGCAGCCATACGCTGTACGCTACAAATGCCCGAGATTGAGCCTCGCTTTTCAGGGTCGACGGCGACCTCACTTTACCGAATATCACAGAAAGTGCTCGATACTCTGCTTAAGGACCAGTCCGTTACCGCCATTTCGATACGTGTGAGTGTTGTGGATGATCGAGTGTCGCTGGAAATCAATTCGGACGGATTGTTGCGAAGTGATGAACTGACGCCCTTGATAGTGTCACGACTCGAACATAGGATGGCCGTATTGGGCGGTCACGGGGCCTTCGTCGATTCCGCGACGCGCGGAACGACCTTCATAGCTCAGTTATGTCCGAAAGCTCCTTAGTTGCCCGCGTGGATCTTAGGCGGGGGCGGACGAGCGGGCGAGCATCACCGCCTTCACCGTGGCATCTTGCACGCTCTGAACGAAGGCATCGACCCGCTTCCGCGGCTCATCGATAGGAATCCCGACCTTCGACGCTACCAGACTAACCAAGTAGGTGCGATCCTCGTGGCTGATGTTGCCGCTGGAGACGGCGCTTACGGCGATGTGCATCGCTTCCATACGCGAATCACTGCCGCGCGATTCGGGCTCACCGGCGGTCGATGTTGTCCCGGGCGCGCCTCCGCGAAACAATTTATCGAGATTGTAAGCACCGCCGGTTCCGACCGCAGCATCGGGCCCCGTCGTCGACAGAAGCGCAAAAGGCTTTTCGCGTCGCCGCCTCTGAGGCACCGGGCAGTGCAGGCAAGTGGTCTTTGACGCCAGTCGCCAGCAAGACATACCGACTGTAGAACCTTTCAGGAGCATCGGCCGCCACGACGAACACCTCGCCTTCCATCGTGACCGCTGTCACCTTCGCGCAGCGGATTTGCGAGCCGTATAGACTTGATTGCTGTTTAAGCGACGAGAGAAGCTCGGTGCCACCAATTCCGGCCGTGAAACCGGGGATGTTATGGCTGGTGGGGATCCAGCGCGCGGGAATCACCGCCTTCGAACACCAGACATTGACGACGAAAGCGTCCGAAGTAGGGCGTCGCGGTTAACCCCGCAGGACCGGCACCGATGACAATCACATCCAAGATTGCTCTCTTTGCATCCATATAAACAGGTCGTCTCTACAGTTACTGGCGCTGCGTGAAGGGGGCGGCGCGAAACCATTCGAAAGCAAGTCCGTCACCCCACATCGCTAGCAACGAGGCCAGCAACGAGAGCACATCCGCCGTGTCACCCATCGACAGCCACCTCGAGCAAAAGCTCGAGGGCGCGTTGCACGGTACAGCGCCGTACGGCATCGGGGTCTAAGCCATCGTACAGGTGTTTTAAAACCACAGGCTCGTTGCCGCTGCGGCGGGCCGCAAAGTACACCAGGCCCGCGGGGTTTCCGTCCTCGTCCGGATCAGGACCAAGGACTCCCGTCACGGCGATGGCAACACTGGCGGGTGCACGCGCGAGGGCTCCGCACGCCATCTGACGAGCGACCTCGGCGTTGACGCTGCCCTTCGTTTCGAGGAGCGCCCGATCGACTCCCAAGGTCGCCGACTTGTTATTTTTTGAATATGCGATGAATCCACCGTGGAAACACTCGCCGGCGTGCTGAGCGTGGGAGAGAATGGCGGCAACCAGGCCGGCGGTGCACGATTCGGCGGTCACTACGGACAAGTGCCTCGCACGCAACGCATCCACGATGGGCTGCGCTCTTCGCACGAGGTTTCGTTCCACGCAGTTGGCGCCGGCATTGCTGTCCTCATTGTTCATAGTGGATCGTTGCGAGAATCGATACGTGCGCGAACAATCAGCGGCAACACATACCAGAAGCCGATGAGCAGGCACGCCGTTAACAGGGCTCCGACATCAGGGACCAATCTGCCCCCTGCAGTTTGAAAAGTGCCACCCACACATCGCAGATGATGGCACAGGTCAACGGAAGGAGGGCAGCAGCAATGATGCGCGATCCCATCGCATGCAAGCGCGGATCATCGCGCCCCTCAAAGGCCAGCCGGTGAATGGCGGCGGGCGCGATGAGCAAGATCACCGCGAGCATCAGGCTCATGAGCGCGATCAGGTGAATGCGCTGGGCGCCCGAGGGAAGGTCTCCAAAGGATTTCGTCATCATCACAGTCAGCGGAAAACCGAGCAGTGCCTGTGCACTCGGCAAAATCACGCGCGCCTCGCGTGGAGCAAAGCAATTCTGGATCTTACGCACTTTGTGTGACGACCTGACGGACCGGATATGATCGTGGCATCTAGCTTTGTTCTATGGAGGGTTCCATGGTCGTCGTTCCTGGTCTGTCGGAATCTCTGCGTGCAGTCGACAAGCGGATCGTCCGCTTCGATGCCATGAACACGTTGCTTTCAGTGGACGTGGCGAGCTCGGCACGACGGGCCCGGTGCCCTTCGTGCTCACATGGCAGTTCTCGCTGGCACGGTCAGTATTGGCGCCAGCTTAAGGCCCAACCGTGCATGGGTCGATCGGTCAACTTGAGCGTGCAAGTGCGCCGCTTCAAGTGCATCAATCCGCAATGTGCACGCAC
>Ga0179587_10000093_pt1 | contig 38755 bp, 37 predicted proteins | sample CZODoug2_1_08_16_FD_185932 | JGI IMG/M metagenome (GOLD analysis project Ga0179587, IMG submission 185932) | Vadose zone soil fungal communities from Angelo Coast Range Reserve, California, USA - CZODoug2_1_08_16fungal | ecosystem: Environmental > Terrestrial > Soil > Vadose zone | place: USA...
CTCGCCACCCAGCAAGAGCTGCTGATTGCGCGAAAATCGGCAGATCCATTGCTGATCGAGGCAGCACGGCGGCGGCTTGCGCTATTCGGACTGTCCGCTTCGCAGATTGCACGCATTGAAAAAACCGGCGAGGTGGAGCGGCGGGTCGACTACTACGCGCCGTTCGACGGCTATGTAATGGAACTCGGAGTTCGCCAGGGCGCGGCCGTCCAGCCGGGCGCCACGCTGTTCGAGCTCGCCGATTTGAGCAGCGTTTGGATCACCGCCGAAGTGACGGAACCCCAAGCCGCGTGGCTAAAACCCGGCGATCCGGCCGAGGTCGAAGTCCCGGCGCTCCCCGGCGAACGCTTTGGGGCCCAAGTCGATTATCTGTATCCGGAGCTCACGCAAGCGACGCGCACACTGAAAGTGCGGGTCGTCGTCAAGAATCCGCGTGAGCGCTTGCGGCCCGGCATGTTTGCGACAGCGCATTTTCAGGGCATCACGCAAGATCACGTGCTGACGGTGCCGAGTGAGGCAGTCATCAAGACCGGCACGCGAAGCATCATCATCGTCGCAGACGATGCCGCGCATTTTCGCCCGGCGTTGGTGCGGGTAGGCGCCGAACACGGCGGCCGCTCGGAGATTCTGGACGGGCTCAACCAGGGGCAAGACGTCGTCGCCTCGGGGCAGTTCCTGATCGACTCCGAAGCCAATATACGCGGTGCCTTTGACAACCTGACCGGCTCCAACGAATCGCAGAGCGACGAGGCAAAACCGATGACGATGCCCATGCCTTCGATGCGATCCCCGGACGGGAGGCACTGAGATGCTCGCTTCCCTCATCCGCTGGTCGATCCGGAACCGCTCCCTGGTGCTGATGGCGGCCGCCCTACTCGTGGCTTGGGGCGTGCACGCGACACTCGCAACGCCGCTCGACGCGCTGCCCGATCTGTCCGATACGCAGGTGATCGTCCGCACGGAATACCCGGGGCAGGCGCCGCAGGTCGTCGAGGACCAGGTCACCTATCCGCTCACCACCACGATGCTGTCGGTACCCGGCGCACGTACGGTGCGAGGCTATTCGTTCTTCGGTGATTCGTACGTCTACATCATCTTCGACGACAAAACCGACCTGTACTGGGCGCGATCGCGAGTGCTCGAATACCTGAGCCAGGTCACCGGACGGCTGCCGCCCTCGGCGAAGCCGACGCTCGGGCCCGACGGCACCGGCGTCGGTTGGATTTACGAGTATGCCCTGGTCGACCATAGCGGCAAATACGACATCTCGCAGCTGCGGGCACTGCAAGACTGGTTTCTCAAGTACGAACTCAAGAGCGTGCCGAATGTCGCGGAAGTCGCCAGTGTCGGCGGTCTCGTCAAGCAATATCAGGTGGTACTCGACCCGGACCGCCTGCGTGCGCTTGGGTTAACCATCGATCGCGTCAAACAGGCCCTGCAGAACTCCAACAACGAGGCCGGCGGCTCAGTGCTGGAACTCGGCGAGGCCGAGTACGCAGTACGCGCGACCGGCTATCTCAAGACTCTCGATGACTTCCGCAGCGTGCCGGTCGGCTTAGGAACAGGCGGCACACCGATCCTGCTAGGTGATGTCGCGCGCATTCAGATCGGCCCGGAGATGCGCCGCGGCATATCGGAACTGGACGGCAAGGGCGAGGCTGTGGGCGGGGTCATCGTCATGCGTGCCGGTAAGAATGCACTGGAGACGATTGTTGCGGTCAGGGCAAAGATTGCGAGCCTGCAGCCGGGCCTGCCGAAAGGGGTGCAGATCGTCGCGACTTATGACCGGTCGGAGCTGATTCATAGATCGGTCGCGACGCTGCGCGACCGGCTGATCGAAGAGTTCATCATCGTCACGCTGGTCTGCGCGGTGTTCCTGTTCCACCTGCGCTCCGCGTTCGTCGCGATCGTCAGTCTGCCGCTCGGTATTCTTACAGCATTTTCGATCATGAACTGGCAGGGCGTTAACGCCAACATCATGTCCTTAGGCGGTATCGCGATTGCCGTCGGTGCGATGGTCGACGCAGCAGTGGTAATGATCGAGAACGCGCACAAGCATCTCGAGGCCTGGAATCGCGAGAATCCGGCCAGACGGCCCACACCCTCGGAACAGGCGCGGCTGATCGCCGATGCCGCAGCCGAAGTCGGCCCGGCATTGTTCTTCAGCCTGCTCATCATCACGTTGAGCTTCGTGCCGGTATTTACGCTCGAAGCCCAGGAAGGCAAGCTATTCGGTCCGCTGGCGTTCACCAAGACCTACTCGATGGCCGCCGCCGCGGGTCTTTCGGTGACGCTGATCCCGGTGCTGATGTTCTACTTTATCCGCGGCCGGATTCCCGACGAACGCAGCAACCCGCTCAACCGATTTCTGATTGTCTTTTACCGGCCACTGCTCGACTTCGCACTTCGGCGTCCGAAGACGACCTTGACGGCCTCGGCGCTGCTGATTGTCGCCACGATCGTTCCGCTGACGCAGATCGGCAGCGAGTTCATGCCGCCGCTCATCGAGGGCGATCTGCTGTACATGCCTTCCGCGCTGCCCGGCCTGTCCGCCGACAAGGCTTCGCAGCTGTTACAGCAAACCGACAAGGTACTGATGCAGTTCCCCGAAGTCGAGCGCGTGTTCGGCAAGGTGGGGCGCGCCGACACCGCGACCGATCCAGCCGGGCTCGAAATGTTCGAAACAACGGTCAGGTTCAAGCCCCGTTCCGAATGGCCGAACGGCAAGACCCAGGATCAGCTCATCGAAGAAATGAACGCCGCGTTGCAGATTCCGGGATTGTCGAACCTTTGGGTACAGCCGATTCGCAACCGCATCGACATGCTCTCGACCGGCATCAAAAGTCCTGTCGGCATCAAGATCGCAGGTCCCGATCTCAAGGTGATCGAAAGGATCGGCGAACAGGTCGAGGCTGCTGTCAAGGAGGTGCCCGGCACGCGATCAGCGTACGCTGAGCGCGCCCAGGGAGGTCGCTATATCGAGGTGCGAATCGATCGCGTACGGGCGGCACGCGTCGGGCTCACGCTGGCGGACGTGCAGCAGGTCGTTGCGCTCGCGATCGGCGGCGAAAACATCGGCGAGACGGTGGAGGGCCTGCAGCGCTTCCCGATCAATATCCGCTATCCGCGCGAGCTGCGCGACTCGGTTGAGAAGCTAACTGTGCTGCCGATCGTTACGTCAGCCGGAGCGACGACCACGCTCGGCGCGGTCGCCGACTTGGGTATAACCGACGGACCGCCGCAGATTCGAAGCGAGAATGCCCGGCTCAATGGCTGGGTGTATGTCGACATCAGCGGGCGCGATTTGGGCTCCTATGTGGCGCAGGCACAGAAGTTTGTCGCGGAGCGCGTCGCACTGCCCGCCGGATACTCCATCATCTGGTCGGGCCAGTTCGAGTACCTGGAGCGCGCGGCCAAGAAGTTGAAACTGGTGGTACCGTTCACGCTGGCGATCGTCTTCGTGCTGCTGTTCCTCACGTTCCGGAGCTTCGGAGAGGCGGCACTTATCATGAGCACGCTGCCGTTCGCGCTGGTCGGCGGACTGTGGCTGCTGTTCCTGCTCGGCTATAACTTCTCGATCGCGTCCGCGATCGGCTTCATCGCACTCGCCGGCGTCGCCGCTGAGTTCGGCGTCGTGATGTTGATCTATCTCGATCACGCCATTCTCAAGCGACGGGCCGCGAACCAATTTAACACTGAAGGCGATCTGATCGAAGCGATTGAAGAAGGTGCCGTGCTTCGAGTGCGGCCGAAGGCAATGACGGTCACGGTGATCATCGCCGGTCTCCTGCCGATCATGTTCGGCGCAGGTACCGGCTCCGAGGTCATGCGCAGAATTGCGGCGCCCATGGTCGGTGGCATGATCACCGCGCCGATGCTGTCGATGCTAGTGCTGCCGGCGGCCTATTTGCTGCTGCACCGGCGAGAGATGCGGCGATCCGCGAACGCAAAGAGTGCCTAACCCAGTCGAACTAGACGCCCAGCTCGCGAAGTATCGCCTCTCGGAGCTCCTGTACCGCGGGGCTGGACAGTTTGCGCGGGTGCTCGAAGGGTACTTCGAAGGTCGCCTGGATCGTGGCAGGACGAGTGGAGAGCACGAAGATTCGGTCCGCGAGGTGAATCGCTTCTTCCACATCATGGGTAATCAGCACGACGGTATGGCGCTCTACCGCCAGAATTCTTAGCAGCTCCTTGCGCATTCGCAGACTCATGAGCGCGTCCAACGCCGAGAACGGCTCATCCATGTAGAGGATCTCCGGCTTTACCACCAGCGCTCGCGCGAGTTCCACTCGTTTGAGCATGCCGCCCGACAGCTCATGCGGGTAGCTCTTTTCGAAGCCCTTCAAGCCCACAATGGCGGCGTAATGATCGGCAATCTCCTCTTTGTCGCTCGGCGCGTGATCGTTGAGGCCAAACATCAGGTTCTGCCGCACGTTAAGCCACGGGAACACGGAGCCCTGCTGAGATATGAGAATGCCTTTGGAGCTCGGTCCCTTCCCAGATGCCCCATCGACCGTGACCGACCCCCGATCAGGGCGATCGAAGCCGGCAATGATGCTCATCAGGGTTGATTTGCCGCAGCCGGAGGGGCCGACGATCGCGACGAATTCGCCGTCGGCGACGTCAAAGCTGACACCGTTGACGACTTGCAGCGAACCTTGATCCGTAACAAAGCGCTTCGCCAGGTCTTTGACCGAAATCTTAGTGGGCATAGCGCCACTTGACCAGTCTGAATCCTTCCATGAGCCGCATGGCGCCGTCGAGCGAGAGCCCGATCAAGCCGATGATCACCATGCTGCCGATGACCAGATCGTAGCGGTTACCGGCATTGCGCGAGTCGATGATGAGATAGCCGAGTCCGGAGCGAAGCGCAATCATCTCGGCCGCAACGACCACGAGCCACGCCACGCCGAGGCCAATCCGCATGCCGACGATGATTTGCGGCAGAACCGCGGGAATGATGACTCGACTAAACAGGGTATAGCGCGAGACGCCGAAATTCTCGGCCGCTCGAAGGTAACGGCGCTCAATGGTGTGCACCCCGGCCGTGGTTTGCACGACCATAGGAAACACGGATGACATGAAAATGAGAAATATCGGCGATGCATCGCCAACGCCAAACCAGAGAATGGCAATCGGAATCCAAGCGATCGGCGAAATGGGCCGGAGTATCTGAAAGATCGGATTGAGCGTGGAGAACGCGCCTTTTATCCATCCCATCCAGAGACCCAGCGGCACCGCAATGCTGACGGCAAGTAGGAAACCCACGCCCACTCGCATCAGCGAGGCGCCAATATCGCTCCACAGCGTACCGTCCCGGGCCAGCTCCAGCGTGCCCGTCACCACTTGCCAGGGCGTGGGAAAAATCGCGCTATGAGTTGCCACGACCACCAGCCACCACATGGCGATCAGGATCGCGATCACGGTTGCTGCGGGAAGTATCTGCTTTAGTTTCGACATCGCTGCGCCGCTCATTCCCACCAACCATTCTCCTTGAGTGCGCGCAGCCGCCACCAAATTCGTGCCCAGGCGGATTCCGGCATGGGTTCGACGATGACCGTCATCTGTCCGCTGGCATGTGCAGTGCAGGCAAATTGATAATCCGATGCAACCGCAAAGGGCAGGCGAAAGCTCTGCCCGGGCATCATCAAAGTCGGCCCGAATATCTGCGGCACGTCATCCATATTTTTCAGTACGAGAATATCCTTGAGACCGAGAGTCAGGCGAATCTTGGATGGGAGAATCTCGATTTTATTTCCCGCCATTCGGCGAGCCCAGGTTCCCCTCGGAATCTCGAAAATCACATCCCGCGATTCCGATCTGATGGGGGTGAGCGCCGCCCAAGCGGCCGCGCCAACAGCGATACTGACCAACAAGATCCCCGACCATCTAACGTACCTCACTGCTTCAACAAAATGCGGACGTCATGCGCGAAGTCGTCAGCGCTGTGCCCGTACGGCATCAAGGCGCGAAGGCTCCCGCCCCGATCGATCAAATAGATGTATGAAGAATGAGCCAGCGCATAACCTCCGGGAGCAGGCATTTTTTTGCTCACCGAGATCCCATACTCCGCGCGCACCGCAGCCAACTGCGGCGGCGCTCCCGTACCGCCGATAAAACTGCGATCGAACGCGCTCAAGTACTGCCGCATGTGCGGAGCGTCGTCTCGGTCGGGATCTACGGTGATGTAGATGACCTGCAGTTCATCGGCCGCCGCACCCAACTTCTTGCGTGCCTGGGCCAGGATGCCGAGAGTAATGGGGCACACTTCGGTGCAAGAGGTGTAGCCGAATGCCAGCAGAACCACTTTACCCCGATAGCGGCGCAGTTCCAGTTCCGCTCCGTCGGATCCGCGCAGGGAGAAATCAGGTGCGAGTCGAGGTGGGTTGAAAACACCCGCAATGAGACTTGTGGTGTCCGCGGCGGCGGCGGCTGGGCCAAGTGTCAGCAGTGACAGCATCAGTACGAGTGCGCGAATCACGTCTTGTCCTTGGGATCAAAGCGGAATTGCAGCGGGTTTAGCGAGTCTCGCAAAGCTCTCGTCCACATAGGTATCGTACGGAATCTCATGCTTGATGGTCCCGGCCTCGATCGACAGCCGCATCAGTTCGTCGAATTCCGCCCGGATCATGCGCAAGTCGCCATAGGTCACCCGGTCCGTCGGATTGTCCATAACGAACTGGATGATGTTGGGGTCCTGATTGAAAAATGTCTTGCCGGCGGCGATCGCCACCGCCTTGTTGCGGTTCTCCTGCTTGGCGTCGAGCCACACACCAGCGCCCAGAACATGGTCGACGAGATCTTGAACCAGCGGGCGACTCTGTTCGATGAGTTCCTCGCGCACCGTCAGGACACAGCAAATATAGTTGCGCCATTCGTCGCGGGTCATGCGTAGGGTGCGCGCATAGCCTGCGCGCTGCGCCGCCGCCCCGAACGGCTCGCCGGTACAGTACGCGTCCACTGCGTTGGCGTAGAGCGCGGCAGGCATATCGGGAGGCGCCATTTCCACGATCTGGATGTCTTGTGGAGTCATCCCTTCTTGAGCCAGCATTTTCCTCAAGAATAGGAAATCGACGGCAAAGCGGCTGGGAATGGCGATGCGCTTCCCCGTCAGCTGCTTGAAGTGCTGGTACGGGGAATCGGTACGCACCATGATCACGGCGCCCGACCGGTGACCCAGGGAAACGATCTTGATGGGTATTTTTCTGTCGGCAAGATCCATGACCAGCGGCGCCAGCATGTAGGCCGCCTGGATTCGCCCCGCCATCAGCGATTCCTTGATCTCGGGCCAGCCGCTGTACTTGCTGTACTCGTATGAAAATTGAGGATCCGAGGTCCTGATTGCGCCGTTTGCAGCGGCCCTGGCCACGCAGGCGACCGGTAGAGTCAGGTTGCAGGTCACAGGCAATCCCCCAACGATCAACGACTTTTGCTTCTTCTCCCCTGCGCAAGACAGCAAGCTCGAGGGCAGAGCTGCGGCAATCGCGCCTTGCAGGATCAGCCTGCGGCGCAGGAGGTGTCGGAATTCCGGCTTTTCTGGGTTCGTCGGCATTACTCTCGTCGGTCTGGAAACAGCGAATCTCGGGAGCGCTGCGACCCACGGCAAAGCTCCCGCGAGAAGTCTATAGGAAGCCGCCGCAGGTTTCACTGGCGCGGGCAATCAGAACTTTACGGAGACGCCGATATCGAACGGTCGGCCTGCCGCCGGCAGGGGGCGAAAAGTGGTTCCCCTTTAGTTCGGTGAATACAGGGCGGATTGCCAGGTCCTGCCGAGCGGATGATCGTATTGTCGGTCGGCTAAATTGACAATCGCGCAGTCCAAGCGGACAGAGCCCAACTCAAAGGCGGTCCGAAGATCGAAGATTCCATCGCCGCGCGTCGGGGGCTCACGACGGGTCTGATCGACCGCCGTCTTGCTGTCAACGGCGCGGAACTGAAGCGCGCTCGACCATTGACCGCGCCGATGTTCCAGTGCGACGGTGCCGTTGAGCGGCGTCATATGGTAAAGACCGGTGTGGGTGGACAGGTCCTGACCGCGCACGAAACTGTTGGTGCCCACAAGACGGAGAACTCCGAGCGTGGGACCGTCTGCGAGTGTGAAGGCCTCGGCCACGTCGACCCCGTAAAGCCGCGCCTATGGTTGGCAAACGACAATTGCGACGCCGGCATTCCGGAGCACGCCGGCCCGCAGATCGGCACGACGCCGATATAGTTTTGGATCGCGGTGTAGTAGGGCGTCAGCTTGATCTGCCATCGGCGAGCGGACCGGTCATGCCAATCCGCCGTGAAGCTCGCGACGACTGCCGTCATCGCCGCTGCGCACGACCGCCGGGCCCCCGCATGGCTGGTTTGCATCGCTTCAGCCCTGCGGCGGATGCAATTGATCATGCGAATGGCGCAGACCGCCATGAACATGGGAATGGACGTGCGGCTCCGCGGCATGCAAGGAGACACGCCGTTCCATGCGCCCCCACTTCCAGACCGCGACCGACAGACCCCAGGCCGCCACGAAAAGCCCTACGATGAGGTAGCCCAGCATTCCGAAGTCAAGTCCGGCGACGAAATCGAAGAATCCTCCGTGCATGCCCAGCAAGCCGATCGTCACTTGCAGCAATTCGATGCTGCCCACCAACAACGCCACGGCAACGGACAAACCGGTCGCGGTGATGTTGTAGAAGATTCTACGCAAAGGATTCAGGAAGGCCCAATCGTACGCCTTGCACATGAGCACACCGTCCGTGGTATCCATGGCTGTCATTCCCGCGGCAAACAACACCGGCAGACTGAGCACGGCGGGTACCGGCAAGTCCCCCGTCGAAGCGCCCGCGGTTATGGCTAGCAAACCGACCTCCGACGCCGTATCGAAGCCCAGGCCGAACAACAAGCCCAAGGGGTACATCTGCCAGCTATGATTCATCAACTTCCGCAGCCGCCCGCCGAACAAGCGATTCAGAAGCCCGCGCTTCTGCAACAGCAACTCCAAATGTGCATGGCTGTGGGTGCCGGCCCGCGCCGTTTTCCATATTTTCAAAATATCGAGGAGCACGAGCAGATTCAAAATGCCGATGATCCACAGAAAGGTGCCGGACACTCCCGCGCCGATGACGGCACCGATGCTCTTGAGTTCGGGAAGTTCCATCTTAACCGCAGTTGCAGCCAGCGCAATGCCCACCGCGAGAGCGAATACCACCGTGGAATGACCCAAGGAGAAGAAGAACCCGACACCCAGGGGATGCCTATCCTTTTGCATCAGGTACCGGACGGTGTCGTCGACGGCGGCAATGTGATCGGCATCGAAGGCGTGACGCAGCCCGAACATATAGGCCACGAAGCCGAGCCCGACCAGCTGCGGATAATGTCCCGCGTAATGAAAAAAGGCACCCCAACCCCCGAGGTGCAGTAGAGCGATCAAGCCATAGAAGCCCGCCAGCCGGGTCCATTCGGCGCGCGAAAAGACAAGTCGCGGGTAAGCTCGAATTCCCGGCCGTGCAACGAATACGAAGTCTGTCACCGCCCCACCTTGATATGACTATACGGTTACCATTCGATCGATTGCATTGACCGGATGCAACACGAGGCACGGGGCGCCGAGCGGCACACTGCCTCACCCAGCGCATCCACTGCGTCGCCTGCCACGAAAGGCCTACTATGTTACAAATCCGGTTACTTCCATGTCTGTTGGCCGCTGCAGCCCTGGCCGTTGCCGCCTTGGCCACTATCGCGTTGGCCGGATCCGCTGGCGCCGCTACGGCTGCGCCCCGCCCGTCGTGCAGTCCACCGTCCCTGACACTCCCTATCGCGCGCCCTACCTGCCCGACTCCGACGCCGAGACGTTGCGGGGCTGTTCGCGTTGGTCGCCTGCGTCGGCATCGTTATGCTTGTTGGCTATTTGTTGATTCGCCAACATTTGTCCGCGATCAATCAGGAGTAGTCTCATAGTTTCGAACAAAATCCGGAGGCACCTCCGGGCCCCATATGTACAAGCTATTCTCGGGCGGTGGCGACCAGACTTGCCATTCCGTGGAGGCTGGCACGAAATCGATGTCGAATGAGTACTCCGCGTAACTGCCCCAGGGATCGCGGATATAACGAAAGTAATTGGACCCTAGCACATGACGGCCAAGCCCCCATCCGCGCGCGTATCCGTGTTGTATCATGCGTTCGGAGCCCAAGCCGATTTCATCGATGGATCCTACCGTCCACGCACTATGATGAAGACCATACCCGTCGGACTGCGCAAAGGCGATCAAATGATGATCGCTACCGTGGGCGCCATGCATGAAGGCGACCCCACCCGACCGGTCGGACAATCGCAGCCCCAACGCCTTGGTGAAAAAGTCGATCGAAACGTCCAAACTGCGCGTGAACATCAAAATGTGGGCTAAACGCGTTGGACGAGTCGGCGGAGTCGTTCCTCGGAGCGGCGAGCCTCGCTCGAGGCTGTGACGCCTCGTAGGTAGTACCGCATCCCGAACATCGGGTGAATTCTTCTCTCCGGGCTCAAGGAGAACGGGCAGCCCGTCCGGGGTCGCAATCCACATTCCGTTCGTCGCGACTGCGGACACTAAGGGTGCCTCAATTTCAGCAATACTCTGAGCGCCGAGATGAGCGCGCCAGCGCTGCATGTCCGCCGCATAGGCAAGAAGTGAGATGTACTGAAGCCTTTTCTTTGGACCGCGACGAATCACGCCCCAGCGGTGATCATGACCATAGGTATACAGATCGATGCCGTTAATTGTGTCGCGAACATCGAGGCCGAACTCAATAAAAAAATGCTTTGCCCGGCCGACATCCGGAACCGTTATCGCAAAGTGACCAAATGAATGGACGCCTAGATGCTTTTCCCGATCTTCTGACATTGATCGCACCTTCGCCGCGAACATCAGCTCTCGGCGACAATGGGATTGCGGAGCTCGCCCAGTGCCTTCGAGGTAATGACACACACATCTCCCGGTTTCATCCATAGGGGCGGAGTGCGAGCTAGCCCGACTCCGCCAGGGGTGCCGGTGACAATGAGGTCGCCGGGAGCCAGCGTGAACGTGTCGCTCAATAGGGCAACGAGCGACGCAACATCAAATATCAGGTCGTCGATGGCAGCGGTTTGAACCACTATCCCGTTCAAATGCGTTTCAAACTGCAGTCCCTTGCAGCCCGGCGGCAGCTCTTCGGCCGTGATGAATGCCGGACCAAACGCGCCCGTAGAGTCGAAGTTCTTCCCTATGGTCCATTGGCCAGATTTGAATTGAAAGTCGCGGATCGACGCGTCGTTGAAAAGAGAATAGCCGGCGACGTGTTCTAATGCAGTAGACCGAGGAATGTGGCGTCCGCCCTTGCCGATGACAGCGACCAGCTCGCCTTCATAATCCAGCTGCTCAGAAACCGTGGGTCGGACAATGGAAGCTTGGTGGCCGATCAGACTCGACTTGAATCTGGCGAAAACCGCGGGATAGTTCGGAGGCTTGAAACCGCTCTCAAGGGAATGATCCACATAATTAAGTCCGATGCAGATGATCTTCTCTGGCTCTCCAATGGGCGGCAGAAACTCGACCGCACGCAGATCGACTTCGGCGCCCAGGGATAGCGTTTCACCAGCATCTCGAATCGCCGAACCGCCTTTCTGTAACAGCTCAAGAAGATCGCCTGGGTAAGCGACATCGGTAGTGAGCAGGCCGTGGAACACGTTGTCGTGGATCGCCACGGCGAGACCTGTCGTTGTCCCGCTTTTGAAGGCAATGAACCTCATGGCTTCTCCGCTTTATCAAAAGTTTTTATATATGAAAGAGTCGCCGGAGCGCCGTCGAGCGAGCCGTTGCGCAGTTCGTCGAGGTCATCGGCGCCAGCTGACATTTACCGCCTTCCGTGCCCAGCCTTCAGCCCTGTCAGCTGCTCGATGCCGTAGCGGCGCCGCAGTTCCAACATTTCCTCTTTACCCGGACGTCCTGACGTGCGGACTAAGATCTCGGTTAATTCTTCGAAATAATTCTCGTGACCGCCGGCAACTGTAGACTGGAAAAATAACACGCTCTCGTTTTGAGTTGAATTGCCGAAAGCGTGCGGAACGTTGGCCGGAACATACATGAAGGCGCCGGGGCCACCGCGCAGATATCGCCGACCATCGGCCGCAACCCATTCATGCCAATCGGCAACTGACCGGTCGAGTGGCTCAAAAGCCAGCACGTCGAGGTGCCCTTGCACCACATAGAAGATCTCCTCGCCTTGGCTGTGCACATGCGCCCCCACGTCATAGCCGGGAGGTATGCGCATTTCGAAAGTGGTTGCAAACGCCGCCTCTTCCATGGTGGCTTTGACGGTCGCATCCACGCCGCCGCCTACGATGCGACGACCCTCACCCCCTGCCAAAATCACGCCAGACTTCTGCGCCATGGATAATCTCCTGCCCGGATGTTTCCGGATTGTAGTTGAAAGTCCACGAAGCGGCCTTCGTTACTAGCGGTCGCCATCTCAGGTATCGCCAACCTTTTCCCAAATCAGCGTACTCGTGCTGATTTGCCCGTCGGTGGGTGCGGGGCTGGCAGCCGTTGTGTAGATGAGTCTCCGTCCTTGCTTTTTGACCGATCGCATCTGGGTGGTGCCCGTCAATATTTCATTCCAGGATGCGTCGATTTTGTGCAACACCGTGTTTCCATCGAACGTGTAGGTGCCGCAGTAAGCGGCCATTGAGTCAAACAACGTGATTTTCTGCGCGTCGTCCAAGGTTTTGAACGTGGGTTTCGGCCTGTCGCGCTTTACGATCAGAACCGTCATGCGATGGTCTTTGCCATACGTGATGTAACCGATGGGGTCGGTGCCGAACGCGTCCTCAACTTGACCTGTCGCCACAATTGTCCGCGTGCTGCTGATGAGCCGGTATGTGCCTTCGATCACCGAGTTGTCGGTCGCATGGGCCGTCACGCCGACACACAAAGCGAGAAAAATACCAATAATTATTTTAACCATTTTTACCCTCCGATTGCAGGGGCTGCGCATCAATTAGCACGAAGGCCAGCGAAGCCGGCGTCTTTGACCGATTGCTCCACGCATGGTTTGTGCCTCGTTGAACGAGGACGTCGCCGGCCTTGAGCAACACCTCGTCCTTATCGGTCAGGGCATAAATTTCGCCCGACAAAACGACGACATAGTCCGTCGTATTGGTGGTGTGAAATCCAGGTGCACGCGCCGTGGCGCCTTTTTTCAGGGCCGCTTCGATGCCGCTACTATCCTCGGAAGCCGGCGGCGCCTTCAGGGGCGCCACGCCGAATCTTCGTTCATCCGGCATAAATTCAATGATCCGAAATACACTCCCCTGCTGGGGAGGCATGAGGCGCAGCTGCCCATCGGCGGGGTCACCGGAGCTGCTGTTATCGGCGGGGGAGGACGTCGTTTGCCAAAGTTCCGTAATGACGAGGCCTTCTTGCCCGCGCCGATAGACGTGGGTCGCCGCGGTGTCAGACTTGATGATCGAACGGCCGGCTTCGTCGATTCCCGTAACAACTCGCCGGATGGGAGGCGATGGAGCCGCCGCGGCAGCACCGGCAAAAGCCGGGCGGGCGATCAAATAGCCTAAAAGGCCGACTGCAGATCCCATAATCTGACGGCGCCTGAATAGATTCAGCATTGCAACTCCCCTGATAGCCCAACCTTTGTAAGTAGCGGTTACCCACTCAACAACCATTCGATTGTCATGGATGACAGTCGGTTCGGCCTCGCCCGTAGGCCAGGACGAGTCAATTCCAATCATGACACGGCATCGCAGTGACAATATCGCCAGAACTGGCGAGCATGTCAACGTGAATCTGCTATATTGCGAGAGGAGTGCTTGAGTTGACTGGAACTGTCGTGTTCAAGGGGAACAAATTATTATGATAATTAAGCCGCCGTCGGAACCAAGTTCAACTCGTGAAGCAATGTCCTCAAGTCATGGGCGCTGTCGTCGCATAGCGACTGAGGAGGCCTTCGCCGTACCAACGTGGCTGGACGCGATGTCCGGCCTGTCCGTCGATGGTTCAGAAGCTAATGAGGTGAGGTTTCTCCGATTCGTGCAATCCATTGGCGAGTGGCGCCAGGGCCTTATCGACTTCGACCACCGACTTAAGATCATGGACGACTGTGGCGTCGATATGCATTTGCTCAGCCTCACGACACCGGGCGTTCAGTCCTTCGCGCCGGATCAAGCCACTGCGATCGCGCGAGCGGTCAATGATGAACTCGCCGGGATAGTTGCGCGCTACCCGGGCCGGTTCGCAGGGCTGGCGACGGTCGCTCCGCAGCAGCCGCTGGCCGCCGCGGCGGAACTTGAGCGTGCAATTACGACGCTTGGACTCAACGGCTTGCTCATTAACTCTTATACGAATGATGAATATCTTGACCTGCCGAAATTCGATCCGATCCTCGCGGCCGCATCATCTCTCGGCGCTCCGCTTTACCTTCATCCCCGTACTCCCGGCCCGTCGATGGTAAAGCCCTATGCCGCCCACGGCCTTATTGGTGCTCTCTGGGGCTTCGCAGCGGACGCGGGGCTTCATGCCATGCGTTTGATCATGGGCGGTGCGTTCGACCGGCATCCCGAATTGCAGGTCGTCCTCGGCCACATGGGCGAAGCGATTCCGTTTTGGTTCTGGCGCATCGACAACATGTACAACAAGTACAACTCGTTGGGTGCGGGGCCCGCCATTGGCATTAAGCCGTTGAAACGTCTACCGAGCGAGTACTTCAAGACAAATATTTCGATCACGACCAGCGGTGTCAATTCACACGAGCATTTACGATTTGCCATGAACTTGCTCGGCGCCGATCGGATTATGTTCGCGATTGATTTCCCCTACGAATCCTCCGAAGAGTCGGTACGATTTCTCGATACCGCTCCGATCACGCCGGAGGAGCGCCACTCCATTTATCATTTGAACGCCGAGCGACTCTTTAAGATCAAACCGGCGCTTTGATGCCTATCGGTTAGGATGCGGTAAATCCAGTGACCGGTGGATGTTCGACGTGAGAACGGGAGAATCGGATGCGTGATGTGATAGTTAACGCGATCAAGGGCGGCAACCGTCTGCAGGACGCGGCGCGCGCCGTGGCCAATCTGGCCGCCGGTACGATGGTGTCTTGCGATTTGAGGCGGTCTCGCCGTTTCTACGAAGAGTTTTTAGGTCTCGAGTGCGTTCAATACGCAAAAGATCGCCTGCTGATCCGCGACAGTCACGGCGGAGCGGCCATGAATGCCGCACGTCAGGACTTCTTCGTGATCGAGGTGCAGCAGGTGGCTGCGATCGCAAACCCGCAACGTATGCTGCACCATTGGGGCATCGACGTAAGTTCAATCGCGGAAGTGGACCGAATCCACGCGGAGGCGACGCGACGTAAAGAGGAGTTCGGAATCAATAAAGTGCATCCGGTCAGTCAATTGCACGGGGCCCATAGCTTCTATTTTGCCGACCGTGACATGAATTGGTGGGAAATCGAATACCGATTGGACGGCCTCGACAACGAGGGCTTTTTCGAGCGTGGAGATATGTACCCCACCCCGACGGGAGTTTCCACACCGAGCCGTCGGACCGACGCATTGCCAACGGCATCACCGGCTGCGCGCTCCGTGGTGGCGAACCCTCATCTGACCCACGGAACATGCGAACAACGCGACTTGGAGAAGTCGCGATGGTTCTTGGAAAATGTGCTTCGGTTGCGTTGTGTACGTCACCTGGAGCCGGCGCAAATGTTTGCGGGATCCGGCCATTTCGGAGTTTTCGCGATTCGCCTGCCACGAGTCAAGCAACAGACTCTCGATAATCGCTGGATCGTCGAGGTCGATGATATCGGCGAAATTCACGCGATACGTGACCGTGCGTTGCAAAGCGCGGAGACTTTGCATCTCGAACAGATCGGCCCCGTACATGCGGGACGGTATGGCCCCACCTGCATCATTCAAGACCAGGATAGCAATTGGTGGGAGGTGATCTCGGCCGGCATGTCGGCCTTCGCTGAGAAGTTTTCACGGGGTGACGTCGGCACTTGAGCCCTCGCCATTCCCATGTTGTCTTCACAACTTCAGGCAAATAACCGATGAACGAATATCGCATTGCATCGTACGTTACCGATCGCGGACCACGCGCGGGATTGCTCGTCAACGATCAAATTCACGACCTCGCTGATCTTACAGGTAGGCCGGACTGTCAGAGCGTGCTGCAGATCCTTGAAGCTTGGAAGGTCAATGAATCCCTTCTGCAAACATTGGCCGATTCGCTAAGCGCTCGCTGCGGTTTGCCGATCGAACGCGCAACGTTGCTCGCGCCCATCCTGTATCCACCCGCGGTCTACTGCGCGGGGGCCAATTATGCGGACCATATGGCGAATATGGCTCGCCGAATGGGGTTGCCGCCGGGACCCGATCCGCGGGCCGATGGGGGTCGGCCGTTTCATTTTTTAAAGCCGTCTCGCAGTTGCGTCGGACAGGACGTTCAAGTACGAGCCCCATCGCCCCAGCTCGACTGGGAAGGCGAACTGGTCGCGGTAATTGGCGTGTTCGCGCGACGCATTTCCGCGGAAGCCGCGCTCGATCATGTCGCAGGCTATATGGTGGGCAACGATTTGTCCGCTCGAGATATTGGATTTCGTCCGCAAGTTCCACGCACATCGATCTTTCACCACAATTTCATCGAACACAAAGGCTTCGAGGACTCTGCGCCGGTCGGGCCGTGGATCGTACCTAAGGCGCAGGTGAATAATCCCATGGGACTATCCATCAAAACCTGGGTAAACGACTCGCTCAAGCAAGATGGCAATACTTCGTTGATGATATTCAGTCTTCAAGAGCAGATTGCGTATCTATCCTCGATTACGCCGTTATATCCTGGCGATATTATCATGACCGGAACCCCCGCCGGCGTCGGAGCGGAGAGCGGGGAATACTTACGGGCGGGGGATTGTGTCAAGGTGTCGATCGAGCAATTGGGCACGCTCGCGACGCGAATCGCTTGATGTTCAAGTTCTGCTCCAGCTTCGACTGAAGTCGATATACTTCCGGAGATACGCTGGGGGCAGGACGGGTAGTCATAATGGGAGCGATCGGGTCCAATGGTGAACGCGAATAGAAGACCAAAGCAAGCAGAGCGCGCTGGCGCAGAAACCTTGCACCGAGCTGTCGGCGAACCATTAGAAGCCCGGGAAGCTCCCGCGCGAGCGGACAAGGTGGCGGTAGCTGCCCAGAAATCAACACGAGGAATGCGTTCGCGCCAGGCGACACGTCAAAAACTGGTCGCTGCCGCACTCAAGGTGTTCTCCCGTAAAGGCTGGGACGCGACCGCGATCGGCGACATCACCGAAGAAGCAGACGTCGGGCGCGGTTCCTTCTATAATTATTTCAAGACGAAAGATGAAGTCGCGATGCAGGTTTTTGAATTGCATGCGAACGACCTGGCCCTGATCAATGACATGATCGGCGCCCGTGAAGCTGACACCGCCACGGCAATCGCCTATATCCAGAAAGTATTCTTGGTTAAAGCCGTCGAAGATCCCATATGGGGTTGGTTTGTCGTCCACGCGACCAATGGAATGCCAGAAATGTCGCGTGTCTTTATGCAGCGCGGCAAGCGCGCTATTGTCCGGGGCGTGGAGCAAGGTCGTTTCTCCGTCTCTTCCGTGGACACCGCAATGCGGATCATTTTGGCTGCACTGCTCGCGACAATGAGGGCGTTTTTAGAGCAGCCCCCAGCAGCACGCGCGGTCAATGAAACGATTGAATGCCTTTTGCGGATATTGGGTGTCGAGGCTGCGGAAGCACGGACCCTGTCGCAAAAAAAACTGCCTCCGTATGTTACGCGGCAGTTTTCCAAGCAACTCTCGTAGCTCCGTTGAAAATCCACAAGCCGCCGCCTACCACGCGCGGCGACCAACCTTTTCGCTGCGCGCCCGTTCTATTGCCCGAAATGGTATTCAGCTCGCACCCCATAAGTCCGTGGCGCACCGATATTGGCTGCGAATAGACCACCGACAAAGGTCTGTTGAATTCCGCCAGTGTAGTAGACCGTGTTTCCGAGATTGCGTCCGAATAAGCTGACGGACCATTGCTTTGCATGGCTATACGTCAGATCCGCATCAAGGACTTCGTAGGCCTTCGCGCGTTCCGCAGAGATAAAATCGATGCTCAGCCACTCCGCCGTGACAAAACGCATGCGCGTGCCGGCGCGCAAAGACGCGCCATCGCTGAGGTCGAATACATGATCGTACCCGACAGTGCCGCTCCACAACGGCACCCGCGCGACTTGAAACCCAGCGCAGTTACCAACGACGATGGGCAATGGCCCTGCGTTGGTGGTCCTTCCAGCGCTGTTGTAAGGAATTGTCGCGCCGGGTGCGTAGGGACCCGAGATCTTGCAGCCGGAACTGGCCGGATCGAAGAACGCCTCCGGAACTTGGAAGTTGAACGACGTGTAGTGGGAATTGGCATATTCGGTGGACAACGACAGCGTATCTCTATCCGTCACCTTGCCGATCAAGTCCGCGGTACCACCTTCAATGATGGCATCTCCAGAATTGAAGGTGATGAAATTGGCATTTCCCAAAGGATCGAAGTTTACGCGGGAGTCTTGAAGATCTTTGTATCGCCATCGATAGGCCGACAAATTTACTTGGAGGCGATTGTCGAAGAAGCGGTTTTTGGACCCCAATTCCAAAGATGCCAGCTTTTCCGGTTGATAGACATTAAGAGGCGCGACGGTTTGGGATAATCCACCCGACTTGAATCCTGTGCTATAGGTCGCATACACCATACTCGTCGGCGTGAGATCGTATTCAAGGCCTCCCTTGTAAGTAAAGGCCGAGAATGTTTCGTTGCCGCCAAACTCCTCGACAAGAGAGGCCGGATCGACTACAAGATTGTGGATCTCGCCGGTCAGCAGATCGTGCTCTCGCGTATAACGGCCGCCGAGAATCAGCCTCAGGTCATCGACTACGCTGTACGTGATCTGTCCAAAGACGGCCGATGATTTGGTCGTCGGTACCGAGTTGACCAAAATATGTTGCAATGCGTCGCTTTGGTAAATGGTCGAGGCACCCCGGATTGCCTCATCGAAATAATAGCCCCCGACGATCCAAGTCAGCCCGCCCGACGTGTCGCCCAGCCGCGCTTCCATCGATTTCTGATCGCTGTGGGTTTGCTGTCCATATCCGAGCCCGTCATATGTCAACGAGTCGGCATTTGTGTGCCGATAGGCAGGCAACAACGTGAGTGTTCCAACGGGAGTTCGCCAGTCGATCTGCGAACTGACATTGAATAGGGATGAGTCTTCCAAGGAGTTCGGTACTTGATCGGCTACCAAGAAGGCCGGAGGGGGAAATGAGTGTAGATACTCATTCGAGACAGCCGACGTGGTTGCTTCCCTCGGGCCGGCACCGGGTGGCCGCGGCAACCACACTGAGCCACTCCCGCGGCCGCCGATGTGCGCGTAGTCCGTATTGAACAAGATGGTTAAGTCGTCGTTCGGTTGGAACTTGTAGCGAACGCGTCCGGCCGACTCCACATCATCGTTGGTGCCATCCGAGAGATAGCCGTCGCGACGAATCACGTTAAATGAAGCGCGCAGCGCGGAATCGCTGCCGATCGCAACATTCGCGGCGCCATTTACGTGGACCAAGCCGTAGTTGCCGAACTCGGCCTCGATGTTGGCGCTGTCGCGACCCAATTTCGGATCGTTGGTGACGACGTTGATCGAGCCGCCGTTAGCATTGCGTCCGTACAGCGTGCCCTGGGGGCCCTTCAGGACCTCCACGCGGGCTATGTCGTAAAAGTTGCTCGACAACCCGTTGGGTCGACCGACATTGACACCGTCGACGTTGAATGCCACGCCCGGGGACGACAAAGGGCTGTCCGCGAAACTGCCCACGCCGCGGATGAAAATTTGATCGTTGTCCCCGCCGACGCCAATTACCACGCCGGGAACGATTGTCTGCAAGTCCGATACTTGGGAAATACCTGCCCGTGCGAGTTCATTGCCGCTGACCACCTGAATGGTAAGCGCAGATTTTTGCACATTGACCTCACGCTTCTCTGCCGTCACGACAATCTCGTCAAGTTCATTGCTGGCGACGGCAGGCGCCCCCTCATCGGCCGAATGAGCCACTATGCTGTGAGCAATCAAAAGAAGCCCCATGGCGTGCGACGTGGCCAGGGATGCACCCCTTCGGGTCGAGCGTCGATTTTGAAAGACGATCATTTGAACTCCCCAATCAATGTTCGTACGCGCCGTGCAGCCGCGACAGATATTATTTAGCCAAGATGACACCATAATCAGATCTGACCCATGTGTCAACGCCAGAGATTGTTTTAGGAGAATTATTGTGACGGATACGTCATAGTTGACATGAAGGTCAGTTGTCGGGATATTGGGGCAGCGCGAGGGAGTAGGCGGGCATTTCAACTTGGCGTAAGCGCTCACGCGGTGCCCAGCTACTTCTGTTGGATGTCAGCAGGCTCGTAGCAGCTACTAGTTACAGGCAGAGCATATGCAAGACGAGACGATTCATGACGTGGTCCAAATCGGCTACGGTCCGGTTGGCCAGGTTGCAGCGGCGCTGCTTGGCCGAGCCGGGCACGACGTCGCCGTGTTCGAGCGACATGAGTCACTGTATGGGCTGCCGCGTGCCGGCCACATCGACCACGAGATCACGCGGGTGTTCCAAGCGGTCGGCGCGACCGGCTCTATCTTGCAAGACGCATTTCGATGCGCGACCTACGGTTGGCGCAATCAGCATGGCGACAGGCTGATCGATATCGATTGGAGCCAAGAGGGTATTTCCGGATGGGCGTCGGACTATCTGATCTACCAACCGTACCTCGAGAACGCGTTGGACGCAGCGGCTCGCCGCCACCCGACCGTCTCAATTCATCAAGGTTGGGAAGCGGTGGAGATTCTGCCTCATGCCGATTTTGCGGAAGTCACCTTCGCACGCGCTCGAACAAACCAGCAGCCGCAGTTGAATTCAGGCGAGCGCCGTACTGTGCGCGGCCGCTATCTAATCGGTGCCGATGGAGCTAACAGCTTCACGCGCACCTGCGCCCAAATCGAGTTTGAAGAACTCGCGTTTCGCGAGCGGTGGCTGGTCGTCGATTTTCACCAAAAGCGCCCTCTTTCCTTTGACTTCGACAACGGCCAGGTTTGCGATCCTAGCCGGCCCTTTTGTCTTTTTCAGCTGGGTAAAACTCACCGCCGATTCGAATTCATGGTGTTGCCCGAAGATGATGCGACACAACTTGCCAGCCCAGAGAGCGTCTGGACGCTCGTGTCAAAATGGCTCGCACCTGACGATGCTGAACTGATCCGATCCACGATATATACCTTCAGAGCCGCGAGCGCGCGCGAATGGCGGTCGGGCAGAGTGTTTCTCGTCGGCGATGCGGCGCATTTGATGCCGCCGTTTCTCGGGCAGGGTATGTGTTCCGGTATTCGCGACGTCAATAATCTGGTTTGGAAGCTCGATCTTGTGCTGCGAGGGTTGGCTCCCGACGCCGTTTTGGACAGCTATGGCGTGGAGCGCAAGCCCCACGTCGCGCAGATCATCGAACAGGCCGTGGCACTTGGCAAGGTATCCTGCATGCTTGATCCGGAACAGGCCAAGCATCGCGATCAGGCGCTGTTAGCCGGCCAAGTGCCGCCCCCTCCACCCTTTCCCTGGCTTGAACAAGGCATATTGCAACAGCAAGCTGACGCGGCCGATTTGATCGGACGGCTTGGCCCGCAAAGCCTGGTGGAGCGCGGCGAAATTCGGGGGCTGGCGGACGATGTTGTCGGATGTGGCTGGCACCTCATATGCAAAGCCGATGTTGACTCGCAACTGACCGTCAGTTCGCGTGCGGTCATTCGGCAACTGGGGGTTCGGATACTGGAACTAGACGGCCTTGGCGAGAACGCCGTGCACGACTGTGAAGGATGCTATACGCGTTACCTGGCAGCGGCCAATGTCGAGGCGGTGCTCGTTCGGCCAGATTTTTATATCTTTGGCGCTGTCGTTTCCGGTACAACGCTCAACGCGCTCTTTGCCGAATTGGCTGAACAACTCGCTTTAAGTCGTCTCCCGGTCGACGTGCCTGCCCTGCCGTGACTCCGCTAGTGCAGATACCGTCGGATCCCGCGCCGCAGCCTTCTCCGACTCCCAGCGACCGGCGCGGCACATCCAACTTCGTACAGGAGGAAGCCAGTCTTCGCCGAGGCATTCCTCTGCAGCGACTGCTGGCCGGCGGGATGCGCTACGCGGACGCTATCGCACTCCATTCTGCCGCCGACTCTGGCATCGAGTGGGCGGATGCGGGAGCGTGGCTCGGCGATCGAAATCTGCGTCTGGCCCAGGCGGCCTCCAGCGCGGAAAGTCAACGCGACTGTTTGCGTTTCGCCTCCGCCTGCCTCCGCTTCGGGCAGCTTAGTCTCGTCCGAGACACCGATCGAAAGAAACAATTGAGCCACCGCAAGACCCAGTCCTTCGCGGAGGCAGCGTCATTGGACCGGCCCGTCACTGAACGTCACGAAATCGAATGGCGTCAGGGTAGGCTCTGTGGTTGGCTGATGCGGCCGAGTATCATATCGGCACGCTCGGTCGTGATCATAATCGGCGGTTTTGATGGCTGGTGTGAAGAGCATTACTTGGCAGCAACCCAACTGGTCGGGCGGGGAATGTCGGTCCTGCTGTTGGACGGACCGGGTCAAGGAGATTCGCGCCTGTTTCACGATTTGTACTTCGACAGGGATTTTTACGAGGCCTTCTCTACAGCCGCGACTCACCTGCGCACGCGGTGCGCTATGGATCGGGTGGGCATATGGGGCAACAGCCTGGGCGGCTGCCTGGCTGCAAAGACAGCTGCCCTGGACCACCAATTTGATGCCTTATGCGTGAACGGCGGGACGGCGCGGCCTCTCGATCTGCCGGAACGTCATCCGCGTTTCTTTGACAAGATCGAGGCGTTCGTGGGTACGAGCGATCGCGTTCGACTCTTGGCGATCATGCAGGCGCTCGATCTGCATCTTGATTCGGCGGAAATTCGCTGTCCGCTGCTTCAGCTGCACGGTGTTCCGGATTCGGTGTTCAAACTAGGTGACGCCCGGGTCATCCACGATAGAGCCTTGTCCACCGATAAGACCTTGATGCTCTGGGATGATGGGGATCATTGCTTGTACAATCACTGGGAAGAAAGGAACATGTGTGCCGCAGATTGGTTCGCGGCTCGGCTGGGCAACAAGCCCATTCACGCGAATTGAATGAGATAACGAGATTTCGCTTCCGGAGCTTCTTCAGCGACCTGGCCCAGTCTTTTGCAGCCACAGGCGGCTAAAGCGGCGCGTACACTAGTCCAGTCATCATCCCACTAACACTAACGAATGGGTCACGCGGGCCCGGCTTCCCGCTCCGCGGCTATGAGCTGGGTTAGGGCGCGGCGGACCTGCACGGGCCCCGCGTCCGTGGAGAGCAGTGCAGGCTTCAGCGCGTTCAAATCAGCTGAACCGATTTCTTCCTGCTGTGCCATTACCATCCGCATGTCTTCGTTAACGAAAGCGTTAGTGAATGCTTCGAGGAATTGTCGGCTATACTCGTCGTCTCCGACCTTGAAATCACGTGCGCTCGCCCAAAAGTAGTGCGTCGAACCCTTCGTTTCGGGGGTCATGATGTGCGCGCTGGGGATGTCCCGACCTTCTTGGCGGGGAGCGCCGACCGCGGTCATCCCGACGCTCAGCTTCATCACGGCTGCCGGGTACCACGTTACGTCTCCCCAAGCGTCGACCCTCCCCCTCCGTTCATAGACTGTCTCCAACATGGGGGATTGCAAATCATCCGGCATCCAGCGATCGCAGCGTATGGTATTGCCGTCTCGGCTGACGCGGACTTCAGCGCGTGCTGTTGCGAACGAAGGGGACCCAAGTGACTGCGAGTGAACAAAGTCAACGTGCCCGAGATCCATGATGTTGTCCGTTAGGAGTTCATAGTATGCGTTCGAATGGATATGGCCTCGAACGACGGTCCGTCCGCCGATGTCGTCGATAAAGTCGAGCGGTGGTACGCTCGCCTCATCCGCCCTTTCTGCATCACCCATCCAGATCCAGCAGGCTCCATGGCGCTCGACGAGTGGAAAGTGCTTGATATTCAGCGCCGCGGGACGTGCGCCCCTTCCGTGAGGGTTCAGCACGCATTTACCGTAGCGATCGAAGCGCAGGCCGTGATACGGACACTCGATCGCGTCTCCGATCAGCCGGCCCAGCCTCAAAGGGGCGAAGCGATGAGGACAGACGCCAAAGAGCGCAACCGCGCTGTCGTTGAGGGCTCGGTAAAGCACAATCGGAATGTCCAGGATGCGCCGGCCAAGCGGCTGCTCGGTCACCTCATTCGACCAAGCTGCAATATACCAACTGTTGCGAAGGAACGTCATTGATGTCTCCCCCGCTGACGAAGATGCCGTGGTCCCGACACCGATCGAGAAATCGAATGAAGGGAGGCATCACTCAATCGACCTTCGCGGCGTCGCGTGGCCTCGGCGTGGATCCGCTCCACTTCCGCAGTTGAATTCACATCGATGCCCCAATGGTGAAGCATACGTCGCGGGTTTGCGATCGCAGCCACCTGCTGCACCTCGATCACGAAGAAGTCCTGACGTGCGGCATTCATGGCCGCTCCGCCGTGACTGTCGCGGATCAGCAGGCGATCTTTTGCGTATTGAACGCACTCGAGACCTAAAAACTCTTCGTAGAAACGGCGAGACCGCCTCAAATCACAAGATACCATCGTACCTGCGGCCAGATTGGCCGCCGCGGGGGCCGCGTCCTGTGGACAGCCGACGCCCTTGATTGTGTTAAGCGTCACATTACTCTCCTGTTCTCATGTCGAACACCAACTTGGAATTACCGCGGCCCAACCGATCCGCATCAAAGGCCCGGTTTGATCTTGAAGAGTCGCTCGGCGTTCAAATGATAAATGGCGTGGCGCTCCTCAGATTGACGTTGACATAGTCGCCAGTTCTGGCTGTATTGTCAATATAGCGACGGATGTACGGTGCGGCGGACTCGTCTGCCCTGCGGGCAGGGCGGACAGGTCGTCATCCATGACAATCGAATGGTTGTTGATTTGGCGAGCCGCCACTAGCAAAGGTTGGGTTATCGGGGGAAGTTGCAATGCTGGATCTACTCGTCAGCAGCACACGCACCATTGTGGCGACAGTTGATGATGGCGGGGCAGGTTAGCGTCTGCCACCAGGAATTTGATCATGTTCAAGGCGGCGCGCTGCTCGCGCTGCAGGACAGGAGGTGCTGAATCTTGTCGATGAGCATCCGGGGATTGGCATGCGTCAGCAGGCTGATCGCCGCGTGCTCCAGTTCGTAGAAACGAGCTGCGGGACGAACGTTGCCGCCGAGTGAGCGAAGGATTTCGCCATAGAGGCTGCGAACGACCGTAACGGGTGGCATCTGGGTCGCAATGATCGGTCGCTGTCCCTGTCGAACGGGACTGGTTCAATATTGGGAGTTGCCAAAACCATTGTGAGTATGCCCATTGCACGTGGCGTTACTCTACAAACGGGTCTACGTCGACGCGTCGGCCACACAGGAACGCGTCGGCCACCAACTGCAGAGGAGTAATGTCCACATCGACGCGTCCTCGACGAATGAGTTCCGCAAAGTGCGTGTAAAGATTCGCGTACTCCGTGGCTGGTGCGGTCGCCACCGGTCTGTTGTCCACCGTCATCATGCTTCCGCCCATCGATAGGTTCAAGCGACCGGCGTCCGTTTCGACATCAATGTCCCAAGTCTGCGGCCCAGTCTGGAGAAAATCTAGCTCAACGTGCGTCATCGCGCCGCGCGGACCGGTCAGTGACAGACGCGCGGCAATCGGCGTCTCGCAATTGCCGGGATAGGACAGCTCCGCGCTTTTCAGGGCGAATGTACCGGGGAAGATTCCGGTGAGGATCGACAGCGCATTTATTCCCGGGTCGAACACGCCGAGACCGCCGGCCTTCCATATCCACGGCTGAGCCGGATGCCAGACTCGCACGTCCTCTTTCCATGTGATCGTGACCTTGAAAATCTTGCGCCACGCAAGCCAAACGCGCGCCGGTTCGACGGCCCGGGCGTGCCGCGAATGCCAGCTCGCAAACAGGGTCACGCGGCGCTGCTTGGCGAGATCGGCGAGCGCTAAAACTTCGCTGACCGTCACCCCAGGGGGCTTTTCCAGCAGAACGTGGCGTCCCAGCCGCAAAGCGCAGCGGGCAATGTCGTAACGTACCTGGGGTGTCGTGCACAGCGCAACCGCGGTAACATCAGGCATCGCGCGCAGCAGACTCTCTATATCGCCGAAGCTGGGCACGCCGTCGAGTTTGCCGTGCGGGCTTGCGACTGCCACCAACTCGAACGCATCGCTAGAGTGCAGCGACGGGATATGTTGATCTCGCGCAATCTTGCCCAAGCCGACGATCGCGATTTTGATTTTTGCCATAAGGTTACCGGCTGGCGTTCGCCGAACTGCGACGCGCCCCCTGCAAGGCTTCGCGCCTCCCGATGAGGTCGAGCACCCCTTGGATGCGTTTGCGCATGGCTTCGCCAGCCGCGGCAGATCTCCCGGCGATGATCGCATCAGCAACCTTCTTGTGATCGGCGATACTCGCCAGCCGCCCGCTCGGGTAGCGATTCGCCACGCGAATACTGAAACGCAGAGCGGCTGTGGAAAATCCCGCAAGTTGCGCATAGAACCGATTACAACTCGCTCGTAGCACGGCCACGTGAAAGGCGATATCGGATTCCAGCGGATCGTCATCGCCGTGGTCGGCGACCTGCATACGCTCGATCGCGCCGCGAATCGCCGCCCTTTGCTCGGCGCCTGCCGAGCGGGCCGCTAGGGCGGCCGCGCCAGGTTCCACTGCCAGCCGCAGCTCAGTGAACTCGATGAGCAGTGCCGGCGAAAACTTTCGCTCGAGCAGCCACCCCAGGACATCCGGATCCAGCAGATTCCAGAACTCCTCGGGCCGTACCCAAGTTCCACGCCGCGGCCGAGATCCCACTAACCTTTTTGCGCCGAGCATTTTGACCGCCTCACGTACAACCGAGCGGCTTGCCTCGTACTGTAGGCAAAGCGTTGCCTCAACGGGAATGCGGTTATCTTTCGAATAGACGCCGGTAACAATCTCGACGCCGAGACTATTTGCGACACTGTAGGTAGGATTTCGGCCCGGAACTGAATCAGTCATGTGCGATATTTTAGTTCCGGTAAACCTTGCACACCGGCGCGGTATAGAAACACGTCTCCGGCATGCGGCTCGGCGCGCAGCGTCGAGCCGTCGAGTCCTTCACGCGCACTAGTGACGCATAGCACGTCAAGATTGGGCCCGCCAAAGCACACGCAGCTAGGCTGGCGCGTAGGTACCTCGAGCGTGCGATCGATTCGCCCGTCGGGTGTATAGCGCACGATGCGGCCGGCACCCCAATGCGCACTCGACATGCACCCGTCCACGTCGATCGCGGCGCCGTCGGGGAAGGCGCCCTCGGGCGTCTGCGCGAAGAGTCGGGGCGTACCCAGAACTCCTTCGGGTTCGATCAATTCGTATACGCGGATTGTTCGCGTTGGCGAGTCGGCAAAATACAACCGTGCGCCATCCGGGCTAATGCACAGTCCGTTTGAGATCCTGACGCCCCGCAGGTGACAACGTGTCTCACCGGTCGCATCGATGGAATAAAGGCATCCACCTGCGGCGATCTGTTCGCCTTCATCCATGGTGCCGCTCCAGAATCGTCCACAGCGGTCGACCCGACCATCGTTGAATCGAACGCTGGGGTCGAGCGCTTCGGGTAGCGCAAACCAAGCGACCGATTGTTGCTGCACATCGTATAGCGCAAGACCGCTCGCGAAAGCGGCAATCAACTTTTCACTTGCCTCGACCAAACCAAACGATCCGACGCGCTCCGGGGTGTCGAGGATCTGCATCGTCCCGTGCGTCCACTCATATCGATGCAACTGTCGTGCTTGAATGTCGGTCCACCATAGGACTTCGCGACGCGAATCCCATAAAATTCCCTCGCCGAGAATATTGCCAACGCTGAAGATGTCGATTGGAGTTAATGAGGCCATTGTTTTTGTCGTCTGGGAGCTGGGTTCGGCGCAACGACAAGGTGACCGCCGACCTCGTGTGTGCGCCGCACGTCGTCGACATTGAGCACCGTGCCTGCGCCGATGGTCCAATCGCGTCGGCCGCATGCCACCAGCTTGGCAATGCTTGCGAATGGCTCAGGGGAGTTGAGGGGCACTTCGACAATGCGTATCCCAGCATCGTATAGAGCATCTCCTATCTCGACGACTCTCTCCGGCGCGACTCCGCGCAGAATCGCGACCAGCGCGCTTTCCCCAGTGGATGCTTCAGAGATCATGCGCCGCCACCTTGAGATAACCGTCGATGCACTTGCGCGAGTCCAGCTCGCGATGCCGCCGCACCCTCTACCTGGACCGTTTCGTAGCCATGGGAAGCCAAGGCAGTTGCGTAGAGCGGCGTCAAATCGGAAGAACCAATCACGTAGACCAATCGGGTTTCGATGGAACTTGACAGCTCGAGGAGCGCACCGTGGACATCGCTTGCGATTAGAAGACCGGATAGATAGGCCCGCGCCTCCGGCGCCCCAAGCTCGCCGCTGAGCTGGCGACTGCGGCACTCGAAGAGTCGATGCAGCAGCTGAGCGTGTGGAAATGCGTTGAAGCACGCCAGTCCTTCCTTGAAGGCCTCCGCATCGATCGTGGTCTCAACGGGCCCGCGCCTGCCCGCCAAGACGCTGTGATCACACAGGACAGCGAACAATTCGCCGGTCGGCGCTGACAGAAATTCGCGGACGGATCCATCCGCGAGCACCGCCCACTTGGTATGAGTCCCGGGAAGGCACAGCAACCAGCGTCCCTGGCGCAGCACCGGCGCCAGCTGCAGTGCGCCGAGGATCTGGGTTTCCTCTCCGCGCAGAAAATCGGGTGCATTGAAGCGGTTGCGGCACGATAGGCCGGGTATTATGTGAACGGCGCCGCCGCGGAGAGCCACGCAGGCGTCAGCGATCTGATCGGGTATCGCAGGACAAGCGATGTACGGCACCGGGGTCCAACCAATGCTCGACCCAACCATACCGCACAGAGCCGCCCGCAAGGTGCCAAGGGACTCCTCCCAGTGTGCTACGAGGGACTCAAAAACATCGGAGAAATGGCCGCTGGCATCGACCGCGCCTGGACCGGTGCGGCTGTCGAGCACCGCTCCTTGCGCGTCGCAAAGAAAAAGCCGCAAGTGGCTTGTGCCCCAGTCGCCGCCGACGAAGTTCTCCGCGCCCATCGGTACGATTGCAGTCATCGCCCGACTCGAACCCCGTCGGCGTCGAAAAGATGCAAACTGCGCGCCGGCAAATCCATGGCCACGCCGGCGCCGATCGTCAGCGGCGGCCGCGTGAGACTGAACGCTTTGAGCGCCGTGCCCGCCAGCGTGAGGTGGGCGATGGTGCCCAGGCCCGTGGGCTCGACCAGGTCGACGATACCTTGGACCGAACCGGCGCCGAGCGCAATGTGCTCAGGCCGGATACCCACCGTGAGCGCCGCGCCCTCCTGCAGAGCCAAATCGTCATCCAAAGTGAGCGCAAAACCGGCATGCACAAGTGTGGGCCGGCCTTCGCGACGACTGAAGTGCGCGGGAAACAAGTTCATCGCCGGTGAACCGATGAAACCCGCAACGAACAGATTGGCGGGTCGGTCGTAGAGCTCGAGCGGGCTGCCCACCTGTTGTACGTGGCCGCCGTTCATCGCTACGATTCGGTCCGCCAAAGTCATAGCTTCGATCTGATCGTGCGTGACATAGATGGAGGTGGCTCCGAGCTCACGATGCAGTTTCTTGATCTCGGCGCGCATGTGCTCGCGCAGGCGCGCATCGAGATTGGACAGCGGCTCGTCGAACAGAAATGCCTTGGGTCGACGCACGATCGCCCGGCCCATCGCGACGCGCTGGCGCTGTCCGCCCGACAGCGCCTTAGGCTTGCGCTCGAGTAATGGACCGAGTCCAAGTTTTGCCGCCGCGGCATTGATCGCGGTCTCGATGTCTGGCTTGGAGGTGCGGCGCAGCCGCAGGCTGTAGGCCATGTTGTCGGCAACCGACATGTGGGGATACAGCGCGTAGGATTGAAACACCATGGCGATATCACGCGCCTTGGGCGGTAAATCGTTCACCAGCGTGCCGCCAATTCTGATCTCCCCGGCGCTGACCTCCTCGAGTCCGGCGATCATGCGCAACAGCGTCGACTTGCCACAGCCCGAGGGTCCCACCAGCACCACGAATTCGCCGGCGGCCACGGCGAGCGTGATCTCATGCAATATCGGTGTGGTGCCGTAGCGCTTGCTCACGCCGCTGATGTCGATTGCGCTCACGGCGTCCCCCTTTAGCCCTTCACGGCGCCGGCGGTTAGGCCGCGCACTAGATATCTCTGAACAGCCAAGAAGAAAAGGCAGGCCGGAATCAGCGCCAGCACTCCAGCTGCCATCATTTGCCCGAAATCGACCGAGAACTTCGACACGAAGGATAATAGCCCGACCGGAAAAGTAGTGGCCTGAGACGAGGAATTCAGCATCAGCGCGAACAGCAGCTCGCTCCAGGCGGCGGTGAATACGAAACCGCCGGTCGCGGCGATGCCGGGTAGTGTCAGGGGCAGAATGATGCGCCGAAAGGCGCCGAAGCGCGTGGCGCCGTCGATCATGGCGGCCTCTTCGAGCTCCTTGGGAATGGCATCGAAGAAGGACTGCATGAGGAAGGTGGCAAACGGCGCGTTGAAGGCGGTGTAAACGATCACCAGCCCAGTCAGGCTGTTGGTCAGCCCTAGGGGCGCAAGTAGCCGGAACATGGGCGCCACCAGCATGACCAATGGGAACATTTGTGTGATCAGCATGAGCGCCACAAGCAGCGGCTTGCCGCGAAAACTGAAGCGCGACAAGCCATAGCCGGCGGCGCCGCTAATCAGCGTCACGGTGACGGCGGTGCCGGACGAGACGATCAGGCTGTTGCGAAAAAACAGTGGAAATTCGCTGTGAGCCAGAACGAAGCGGAAATGTTCCAAGCTCGTTCGTGACGGCCACAGCCTGATGCCCTCGCTGTACAACAGATCGTTGGGCGTCAAGGCGACCTTGATCAGCCAGAACAGCGGGAAGAGGGCGAACACCACGTAGAGCCCGATCAGAAGGTAATGCGAGCTCCAGTAGAGGGTTCGGCGTAGCATGCGGATGGTTACGATTGCCGCTGCACGAGCAGGCGGCGCAAGCTCAAGATGGCGAGCGCGTAAATGAACAACAGTATGAGCAGCACCGCGGCGATGCTCGAGGCGTAGCCGAAATCCAGACGCCGAAACGCGACCGTGAAAATGTAGCTGGCCACGATCTGGGTGGAATCGGCGGGACCACCATTGGTCATGACTACGATCAGGTCGGCGAAAGTGGCGACCCAGACCGTGCGCAGCAAAATCGTAATGGCGAGGGTGGGCGCGAGCAACGGCAGGGTGATGGAGCGAAACTGCTTGAACACGCTCGCGCCATCGATCGACGCCGCTTCGTACAAGTCCTTCGGGATCGATTGCAGCGCGGCGAGGTTGGTGATGGCGAAGAACGGGATGCCCCACCAGATGGAAGCAACAATGGGCCCAATCAGGGCCGTGCCCGGGTCGGCCAGTAGATTATTCGTATCGTGCGTAATCTTCAGGGCGAACAGCCATCCCGGTAGCGGCCCCACCACGGGATTGAACAGCCACGCCCAATCGAGTCCAACCAGAAAAGTGGGCACCGCCCAGGGCAGGAATACGAGCGCCTGCGCCAGCCGCCGACCCGGAAACTCGCGGTTCAGCAGCAGCGCGAGAATCAGCCCGAAAATGAATTGCAGCGCCACTGAGGCGCCAGTCCAGATCAGGGTGTTGAATAGCGCGCCGCGAAAATTACTATCTGCCCTAAGCTCACGAAAATGATCGAAGCCGACAAAGCCGCCGCTGTACGGATCGAGCAGCTGGATGTCCCGGAACGCATAGGACAGCCCTACACTCAAGGGCACCAGCATGACCGCAACGATCAGGATCAGTACCGGCGCGGTATAGAGATACGGTTCCGCGCCGATTGCGAGGCGCCTGCCAATGGCACTCACTTCTGGCTCTGTTTCGCTTTGGTCATGACCTGTGCCCATTGCTGCGCCATTTCCGTCGCCGTGATCTGGCCGAGCAGCAGACTCTGACTGGTTCGGGGGACGATCGAGCTGGCAAAAAGCGCCCAGGCGCGGAGGTCTACGGGCATCACCATCGGTACGACGTCGGGATCGCTGAGCTCATCGAACCAGGCCTTGAATCTGGCGTCGGCGTATAGCGGATCTTTCGCCGCTGCGGTATAGATGGGCAGCGCGCCGATGCGGCGGTTCCAGACTAGGTTGCCCGGGACACCGTCGAGGGTGGCGATCAGTTTCCAAGCCAGATTCTTGTGCTTGCCGTTGGCGAACATCGACCATCCGGTATAGCCGATCGTCGGGAAACTCTTGCCGGATGGACCTTTGATCCATGGCGCGATGCCGTATTCGGCGGGCTTCATGCGCTCAGCGATCGCAATCAGAGCGTCCGGATCATTCTCGATCATCGCGCACGTGCCCGAATAAAAGCCGGCGATGATGTCGTTGTAGCCCCAATTCACGCTGTCTTTGGGCGCAAATCCCGATCTATAGATGTCCGCCAACGTGCTGAAACCCTTAATCCACCCGGCATCGGTAAAAGTCGAGCTGCCGTCGGCCTTGAAAAACACATCCGAGCCATTGGCAAGCGCACCGAACATCATCCAGGCGTTCACTCCGCCAGCGCCGCCGCGCAGGCAATAGCCATATTTTCCCGGCAGGTTCGACACCTTCTTCGAGACCGCGACAAACTCATCGAGAGTCCGGGGCGGGGTGCTGACGCCTGCCGCAGCAAACAGCTTCTTGTTGTAGTAAAGCGCGCGTAGATAAAACCCGTAAGGCAACATATATGCGGTGCTACGAACCGCCCGGCCCAACTGCAATGTCCGTTGATTCAGTTCACCCGTGTGCGGCCAGGTCCTCAGATACGGTTCGAGGCTCTCGAGCGCGCCATTGTTGGCGTAGAGCGCCAGCCATACATCGGGCATCTCGACCACATCGGGCGTATCGCCGGCGGCGACCATGGTTGCGAGCTTCTCGAAGGACGGACCCCAGGGCAGGGAAGTGATTTCGACCCGTACGTCGGGGTTGGCCTCCTCGAAGGTCTTGACGATGCTCTTGAGGGTCTCGGTGCGCTCGGGGCTGGTGATCACCTCGACCAGCTTCAAGGTCGTGGCTGCCTCAACGGAGGGCGACAAGCCAAGCCCCAAGACGGTGGCGGCAAGCCAAAGTGCTGTCTTCACGAGCGGGTTCGCTTCAAACTGGCGCGAATGGCCGCATTCAGATCGTCCCATAGCGCATCCACCCCCTCGAGACCGATATGCAATCGCACCACGCGTTCGGGCACACCGAAGTCGACCGCGGAGTTCGGCCCGGCCGCCTGCACAAGCGTCACGAGTGCCGGCATCACGAGACTTTCGTGTCCGCCCCAGCTCACGCCCATCTTGAAGATCCGCAGCTGATTGCAGAATGTCGGGATGTCCACGCCGTTGCCCAAAACGAATGAGAAGAGTCCCGATGTGCCCTGCAGGCCGCGCGGAAGGCGCTTGCCCAGCGCCGGATGATGTACGGCGGTCACGTGGGGGTGTTCGCCCAGACGTCCCGCGGTCGTCATGGCCGCTGCCTCATGGGCGCGCATGCGCACAGGCAGGGTGCGCAGACCGCGCAATAGCAGCCAGGCCTCGAAAGGTGAGAGCTTGCCGCCCAGATACGGGCAGGTAGCGCTGCGGATATCGGCGATCAGCTCGGCCCGACCCGCGACCGCGCCGGCCACCGTATCGCTGTGGCCGCAGATGTATTTCGAGGCCGAATGCAGCACCAGATCCACACCGAGCGTGATCGGTTGCTGAAATACGGGGGAGGCCCAGCTGTTGTCGATCACGCTGAGGACTTGATGCTTTCGGGCCAGCACCGCGAGCGCCGCGACATCATGCGCCTGCATCATCCAGCTGGTCGGGCTTTCTATATAAAATAGCGCGGCCCCGGCCAGCGCCGCCTCGACGGCTTCCGGGTCGGCACCGTCCACATAGGTGACGGCGATATTCCAGCGCTTAAGCAGCGTCTCGAACAGGCGATAGGCATCGGGATAGATGTGGCGCACGCAGACCATACGATCGCCCGGCTTCACGAATGTCATCACCGTCGAGGAGATCGCTGCCATGCCGCTGGCGAAACCGATGGCTTCGTCAGTCGCTTCGAGCGCGGCGAGCTTGGCCTCCAGCTGTTGAACCGTCGGATTGAGGCCGCGGCTGTAGATCGGGCGAACTTTCTCACCCTTAAAGGTGGCCTCCAATTCCTCGTACGACGGGAAGGTAAACAACGAGGACTGCACGATTGGCGGCACCACGGCGTCGTAGGCGTGGGCATCGTCACGGTTCACGATCAGGCTGGCCCGGTCAATCGGATCGGCGAAAGGTGCGCCGGTCATCAGTGTGATTCTCGCTCGACCACCGAGCTGCTCGCGCCCACGAGGAAATCGAAGTCGCAGCCGCGGTCGGCCTGTAAGACATGCTGTTGATAGAGCTGGTAGTAGCCCCGCGTGTAGGGTGAAGCGGCTGTCACCTGCCGCCAAGACTCCAGCCGCCGACGGAGTTCCGCATCCGAGACCAGCAGTTCGAGCTTACGTGCAGGCCCATCGAACAGAATCTCATCCCCGGTTCGCACGACGGCCAATGGACCACCGGCGGCGGATTCCGGCGCCACATGCAGGATCACCGTGCCAAATGCGGTTCCGCTCATGCGAGCGTCGGAGATGCGTACCATATCCCTGAACCCGCGAGCGAGTAGTTTTTGGGGAAGCGCCATATTGCCGACCTCCGGCATGCCCGGATATCCGCGAGGGCCGCATCCTCTGAGAACCAGCACCGAATTCTCATCCACCTCTAGCGCCGCATCATCGATGCGCGCCTTGTAATCCTCGATTGATTCAAACACAACCGCACGTCCGCGATGCTGGTAGAGCGCGCTCGAGGCAGCACTGGGCTTCATGACGGCCCCGCCGGGACACAAGTTGCCGTGCAAGACCCAGATGCCGGATTGCGGGTTGGCCGGCTCACTTAGGGGCCGGATGACCTCCCGATTGAAGCACTCTGCTTCGCGGATGCGCTCGCCCACAGAGACTCCGCTTACAGTAGCGGCGTCCAGATGTAGCAGAGACGTCAGTTCCTTGAGCACGGCCGGTAGGCCGCCGGCATAGTGCCAATCTTCCATCAGGAAGCGGCCCGAAGGCTGCAGATCAACCAGCAACGGCACGTCCTTCGAGAGCTGGTCAAAGTCCTCAAGCGTCAGTGGCACGCTTAATCGTCCAGCAATCGCCAGGAGGTGCAACACGATATTGGTTGAGCCGCCGATGGCGGATAAGGTGCGCACGGCATTTTCAAAAGAGGCACGCGTAAGGACCTTGGAGAGGCGCCGATCTTCGCGAGCCATGGTCACGACCAATCGCCCGCTTTCCTGGGCCAGGACACGGCGACGCGAGTCGACCGCCGGAATCGTGGCGTTATTGGGAAGGGTCAGGCCCATGGCTTCGACCATGCTCGCCATGCTCGAGGCGGTGCCCATCGTCATGCAAGTACCGGGGCTACGGGACATACCGCTCTCGGCAGAGAGGAATTCGCGCATGGACATCTCTCCGGCGCGTACTGCTTCGCTGAACTTCCAGACATCGGTCCCGGAGCCGATATCGCGACCACGAAACTTGCCGCTCAACATCGGGCCGGTAGAGACCACGATAGTGGGCAGATCGACACTGGCCGCACCCATGAGTTGACCGGGGGTGGTCTTATCGCAGCCGCCAAGCAGCACCACGGCGTCGATCGGGTTGGCGCGAATGGCCTCCTCGGTCTCCATGGCCAAAAGATTGCGAAACAGCATCGCGGTAGGCCGCATCTGCGTCTCGCCGAGCGACATGACCGGGAACTCAAGCGGCAGGCCGCCGGCCTCCCAGACACCGCGCTTGACGAAATCCGCGATATCGCGAAGGCCGGCATTGCACGGAGTGAGTTCCGACCAGGTACTGCAGATCCCGATAACGGGCCGGCCGTCAAAGACATTGTCCGGCAGTCCCTCGCTCTTCATCCAGCTACGGTGGATGAACCCGTCTTTGGTTTTCGGTCCGTAACTGCGTGCGCTGCGCAGGCGCTTGCTTTCCTCTGCCACATGGTCACCTTTGCGAAGGAATCGGGCGCCTGCTCAAGCGCAAGCCTAGGTTGTATAATGAATCTCTGACATGATAGCGCTCCCATACTAACTGCTGGCCTTTGTATGTCAAGCATGGCGAAATCGTCCCCTCTCGCTGCCCCTCTTTGTCTTTCGCCTCACCGCCGAGCACCGATCCAAGTGTCAAGGTGCAGCGGTCATCGATAGCCTGCGCTAAGGTCTGTTGAAGGATAGAATGAGTCTAGGAATTGATCGACTATGGTGTCGTGAGCGCAAACAAATGTGTATTAGGGGGCAACTAGTGGCGACAAACTGCTAACCGGAGAGGGTTGTGAAAAAAGCAAAAAAAAGACGTCGTCGCAGCGCGGTGACGATGCACGAAGTCGCCAGGCATATCGGGGTCGCGCCAATGACCGTGTCGCGAGTCCTCAGTGGCGACGCGAAAGTCAGCGCAGAGACAAGGCAGCGCGTAGAGGCCGCGATCAAGGAACTCGGCTATTCACCGAACGTGGCAGCACGCAATCTGGCCAAGGCCGCCAGTGTTCATATTGGCCTTTTGTACAACAATCCGAGCTCCGCTTACCTAAACGAATTATTGGTCGGAGTATTGGAACAGAGCAGCCGCTCCGGATGCCAGATCATCTTGGAAAAATGCGGGGTCCGAAGCGAGCGAACGGTGATCGAGAAGCTTCTGCGTGATGGCGTCGGCGGAATAATACTGCCGCCGCCGCTCTCGGATTCGAAGGTAGCGCTGGAGGCGTTGCGCGCCGCCCGGATTCCATTCATTGCCGTGGCAACGGGACGCCCGGAAGCAGAAGGCCTGTCGGTGCGCATCAACGATTACGAGGCCGCCGCCGCGATGACACGCTACCTTTTGTCATTGGGTCACCAAAAGATCGGCTTTATTCTCGGTGCGCCGAACCAGACGGCCAGCGGCCAACGCTATGCGGGATTTGCGGCGGCGATGCATGAGGCCAAATTGGAGGTACGCAGGGATTGGGTGAAACAAGGATCCTTCAGCTATCGCTCGGGTCTGGTCGCGGCGGAGAAATTGCTTACCGTGGGCGATCACCCAAGCGCGATATTTGCGAGCAACGACGACATGGCGGCGGCTGCCATTGCCGTGGCGCATCGGCAGCATTTGGACGTGCCCGCGGACCTGACCATTGTCGGATTCGATGACACGCCGCTGGCGACGACGATTTGGCCGGCCCTCACGACCGTGCGCCAGCCCGTCGCCGCCATGGCGCGCAAGGCCATGGAGTTGCTGTTGGAGGAAATTCGACTTCGCAGCTTGGGCCGTACCCTTGAGCCGCTGCAACACTTTCTGAATTTTTCGCTGGTCAAACGCGAATCTTCGGCGCGGCTTTGACGAGCCAATCTGCCGCACAGCAGATCTTCTAGCCGCGGCAGGATTGCGCACAGGCAACGCACTTGCGGTAAGATAGCGCTACCATATACACTACGAGCTCGATTATAAATCCTTGGGGACCGATTATTACCGCCCCCGGAACTTCGCGATCGGAGGGGGGCATGACGCAGAACAACACATCGCTCATCACCGGGCTGACATTTGTTGCGACCCTGGGCGGATTACTCTTTGGCTACGATACGGCGGTGATATCGGGCGCCGTCAGCTCGATCGACGCCAACTTCATCGATCCACTTCATTTGTCCGAGACTGCGCGAAGCAGCTTGTCGGGCTGGACCGTATCGAGCGCGCTGTTCGGCTGCATCATTGGGGCAGTCATTGCGGGATGGGTCTCCAACGCCATCGGCCGCAAAGGTGGCATGCTGGTCGCTGGCGTGCTGTTCCTGCTCTCCGCGATGGGTTCGGCCTATCCCGAGATTGGTTTGGGGCCGATCGGCGCAATGGGACCGAAGGCGCTCACCCCGTTCATCTTTTATCGCATCCTGTGCGGCGTCGGAGTCGGCATCGCATCGATGCTGTCGCCGCTTTACATCGCCGAGATCGCGCCGAGTCAGATTCGCGGGCGCCTGGTCTCGTTCAACCAACTCTCGATCGTGCTCGGCATGTTGCTGGTTTATTTCGTGAACTGGGCGATCGCCTCTCAAGGCGACGACGCCTGGATCAGAACCACCGGCTGGCGGCTCATGCTAGCATCGGAAGCAATTCCTGCGCTGTTATTTCTGGCGTTGCTATTGCTGGTGCCGGATACACCGCGGTGGCTGGTCATGAATGGCCGCAGCGAAAAGGCTCTAGTGGTGTTAACGCGCCTGGTCGGGATCGACGAGGCACGAGCGACAATAGCCGAGATCGAATCCACGCTGGTCGTGCGCACGCATCCGTCGGTCGCACCCCTATTTGCGTTTGGCTCGCTGGTGATCGGCGCGGGCATACTGCTCTCGGTGTTTTAACAATTCGTCGGCATCAATGCCGTGCTCTACTACGCACCGTCAATGTTCAAAAACATGGGCGCGACCGCC